>Ga0315282_10007197_pt1 | contig 18367 bp, 13 predicted proteins | sample YL17G07_20_MG_FD_203693 | JGI IMG/M metagenome (GOLD analysis project Ga0315282, IMG submission 203693) | Sediment microbial communities from Yellowstone Lake, YNP, Wyoming, USA - YL17G07_20 | ecosystem: Environmental > Aquatic > Freshwater > Lake > Sediment | place: USA: Wyoming | collected...
ACATAGCCGCCTACCTGCCCTTTACACCCAATGAATCCGAGTAACGCTCGCCACCTCCGTATTACCGCGGCTGCTGGCACGGAGTTAGCCGTGGCTTCTTCTCTGGGTACCGTCAACCCAGCACAATATTACTGTGCTGGGTTTTCTTTCCCATCGAAAGAGGTTTACGATCCGAAGACCTTCATCCCTCACGCGGCGTCACATAGTCAGGCTTTCGCCCATTGCTAAATATCCTCGACTGCAGCCTCCCGTAGGAGTCGGGGCAGTGTCTCAGTCCCCGTGTGGCTGACCACCCTCTCAGGCCAGCTACCCGTCAAAAGCCTTGGTAGGCCATTACCCTACCAACTAGCTGATAGGACGCGAGCTCATCTCTAATCGATGGGCCCTTACGGGTCCCCACCTTTACTAATAACAACTTGCGTTATTATTAACACATCGGGAATTACCCTTACTTTCGCAAGGCTATACCCGAATTAGAGGTAAATTACTCACGTGTTCCTCACCCGTCTGCCGCTATAAATCAGACAAATTGGCATCCACCTTACGGCTTCAACCTCTTTGCCTAAAATATCGCTCGACTTGCATGCCTAATCTACGCCGCCAGCGTTCACTCTGAGCCAGGATCAAACTCTCCGAAAATTTAGAAAAGTTTGTTATAATGGCTCTCAAAAACTCTTTTTTACTGTTTACCTCACTCTTGTCCCGTTAAATGCTTTGCATTTACGGGACGCGCTTGGCTATTCAATTGTCAAAGAGCTGTTTATCCCTCACGACTTGAAGTAAAAGCAAGACGCTTGCCTCGCGCCGAGGTGCTTTATTTATATGCGCTCGGCATCGAGGCGGGATTGTTCCTCGTGCATCGTTACGTACAGGGCAAATAAAAAACGCCCCGACAGAAACCGGGACGCTTGTAATTTATAACACAGCGCCTTCTGCCGACAGATTAACTAACCAAATTTGTCAATACTGCTATTTTTTACCATTTGTGCAAAATGTCAGTATACAACAAAATTATATTTTGTCAAGTACTTTTTTAAAAATTAAACTCAATTTACGCGTTTCAAATAGCGACGTAACCTGTTTATCTTATAATAACTTTCTTACGTGCCTGAATCTATCTTGCGACTAATTCGGTTATCTTAAATATCGGCAGAAACAGGGCAATAACAATTCCGCCGATAACAATTCCTAAAAAGGCGATGACTAACGGTTCTATCATACTGGTTAAACCGGTAACTGCGGCATCCACCTGCTCATCGTAAAAATCAGCAATCTTGCCCAGCATTTTTTCTAATTGGCCGGTCTGCTCTCCGACGGCGATCATCCGGGTAACCATCGGCGGGAAAACTCCGCTTTCTGCCAAGGGTGCGGCAATCGTCTCACCTTCCCGAATGGCCGTGCGGCAATTATCCACCGCCTCCTCTATGACCTTGTTTCCCGAAGTCTTGCCGACAATCTCAAGGGCAGGCAAAATCGCCACACCGCTCCTGACGAGAGTCGCTAATGTCCGAGAAAACTTAGCCACCCCTACCTTACGGAAAAGTGACCCTAACACAGGAACTTTTAATGTTCCTTTATCAAAATTATATCTGCCCTTTTTGGTGCGGATATATCTTCCTAAGAGAACTCCTGATAATATTAAAATGACTAACACGATTAAAAAATATTTTCTCAATATATCGCTTATACCAATAAGGATTAAAGTGGGCAAGGGTAAAGATCCGCCCAGAACTTCAAATATGCCCTTGAAGGTAGGCACTACCTTAAGTAACAAGACCCCCGTAATTAAAGTTGCCATCATGACCACCACTGTCGGATAAACCATGCCTGCGCGGATCTTACGGATTAGCGAAGCCATCTTCTCCATATAGCTCGCCAGCCGGTCAAGAACCTCATTAAGCATGCCAGAGGCCTCTCCTGCCCGGGACATATTTATAAAAAGTTCGGAAAATACCGCCGGATGTTTAGATAAGGCATCGCAGAAACTCATGCCAGTTTCGATATCCTGACGGACCGCAAAGATCACCCGCCTTAGGTTCTTATTCTCAATCTGCTCGGCAAGTATCCCTAAGGCCTGCACCAAAGGTATGCCCGCATCAATCATTGTCGCCAGCTGCCGCGAAAAAATTACCAGGTCATCCAGCTTTATTTTTCTGTCGCGCATAATCTTAAATTTTTTCTTTTCCGCCTGTATCGAGACAACGATTAAATCCTTCTTGTGCAATGCGTCGATAACATCGGCCTCGCTCAGCACATCTAATATACCGGCAACTGTCGAGCCGTTTTTGTCTTTGGCGATATAGCGATATGTGCTCACCTTTTTATCTTCCCCTTTCTGGTTTCAGAAACTATCTACGACTTTTAAAAATGCCGCCACCACCTTCGGGTCAAACTGCTTGCCGCTATTTTTTTTGATTTCGCTAACTGCTTCCTCTTTGGAAAAAGGAATCTTTCGATATGAACGTGCGGTAGTCATTGCATCGTATGCGTCGGCAAGATGAATTATGCGCGCTCCCAAGAGGATCTCTTCGCCCTTAAGCCCCTGGGGATAACCGCCCCCATCCCAATGTTCGTGATGCTGTCTAACTAACTCCACTATACCGCTTAAGTTTAACGGCTCTAAAATCTGAGCACCCTTTAACGAATGAAGCTTTATCTGTTCCCACTCTTCATTGGTAAGCTGTGTTTCCTTACTCAGGATATCATCCTTGATGCCGATTTTACCCAAATCGTGCAATTCGCAGGCATCATGAATCATTTCAATATCATCTTCGGAAAAGCCCATTTCAGCGGCTATAGCAACGGCATATCTAACCACATTCTCAGAATGGCTGTGGGTGTAGGGATCTTTTGCGTCTATGGCCTGAGCTAATGCCTTGATCGTGCGTATATAGGATGAACGCAGATTACCGTATAGGCGAGCCAGATTCTTGGTTGATTCTTCGATTCGCTTAGCTAATAATGTATTTTGTTTTTGCAGGGCTGAACTATGCTCTTCGATGCTATTTATAAATTTTCTATTGCTTATTAATAATGAATGCAGTTCAATGCCTTTCTTAACCACGAAATCTAATTTCTCCAAGTTTATGGGCTTAGTAAACGATTCGTATGTGCCTAATCTAAAGACATCCTGCAGCATATCCGCCCTATCCAAATCAGCTATGATGATGATAATACAGTCGCTGTCTATCTTTTTTAATTCCCTGATCAAAAGTTTGCCTTCAAGGTCGGGCATGCCAAATTTAGTTATAACCAAATCAAAATCTTCGGATTTTAAAGCCTCAATACCGTTATAGGCCCTATATACCGCGGAAAGAATATAGCCTTTTTTAACCATCAGTTCATCTTTGAGGTAGTTGGTAAGTTTTTCGTCGTCGTTAATAAGTAAAATTTTACCGCTTTTCATGAGCTCACTCTTCGCTAGTCACCCTTATCGCTTCTTCTAAGGTAACCAAGCCTTCTTTTACTTTGAGGAAGGCATCGTCTCTCAATGTCCTCATATTGTAATTCTTAACGGCGTAGTCCTTAACCTCATCGCTGGATTTATTCTGGATAATCATCTCTCTTATAGCATCGGTGATAGGAAAAGCTTCAAGTATGGCTATTCTACCATAAATGCCGGTGCCTGCGCAATAACTACAGCCCCTACCTTCATAAAAAGTTGCTTCATCCTTAAAACCTAAATTTTTTAAGAGCCCCTTGGGAACCTCAACCGGCTCTTTACAGCGCATGCAAATACGCCGGCAAAGCCTCTGCGCACAAACCATGATTACGCTCGAGGCAACCAAAAACGGCTCCACACCCATATCAATCAGACGCGTAATGCTTGAGGCAGCATCGTTGGTGTGCAAGGTAGAAAGAACCAGCTGCCCGGTAAGAGACGCCTTAACCGCGATATCCGCCGTCTCCGAATCGCGGATTTCGCCGATCATAATTATATCGGGGTTCTGCCTTAATAAAGCTCTCAGGCCCAAAGCAAAATCAAGGCTGATTTCCGGTTTTACCTGAATTTGAGTAATGCCGTCTATCTCGTATTCTACGGGATCCTCGACGGTAATAATATTTCGCTGGACCGTATTTAACTGATTTAATATCGAATATAAAGTAGTGGACTTGCCACTTCCGGTCGGTCCGGTTACTAAAATCATCCCGAACGGTTTTTCTATCGCTTCTTTAAATAATCTTAAAGGCTCTTCGGAAAACCCCAATTTATCCAATCCGATTGACAGATTAGACTTATCCAGCGCGCGCAGGACAAACTTCTGCCCGAAAGTTGTCGGTAAGGCAGAAACACGAAAATCTATCTCCTTTCCCTCAAGCCTTACCCTAAACCTGCCATCCTGAGGCTTACGGCTCTCCGTAATATCTAAATCCGATATTATCTTTACCCTTGCTAACACGGCATTTTGATTTATCCTGGGTAATTTAAATATATCGTGCAGGCTGCCGTCGATGCGGTAGCGCACACGCAGGCCATCTTGAGCCGGTTCCAGATGTATATCCGACGCCCTTTTCTTTAACGCCTGTGCCAGCATTAAATCTACTAATTTCACAATGGGAGGAGCCTGGCTTTCTTTTATTGTCTCGGAAAGCTCGATAGCCTCCTGTTTTAATACCTCTACCTGCTCTGTGCCGGAAGCAGAGGGTGCAGCCTCTGATAAAACTCCCTCAATAGTCTGCAGTGGGGGATGATAATAGGTATCTATTGCCTTTAATATCTCTTCTTCGGCGCTAAAAACACTGTCGATATTACAGCCGGTAAGCGTCTTTAAATCATCCAAAGCAAAAATATTCAACGGATCAGACATGGCTACGGTAAGGGTATCCCCCATCCGCGATATCGGAATAATGCCGTACTGCCGTGCGGTATGCTCTGCGACAAGATTAACTACGACGGGGTCAAATTTATACTTGGCAAGATGTAGGGTCGGGATATAAAGTTGCTTTGATAAAAGAAAAAGCAATTCTTCTTCGCTGATTAAATTCTTTTCAATGAGTATGGTCCTTAACGGAACGTCTTTCTGTTTCTGCAGGTTAAGCGCCTCTTCTAACTGTTCTAGGGTCAGGCGTTTGCTTTTAATTAAAATCTGGATTAGCTCTTCCTTCAGGGCCTGCATTTTGTCCTATTCATCTGCGGCGGTAACCCGCAAAACTTCTTCCAGTGTAGTTATGCCTTTGCATGTCAGACTAAGCGCAGTCTCCCTTAACGTCTTCATGCCTTCGGCTCTGGCTTTCTCTTTTATTATGCGTTCGCTGGCTCTGGTAAGTATCAATTCCTTTATCGCCGGCGTTAACATCATCACCTCGGCAATGCCCGCTCTTCCGCTGTAACCCATATTAAAACAAAACTTGCAGCCTTTACCGCGGAAAAATTCTTTCTCCTCCAGAGGCTCTTCGAGATTGCTACGGGAAGAAGATGTTAACTTCAAATTCTTAATAATCTCGGGCTTAAGTGTATACTTTTCTTTACAATACGGGCAGATTTTACGGACCAACCGCTGCGCTACCGAACATATCAACGAGGCGGTAATTAAATAGGGCTCTACATCCATATTTACCAAACGAACAATGGCACCGACGGCGGTGTTAGTGTGTAATGTCGATAACACTAGATGCCCGGTAAGGGCTGCCTTTATCGAAATATCCACTGTCTCTAAATCGCGGATTTCGCCGATCATAATTACATTGGGGTCCTGTCTTAAAATCGAACGCAAAGCCGTTGCAAAGGTAAGCCCTATTTCTGGACGGGCAGTCACTTGATTTATGCCTTCCAGCTGATACTCTACAGGGTCCTCTACCGTTACGATGTTCTTATCAGGATGATCCACAAATTTCAAAATCGAATACAAGGTTGTGGTCTTGCCTGACCCCGTTGGGCCGCAGACAAGGATCATTCCGTGCGGGTGAACTGCTGCCTTCTTAAAATCAGCAATCACTTTATCGTCAAAACCTAATTTCTCGATATCTAACATTGCCTGAGATTTATCCAGAATACGCAGGGAAACTTTTTCGCCTAAACTCGAAGGCAGGATAGAAATACGAAAATCCACTTCCCTGCCGTCCATCTTTGCTTTAAAACGGCCTTCCTGGGGAAGCCGGTGTTCCGCGATGTTCAGATCCGATATTACCTTAATTCTTGAAACGATTAAGGGATGCGCAGATTTGGGAGGGGTTTTTTCTTCGTGTAAGACGCCGTCTATCCGGAAACGTATCCTTAAACTCTTCTCCATCGGTTCAATAAGAATATCCGAGGCTCTTTTTTTAACCGCGCTTTCCAACACCATATCCGTAAGTTTAATAATCGGCGCCTGGCGTATTCCGCGCGTCAACTCCTCCGTGCTCGGTAATTCTTCTTTTTCTTCTTTTATCAATTCGATGGATGTGGTGGATATTTCTTTAAGGAGCACCTCGATTATGCCGCCTGTGGCGTCAGGATACGACTGTTCGATTGTCATCCCGATATCTTTTGCGCTCGCAATGATAGGATTTATCTTATAACCGGTTAAGGAACGGATATGGTCAATGGCGAATACATTTAAAGGATCAGCCATGGCAATGGTAAGTGTTCCGCCGATCTTGGATATGGGGATTATCTGGTAATGATGGGCAACATCCTGAGGGATTATTTTTACTACTTCGGGGTCGATTTTGAACCGTTTAATATCCATCAAGGGCAGCCCCAGCCCTTGGCTCAAGGTAAGCGCAAGCTCGCTCTCCTTGATAAAGCCTAAATCTACAATTATATCGCTAAGTCTCCCTCCTTTTTTCTTCTGGACCTCCAATGCCTTCTCAAGTTTCTCTTTCGTTAATAACTTATTGTCTATGAGGATTTGGGTCAAGCGCTCTTTAAGGGAAATCATTCTTTATAGTATTTATCAATTGCTTTCCTGATGTCCGTGGAAGTGCTTACGAAAGTCTGCACACTGCAACCGCAAAGCATCTCTATGTCTTCAATGGCTTGGACATTCAGAGGATTTGACATGGCTAATGTGAGGTTATTGCCAATTTTATCAATGGGAATAAGCAGGTATTGACGGGCCACACGCGCAGGAACTAATTTTGCGATTTCGGGGTCAATCTCATAATTACTAAGAGGAAGGTACGGGAAGCCGTATTGGGCGGTTAAGGCCTGGGCGATATCCTCTTCTCTGGCGTAGCCCAATTCTACGAGTATTTCGCCGATAAGCCCGCTTTTTTCTCTTTGGGTATTAAGCGCCTTTTCTAACTGGCGCTCATTTATAATTCCCCGCTCCATCAGAAGCTCGCCTAATTGTTTATGGATAATTCTTCTTAAGACCATATTATTTTACGACGATATTTTTGCCTTTGGTTTTTGCCAAGGCCAAACAATCACTTGCCTTTTTGATAATTTCATCTGCGCCTATACCGTCAAGCGGATTTTCGCTTACTCCGCCGCTTACCGTAATCCGCTTGCTTACATCCGCCTCTTCGCTGAAAGAAAATTCTATTTTCTTGCGCATGCCCTCGGCAATCTCCGCTGCCTGCCGTTTATTCTTTTCCGGTAGCAATACGGCAAAATCGTTATCGCCGAAACGCGCCACACGGTCTATATCGCTAACGGAGTCTTTTATCAAAGTGGCAACTTTCTTCAAAGTTGCTTCCCATGCCAGCGCCCCAAACGCCTCTCGGTATTTCTTAAAATTATCTATGTTTAAGATAATAAAGGCACAGGGTCTTTGATAGGTAACCGCTCTTTTTATCTCTTCCTGCAAACGGCCCTGGATAAATGCTGCATTGTAAAGGCCGGTAAGGGTATCTTTTATCTCCAGCTTTTCCACTCTGTGCATCAAAATATCGTTTTCTACGGCAATCGCAATCTGTTTGGCAAAGATATCGATAAGTTCTAAACTGTCTTTTTTATACGAGAATTTCTCCCGCGTATTCCCGATGCCTAAAATACCCAAGAGTTCGCCCCGGCAATATATAGGTAAGGCAACGGTATTTCTTAATTTAAACTCTTCGCAGAACTGCACTCTTAAGTTAGGGGGAACTGGACTGTGTTCATCCAGGATTAACGCCGAATGCGATTTTATCGCACTGTTAAATATACTTTTTCCTATATCTATTCTAATCTTCAATAGATCTTGCGAATTAATTCCTTCTGCCATCTTCATCATCAATGTATCGGCTCCAGTTTCTCTGAACAACAGATAAGCCACATCTGAATCGGCTATCTGGCGCGATCTTTCTACGGTAATTTTCAAAATCTCATCTAATTTTGCGCCTTGCGAGATTAAGGAACTTATCTGGAGTAGACTCGAAAGCACAATTACGCGCCTTTGAATTTCCAGATTAATCTCCGTGGTCTTTTCGCTATAACTTTTGAGTTCCTCCATATTATCGCGGATGCGTTCGGTAAGCCGATTCAAAGTCTCTCCTAAATTGCCGACTTCATCCTCAGAACTTACCGCTATATGATGCTCTAGGTTACCATTAGCAATGAGCCTCGCCTCCGAACTCATGGATACTACTCTGTTTATTACTTCTCTGATAATCAAAAAGCCGCCAACGGCTATCGCTATATCTACAATTACCAATACGGCAATATGTATCTTAAAGCCTATCTGCGGCAATATATAATTCGAGATAAGATATAAAGAAATGAGCAGGGGCAGTACCAACGTAAGATAAAAAACAATTCTTAATTTATATCTTAAACTCCTTGAGACCAAAGAAAGGTCTTTAACTTTATTCATTTCCTAACCTCCTTAATAAAGTGGCAATACCACTTTTTCTGGTAACTCTATAAACCAGATATAATTATACATCCTTTTAGCAAAAGAATCTATATCTTTTTGCTTAAGCCGGCTTTGCGCAATTCAGATAATAAATCCTCTTTCGATATGCCGCTATCTATGAAATCCCAGGGAAGCAATTCCTCTTCAGATATTGACCTCGCTAAATAAAAATTCGGGTCTAAATTAGTCTCACGCAAACTATTAATCCACCGGTCAAAGGAAAAACAATCGTCCCAGGCGTCGAATTTAGCCCCTTTCTCCCACGCCTTCAAAATAACCTGCGACAGCCTTCTGTCCCCTCTGGACAATAAGGCTTCGATAAAACTCATATACCGGTTATGGAAACTAATCTTTATTTTTGTTTTTCCCTTAACCGAGGCATACTTTTTAACTTTTGATTTTAGGTAATTCTGTTTCTCCTCTATGCTTTCTATTGCCTCCATCTTCAGCCATTGGAAGGGGGTATGCGGCTTAGGGATAAACGTCGCCACGCTTATATTAACCTCGGCAGGCCTTTTATCTATCTTCATCTTTAAATCAGAGGTTGCCCTCGCTAAATCTAATATACCGTCTAAATCTTCTTTTGTTTCGGAAGGCAAACCGATCATAAAATAAAGCTTGATATGCTTATGCCCCAGCCGATAGGCGTGTTCTACAGTCTCAAAGAAAATATCTCCTTCAAAATTTTTATTAATTGCTTTGCATAATTTTTCTGTGCCCACTTCCGGAGCAAGGGTTAATCCGGTTCTTCTAACTCTGGCAATCAGCGATAATAAATCTTTCGTGTTATCCCGGGGTCTTAACGACGGTAAGGAAACGGATACCGCATCTTTCTTGAATACCTCAATTAAATCGGTTAAAAGTTCTTTTATTTTATAGTAATCGCTAACGCATAGGCCCAGTAAAGAAATATCCTCGTAGCCGGTTGAATTATATGCCTCTTTCGCTAAATCCGTGATTCTGGAGGGTTCTATATATCGATAAGGAAAATACAATGACCGCGCCTGGCAGAACCTGCACCGATTGGGACAGCCCCGCATTATTTCTATAGTTATGCGGTCATGGATAATCTGGATATGGGGGACTAACCATCTTACGGGAAAGACCGCGTTATTGAGGTCTTGGATAAAGCGTTTTTTTATTTTTTTGGTAATGGGAAGAGAAGGCACGTATACCCCTTCAATCATCGCAAGTTCAGGCAGAATCTCTTGTTTTTTCGGCCTTCTTCCGCCTCTCTCCTGTTTTTTTGTCCTGTATACGTCGATAATCTCTACGATTGCCTCCTCGGCTTCTCCAATAACGAACAAATCAATAAAATCAGCCATCGGTTCGGGGTTTAAACAGCAACTGCCTCCAGCGATAATCAGAGGAAAATCATCGCCGCGCAGCGATGATAACAACGGAATACCGGCTAAATCCAAAATATTTAAGACGTTCGTATAAGTTAATTCGTAGGCCAAAGAAAACCCGACGATGTCAAAATTGGTTAATTGCCTTCGCGACTCCAGCGAGAATATCCTAAGCGAGTTATTGCGCATTAATAACTCCATATCTAAACCGGGATGAAAAACCCTTTCGCAAATTGTGCCGGGAATATTATTTAATAGACCGTAAATAATCCTCACGCCAAAATTGCTCATTCCCACTTCATACACATCGGGAAAACACAGGGCAAATTTGATTTCGGCTTTAGCGAAATCTCCCCTGGCTACATTCCATTCCCCGCCGATATATCTGGCAGGCTTCGTTACTTCTAATAGAATATCTTCTAGCATAAGTGAAGCTACAACTTATGGAGCGTAAGCGAACATAAGTTGTTTAGCTGAACTTATCCTTGACATTTTGAAGAGTTTACTTAGCAGCAAAATGTCGAGGATTAATTCGTCCTACGCTTCGCTTTAGGACTCGATGGACGATCCTAAAACGGAGTGAAGGATCTCGCAGACGGCTTCGCCTATAACTTACATCGCTTTGCTCCGTAAGTTATCTGCTCATTTAAAATACCGTTCTTTCTCTATTAATATTAACCAACATGCCCAAAGAAATAAACGTAATAAATATCGATGAGCCGCCGTAACTCATCAATATCAAGGGCAGGCCAACTACCGGAGCCAGCCCCATCACCATAAAGATATTTATGAAAATCTGGCCGAAAAATATAGAAGCAATACCGCCGGCAAGAAGTTTTCCGAAATAATCGCTTGTCCTTGCGGCAATATCTAAACTATATTTTATTAAAATATAATAAAGAAATAATAGAAAAATACTGCCTAAGAAACCCCACTGTTCCGCGAAAGTAGCAAAGATAAAATCCGTATGCGACTCGGGCAAAAAATGCAGTTGGGATTGAGTGCCAAAAAGCCAGCCCTTACCCGCTAATCCCGCAGAACCAATGGCAATCTTAGACTGAATCACCGTGTAGCCGGCACCCAGAGGATCAAGGTTGGGATTTATAAAGACGAGCAGCCTTTCTTTCTGGTAGTCTCTTAAAAATAACCAGAATACGGGAAGCAATAATACAATAACCATTAAGAAGATAATAATGCGCTTAAGACGCATATCGGATAAATGAAGCATAACGACAAATATAAAAAATAACATCGAAGCACTTCCCAGATCCGGCTGCCCTAAAATTAAACCCATCGGTATAACGACAAATATCAGGGGAAGAATCAAGCCCTTTACTACGCCAAAATTTCGCGCGGGGATGCGTGTATCAGAAACCGACTTATAACTAAAATACCTTGCCAGAAATATTACGATGACTAATTTTGCAAATTCAGAAGGCTGGAAATTCAGCCAAAAAATTTTGAGCCATCTTTGAGCACCTGAACTGATGTGCCCGGTAATATAAACCAGAACTAAGAGAAAGAACATTACGCCGTATAAAAAATAGGTAAGGTCCCAGAGCCTGCGATACTGAAACCTCGACATAAACAGAAAACTTAACAAACCTAAAACAATCCAGACAATCTGGCGTTTAAATATCGTTCTTAGATCTAAATCCTCCTCCTGGAAAGTGCTGCTGTAAATAGTAAATACGCCGATTATGCTGATTAAAATTGCCACAGAAATAATTTTAAGACTGTAATTCATAGCAAACCTTCGTTCTTCATTGCCTCGATAATTTCCTTGGCCACGCCACAAGCATTAATGCTGGGGCCCGAGTGTTCCAAGAATACGCAAATGGCAAATTTAGGTTTTTTTGTCGGAAAAAAACCGGCAAACCACGCATGCGGCTGTCCGCGGGGAACCTGCGCCGTGCCAGTCTTACCCGATATGGACACACCACAGATGGATAAAATAGCTGCGGTTCCATCAGGCGCCATTACCCCACCCTCCAAACCGGTTCTTATCAAACTCATAACCGCCCCGTTTGAGGAAAGCGGCGTAGCTGTTTTCTTATAGAAACGCACTGCCCTGCCGTCTATGGCCTTGATTAGATGCGGCCGGGTTAAATAACCATCGTTGGCTATACTCGCCAAAAGGCAGGTAATTTGCAGGGGTGTTACCAATAGATCTCCTTGCCCGATGGCAAAATTAGCCGTATCTCCCGGAAACCACGCCCTAAACTTCGTCAATCTTTTCCATAACGGCCGGGGAACAAAGCCGCTTGATTCTGACGGCAAGTCAATTTCCCTGGGGCTGCCCAAACCGAATTTTATCGCATAATCATAGATATTGTCCGCCCCGGTTAACAATCCTAACCGGTAGAAAAATACGTTGCAGGAATGGATAAGGGCATTAACTACATTTTGGCTGCCGTGGGTATTCCAACAGGCGTATTCTTGCCTCCCCAACTTTATACTGCCGGGGCAAAAAAAGGTAGTAGCAGAATCTATTTTTTTTGTCACTAAACCTGAGGTGGCAACCACTATTTTAAATACAGACCCCGGCGGATATACGCCGCTGATGGCGCGGTTTAAGAGAGGCGCATCAGGGTCTTTTAAAATAGCTGTCTTAGCAGATGATTTCCTAAGAAACACTGCGGGGTTAAAATTGAGGAAACTGGCCATTCCTAAAACTTCTCCATTGTTAGGGTCCAGAACAATAATCGCCCCTTTTCTATCCCCGAGTGCTGCTTCAATAATTTTCTGAACCCTTAGGTCAACGGTCAATTGGATATCTTTGCCGTTCTTAGGGGGCCGAAGCCCGATTACCCTGATAATCCTGCCCCGATTATCTACCTCTACCTGTAAACCTCCTTCTTCTCCTCTCAGATAATAATCATACCGTTCCTCAATGCCGCCGTAACCTACAATGTCCTTACTTTCATAACCGTAATTTTTTAATTTGCTTAATCGCCAATGATCGATCTCCCCCAGATAACCTAACAGATGAGCCGCCAGCCTTGCATAAGGATAGTGCCGTTGGGGAAGAACCTCAATCATTACTCCGGGCAGCTCAGATTTCAGCTCCTCAATAATAATTGCCGACTGCTTATCGATGTTTTCTGCTAGAGTTGCAGGGGTAAAAAAAGACCTGCCGGTTTCTCTGAATTTAGATTTAATATCTTCACTCGGTATCTTTAAAACGGAAGATAGCTTGGCAAGGATTCTGTCGATATCGCTCCTTTGCTGAGGAAAAAATAATACATTAAAACAGAGGTGGTTATCCACGATGATTCCGCCATTACGGTCGAGGATCATGCCGCGCATCCCCTCCTGGGGGATAAGACGGATGCAATTGTTTTTACTTAACTGGAGGTAAAGGTTGCTGCGGATAATCTGAAAATAAAAAAGCGCTAAACATAAGAAAATAAATATCACGCCGATTACCAAGTGCAACGTCTTTATTCTCATACGGGTAATCTATTTTTTTAGAAGAGAGTTATTTTTTTGGGGATACGGATTATTTTAGATAAATAAAAATATACTACCGCTGTATAGATTGAACTTATAACGGCGAACCGGGAAAATACGCCGGTGGAAATATCCAACCCCAATAAAACAATCAATAACGAAACAACTAAATTCTGGGAGATTACCGCTATAAACACCAAGGCAGTTTTGAGGTACCTCGTTTCTATCTCCATTCTTTTAGATAATTTAAAAACCAGAAATCCCAATAAAGGCAGCACTAAAACATTTATACCAAATGGAAAGCCACCCAGCATATCTTTAAGAAATCCGGCAAAATAACTAAATATCATTACCCACTTCAACTTTAAAGATAGGCCGAGTATAACAACGGCGATTAAGACGATATCGGGCTTCACATTAAAAATCTTCAGGTAATCAAAAACCGTCGACTGCAATATTACCGATAATACCAAAATCAGGCCGATGATTAATTTTGTTCTCACTTTAATGAGCCCATAACTTACGAGATCCTTCACTTCGTTTAAGGATCGTCCATCGAGTCCTAAAGCGAAGCGTAGGACGAACACGTTAGTGTGAGTAAGTTATACGGGCGAGATCCTTCACTTCGTTTAAGGATCGTCCATCGAGTCCTAAAGCGAAGCGTAGGACGAATTACCCCCGCTGTTTCGTTTTGTTTCGCAAAACGAAACAAAACGGCGGGGGAGGTTCGGGCTTATAAGTTATGTCGCTTAGATAATTTTAAATAGCTAGCTCCATAACTTATGCCCTCACTTATTTCACGATTACCAATACTTCCTCCAGGGTTGAGGAATCGACTTCGGGCTTAACCATCGCAAAACGCGATAAGCCGGAAAACGCCGTTCCTATTTCTCTAACCCTGCCGATAATTATACCTTTGGGAAATATCTGGCTTAAACCGGAAGTAACCACCGCGTCAGAAACTTTTATATCCGTATCAGCGGACAAATAACGCATGACCAGCAGAGCCCCCAGCGTTCCCGAAACCAAACCTTCCTGACGGCTTCGCTGAAGAACCGCGGATACGCCAAAATTGGGGTCGGTAATGAGCATTATTTTGCTCGTGCTATTGCCAACCTCTATAACCTTGCCCACTAATCCCCGTTCGGTAATCACAGGCAAAGAAGGCCGAATACCGTCTCGTTTACCTTTATCGATAATAATTGCTGATGACCAATTAGAAGGGTCCCTCCCTATGACCTTCGAAGCAACCACGACATAGGGTGAACTTTGCTTAAAAGATAAAAGGCCTTTCAGCCGTTTATTTTCGAGGGAGAGCTCTTCGGCAATAAAAATTTTCTGCCTTAAGGAAGAGATTTCTTTTTTTAGCCTTTCATTTTCGGCAAAATTGCGGTGGAAGAAAATGATTGCGCGTATCTCGCGATTTATCCAGGTAAAAATATTTAAAGGGTACTTGAAAGCGTCGACGGAAGAACTTCTAAATAAAGGTATTAAACTGGCGAGCAGAATTGTAAGGAGAAAAAATGTTAGGTAGGTTATTAACTTTTTGAATTTTTTCTTAGCCACATTTCAAGAAAATCGCTTCGCGATAACTTCATAAGATTTTAGAGTGGTATAGGAAAGTGTTTTATACTTTCCTATACCATAAAAAACAACTTTAAGGACAAGTTATAGCTCGGATTTTATAGAGACGGTAACCCGTTTTAGATATTTTATTTCGCTTAATACTTTACCCGTGCCTTGGACAACTGCGGTTACTGGGTCATCAGCAATGTGTACGGGGAGACCGGTTTCTTCGGATATCAATTTATCCAGCCCTCTTAACAGCGAACCGCCTCCGGCCATAACAATGCCGTGTTCGATTAAATCAGCGGCTAATTCGGGAGGGGTCCGTTCCAGGGAAATTTTCGCAATCTCCAAGATTGCCCGTAAAGGTTCTACCAGCGCATCGCGTACCTCTTCGGAAGTAATCGTTACTGCCTTAGGCAGGCCCGTTACCAAATCCCTCCCCCTTACTTCTAAGGTTAATTCTTCTTCTTGCGGAAAGGCAGAACCGATTTTTATTTTTGTATCCTCTGCGGTACGTTCGCCCACCATCAGATTATATGTTTTTTTCAAATATTCGATAATGGCTTCATCCATTTCGTCTCCGCCGATACGTATGGATTTAGAAAATACAGTTCCCGCCAAAGAAATAACCGCCATCTCAGTAGTGCCGCCGCCGACATCGATAATCATGTTACCGATTGGCTCCTGTATGGGCAGCCCCACACCGATTGCAGCGGCAATCGGTTCTTCTATCAGAAATACTTCCCGAGCACCGGCACGTTCCGCCGAATCCTTAACCGCCCTCTTTTCTACTTCAGTAATCCCGGAGGGGACAGCGATGATTATTCTCGGCCTTACTAACACCTTGCGATGGTGGACCTTCTTTATAAAATACCTCAACATTGCCTCGGTTATCTCAAAATCAGCGATAACCCCGTCTTTCATCGGCCGGATCGCTACAATATTGCCGGGGGTACGGCCAAGCATGCGCTTTGCCTCTTCCCCGACTGCCAAAACGTGGGAAGTACCCCGCTCTATCGCCACCACTGACGGTTCGCAAAGAACTACACCTTCTCCTTTTACATAAACCAAGGTAGTAGCGGTGCCCAAATCAATACCCATATCATTGGAAAATAACCCTAAGATATAATTAATAGACCTTTTTAAAAACTCTCTAATTTTTGCCACGGCAATCTCCTTTAGTGCTTCTAAATTTATAAACTTGGGAAAGTTTTATAACAAGTTTGCTCATCTTAGCAGAGATTAAACTATATGTCAATAAAAAGTTTAGCTAAAATTAGCGAATTTTATTACCGTAAACCCCTTAATACCTTAAGGAAATCGGGGAAGGATTTATTTATGCAGTCAACTTCATCAATAATGGTGGGGCCGGTAGCCCTAAGGCCGGCAATAATCATGCTCATGGCAGTGCGGTGGTCTCCAAAACTGCTAACTTTAGTTCCAACAAGGCGTTTTGCGCCTCTTATAATGATATTTGATTTGGATTTTAGTTGTTTAACCCGGATATCGGCTCCCATTTTGCGCAGATTCTGCATCATGGAATTAATCCTGTCTGTTTCTTTAACGCGCAACTCCTCTGCTCCTTCAAATAAGGTAGTGCCTTTGGCGCAACAAGCAGCAACCATTAAAATCGGCAATTCATCGATTAACGAGGGGATTTCGCGCCTGCCTACTTTAATCCCTTTTAAACCGCTACTCTTAACTATTATATCACCAACAGGCTCATGAGCTTTGAGCTCTGAGCTCTGAGCTCTGAGCTTTATATCTGCATCCATCCGTTTTAATACGCGGATAATGCCGATGCGCGTGGGATTTAGCCCCACATCCTTAATTACCAAGCGGCATCCCGCAATAATACTTGCGGCGACGATAAAAAAACCGGCAGAAGAAATATCTCCGGGAATATTAATATATGATGGAGAAACTAATTCCTTATTTCCGTTTATGCTAATCGTATCCCCTTTAATTTTTATATCCGCTCCGAATAACTTCAGCATCCTCTCAGTATGGTCACGCGTCTTAATCTTTTCTGTAATCTTTGTTATGCCTTTACAATACAAACTCGCTAAAAGAACGGCGGATTTCACCTGCGCTGAGGCGAGGGGCATTTTATAAGTTATCGGCTTAAGGTTGCCTCCTTGAATAGTTATAGGAGGATATTCTTCGTATGCTGCATGTCGCACCTCGCATGTCGCATTTATTTTTGCGCCCATCTTTCTTAAAGGTTCGAGGGCTCTTCGCATCGGTCGTTTAGAAAGCGACTCATCCGCAACTAAGGTAACGGGAAAATTCTGGCCGGATAAAACTCCCAATAAAAGACGCATGGTAGTACCCGAATTACCCGCCGATATTGCCTTAGGCGGCATCTTCAGGCTCCGTAATCCAAATCCTAAAACAATAAGCCTTGATTTGCTAATTGTTATTTCAACACCCAAGCGCCTTAAGGCATCGATTGTAGTTAAACAGTCATCATTAACGGCAAAATTCTTTATCGTGGTTTTACCTTTAGCGACGGCACTTATTATTATCGCGCGGTGGGTTACGGACTTATCTGCGGGAGAAAAAAACTGTCCCCGTAGGGGGTGCGAGAGAGGCCTTATTTGAAAGGAACTCATTTATTTTTGATGATGACCTTATCTGATGACCTTATCTCCTTCACGAACTTTATCTTTGATATCGGACGAGACGAAATTCGCGGCAGACATAGAGTCATGCACCTTTTCTATTTTGATATCGCCTAAATATTTATTTTTATGATAAACGGAAAAGATGTTATTTATATTTACCCCGTCTTTACTGCCCAGATTTATTACCGCGAAATTATAATCTTTATTTACCACGAGAATTTTCCCCTCTAAGGAAGAAGTAGGCTGCTGAGAGGCTTTATTTTTTTTCTCCTGCGGGGCGGGGGATTCCGCAGCAACGGGCTCCTGCTGGCCCACGACTATCGTGCCCAGCTCTACTTTTTGCTCCTTCGCCTCCTCCATTTCCTTAACCTTATTCTCTAATTCGGCTTTTTTGTCTTCGAGATTTTTTAATTGGGCCTGTAACTTATTTAATTCTTCTTGACTCCGGGTTAATTTCTGCTGTGCCTCTGCCTTGTTCTTTTTATACGCCTCCAAATCCACCTTTAACTGCTCTAACTGAGTAATTGTGTCTTGGTTTAATTTCTTTTCTTTTTCCAGTTCGCTGCCTAAAAATTCTACCTGGCTCTTTGATTCCCTAAGTTGCGCCTCT
>Ga0315282_10007199_pt1 | contig 18365 bp, 23 predicted proteins | sample YL17G07_20_MG_FD_203693 | JGI IMG/M metagenome (GOLD analysis project Ga0315282, IMG submission 203693) | Sediment microbial communities from Yellowstone Lake, YNP, Wyoming, USA - YL17G07_20 | ecosystem: Environmental > Aquatic > Freshwater > Lake > Sediment | place: USA: Wyoming | collected...
TTGTAGTCGGCTGTCTCGCAGTCAAACGTACAAGTCATCGAAAAGTTGTCCTCCTGCATGCTGACTTTGGAGGCCCGTGACAGCGTGATTCCCCCGAACGTTATCGCCATTAGGATCCCGTCCTGGAGCCCATGGAGATCCTGGTGCGGCGGAGTTTCGAGGCGTCATCCACGACAGACTGCAACGGGTAATCCTTGCTGGCACTCACGGTGATCTGGTACGTGTGCTGCGAGCTGTCTGTGTAGGTGTCTCCCTGGGATCCGCCCAGGGCGTTGTTGGGGATGACTGTGCCAGAAGATGCGGGAGTGAACAGTTCGGGGCCTTTCTCCCCCACGAGATACGTCTCTCCCGCTTCAGCATCTCCACCTGAGGCGAACGCCCCGGCAATAGCGCTGGCACCGCTGATGATCTGACTGATACCCGGGGTATTGGCAATCTCGCTTCCGAGATTTGCGATATCCCCAAGCAGGCCCTGGACGACATTCCAGATATCCTGGAAGACTCCCATGATCGTTTCAATAGTGGGCTGGATAAAGTGGAATTGAGAGTCGAGGTAGATGATGCCCGCAGCCAGCCCGGCCACTGCGAGAATGATGATCCCGATCGGGTTGGCATCCATTGCAGCATTGAAGAGCCACTGTGCAGCGGTTGCTGCTTCGGTCGCGACAGTGCTTGCTGCAGTGCTGATGGCCGATGTGATGTGCAGAGTGTTGTTGAGCATCAGAAGACCGTTTGCTGCGGTCAGGACGCCCCCCACTGCGGTCATCGCAGTGAACATGCTGGAATACGGAGTGAGTGCTGCACCGACATTGTCCGTGGTCTTTTCCCACCATGAGGACATGTTTGCCATGAGACCGATGTGGTCCTGGGCAATCTTGTCGTAGGCTTCGGTCGAGCCAGCAGCTTCGTTTATTTTTGTGGTTGCCGTTGACATCTGATTTGATGTAAGACCAAGGGCGATACCGAGATCGTCCACCGTCATTTTAGTATCTGGGTTTGTGGATCGGAAGTCTTTCACAGCCTGATTCAGTTGGCTGACCGCCATGCGGGCCGGTACACCCTTCTGACCAAGAGCTTCAATCGCAATCGTCATATCATCGAACGAGAGCCCGGCGGACTGGGCCGTCGGAGCAGCTTTTGCAAGCATATTGGTCACGTCCGTAAGGCCGTACTTGGTGCTGTGTGTGATCTCTGTCAATGCGTCGGATTTCGCCCCGAGGTCCTGCACGGTAAGGCCGTATGCCTGCAAGGCCGGCACGACATTGTTTGTCGCTTCGGCACCGTTAGAATTGTTCGCATCTCCAAGAGCCAGAGCGGCCTTCGTTGCAATGTCCATGTCCTCGGCAGTGGTGACCCCGAATTTACCCAGGGTGGCCATCGTCGAGTTTACTTCCTCGATGCTGTCTTTCCCGTTGGCCAGCGCCATGGTCAGGTCACGGAGTTTGTCGGTCTCGATGCCGGTCTCCTGGGAGACTGCCTCGATGGAGCCCATGAGCTTATTGTTCTGGTCGATCATTGCCACACCGGCACCACCGACAGCCGTTGTTACTGCTCCGATCGCAAGGCCCATCGCTGCAAAGTTACCTTTGGCAGCATTTGTTCCTGCGGCGGTCAGGTCTTTCGCCAGGATGTTGTAGAAGATGTTTCCCAGTGCAACGTCGCTCATGTCTTTTTCTCATCTCCGTAAATCGTGTTGAATGCTGTTTCCCAGAACCGCTGTTCCGGCTCACTGAGGGCTGACCATTCGGCCCAGGTTTTCCCCATCCACTTCAGGAATATGGCCCAGCTAATGCCGGTTCCGCTTGAGGCGAAATCTCTGGATCTCTTTCACCACCTCGATGTTGCGCCGTTCAAAGCGTGCGATCAGGATGGTCAGGTCCCGGGGTCTCCAGGCATTGGTGTTCTCTGCGAGCCAGTCCTCGGTAATCAGCGGGTTTGCTGTCAGGAGTGCGTAGAGCCCCCTGGCAATCGATCCCAGTTCGCCTTTGAGTTCATCTGCCCTGTGGCTTGCATACGCGACCTGGTCCGGTGTGATATCGTTGCCTTCAGTGTCGAGGATCTTGCCGATGTCCTCAACGATGCTGTTGCGCCTGTTGAGGAGGGCTTCGATCTCGTCCTGGTCGGCTTTTGAGAACCAGAGAGGCATTGCGATCGTGTTGCCGGTGGGGGAAGGTACTGGCTTACCGGTATCGAGGTCGATGTGTTCGACATCGTGCTCCGGATGAGAGGCCCGGCCCATGAGAGTGTCAATCTCTCCCTGCCATCGTGCCGCTTCGGCTCGTTCGGCTTCGGTCTGGACTTTCTTCTTGTCCGCGATCCTCTGGTCGGTTTCCTTCCAGTCATCGGCCGGAGGAACGAATGCTTCTCCGCTCATGCGAACTGCGCCGTGATATCAGTGTTCGGATTCTCGACAACCAGCTCGATCTTATTCGAGACGGTCTTTCCACTCTTCCAGTCGACCGGGTCCTTCTTGATCATGCAGTTATTGAATGTCATGATCACGGACTTCGTTGTGACCGGGTGGATGAGTTTCATCTGGACAATGATCTTCCCTGGTGCACTGGTCATGCCAGTGGTTGTGACACCGGCAACGGATGCAATGCCACAGGTGACACCAGAGCCGAGTGCGGCTGGGTTGTCGATAGCCTGGACAGTTGCGAAGGCTTTGGTGGTGTAGAGGACTGTGCCAGCCGGGGACAGTGCTGGGACGGCAAAGACGTCCTGGACCGGGTTTCCGTTCAGGTCAAAGCCGAGGACCGTGATGTAGGCGGTCGCCACGTTCGTGGTTGTCGCACCTGCAAGTGTCAGTGCCAGGATCCCGTTTCCTGCATTCAGCGGGGCGGTCCCTGCAAGTGTCAGATTCCCTGCAGTATTCAGCGAGGCACCTGCTGTGACAAGCGTCTCAACGACTCCGGTATACGGTGTGGAGTTGAGCAGCAACGACAGCATTGCACCATCGATCATCTGTCGCTCGATCGAGAGACTGTTCAGCTTCCTCCCAGCCCAGACGTTATGCTCCATAGCATCGCCGCTCGGGTGTGGATTGTCGAATGTGTTTTCAATGTCATATCCTCCGGTGGTTACCAGGTAATCCGGTACTCCGGCGAGATAGACCCGTGCATGGAGCCCGGTAAACGAGCCCGCTACTGGATCAACCATATGTTTTCATTCCTCCTTTTGGTCTGAATTGTTCTCATAGCGTGTCCACCTTCGAATAGGTGAACTTCAATAAGCAGGATGTGTGGTGGACGTGCGTGTCCTCCTCGAAGGGGAGGGGAGTGCTGGTGAATTCGATGTCACGCAGCCCGGGAACGGTCTTGTCGATGTTGAGAGAAAGGACCCTGACCCTATCCGCGATCGCCATCTGCAAAGAGTTGGCATCGTAGTTGACGCCATTGATGATCTTGCCTTCATCCTGGGTGTACACGTGGATTGCCAGCTGAGTGGGGATATCCACGACCCCGTTGTAATCATAGCCTGCACGGGGAACGAAATCCTCCCGATCGATATGGAGGATGACCGATGGATAACAGGGAGGCAACAGGGCATATGCGACCTTGGTGTCGATACTGGCCGTGCCATCGAGCAGGGCCTGCAGTTGGGAGTCCCCGCGATACATTGCCAGGATGTCTGCAAGCATTGAGGGAATCATAACAGGGCTGCCTCCGTGATGCTGCCCCAGGTCTCATCCTTGATTGCGTCTTGGATCTCATCGTGCTCGTCTTCGATAGCGCGACGGATGAAGGGTCTGGCCTGCAATCCTTCACCGGATTTCCCTTCATATATTTTCCCTCCTGCATAGACGGAAACATGTCGTCCTCCCGTCCCTTCGTGAACATACAGGGGATATCCCTTAATGGTGGCAGGGCCTTCGTTTCCCGCGTCCCCGCAACCAACGCCTCCGCTGATCTCGTCTTCCTTGTCTTCTACCTTGATATAGATGTGAGCTTTGAGAATACCCATGTCAAGCGGAGCGCCGGTAGTCTCACCATTTTTCTTACGGGTTTTCTTTGTGGGGAAAACCATTGGGTCGAATGGAGAACTGCCCGGAGTGCAATATTTCATGGCAGTGCGCTGGCCTATGAAACACCCTTTCTGCACCCCCTTGAAAGCTCCCCGATGAGCTGCCTTGCTGACATTGACGAGTTTTGCCACGAGTTGTTCTTTGGTGAGTTCGACTACCATGTTACTGCCCAGCCTTCGTACTGATGTCCGGGATCAGGTCAACCTCGTAATGGGGAAGCACCGTGTAGGGTCGCACTGATTTCACGATCCACGTTCCGACAAACCCAGACTGAGTGGTTGTTATCTGGCGAGTGTTCTCGGAGATGGTTGCGGTGGGCGGTAGGAACATCCTGGCTGCCCGGATCACAGCCTCTCCATACAAGCGGAGGACCATGTCGGCACTCATCATCTCGAACTTACACGGCATGTTGACCTGCTCGTTCTTCCACGCATCAACAGGCCCGAGCTCGCCATCTCCGGTTTTGCTGCGGACCTGAATCGTGCATGAATGGGGATATCGGGTTGACATGGTTAACTTCCACCGTGAAGACGGTTGAGAATCCAATATCCTCCGGTGCTGATTGTAAGGGAGATCGCTGCTGCAATGCCGATCAGCGTGGATTGGAATTTTTCCAGTTTGCCAAGTCGGTCCTCATGGTCCTTCATGCAGTTGTCCCCCTTTTCGAGGCGTTCGAGGATGCTGTCGACTTTCCCGTCGATTTGGATTAACCATTCTCGGTCGGTCTGCGGTTTCGTAGCATCCATTATTACTCCGGGAAGTACGCCAGGTTGGCAATGGTGACGCAGCCGGTACCTCCTGCTGAGGCGGCAAGTGTCAGGGCATTCCCAACAGTAGCGATAAGCGGGCTAGTGAAGACTCTCCCGACCCCGACACCGATTGCAGTGCCTGATGGGATGATCTCCTCCCAGCAGATAACAGTCGATCCGTCACTGATCGTCACTGTGATGGCGGATGCGTTTGTAGCATCGCTCACAGTGACATCGAAAGCCGTGACGTGATATGCGACGTTGGGATTGGCTGCCAGTACAATACTGTTGGCCGCGCCTGCCGAGCCTTTCTTTGAGACGGGCGTGCTGTCGGGCAGGGCGTATCTTCCGATGATTGTGGTTCGTTGTGGTTGTGCTCCCATAATCAAAGATCCTCGCCGGCGAGTGCTAACAGTCCGGCGTACTGTGAATCATCATTCTCTTCATCCCCGACCTGACTCAGAATGTACTTGTTCAGGGCGTCGCGGCCTTTGTCATCGTAGAATTTGATGCTGGTGTCAATGGTCACACTTACGCCCATGGTGCCTTCTTTCAGGTCATTGGGAATGGTACCATCGTGCTTCTGCTGGACCCGGATATCCCGGCAGATCCATTGCTGGGCAACTTCGATCAGCTGACCGCTGCCGCTTCCAACAATATACCCGGGTTTCCCCGGAAGAGGCGGGTTGACCGGAAGACCGTTGGCGTCGAGCTCGTTCTGAATCGTCTGCTCGATAAAAGCGGCCCAGCGAGTGATCGTTGGGATGTCGTAAGTGCAGTTTGTTTGCGACTGCGCCAACTCTGGATTTGTCCAGATAAGAGTAGTGGTCAAGGTACCTCCGAAAAAAATGAGGTGGGTCGGAGGTCCTTAGGTTGAGCCCTGGTATGCCAGCATCCAGTTTGCCGGAGCGGCACCCCACCGGGCCCAGATGGATGCAAGGGCCACGTTTTCCTTGAGGACATCGTCGGAGGTGTTCGGGTCCATCTTGACCGTGAGCATCGGGGCTTCACGCTGCTGCAGGAGAACAGGCTTTGTGGGCTTGCTCGTGCACAGCATGTGCCACTCGGTCGAACTGGTCAGGTATGGGTTGACGATCAGTGTCTTGATGGAGCTGCCGAACTCGTTGGAGGTCGGGAGGTTGTAGATCGCGGGAGCGGTTGCGGATGCTGCCGTGCCTACAGACATCAGGAAGGTCGAATGCAGGAGCTGGCCTGCAGGGATCCTGAGTGCCGGGTTGACGACAAGCGTGTCCGGAGTGATACCGAGAGGACGCCCGGTCTGGTCGACAAGGGTCTCCATACCTGCGATCGCGGCCGTGAGGTTGGCTGCGTTGAGCGCCTGGGCTGCTCCGTTCTGGGCACTCATGAGGGTGTTGCCCTGCGTGCCGCCATTCGCACCAGGATGGGAGAGGGAATATAGGGGCAGCTGATCGAACCCGAGCGAGCAGTTCGGACCGCTCGCAACCCCGCCGTTGTGGAGGATCGAGTAGACGAGCGAGACCGGCAGACGCTTGCCTTCCATGGCAAGCTCGGCGATCTTCTGTGCGAGGATACCGTACTGGTCATCCTGGAAGACCGTGAGCGGGATCTTGATACCCGTGTCGTAATTCTTGTTCACGACCGTGTAGGTCTGCTTGTTGCCGACACCGGAGAATTTCCGTTCTGCCCTGAATTCGGTCATCTGCGGGACCGGGCCCAGGGAGGGATAGACTTCGGAGAACTTGGTCGATGGCACTATCTGCGTGAAGGTGCCGTAATTGTCCGGGACATACGGCTCATAGATCCGGAAGAACTGGGTCTGGATCAGGAGCTGCGTAAATTCGGGGAAGAGATCTGACATTGAGACTGGCATGTTTTTCACTCCTCACGCTGCATACCCTGTGATATCGACCCACAGGAAACCGGGTTCGTAATCCACTACTTTTCCAATCTTCGTATAGGAGCCGCCATCGGTGATGGTGATGGTATGGTCGTCCGATGTGAAGATCTCCGATCCGACATCGGTGATGGCCGCGGTCGAGAGGGGTAACCGTAAGAGCTGGCCCGCCCGGAGGACCTTGACAACGGCCCACCCATCGGTGGTGCCGACAAGGGTTGTCGGGAGCGGAGAGATCGGGACGATCGTGCCCTCTTCGGCAATTCCGGCAAACTTGTTGCCGCTGCCATTTACAAGAGGCTGGACGTATCCGCCATTCAGTTCAAGGAACCCGCCTTTGAAGATCGGCGTGTTGGCCTTTGCGCCCCGGTAAACATACTTATTGTCCCGGGACATGTAGTCGAGAGATGTTGCGAGGTATCCCATGTTCAGGCCTCCTGGTGATAGGTTCCCCGAAGGACACCGGTGGGTGTCTTGAGAAGACCGAACTTGGCGACATCTGCCTCAGTCATGGGGGTCGTGCCGTCCAGGCCGGTAAACGATTTCAGGATGTTCTTCCATCCGGCGGGCATCGGGATCCTTGAGAAGGAGCCGAAGCTATCATTGCTGGCACTCGCTGCCGGTGTGGGGATCTGCCCGGTGCGCATGCCCTGCTCGATGGGTTTGCCGAGTTTCTCTGCGATGGTGCAGTAGTCGTTGAGCATCTGGGTCAGCGTGGCTGCCGGCATCGCGATGAGTTCAGTGGTACGCTTGTCTTTGTCGACATCTGCGAGAGTGCCGATACGGACCTGGGCTGAAACTACTGAGGCTGCAAGGGTCCTGCGGTTGTCCTCGTCACGGGCAAGTGCGAGCCTCTGCTCGACGATCTTGGTGATGTCGTCGGGTTTCATCGCGGAGGCTGCGGCTGCAACTGAGTTGTCACCTGCGGTCTGGCCTGCACCCGTTGATGCAGAGGTCCCACATGATGGGCAGAACTTTGCCCCGGCCGGGAAATTACTGCCGCATTTTGAGCACGAAGCGTGCAGTGCTGCACCACAGGCGGGACAGAACTGGGCATGTGCCGGGAGTTCCGCCTTGCATTTTGCACACACTGCGTTTGTCTCAACGGTCTTACCGTCGTCTTTTCCTTCTCCGTCAGCTGCACCCACACCCACCTGGGAAGCTCCGAGGTTGATGTTGATGGTCTGACCGGGTGTTGCCGGGACGTTTACACCCGGCAGCGTTGTCTGTTCTTCGGTTTTTTCTGCCATACTTGCTCCTTTCGCTTTCGCTTGAATGTCGGAAAGGTGTTTTTCGAGATGCGATTTTGCCGCACCCTCTGCGTTCCCGAGGCCCTGGGTCTGGGAGAATCTCGCGAGTGCATTCCTGACACCATTCGCATTGACGGTTCCGTCAACCTCATGGTGGCCGAGTCTGCAGTCGCTGAAGGTCGGGCCGGTCACTACAGCGTAGCCAGAGCGGATCTTGTTCTGCTCGGCACCGCTGAGATCATCCCAGCTCTTGTCGGTGTAATCTCCCAGGACCTTCTTGTTCCACGGCTTCGCGCTGATGCTTTTGTTTGCCGAGTTGATCGGAACGTACGGGTACGACTGTGCAGCCATAATCCTCCTGAAGAGGTCCGGCATTGCGGCCGCCGCCATTTTCCTCCACTGGAATTGTGCTTCGGAATATGCCGGATCGGTTACGATGCTTTCACTGCCCGCTTCCCACCCATGACCCATTCCCTCGGGATCAATGGTCCTGGCGTAAGCCCACATGCTGACGTTCGTGGGAATCGTGCCAGCCATGATGCCCTGGACGGTCTTTGGATCGGTCACCCGGGCCTTCTGGTAATAGATGGTTCGGCCCTGGTTGTCGGTGCCGTCAGGGTATACGTTGAGAATAGTACCGACAATTGCCCGATTGCTGTTGATGGCGTCGCAGTAATGTTCAGCGGGGATCGGAATGCCGGTATCAGGGTCTTTGATCGCGACGCCTTTCGGACACCACCGGATGGGCTTGCCTGCGAATGTCTCTGCAAATGCAGGGGCCTCCGCTGCGGGTACCCCCCATCCGTTTTTGTTGATCTTGTCTGCGGTGAAAAGAGGGCCTGTGATGACGAGAGAGCCATCGGAGGCTGCTGCTACAGTGAACCTGTGAAGGGTGCCGAGTAATGGGAGGGGTTCCGGCATCTAGTATATTGTATTCGCAAGAGTTTAAAAACCGAAAAAAGATTCAAACTGGTGAAACGGGGCCCGGGAATCCTATTTCAGGTACGGCGCTATCGCCTCATCGACTGCCTTCTTTACAATCCCCGCGAGCCGTTCTTCGTCTTTGAGCCGTGCCTCCAGGTCCTGGATAGTCTTCTGCATGGCAGCGATCGCGTCGTTCTCATCCGGGGCATATGCTGCGAGGACCTCGCGGCTGGTGGGATTGAGACTCTTAACTTTGCGTTTGGTAAATTGGGCCATATGTAACACCTTATTGTTACCATCGTTCATTATAATCATTGTTACACGGTTTTGTAACAAATTATTAATACAGCAGCCATCGAACATCTTTGACAATATGCAGCTGAAAATCCGTAAGGTTATCAGGCAGATCAGAGCGCACGAGTTCGGGATACCGGAGGCACGACAGCAGTACCCGATCACAGATCCCGGGTTCCGGCGTCGTGCTCGCGCGCCCCTGTGCGTGCGATGACTGCCCTTACTTTTCTTTAATCAGTTTTTCAATGGTAGATTCGAGCGCGTCTGCAAGATTGCCCGGGTGCTTCACAAGATACCGAGCGATGGCTTCCTGGAGGACCTTGTCGAGGCTTGCAACGTATGCTGCTGCAGCATTGGTGCGCCTTGCCTCTTCACGCTCTTTTGCTTCCCGCATGGCTTCTATGGCCGGGCAGGTATCGATGTAGAGGCAGGGCACGTTGAGCATGTTGCAGGAGCGGCCATCGGCAGTGTCCTGATACACGTGGATCCCGCCATCCGGGCAGGTGGTGTAAGTTCCGGGTTGCTGGCAACGCGGTTCCTTGACCGGCTCTGCTGCTTCAGAATCGGGCTGCTCCTCCGGCTTTTTCTGTTCTCCATTCTGTTCGGGTCCTTTTACCGGTTCCTTGACCAGCTCTTCGGGTTTCCTGAGTGTAATTCTCGACATAAATTCATCCTCACGCGACAGCCCGTGCATAGAATGCCGGGATATCGAAATAGTTGTCGCTCCAGTTCGTGACGAAGCCCCGGGTATCATCGCTGACCTGGCCAACATCTTCGGGCAGGGCATCAACGACCGGCATCATCGTGCAGCGGCAGTAGTTATGGAAAGGGGGCCAGAGAAGGTCAGGGTCGTCCAGGGCAAATACCGTGCCGTCCAGGTCCCCACAGATTTCGCACATTCGTTCGTCTTCAGCAGCAGTGACCTGGGTTCCCGGTATCCCGGCATCGGTGTACTGCACCAGGTGCGCCTGGTTATAGGTCTCCATGGTGAGCGTCCTGGCACGTTCTGATGCACGGTTTTTGTCGATCCCAAGTGCATCCTGGACCCTGCTGGAAAGGTCCCGTGCACCTTCTCCGTTTGCATAGCCTTCCTTGAGCGTGACCGATAAACGGCCCTTCAAATCATCGGCGATGCGATCGAAGTGGTCGATCGTGTGGTCGGCCAGCTGGTCCACGATGGTCCCCCACTGTTTCTGTCCGTTCGTTACGCGAGGCGTTACGATCGGTGATGGTATTGGGGCAGCATTTGCCCCGAGAGGCAGATGCGTGATCCCGGCCTTCCTTAAGAGGAGGTTGGCGTTGTGGATTCCCCCCTGGATGGTTTGAGTGATGTCGTGCTTGATCAGCAGCCGGAAATGCTGACCGGTCAGTATACGGCGACGGGCGTCAAAATCCGCGAGTGCACCTGAAGCCGAACGCTCATGGACGTCGGTGCTGTAAGCTAGGTGCTCAAGGGTTGACTGCATCGCCCTGGTCAGTACGTATTCCCTCCGATTAAGGATGGGATCCATACCGAACGGTTTCTGGATAAGGTGCCGGTGACCGGCTGCAAGGGAGATCATTTCTTCGCTTTAAGCTCCTCCAGGTATCGCGTTTCCTTGTCCCAGTTGCTGGCAGCATCATCGTAATTCCTGCCGGTCTGCTGCTCGAATGCCTCACGGTCAGTCTGCGTGGCAGCCACCATGATGTGATTGCCGAAGATACTCCGGTCTTCAACGCGGATCTTCTTGTCGGATTCCTTGTGGTGCTCTTTCTTCCACTCTTTCACGGCAGCCGCAAAAGTTTTCTTGCTGGTGCGCTCGTAGGCAGCCTTGTACGATTCTCCCTTCAATGGGGTAATGGTTGATCCAAATACTGTGATGGGCTTGAGCGTTGCCGCACCTTTCCCGACCTGCACTGCAGGAGGAGTCTCATCGTCAGTTTCAAGAGTCTGATCCTCTTCGTAGTCCACGGTCTCTCTTGGGGGCACGTGCAGACCAACAATCTCCAGGGCCTGCCCGATCGAGAGGACATGGGGATCCATTGCCGCGATATTAAGCAGGATCTGCAAGTCCGCAACGGGTGTGCTTATCGGTTGGAGTTCAATCCGGATCGATCCGGCCTCGTCGTCATTGTATCCTAAGAGTTCCAGGTGTCGTTTATAGATCCCTTCGAACCCCACCTTAAGTTGCATCCGCATTGCTTCCAAGACACGGATTGCGTCGAGGTCGGATATGTTGGCGGACGCGAACGTGCTGCCCTTGCTCTTGTTGCTGCCAGCCTCTGTCTCGCAGAGACCGTATGAGAGGTCCTTTTCGAGCGACTCCTTGAATGCGATCACGGCAGTGGCGCTTTCCAGGCCCCCGGGGATCTGCTGCACGGTCTTGCCGAACGTGAGGATATCACGGTTGGGCTCAAGCCTGTTCATGACGTTCTGCTCATTGACCATCATCTTGAGGGCGTTCTTCACCGTAAGCAATTTGTTTTTTATGAGATCGGCAAAGAGTGTGCTGTCGATGTGCAGGCGACCGAAACCGTACCGGCCGATGGCCTTGGAGAAACCCCAGTTGATATCTTCAAGTTTCTTGATCGTGGGGTCGAGCAGGTCCATGAGGCTGATGCCATAGATGCCGATGGTCTGCCTGTTGTAAATATCTCGGCACTGGTACCCGTGATGCATGAGCCGGATCAGTGTCACGCGGCCGTTTTCAACATAGTGGATCTCGCGCTTGGCCTGCATGCGCTCGTTCATGATCACCTGCGTGACACCCCCTACCAGGGTGCCGTATTCCCAGAGCTGCTCTTCGTTCTGATATGCGGTCATGGGCTCGGCATCGATGGGTAAGAAAGTGGTATGCGACATCGGCATGGCATCCAGGGTTGTGATGCCTTCTCCGATCCCGAACCGTGCGTCCGCACTGTTGAGGAGCGGCACGTTGCCGTCCCGGGCCAACAGCCGGCCTGCTGCAGAGAACCAGTTCTGGAGCTCGAGGTTGGTGGTAAGAGCATTCGAGTCCTGGAGGATGGAGACCTCGGCTTCACGGCTTATCCCTGAACTTTTATCACAGAACAGCCGGTACTCAGATCCGCGCAATTTCCATCCGAGTTTCATCAGCCCCACACCGATCCGGGGGTTGATGGTCTCCAGTTGCTGGTTGCGATCGAACTTGTTGAAGTACGAGATCTTCCGGCCGCCATATACATCGGAATCGAGCGCCTTGTTGGCGAAGTCGTGATAACCCTGGATCTTCTGGTTCGGGTTTCTGTCAGTGACCGTGTCTGCGGCACCCATGGCGGTGCCTTTGACAAGGTCTCTCTCGATGCTGTCCTCCTCTCGAATGTTCGGAGTGGTGTAATCTTCCGGGGATCGGAATGCCGAAGCCGCGGCATAAATCCTGTCTGCGATGCTGCTCATAATGTGTGTTTTCTCCTGTCAGGTTCTTTAACCGAAAATTTCTGTTTTAACTCCCGCCATGCGGCATGGGAGAGGTCCTTGTTGTAGTGCGTGAAGATGGGGCTCACGACCATTTGCCATCCTTCGTCTTTGGGATCGATCTGGAATGTGAGCGTGAGCCCGGCGGTACGCTCGATGCTGCGGGCAATCTCCTGGGCTTTTACAAACATGGCGTCACGGTCCGAACCCTTGATGATGAACGGCATCAGGTATGCAGCTCCCCACCCATGACTGAGACGTCGGGTGTTCCCCACGGGTCATCTTCGGGCCAGTTGCGGTTCCGGTCGTCATCGATGCCTTCGCGGGTGTTGACATATCCTGTGAACAAGTAGTGGGCCAGGTTTGCGATCGCGCTGGGTCCTACTGAGAACTGATCGTCCGTTGCCTTGGCCTGCAGGGATTTCAGTTCGCTGATGAGCCGATCGTTCCTGGGATATTCGATCTGGCACTGATACATGCGGTTTTCCAGGGTGGCGTACACTTGCGACCGGTTCTGGGGTGTAAGCGGGAGTTCATTCAGCAGGAAATTGTTGAAATGCAACATCATGGCTTCCCGCTCATACCCGTCATGCAAGAGGTCCTCGACACGATACTGCCGGCATTGCATCTTGATGGAGGGCGCTATTTGCCTCCAGTTGAGAGCTCCGTTCTCGGGATTGTAGTACGTGACGAAATCGATGATTACGCGGCCTGCGTGAAGGTGGCCGATCCCGAATGCGATCGGGGCGTTCCGGTTTTGAGAGGCCCCGAGAACCCCATGATATTCAATGGTGTAATCATACGGTGGTGGGGATGGCCGGCTGTTCTGGTCTACAATTCCTGGGGGGAACATGGTGCCCCCGATGGTCATCATGCGATAAAGGGCCTGGGACATCGTATCGACCTGATCGTCGTTCCGCCCGTTCGGGAACGATGCACATTCCTCAATGAAGTCATGGACCCACAGGCATTCCGAAGGATCCGGAAGGAAAACATCCCCGGCCTCGATGGTGCCTGAAACGGCATTCACCCGGGTAATTTTGCCGCCTTCGGGTTCGACTGCAATCACTCCCTGGATCTCTTTCTTCAAAACCTCGATGGCGGCCGTGCCGTTCGCCTTGTCCTCGATATATTTGCGGGTGGCTTCCGGCCATTTGCCCGTCAGGGACCGGATGGCGTTGATCGTGGTGAGGAAGTTCATGCGGCCCCGGACCTGGTCCAGCAGGTACCTGCGTGTGCCCTGCCGGCCCCACACCTGGCCGACAACGTAGTCGGAGGTGTTGAGGTCCTTGAACGAACAGTCCCAGCTCTGGACTACGTCTTCCATAACGCAGGGGAACTTTGCGCCCTGAGGAATTGCATAGAATTTCCACCAGGCCCGTTTCAGGATCTCCCCTTCCCCAATCGTAGGATTGCCCTGGTAAAGCGCTTCGAAGGGTTTTGCCCGCATGGCTTCCTTCTGCCTCATCAACCAGCCGATATCGTATTTCTCTGGCCAGAGCGCTTCTCCCTCAAGACGCCCGGTTGGATCGTATGGGTTGCCGGGAGTGGCGATCGCGGGCATGTGGAGTACCTCCCAGTGTTCTTCCGTAGTGCCGGCTTCGATCTGGTCGAGGATCTTCTGCATGAGATCTTTCTTCGACCACCGCGTCATTGTCAGGATGATTGCCGCATTAGGGCTCATCCGTGTCCGGAATACTGAGCCATACCATTCCCAGTTGCGTTCGTTGATCAGCTCACTGTTTGCCTCGACCACGTCCTTTACCGGGTCGTCGATGATGCCGAGATCGAACCCCATACCGGTGAGACCGCCACCGATACCGACTGCGTAATAGGTGCCTCCCCCGCTGGTTCCCCACTCCTGGGCAGCCTGTCGCTCGATCGATGTCACGAGTTCCTGGCCGCGTCTGCCTGGACGGTGCCGGGCTTTTGGGAAGACGTTGTGGAACTCCGGGGACACGAAGAAATCACGAGCGGTCCTGCTGTGCTTGAGAGAGAGGGAGAGCCCGTATGATGTCTGGACCACGTTCCACTTCGGGTGCTTCCCGAGACACCAGGCCGGGAAATGGACCGAGACCATCCTCGATTTCCCGTGCTGCGGTGGTGCGGTCACAAGGAGCCGCTTGATCTCGCCGCGTTCGACTGCCTCCAGTTTCTCCGCAAGGGCGTGATGTGGCTTTGATGCCTGGTAACCCGGCTGGACATACTCGCAGTATTTGATCAGGCTTCTTCGTGCCTCGACCCGTGCCATCAGCTCGTCTTCGTATGCTCTTATGGGCAGTGTTTGCGGAGCGACCTCGGTCATTTCTTCGAGCCCCGTTTCTTCTTAATCAGCGCGATGATCTCATCGTCGCTCATCGTCTTTGGTAGAAGGGGCATGCCGTCCTTGCCGGTGACTTCGTTCTCGGTGCGTTCCGTCTTGAAGGTGGGATCAAGGTTTACCAGGAGGATCTTGGCTGCGCCGACATCGGCAGCAACTTCTTTTTTAGTGACTTCCACGCGCCGGGTGCCATCCGGGAACTGAACCACCTTCTGCTCTTTGAATTCGTAGCCTAGTGCCCGTTTCACGAGGGAGTTGTGCAATTTTGCGACGGTCTCATTCCTGCCTACCTGCAGAGCGGCTAAGAAATCCGGGTATTTTTTCATCCACGCGTTCAGTGTTCCGTGCGAGATTCCCAACGCCGTGCATATTTCCGGCCGGGTGGAGCCCCTCGAAGCCAGACCCCGAACCCACTCCGGGTGGCGGTCCGGGTAATAGGGAAGCGGCGGGTGACCGCGTTTCCTTTGGGGCTTTTTCTGCGGTTCTTTTGGCGTTTTGCCCGAGACTTTTTTCCCGGATTTCTTTTTTATCATGGCGACACTTTCTTCGCAATTTTCCCGGTGAACTTTTCCCAGCGATCGATGATGCCCTGGCAGTAGTGTGGGTCGAGCTCTCCCGTGCAGCACACCCGTCCGGTCTCTTCACACGCCATGAGCGTGGAGCCGAGGCCCCCGAACGGGTCCAGGACTATGTTTCCTGGTATGGACGAATTCTGCACGGCCCGGGCTACCAGGGAGATCGGTTTCATGGTCGGGTGCTCTGCATTCCGCGAAGGCTTCGGGACCTCCCATACAGTATCTTTGTCGCGGCCACCGAACCACCGATGCGCTTTGCCACCTTTCCAGCCGTACAGGATGGGCTGGTGGACCTTGCACCCTTCCATAATCGGCTCGTGTCTCCACTGATAGTCCTGCCGGCCGAGAACGAACGAGTCCTTGACCCAGATGATGCACTGTTTCAGCTCAAACCCGGCTTCCAGGAAAGCCTTCCGGAATGCGAGCGTCTCGGAATCGGAATGGCAGACATAGATAGGGGCACCTTCCGCCGCGACAGCATACATGCACTGGTATGCCCGAAGCAGGAACTGGTAAAAATCGGACTCACTCATGTGGTCGTTCTTGATTTTTAGAGCGGCCTTGGTCTTGCCGGTGTAATCGACATTGTACGGTGGATCCGTGAATGTCATGTGGACCTGTTGTCCGTTCATAAGCTGCTGCAGGTCCTCGAGCTTTGTTGCATCGGCGCACATGAGCCGGTGGGGGCCGAGCTGGTAGATATCGCCCGGTCTTATGCTGGTTTCCCGTATGGTGTCCGGGTCGAAATCGTCCTCATGGACATTTTCCTCATCGATATCGTGCAGCATCTGATCGAGTTCGCGCTGGTCGAAGGCGATGTCTTTTACCTGGAAGTCTGCATCGTCGATTTTAATTTCCTCGATTTCCCTGAGGAGGTTTTCCGGGTTCCACTTTGAATGGGCACTGGTCTGATTATCGGCTATCCGGTACTCGCGTTTCAAGACCTCCGACATGCCGATGATCTGGGTGACCTGGGGGACTCTGGCCCAGCCGAGATCCTTCATGGCCTGCAGCACACCCTGGCCGCAGATTATCTGGAGGTTCTCATCGACAACGACCGAGATCTTGATGTAATCGAACTTTTGCAGGGATGTTTTTATGTCGATGACCGCGTTGGCCGTGTCGTGGATCTTCTTCGGATAAGGTGTTATGTCTGAAAGGGGGACGTCCCGCAGCTCTTTCTTTTTCATGGCTGCTTCCTTGCCCAGGCAATCTGGGAACCTTTCCCGATCCTGATTTTCGCTTCCTGGAATGCATCGGGGACATCGAAGATCCGTTCTTTTACCGCTTTCATGATGCCCGGATATGTCGGATTGCAATCGTGGACCGCGATTATTCCTCCGTGGTCGAGGATTGTTAAGTAGAGGTCGAGATCCTGGCAGACGTTCCGGTAATCGTGCGCCCCGTCAATGAAGATGAAACTGGCAGAGGTTTCTGGGAAGAACCGTATGGCGTCTGCCGATGAGGTGACCAGGACCTCCACCTGCTGCCGGACATTGAAACGGTTGAGGTTATCGATAAGTCGTGGGTATGCGAGCGGGCCCGGGCCGAGCAGGATGTGGGGGTCGATTGACCAGACCTTTGCACCTTTTCCATCTATGGCACCCTGGGCCAAGCAGACCGTACTTTTCCCGACAAATGATCCGATCTCGATGATGATCTTGCCGGCATCTTTTGCCTGTTCGTAGAGCCACTGCGGTTCGTCATCGAAGAGCATTCCGTCCAGGCGGGAGACATCGGGCATCATGGTGCATCACCAGGGAACGGGTCTTCGGGATCGCAACCGAATGTCCTGGGCCTTGACTCAAGCCAGCGGAAGACTCCGGAGTAATCGAGGTATTCAGGGTCGCTCATGATTGCCTGCATGCGCTCGAAGTAGGTCCGTTTCGCAACGTGGATGACGTTGCCTCCTTTCTGCGTGACCTGGTGGATCTCCTGCATCTTCGGTTTCAGTGCCCTTCGGAGTTCCTGCCTGGACAACGACATTACATGAACCTCGCTTTGATGGCTGCCGGGATCAGGGGGATCGCCCTGCGGAGATCTCGCATCCTCCATCGCACCATGAGCTCCTGCATGGCCCAGTCTTTCGCGCCGCTGGTGAGGTTTCCCCCATGCATGTGATAGTACGACTCGATCACGGGATTGAATTTGACCTCAACGCCACGGGCGTGCATTTCCAGCAGCCATTTCCAATCGTCCGCTGCTTTCAGGCATTCATCGAAAAGGACCGGCGGAGGATTTACGCAGACGATGGTTGAGAATGGGGCGGGGCAGTCTTCTTCCACGCGATCGAAGGGAAGACCGTGGATACTTACCGGAACGCCATCGGAGAAGTTGACGCATTTGGCGTAATAGACCTGGGCGGTCGGGGCCTGTCCAAAGCAGTCGACAGCGCTTCTCACGTGGTCCGGTCTCCATTCATCGTCGGCATCGAGGAATGCCAGGTATTTCCCACGGGCTACTGCGATCGCACGGTTGCGGGCATTTGCCGGGCTGGTTTTGCCAGACTGCACCAGGAGGTTGTAATCGCATCCTGACAGGAGTGCAATACAGATGTCTACGGTCTTATCGAAGTTCGCGTCATCGATGACGACAAGGATTTCAAGGTCCTTGAGGGTCTGGTTGCGGATGCTTACCAGGGCCCGGGAGATGAATTTCTCCGCGTGATACGCTGGGATTATCACAGAAACGAGGGGTTTTTTGTCAGTTTCAATCATGGTTCACCTGCTTTTTTTCGGGAATCTTCTTTTACTGGAGATCATGGCACTCCTCCGCTTGTGGTATTCTTGCTGACGATGTTCGGATACCAGATGCAGAGGTGACAATGATTTACCATGAACCCCACGACACGAGCAAGACAGCAAGGTTTACACCGGTCGTGTTTCATTATCAGGCCCTGTCGTCGCCTCTCGATGCAGATCAGTTCTGTCAGAAAAGAAGT
>Ga0315282_10007201_pt1 | contig 18358 bp, 15 predicted proteins | sample YL17G07_20_MG_FD_203693 | JGI IMG/M metagenome (GOLD analysis project Ga0315282, IMG submission 203693) | Sediment microbial communities from Yellowstone Lake, YNP, Wyoming, USA - YL17G07_20 | ecosystem: Environmental > Aquatic > Freshwater > Lake > Sediment | place: USA: Wyoming | collected...
CAGGATCAATAAACCATCCCGATCACCGAGCAGCCGGCCAAATCGTAGTAGACGCTACTTTTCCCGCGAGCGGAAATTCATTTTATTTCCCTGACCTCCTTGAAGCAGGTTTAGAACCGCATTCAGTAAAAGAGGTTTGGCTTTCAGTAGCTGCTCAACCCAATGTAACAATAGACGTTACAGAGTTTTGGGGATTGAAAATTCAAGCGTTGCATGAACACAAAAGTCAAATTGGGAACCCCCAGGAATTTGATAAACGCATGCACAGCAGGAAAACTCCCGAAAGTACGCCTGAAGACCCACGTTATGAAGAAAAATTTTTTCGGATTGTAATTGGGTGAGAAATGAATGATCTATACCGTGAAGCTCAAGAGTTGTTCGAATATTCTCAACAATTAAGGCGCGATTTTCACCGCCACCCCGAATTGGGATTTAGAGAAATGTGGACAGCTGGGGTAGTAGCTCGCGAGTTGGGCCAGCTTGGATTAGAGGTATCTACCAAGGTCGCTAAGACGGGTATCGTGGCATTATTAGAAGGAAACCATCCCGGTCCGGTAGTTTTATTGCGATTTGATATGGATGCCCTACCGATCCAAGAAGAAAACTCAGAGGATTATGCATCTCAGGTGCCTGGGGTAATGCACGCTTGCGGACATGATGGTCACATGGCGATTGGCATCACAGTGGCACGCATGTTGAAGAATCACCACATGGAGTTTAATGGAACCGTGAAGTTTGTTTTTCAACCTGCCGAAGAAAGCTTGGGGGGCTCCGTAAAAATGATCGCGGAGGGGGTTTTGGAGAATCCGAAGCCCGATTATGCTCTGGCATTGCATCTTTGGAATGAGTGTCAGGTCGGTACTGCTGCCCTTGTTCCAGGTCCGTTCTTAGCTGGAGCAACTTCTTTCAAAATCACAATTTCTGGTCGGGGTGGACATGGGGCCCTTCCGCAACAAACGGCCGATCCAGTTCTGGCTGGTGCTCACTTGGTCACAGCAATCCAAAGTATCGTATCACGGAATATATCTCCTCTGGATGCAGCAGTGATAAGCGTGACGCAGTTCCATGCTGGGGATGCGTTCAATGTGATACCACAGTATGCTGAACTGAAGGGTACTTTACGGTTCTTCAAGGATGAGATCCGCAGTCGGCTCATTGAACGGATTTCTCAATTATCGAAGGGTATCAGCGTGGCGATGGGATGTAAAGCTGAAGTTGAATTTAGTGAGCTGACTCCTGCCGTAAAGAACAACGTGGACGTAACCCGCAGGTTAGCGCCTATATTTATTGAAACGATACCTGATATTGTTATTGATTCTGTTTTTCATACCATGGTTTCTGAAGACATGGCTTATTTTCTAGAAGAAATTCCAGGCTGTTATTTCATGGTTGGTTCAGCGAACCCGGGGCGGGGGATAGTTTATGGACACCACCATCCAAAGTTTGACTTCGACGAAGCCGCGATACCTCGGGCTGTTTCATTAATGGCCGCTTCAGCCCTCGAACTGTTAAGTTAAGAACCATTATTCGTTGACTTGTTTGAGGATCCGTGCTATACTGGCTTTATCATATGAATAATCTGATTAATCAGTTAATATAAACAATGGCACGCGAACGCAAATTCCCTGACAAATTATCCGATCTCCTTAATTTTCTGGTATCCCGGAAAATGTGTGACAATGACCGCATCCCTTCTCTGACTGACTTGAGCGGGGAATTAAATGTCAGTGTTGCCAGGCTTCGCGAACAGCTTGAAGCAGCCCGGGTGCTTGGGGTAGTAGAAGTCCGCCCTAAGACGGGTATTCGTAGACTACCATATACTTTCCAGCCTTCCGTACGCCAGAGCCTGGCTTATGCAATCGCAATTGATTCAGAATACTTTAAAACTTATTCCGACTTACGAAGCCATATCGAAGCAGCCTATTGGCATCAAGCTGTACGCACCCTGACCACTGAGGATAATGATAATTTATGGCTGCTCATCAAAAGAGCGCAAGCAAAATTGCGCGGCCAACCAGTGCAGATTCCACATTCTGAACATCGTGAATTACATCTGCTAATCTACCGGCGGCTCAATAATCCCTTTGTAATTGGTCTTTTGGAAGTCTATTGGGAAGCATATGAATCAATAGGTCTTGATGTGTATACTGACCTGGATTACCTGGATCAAGTCTGGCAGCATCATCAAAAAATGGTGGAAGCAATCTGTGCAAAAGATTTTGATGGTGGGTATGATGTTTTAATGCGTCATATGAATTTACTGTTTCAGCGTTCAAAACCTGTTCAGGCCCATAAATTTGAATAGGAAAGAATCTGGTTTTAGATTTACCCGCCACCCAAAGGAGTGATTTATGTCCCAGGTTCAAAATGCGGCTGGATCTTCTCCCTCAAAGAATTTAGAACAAATTGTCAATGACTTTTCGATTACATTTAGCACAATAAATGGATCGGGAAGCGCGACGGCCAATAATATCTTGCTGCGATCCCTTTTTAAAATGGGGATACCGGTTTCTGGGAAAAATATATTCCCATCCAATATTCAAGGTCAGCCAACCTGGTATACCATCCGAGTAAATAAAGATGGTTTTTTAGCCAGGGTTGAAAAGGATGATATTATCGTCGCCATGAACCCGGCCTCATTTCAGACTGAAGCTTCATTCCTGGTTCCAGGTGGCGTACTACTTTATGCCGATGATATTAAAACAACCATTGACCGCGAGGATATCTGCGTTTACCCGATGCCAGTTAAAAAGATAATCAGTGAAATTAAGGTACCGCAAAATCTCAGGGTTTACCTTTCAAACATGGTTTATGTTGGTGTGTTGGCCCATATATTGGGCATCACACTGGATAAAATCTATGAATCTTTGGATTACCACTTTAAAGGTAAGAAAACCGCTGTTGATGCGAATTTTAATGTAGTCCAAAAATCACATGAATGGGCAACTCAGAACCTGGTAAAGCAAGATCGCTACCAGGTCGAAACTATGAAATCCACGGAAGGATATATTCTGGCGGACGGCAATACTGCTGGAGCTCTCGGTTCCATTTATGGAGGGGTGCAATTTATTGCATGGTATCCTATCACGCCAGCTTCCAGCCTGGCAGAATCTTTGAACGAATATTTACCATTGCTACGCATTGATCCGGTGACAGGAAAAGAAACCTATGCGGTCGTTCAGGCCGAAGACGAGTTAGCAGCGATTGGAATGGTGGTCGGTGCGGGTTGGGCAGGTTTGCGAGCCATGGCATCTACTTCGGGACCCGGACTAAGTTTGATGGTCGAATATCTTGGGTTGGCTTATTATTCAGAGGTACCCCTGGTTGTTTGGGATGTGCAACGAGTAGGTCCAAGCACGGGTTTACCCACCCGGACTGCACAAGCAGACATCACTTTTGTCAACTTTATGGGACATGGGGATACAGAATTTATCAGTCTATTCCCAGGTTCGGTTTCTGAATGTTTCGAATTCGGTTGGCGTGCTTTTGACCTCGCTGAACGCCTGCAAACCCCAGTAATTGTTATGAGCGATCTAGACTTTGGCATGAACCAATGGATGACTAAGAAGTTTGATTATCCCGACATTCCGATGGACCGGGGGAAAATCCTTTGGGAGGATGATCTTACCAAAATGTTAAAAAAAACGGATGGTAAATGGGGGCGCTACCTGGATATCGATGAAGATGGTATCCCTTACCGGACACTACCAGGCAATCGCCATCCCAAAGCGCCATACTTTGCCAGGGGAACCGGGCACAATGAAAATGCAGATTACAGTGAGGAACCAGTAGTCTGGGAGCATAATTTGGATAGGTTAGCTAAAAAATTTGTAACTGCAAGGAAAATCTTACCCAAACCTATCATTCATATAATGGAAGGCGCCGAAATCGGGATAATTGCTTATGGGTCTACCGATCCGGCGGTTGAAGAAGCTAGAATAATTCTGGCAGAAAATGGTCTAAAAACTGATTACCTGCGGGTACGGGCAATTCCTTTTTCAAAAGAAGTGATTGATTTTGTTGCACAACATAAACGGAACTATGTGGTTGAGATTAATCGTGATGGTCAATTAAAACAATTATTGACCCTTGACATCCCTCAGCTTTGTACTCAGCTGAGACAAGTCTCTCATATTGACGGGTTGCCATTGTCAGCTCGTTGGGTAAAAGACCAAATATTGGCTCAGGAGGAAAAATAATCATGGGTGATCAAATTTCCATTGGACATCTGCAAGCAAACATGATTGGGCTGAGCAGAGCTGATTATAAGGGAGCGCAAAGCACACTCTGTCAAGGTTGTGGGCACAATTCAATTTCCAATCAGATTATTTCGGCCTGCTATGAGCTCAATTTACCTCCTGAAAAGATACTTAAATTTAGCGGAATTGGTTGTTCCAGCAAAAGCCCGTTTTATTTTTTAGGAAGCTCGTTTGGATTCAATGGTCTCCATGGTAGGATGCCTTCGCTTGCTTTAGGCGCATTGTTCGCAGATACGTCAATGAAAGGAATTGGGGTCAGCGGTGATGGTGATACTGCCAGTATTGGAATGGGCCAATTTAAACACCTGGTTCGCAGGAACGTGCCGATGGTTTATATTATTGAAAATAATGGTGTATATGGATTGACCAAAGGACAATTTTCTGCCACGGCCGAAAAAAACCTGACGCTCAAACGCCAGGGAACAAATCCGTATTTACCCGTGGATATCTGCATGGAAGCGTTAACGGCGAATGCAAGCTTTGTAGCCAGGTCCTTCGCTGGGGATCCCAAACAGGTTAAAGAATTAATAAAAGCGGCTTTCAGTCATCGCGGAATTGCGATACTGGATATTATCAGCCCATGTGTAACCTTCCATAATCTGGATCATTCTCTCCATTCTTACGCCTGGGGAAAAACGCATGAGACACCCCTCCATAAGGTTTCTTATGTGCCAGCTCGTGATGAAATTTTGGTCGCAGATTTTGAAGAAGGTTCTACCCGGGAGGTCACATTACACGATGGGTCTTCAGTTATTTTGAAGAAACTGGAACAGGATTATGATCCGACAGATCGCTGGCAGGCTTTCCATGTCCTCGAGGAGGCTCAACGAAATAACTGGCTTGTTACTGGCTTGCTTTACATCGATCCGAACCAGCCGGCAATGTTTGATTTTTATAACCTGCCTGATACTCCTTTAAACAGATTGGCCGAAGATAGTCTGCGCCCATCGCGTGACACAATCGAAAAAATAAATGCCTCGATGTTTTGAGGTATTTTAGTCATCTTATTATAGGACGGTCTATTCAACAGTGGCTATTGGATGAGCTGGATCACGAATCCACTCACTCCAAGACCCTGCATAAAGCCTGGCGCCCTTTAAACCCGCTAACTCCATCGCAAGCAGGTGATGGCAGGATGTTACGCCTGAACCACAATAGACTATCGCTTTATCTGGAGGTATGTTTTGAAGGAGTGCCTCAAATTCGGATTTTAGAATTTCGGCTGGCTTCATTGTCCCATCTGGGGATAAGTTATCAGCATGAAACCGGTTTATAGCCCCAGGAATATGTCCGGCAACGGGGTCAATAGGTTCGAATTTCCCTCGAAAACGCTGTGGCGCGCGTGCATCAATTAAGAGGAAAGATGAATTCAAACGGAACCGCTCGATGTCAGATGTCGAAACGACTCGCGTCGGATCGATTTTGGGTTTAAATGGAGCGTTTGACTCCTTTGGTAATTCGACACCGGTTGAGATCGGGTATCCATCCCTGATCCATTTTGATAAACCGCCATCCATTATAGCGACTTGCTCATGTCCGTAATATTTTAACATCCACCATAATCGGGCTGCAAACGCTCCACCCGATATATCATATGCGACTAATTGAGATTTTTGGTTTATTCCCCAAGAATTGAGTTTTCTGACAAATTCATCCTGATCTGGCAGTGGGTGCCGGCCTGCGTAAGGGGTTATTGGTCCCGCCAGGTCATTGTTTAAATGGGTATAAAAAGCGCCAGGAATATGGGCGAGCTGGTAATCTTCAAAACCCCAATCGGGGTTTAGCAGGTCAAACCTGCAATCAACGATAACCAGGTTTTCATCACCCATTAATTGGGCTAATTGGCTGGTTGATATTAAATTCGTGTAAGGTTGGCTTTCATGTGTTTTCATTCTTATACAACATCGCCAATTGTATGTAACAATGCGAAGTTGGGTTGGCGCATGGCGCCTACCGGTAAACCTGATATCATAACTACCTGCTCTCCAGGTTGGATTGAAGTAGAGGAAATGAGAGAAGCTTCCACATGGGTAACCATGCTTTCTACATTGGATGCAAACGGAACCAGGAAAGGTGTTACACCCCAATATAATCCCATCCGTTGGTAGGTACTCAATTCGGGTGTAAATGCCATGATAGGAACTCGTGGGCGCGCCTTAGACATTAATAAAGCGGTCCGGCCGGTTTGTGTAAAAACTGCGATAGCAGCTACATTACGATCATGAGCCAGTTCACGGGCTGCACGTGTCAGTGAAATAGCATCATCTTGGGTTCCCTCTTCGGGATATTTTTGGCTCAAGCCCCATTCGCCAAAATGGTGCTCGGCTTCGAGTACTATTGCATGCATCATGCTGACGCTTTCCAAAGGGTAACTCCCACTGGCAGTTTCTCCAGAAAGCATGACCGCATCCGTTCCATCAAAAATCGCGTTGGCAACATCAGAAGCTTCAGCTCGGGTCGGTCGAGGATTGTTGATCATTGAATCTAGCATCTGTGTAGCTGTAATCACCATTTTAGCGTGACGGTTGGCTGCCTGGATGATTTCTTTTTGTACGATTGGGACTGAAGCAGGAGAGGTCTCGACTCCCAGGTCGCCGCGCGCCACCATAACGCCATCGGTTACATGCAGAATTTCATGAAGATTCTTGATAGCTTCTGGGCGTTCTAATTTAGCAATAATTGGAGTATCTGAGCGATGTGGAGCCATCTCGTGGATCGCATTCCTGACGATTTCTATGTCGCAACCAGTGCAAACAAAGGATATTGCCACGGCATCAACTCCTTGCTGCAATCCAAAAGCCAGATCATCACGATCCTTCTCCGTAAATCCGGGAATTGTTAAATGCGCTCCAGGCAGGTTGACGCCTTTATGAGAAAAAAGTAATCCTCCCAAAACCACCCTGGCCCGGATATAGTCCACACCCACTCCAGTAACCTCTAACTCCATGTGGCCATCATCCAATAATATCCGGTTGCCCTTTTCGACACTCTTCTCAAGATCAGGTACATCCATCGGAATATATTGTAGGTCGGGAGAAACCCCCTGGCTGGGAGAATCTTTTCGTGCATTAGCGAGCATAATTGATTGCCCAGCGATTAATTTGATGCCTTCTTTTGGCAGATCAGCCACCCGGAGTTTGGGTCCTTGGAGATCCTGGAGGATCGTGATAGGTTTGTTTAATTCAGTAGAAAGTTTCCTCAAAGACACAATTCGGGCAGCATGGTCATCATGTGTTCCATGCGAAAAATTCAACCTGGCCACATCCATCCCGCCTTCGATCATAGCTTTCAGGATTTTTTCATCCTGACAACTGGGTCCGATTGTCGCAACAATTCTCGCTTTTCGGTCCATGGGATCATCCTTTTATTATTTTCTAATTTGGATTTTCTCAACGGCCTGATCTGCGCTGACGATTCGTGATTGATAGGTTTCTTGCCAAGCCATCGGTGACCCTTTGTGCTTCGATAAGATCAGGCCATGGTTAAGACGTCATAAATCCTGGGCAGCGCCCAGTCTAATGTTTCCTGATCAATTATCAATGGCGGTGCAAAACGGATCACATGTTGGTGTGTCTCTTTGGCCAGGATGCCTTTTTGTTGAAGAGCTTCACAAAAACGCCGCGCTCCATTAGCCTCGGGTTTTAGCTCAACTCCTATCAAAAGACCTTTACCACGGACCTCTTTTATATTTCGGGTCGGAATTTCCGCCATTTGTTCCATAAAATATTCGCCCAACCGGGCGGCGTTTTCGATAAGTTTTTCTTCAATAATTACAGTTAATGAGGCTCTGGCAACAGCAGCTGCGATCGGATTGCCTCCAAATGTAGAGCCATGCTCGCCTGGTTGGAAAAGCCCCATTAATGGTTCGTCTGCAAGAACAGCTGATACTGGATAAAATCCACCCGCCAATGCTTTTCCGATAACCGTCATATCCGGGCGGACATTCTCGTGCTGGCAGGCAAAGAGCTTTCCGGTTCGACCTAGTCCGGTCTGGATTTCGTCGGCTACGAAAAGAATATTATGTTGGTCGCAAATTTGCCTTACCTGCTTAAGATACCCGGCAGGGGGTATGATCACCCCGCCTTCTCCCAGGATGGGTTCGATCATAACAGCCGCGGTATTAGCTGTGATTGATTTTTCGATCTCTGCGGCATCTCCAAATGGCACAATAACAAATCCAGGGGTGAAGGGTCCGAAATCGTCCCGGTATAGCGGCTCTGTAGAAAATGTGATGAGTGAAATTGTCCGGCCGTGGAAATTTCCTGAAGCCACAATAATTTCGGCCTGGTGGCGTGGAACACCTTTAACCTGATAAGCCCATTTACGCGCCAATTTTAAGGCGGTCTCAACTGCTTCGGCTCCGCTATTCATTAGAATTGACATCCCATAACCAGTCAGATCTGAGAGCTCTTTATAAAGTAAAGGGAGCTGGTCATTCCGGAATGCCCTTGAGGTGAGAGTCAGGCGAGATGCCTGGTTGACCATCGCTGTTAATATTTTGGGGTGGACATGGCCCTGATTCAGCGCTGAATAAGCTGACAGGCAATCGAGATAGCGGTTGCCTTCGATATCATAAACCCAAACCCCTTGCCCGCGATTTATGACAACATCAAGAGGATGGTAATTGTGTGCACCATATTTCTCTTCCATCTCAATGTAATCGCGGGAATTCATTATTTTCCTCCTAACAGACGGATCAAAATTGCTTTCTGCGCGTGAAGCCGGTTGTGCGCTTGTGGGAAAATTACGGAATGCGGACCATCAGCCACTTCGTCGGTCAACTCATGCCCACGGTGGGCAGGTAGACAGTGCATCACAATGACGTGAGGCCGGGCTTCAGACACCAATTTGGTATTCACCTGATAGGGTGGAAAGACCTCTTCCCTTTTCTTGGTCTCAGCTTCCTGGCCCATACTGGTCCAGGTATCTGTATAAATTACATCAGCCCCTTTGACAGCTTCGTGTGGATCACGCAGCAGGGTAATTTTGCTTCCACTTTCTACTGTGATTTTTTTGCCAATTTCCAGCCCATTTGGATTAAGATCATAACCTTCTGGGCTTGCCAGGGTAAAATTAGCACCAAGTTTGGCACACACGTGCATAAGGGATACAGCTACATTGTTCCCATCGCCCACAAAGGTTACATTTAATCCCTTGAGTGTACCGAATTTTTCGAGAATTGTGAGCGCGTCCGCCATCCCCTGACAGGGATGGTTGTAATCACTCAGTCCATTCAACACCGGGATACTGGACCACTTCGCCAGTTCGACAACATGTTCGTGTGTGAAAACGCGCGCCATAATTGCGCTCACATAACCAGATAAGACCCTGGCAACATCAGAAATTGCTTCGCGCTGGCCTAATCCAATTTCATTCGGAGATATGTAAAGTGCGTCTCCGCCCACCTGACGCATGGCCATATCAAAACTGACTCGGGTACGCAGGCTGGGTTTCTGAAAGATCATCGCCAGTACTTTGCCTTTAAGGTAAGGAGGATTTCCATTAGCAAAATGTTCTTTTTTCAAATGGATTGCCAAATTGAGTAAATCTTGAATCTCTTCCGCAGAGAAATCGGCAATGGCAATAAAATTTTTTTCCATCGAAACTCCTCCTTAGATTTTAAATAGTTAAAGATCCCGGTCGAAGTATATCATAACGGAAAAGGGTCAGAATTTGATGTTGAATAGAGGTTGGATTGGACTAATTTCGACAAGAGGTGCACGTCCCACCGCTGCAACCGCTGCAACCGCCACTATTTGTGTTCAAACTCTTTCCATTGCTCTGTGCAAAAATCTTAGAAAGCATGCGGTGTGTGTGTATGCTATTGCATTCCTTGCATTCAATCGGATTGTCAGCATCCTTCATGGACCGGAGTGCATCGAATTTATAACCACAATCTGTGCAGGTATATTCGTATACAGGCATAATGTTTCTCCTGTGATGATTTTACTGATTTAACACATAGAGGTCAAGGATATAAATTGGATAAAAATTGGCAATTCGATCACCTGAGAAAGTGACAAGTTTTCAAAAACAGTAAAAATACCCTTCACAAAATATAAAGCGTCTGATATTATTCTATCTAACCTTCACGACCCCGGCTGGGAGCCGGGGTCGTTGTACGCTGCATAAAATGGAAAATATCAGGGTAGATATAATAGGCTTTTAGTAACATGATCACAACCAGGACTGATCTCCGTAATATAGCTATCGTGGCGCATGTAGACCACGGAAAAACAACTTTAGTGGATGGCATGTTGAGGCAATCTAGGGTTTTTCGCGAGAACCAGCAGTTAGTAGACCGTGTGATGGATTCGAACGATCTGGAACGGGAAAGGGGGATTACAATCCTTGCTAAGAATACAGCAATCACTGTACCCGATCCTGATACGGGGCAGTTGGTAAAAATCAATCTCGTTGATACCCCCGGACACGCTGATTTTGGTGGTGAAGTCGAGCGGGTTATGAATATGGTGGATGGGGTGCTTCTTTTGGTCGATGCTGCAGAAGGCCCTATGCCTCAAACTCGTTTTGTATTAAAAAAGGCTCTTGAAATGGGCCTTCGTGTCATTGTTGTAATCAATAAAATGGATCGTAAAGATGCTGACCCTGATAGGACGCTCAACCTGACGTTCGATTTGTTCATCGAGTTGGGCGCAACCGATCACCAGGCGGATTTCCCGATTATTTATGCCAATGCAATCACTGGCCAATCGGGTATGACCTCGGAGCTCGAACCGGATTTACGTTCCCTTTTCCGGACGATTTTACGCCATATACCGGCGCCCGAAGTCGATATTGATGCGCCTTTGCAATTATTAGTAACGAACCTGGGATATGATGATTATCGCGGTGTGTATGCAGTCGGTAGAATCCATGCCGGCAGCATCCAGTCTGGGCAGGCATTGGCTAGAATTTCTGCCAGCGGGCTGGTCACCGTTGAACGCGCTCGCTATTTGTATATCTATCAAAACCTGGAAAAGACTGAGGTTGAAAAAGCTGAGGCTGGTGAAATCGTGGCAATAGCCGGTTTAGAGGGGATTGCTATCGGTGATACGCTGGCTGATCCTGAACAACCGGTAGCGCTACCCAGAATTAAAGTAGAAGAACCTACAGTCCGGATGACCTTTGTGGTAAACACGTCACCTTTTTCAGGAAAAGAGGGCAGGTGGGGGACTTCTCGGAACCTGCGGGAACGTTTGTTAAACGAAGTGAGAAATAATGTTTCGCTACGGGTTGCAGAAACTGAAGCCTCCGATACTTTTCTGGTTTCTGGTAGGGGTGAGCTGCATCTGGCGATATTGATCGAAACCATGCGGAGAGAGGGTTATGAATTTCAAGTATCGAAACCCGAAGCAATTATGCATGACAGCCCGGATGGTGAATTGTTAGAACCATTTGAGGAACTTCATATCGACACCAGTGCTGATACGGTTGGCATGGTGGTTGAGATGCTGGGAAGCAGGCGCGGAAAAATGTTGGATATGATCAATAACCCGGATAATACCGTTCACCTGACCTACCTGGCTCCAACCCGTGGATTGCTCGGTTTCCGCTACCAGTTCCTGACAGCCACGCGCGGTATGGGCGTAATCAATACGATATTCCATGGTTATATGCCTTTCTGTGGAATTATCCAATCACGGGCTACCAGCTCGATAGTTGCCTTTGAGGCTGGCATAACGACAAACTTTGGACTAAAAAACGCTGAAGAACGCGGTACACTTTTCCTGGGTCCTGGAATTGAAGTTTATGAAGGGATGGTAATTGGTGAAACCCAACGTCCAGATGACCTGGTTGTAAATGTGTGCAAGAAAAAACACCTGACCAATATGCGTTCTTCGAATAAAGATATCGAAGTACGCTTGACCACGCCCAGAAATATGAGCCTTGATGAAGCTATTGAATACCTTTCGGATGATGAACTTTTAGAAGTCACTCCATTAAACTACCGGATTCGAAAACGTATTCTGAATTCCGAAGAGCGTGGGAAATTAAACAAGAAGGCCAAGGAGATTCTATCCGAATCTTGAGCAAATTTCGTATAGGTAACAATAACTCTGTAAGCAGCCTCGCTATGAAGAGAACAATGAATTTAAATAATGCTGAGCAATTAAACTCTGCCGGGAAGATGGTAAATGGAAAATCCAGATAACCTGGTTCCTCTTGAAACTTTATCCTTGAACGACCTTTTAGATCGTATCGGAGCTGATTTGGGTAAATTGGGGGCGGGGATGAAAGTCAACCCCATGGATATTCTTCTATCATTGGATCAAGCCAGAATAAGGATCGAAAAATCTCGACAACAAGGAAATGAAGTAAAAGCTGAAACGACTCAATTTGACTATCTCGTTATTAACCTTCAGAAGCAGGGGAAACCGTTTTTACGTGAAATTGGGGGCGAGAAAAAGTTACAAGAGCTGCGTCAACAGTATCAGCCGGCGAGTGATAAGGTCTGGTGGTTTCTCGACCAGCACCTCGCAAATAATCAGAAAGCTTCTCTCCGTAAGCTAGCCATTACACTTGGGGTGGGATTGGTTGTTCTTGTACTTCTGATAACAGGTTATAACCTATTTCTGGCGCCCGACCCACTAACGATTAAAAAGCTTGACCTTTATAATAATATGGGACAGGCAATTGATTCACAGGATTACCCCACGGCTTTAAACGAAGTGAACCAGGCTTTATATTTAAGCCCGGATGATCCGGACCTTTTGACAAATAAAGGTGTGATCTTACAAAAACTTGGACAAAACGACGATGCCATGATTGCTTTTCACCAGGCTGAAAATATCCTGGGGAGTCGCGAACAGTTTCTGTCAGGTAGAGCGCCAATTTATATGCATTTTGGCGATACCCAAAATATGCTGGTGGATTCGCAAGAGATAATAAAGCTAAATCCTCAATCAGCTTTAGGATATTTTTATTTTGCTAAAGCCAATGAGACCCTTGGTGATATACCGGTGGCATTAGAGGCTTATGATAAAGCTTCTGCATTGGCGAACGCCCAGGGTCAGGCTGAACTGGCAGCCACCATCCGGGTTAATATGGCCATGCTTTTACAGAGCAACCAAAATCAATTTCCTACAAATGTTCCCACACCTGGGCAATAAATTTTACAGATAGATCTTAGTAAAACCCGGTTTATTCCTTCAAAACCAATGTCACAGGGCAATGATCTGAACCCATTACACTGGAGTGGGTTACCACGTCATCGACCTTTTCAAAAAGCGCTTCGGAAATTAGAAAATAATCCAACCTCCAGCCGACATTATTCTTACGAGCATTGGCGAGAAATGTCCACCAGGTATATTCCACTCGTTCCGGATACAACTTGCGGAAAACATCCACAAACCCATGTGCCAGGTAGTAATCAATCCAGGCCCGTTCTTCGGGCAGGAAACCGGTCGCTTTAGAATTTTCCCTGGGATGTCGCAAATCAATTTCACAGTGTGCAGTATTAAAGTCACCGCATAAAATCACACATTGACCTTGCTTATGTAGTTGGTCGCACATTTCTAACAAGCGGGCATAGAAATCCAGCTTGTAAGGCACGCGCCCAAGATCGCGTTGTCCATTGGGAAAATAAATATTGAATAACTTGAAACCGGGATAACGGCTGATGATTACCCGTCCCTCAATATCAAACTCTTCGAACCCCAATCCCATTTCGACCTCATCAGGTTTAACTCGAGCCCAGGTGGCTGTCCCGCTGTATCCAGGTCGCATGGCTGGATTCCAGGTTACATGTGGAAAATAATTATTGATATTTTGGGTAGCTTCGGTATCTAATTGGTCAGGACGGGCTTTAATTTCCTGCAAACAAAGAACGTCCGTATCGAGGGAGCGAACGCTCTCAAATAATCCTTTATCCAGCGCGGCACGTAGACCATTGACGTTCCAGGTGGTAATTCGCATAGAATATTTATATCTCCAATCTAAAGATAAAAATCATTCTTCAAACACCTCAAAATATCCCTGGTCAAGTTCTCGATCGGATAAATGCGCATAGCGTTGCGTAATAGCAATGTTTTTGTGCCGGGCCAATTCTTGAGCCAGCTTAAGATTACCGGAGGATTGCAGGATACGTGTAACAAAATAATGCCGGAAGGAGTGTGGGGTGATGCTGCCAACTGCATCCTGACCTAAAGCTTCTAGAACCCGCTGAGATACAATATTGCGCCCGGTAGTTGGTGTCATGGGTTTTACTTTTCTTCCTGCCCCCCTATCATGCCGGGCGAATAGGGGGAGGGAGGACAAAGGTTTCCCCGAGCTTCCATCCAGGGAAGATCGGATTGACAGGTAATCTTTCAAGGCTGCTTGGGCTCTTTTGGAGAAACGTACAACTGCCTGGCGATTGCCTTTGCCAATAACAATAGCCTGGCCTTCATTCCAATCCAGATCACCGCGGCGGAGATTACAGGCTTCATGGACCCGCAGCCCCGTGTCAGCCAGAGTAATTAAGAAAGCCCGGTCGCGCAAATTCCGCAAATGTTCCAAATCATTGGGTGCATTTCGTATAGATAATGTTTCTGCATAATCCAAGACATTTTCGATGGCGGTCTTCGGGAACTGGGGTAGCCGCTGCCCGGGTCGCCGGGCACGCTGCAAAACCAATAACCTGACCCTGGACAGGTTGATAGGCGACAGGTTTTCTGCGGTCAAGAATTCAAAGAATCGGATTACAGCGGTTAAATATAAGCGCTCAGTTGTTGGTGCATGATCCTTGAGAGAAATGGCAAGCCAGGCTATAGAATCTTCCGGCAGCTCAGCTACAGGCTTAATAATCGGATCTATCTTCTTTTGCACTAGAACTGCTCTAAATGCATTTAACCCGTTCTGATAGGTCCGGGCCGTATTCAGGCTTCGGGCGGAGGCAATTGTTCGGAGAAAGCTATCCATCGCGGCCGAAATTGTAATGGGGGCAGTCATAATCTCATTCCTAACATAATTGTACTGAAGGTAGACAATAAGCGCATCATTTCTTTTACATGTTATCAAGTCAAAACACCCCTTAGCGATCAATCCCAATTAATTATATCATGTTAGTGATAATAATACTTATCGAAAGCAAGAATAATTTAAGTGATCTTTTGACTTTATATCCCTCTACCCCACCTGAAAAGGATCAATCTTGTGATATGAGGTTTAGAGAATGCCTAATTGGTATTCAACATATCTTCTGGGATTATTTATTAAATTCCTAATGACGTAATCCATATAACCTTATTAAAAATGACCCCTCCCCTGCTCAGTGTAATCGGCTCAGGTGTAAAATTTCTTTAGTGATGGTTGTTTCCAATTTTATGATCTTTCATCCGGAGAAAAAAATGAAAATTCATCCAAAGGTCTATCGGGTTGATTCGATTCTACCAATTTAACAATATCTGATCCTTGAATCAGGCAACCTGGTATTAATCGACACTGGTTTAATGGGAAATCAAAAAAGAATTCATAATACGATAAATAAGATCGGATATACCCTGGTTGATCTTAAGATGATCCTGATCACGCACTCGGATGGCGATCATTATGGGGCACTGAATGCATTGGAAAAAGTTACCCTGGCCCGGGTCGGTACCAGTGCGATCGAAGCAGAGTCTATACGGGCCGGTAGTGTCAGTCGAGAAATGAAGGCAGCTGGCCTGCAAAAGTCTCTCTTCACCCTGTTTGGCAAGGTGGTTGGCCGAAATCCGAAGAATGCCCGTATTGATGATATTTTAATCCCAGGTCAGGTTCTGCCAGTATTAGGTGGAGTAAGAGTCCTGGATACAGCCGGACACACTCCGGGCCATCTTTCTTTCTTCTCCGAAAGTGAGAAGATCCTCTTCGCCGGCGATTCGATTGTGATCCAAAACTCGAAACCGGTCCCCTCGTCCGGCTCGATCTGTTGGAATGAAGATAAGGCCCGCCTGGCATTCGATATGCAAATGAAATTAGACCCCGTTTTGATCTGTGCAGGTCACGGTTTATACAAGGTGTAGTGTTTTCTATTTTTTGTTCTTTCAATTAATGTGGCAGTAAACCATGATCGACATGTGCAGGTTCCTGGATACCTTGTGAAAAAGCATCCGCCATGCCATTGTACATATCCTGCCAGTAATCTTTAGCTGCCAGCCATTTATCTTTATGAAAACGTTCCACCCATTCGTCCAGGCAGGCATCTTTTAGGCCTTCACGCTGCCATTTTTCGAGATAACCCTTGATGATATCAACTACCCTTTCGCTTTCCCAAAAGATCGAACCACCTGACTGGTAATCGTGGATCGCTTTGGCAAGCTCGAAATTGGTTTTCCAAAAGTCAAGTTGCAAATCAAAGTGACTGAGGATTATCTCATCGATGATGTCTTCTACCCATTTCCGGTGGAAACGACAGGCTCCGCTGTTTTCGGAATAAAGCTCATATACAAATCGTTCCACATTTTTTCTTCCCAGATTGTAAGGAGACATAAAATCCAGGCCATAATAGGAAAAATATTTACCCATGAGCGGCATCGGCGAGAACATTCCTGGCACCCAATACTGGTTTGGAACCATGCAACCTTCCAGACCGTGAGCGGTGTAGACCGCCCGGTCGATGGAATGGATTCCATATTTCTGGTCCAATATCCTGGCTGCTGTCCGCAATCCCCGGCGGAATGGCTTTCCGGCATCGGAGAACAAGATCATCTTTATTATTTCAATCGCATAATCAGCATTGAAAGCTGAGTCAGTAACTACATCGAATTGATCTGGTTGGCTGGCAAACTTAAAACGTGGTCCTTCAATCGGCAGCCCAAAGTCTGCAGGCGGTATCAATTTTTCATAAAGCAGCTCCATCAACCACGATACTGTCCCCCCGGTTTGAATGGAATCCAGGCCCATCATATCAACGAATTTGTTGACCTTTTCAGCAGCACGTTGGTCAAAAATACCGCTGTTAGGGCCTAAGATTTCGTAAGGTTCATAATCTTTTTTGAATTCTTCGGATATCTTTTTGCAGGCTACTGCACAGGGTTCACCACAGTGATCGAATTTGCGAGGTTCAATAATTTCGGTATTGAACTGCCGAAGGTAATGGTTTAGCACAAAATTCTCGTGCTGTGCCAGCCGTTCTTCATCGATGGCCGAGACAGAGCTATAATTATAACTAAACAGCCTGTCTTCAGCTTCGCGCATATTTACGCCAAAAGTACCACCTGTTTCAAACTTTGGGACATAACGATACTTTTGAGACAGAGCCAGGTCAGCGGCAATAGCTTTTTGGCCGAAATGTTCCAGGAAATATTCATCCAGTTCTTGGGACTCTTTTAAGTCCGGGTCCTGGTAATTACCCCCAAAGACGATGCCGGCGATATGGTGATATTGTAAAAGCCTGGAGCCCAATCCTCCCCGCCCTGCCCAATCATCTACTGCGCTCAAATCGCCCCTTTTAATTTGGTTGGAGCCGATGCCACCTTCTCCAGTCAGCCGTGCGCCGGGTCCAACGGCCAGGATGCGGAACCAATCTCCCTGGTATTCATTACGATAACGATCAAACAGGCATCGTTGTAAAGCATAAAAGCCTTCCCCTTTTCGCCCAGAGGCGTTGGTGTAACCTTCCCATACCGAATCCGGATTGACCGGATCCAGACGAACGGTATATTCCCCATTAAGATTTTTTATAAATAGCACCGAATCACGTGGGCATTGACCTCGCAGCCAGGTGTAGTTTACCCCCACCCTGTGGAACACGAACATTGCACCTCCCAACGCAGACACGTAGAAGCCCTCCCACTGTGGGGAATAGCCGCAAAAAATCATGCGGCGCGTTCCCGGAAGAGGCGATCCGGCCAACAGCCCACCCCCAAAAGTCATCGAATCAGCATCAATTTTGAAGCGATCCCAACCATATTGCACCGGTCCGATTAATTGTTGGTTGGTCGGGCAGGCAATACCCCATTCCCCGCTGGATAGATCGACAATCAGCTCATAAATAACGGAACGATGTTTCATGGTATAAGTCCTATTAATTTATCATCGATTATACTTTAAGACATAAGACCGGTCGCGTTTTAATTTCCGTGAAAAGAATCGGCGAATTGAGGGTTACGTGGGTGCGCAGCACCTACATAACCCTC
>Ga0315282_10007203_pt1 | contig 18352 bp, 16 predicted proteins | sample YL17G07_20_MG_FD_203693 | JGI IMG/M metagenome (GOLD analysis project Ga0315282, IMG submission 203693) | Sediment microbial communities from Yellowstone Lake, YNP, Wyoming, USA - YL17G07_20 | ecosystem: Environmental > Aquatic > Freshwater > Lake > Sediment | place: USA: Wyoming | collected...
ATGGTTTATCCTTTGAAGTTTTTAGATGAAAAACCATGATGGTTTATCCTTTGAAGTTTTTAGATGAAAAACCATGATGGTTTATCCTTTGAAGTTTTTAGATGAAAAACCATGATGGTTCTTCTTTTGAATATTTTAGATGAAAACCCATGAGGAGGAGAAATGTTAAAGTTACGATGGTTTGTAGCTGTTTTCTTAGCATTCAGTATGATCGTTACGGCCTGTGGAGGTGCAGCCACAGCGCCCACTTCAACCAAGCCTTCTGACCAGAACCAGCCATCCCCCACGAAAGAAGAAACTAAGCCCACCGAGCCGCCCAAACCCTCCATATTACGCATTGGCCGCGCCGGTAGTGAAGATACGCTCAATCCTGGCACCGCCATGCTCAGCGAAGCCTGGGTTACTTTTGAGCTGGTCTACAGCGCCCTTTACATGCAAAAGCTGGATGGAAGTTTCACCTTCGACCTGGCAACCAGCGTCTCGGCTTCACCAGATAACAAAGTGCTGACCTATAAGATCAAGCCGGGGGTCAAGTTCCATGACGGCGTGCCCTTGACGGCGAAGGATGTTGTCTTTTCCTATGACTTATATAAGGCTCACGATGATTTTCCATATATGAACGGCTATACCAAATATTTCGATAAGGTAGAGGCTCCCGACGACACGACCGTGGTGCTGACGCTTACCGAACCTATCCCCAACATCGAAAGCCAGCTAGGTTACTGCTTCATCCTGCCCGAACACATCTGGTCTAAAGTAGCTGAGGGCAAGGCCGCCACCGAGTTCCAGAATGAAGGGTTGATTGGTTCAGGACCTTTCAAGCTGGTGGAGTACAAGCAGAATGAATTTACCCACCTGGCGAAGAACCCTGATTATTATGGTACGGTCCCTAAAGTAGATGAGGTTATCTTCCAAAAATTTGAGAACAGGGATGCCCTGGTGCAGGCCATCAAGACCGGCCAGATCGACATGATTACGGAAATGCCCAATACCGCAGTTGCCACATTGAAGAATGAAAAGAATATCAAGCTGGTCACAGGCGCGCCACTGGCCCCCGATATCACCGATATCATATTTAACCAGGTTTCTCCGGAAAACTGTCCCAAGGATGCCAAGTGCGCTGGCCACCCGGCGCTGCGCGACCGCATCGTGCGCCAGGCTTTGGCCACTGCCACTAACAAACAAGAACTGATCGATATTGTCCTGCTGGGTTTGGGTGCTCCTGGTCTGACTTTGATCGCCGATGGCATGGGCGATTGGTATAACAATACCATCAAAGATTACCCATTCGATATTCCTCAGGCGAACAAAATGCTGGATGACGCCGGATATAAGGATGTCAACAACGATGGGGTGCGCGAGATGCCAGATGGTCAGAAACCCCTGGTCTTCCGCCTTAACTGGCCCAGCGACAGCACCGTGGCTCCCCGCCTGGCTGAATTGATCTCCAAGACCTGGGAGCAAATTGGTGTTAAGACCCAACCTCAGGCAGTTGACCCGGATGCCCTCACTGCGATGTGCTGCCCGACCTTCGATTACGATATCCTCATTTGGGGCTGGGGCTCTGATCCTGATCCGAGCTTCTTGCTGCGTGTCATGCAAACCAGTGTTATCCCTGACGGCACAAGTGAGACCGGTTATTCCAATCCCGAATACGATCAACTCTTCGACCAGCAGTCCAAAGAGATGGACCCTGTCAACCGCAAAGAACTGGTTTGGAAAATGCAGGAAATCGTCTTCAAAGACGTGGTCTATCTGGTGCCATTTTACTCACAGGCTGTCCAGGCTTATCGGACAGACCGCTTCACGGGTTGGATTACCGACCAGCCCAAACTGGCTCTCGACCATGTCATCAACCTGCTGGCGGTGGAACCGGTCAAGTAGGTCTCTTGAAACGCCTTCTATATCTGCTGAACAGGGTCAAATGGGCCCTGATCTCAATTGTTTTCGTCATCGTGCTGAACTTTTTCCTGTTCAGGGTGCTGCCAGGTGACCCGGCCCGCGCTGGTGTACGCGATCCGCGCCTGACGGCCCAGGCTCAACAGGCGCTACGGCAGCGCTTTGGATTGGATAAGCCGGTGATTAACTGTTTTGAGTCGCTTAACCCATTGAAGCTGGGCGGCTGCCTGGAGAATCCGCTGGATACGCAGTTCTTCATCTACGTGGGTAACCTGCTGCGCGGGGAGCTGGGTACCAGCTACCAGAGCGGGCGCCCGGTGGCTGAAATGCTGGGCCAGGCCCTGCTCAATACGGTGTTGTTGATTGGCATTGCCCAGATCATCTCCATTTTCCTGGGCATCGTCCTTGGATTGGTGGCAGCCTGGAAAAGCCGTACAATCATCGATTTTTCCGTGTTGGTCGCCAGCCTGGTAGCGTGGAGCTTGCCCACCTTCTGGTTGGGGATCATGCTGCTATTTAGCGGTAGTTATTGGCTAAACTTGCCAGTGATGGGCAAAATGACGGCCGGCGCCGATTTCAACAACAACCTGGAGATGTTCCTGGATTTAGGTCGCCATTTGTTATTACCTACCCTCACTTTCACCATCGTGGTCATGGGTGAATACATGCTGGTGATGCGCAGCACGGTGCTGGAAGTGCTGTCGGAAGACTACATTCTGACCGCTAAAGCTAAAGGGTTGAACACTTTCCAGATTTTGAAAGATCATGCCTTGCGAAATGCCTTGCTGCCTATGGTAACCATTATCGCTTTAAACCTGGGCTTTACGGTGGCCGGCGCCATCCAGATCGAGACTGTCTTTTCCTGGCCTGGCTTGGGACTGGCTATTTTTAACTCGGTAGGGCGGCGTGATTACCCGGTGCTGCAAGGTGCTTTCCTGTTGATTGCTTTCAGTGTAATCACTGCTAACCTGATTGCCGATCTGCTCTATTCTTACCTTGACCCGCGGATCCAGGCAGAAGACAATGGATGATCACGCCGCGTCTGACTTTAGATCATTTTTCCACAACCTGGGGCATAATTGGATGGCTCTGGCTGGCGCTCTGATGTTGATTATTGCCATCCTGGTAGCTGTCTTTGCGCCATGGATTGCTCCTTACAGCCCCAAAGCCACACTCAAGATCAGCATCGAAGATATTTACGCCGCACCCAACTCGGCCCACTGGTTTGGCACAGACGATGCCGGCCGGGATGTGCTTTCCAATTTTATCTTCGGGGCGCGCATCTCGCTGATCGTGGGTTTCTTTGCGTCCTTCATCTCGGTATTTATCGGGGGCAGTATTGGTATTATCGCCGGGTTTTATGGCGGAAGGGTAGAGAACCTGCTGATGCGTTTTACCGATATCATGCTGGTGATCCCTGACCTGCCGCTGGCAGTTGTGCTGGTGGCTCTGACGAAACCCAGTTTATTGAACATCATCTTTGTGATCGGCATCCTGGGCTGGACAGGTACCGCCCGCCTGGTGCGCTCGCAAACTCTATCGGTAAAGGAGCGTAAATTTGTCCTGCGCGCGCGAGCGATTGGCTCGAGTAATCTGCATATTATCCGCCAGCATATCTTTCCGTTGGTGTTGCCTCTGATGGTGGCCAACACGGTGTTGGTGATCTCACTGGCGATCCTGGAAGAAAGCACGCTCAGCTTCCTGGGACTGGCCGATCCAACCAACTTGAGCTGGGGTCAGATGCTTAATTTTGCCTTCACCCGCGGCGGTTTGAGCGCCGGCGCCTGGTGGGCGCTGGTTGCGCCTGGTCTGGGGATCGTGTGGGTTGTGCTGGGCTGCACGCTGCTGGGTCACGGCCTGGAACAAATTTTGAACCCACGCCTGGAGTGGCATCATTTGTCAGTGGGTCAAAAGATGGTCGAGCGCAAAAGCGGGCAAATGCCGTCATGAGCACGCGTGTTTCCCCCTTGCTGGAGGTTTGCAACATCTCGATAGATTACATTGGTCCCAATAATACGTGCCTTAAAGCAGTTGAGGATATCAGTTTCACCTTGAATGAGGGTGAAATGATGGGATTGGTGGGTGAAAGCGGTTGTGGTAAAACGACCCTGATGTTGAGCCTGCTGCGGCTGCTGCCGGTGGCTGGGCGGATTGTTAGCGGGCAGATCAATTTTAGAGATCATGACCTGCTGAATCTAAATGAACATGAAATGAACCAGGTGCGCTGGCGAGATATAGCGATGATCTTCCAGGGTGCCATGAACGCACTCAACCCGGTGGTATCCATCGGTGATCAGATCGCTGAGGCGATCCAATGCCATACCCCGATCAATGACCGCGGCAGGCGGCATGCTGCCGTAGATGAGCTATTGGAATTGGTTGGCATTTCGGGTGAGCGCGCTGAACAGTATCCGTTCCAGTTTTCCGGTGGCATGCGCCAGCGCGCCATGATCGCTATGGCGCTGGCCTGCCACCCACACGTATTAATCGCTGACGAGCCTACCACTGCGCTGGATGTGATGATCCAGGCCCAGATCCTTGAGTTGCTGGATTCGCTGCGCCGCAAATTGGGTCAAGCTATTATCCTGGTCACCCACGACCTGGGTGTCATCGCTGAAGTTTGCGACAGGGTGCTGGTGATGTATGGTGGTGTAATGGCCGAGTATGCCAGTGTGGATACGATTTATAACAACCCTGCCCATCCCTATACACAAGACCTGATCAAGGCTTTTCCCGATTTGTCTAATCCCGGCGACAAACTGGCTTCTATCCCAGGCTATCCCCCCCGGTTGGACCAACTGCCTCCTGGCTGCCGCTTCGCTCCACGCTGCCGCCATGCTTTTCAACGCTGCCATCAAGAGCAGCCCCGGCTTTACTTGCTTGAAAAAAACCACCAGGCAAGCTGTTTCCTGGTGGAAAATGAAAGGATCTTTGGGAATTCCAATGGTAAACTCCCGGATTTGGGTGTGTGAGCGTGCGTACGCACGCTCACACACCCAAATCCGGAGCCTTCCACGGTAAACCCCAATAAGCCAAATGAAAAGGTTTGAAATCTTAAAAAGGACAGATGGCTGAAATTCCGTTGTTAAAGGTCCTAGATTTGCGTAAAGTGTTCCCGGCCGGGCGGACTGGTTTGTGGGGGAAAAAGGATCGCTTTGTGCATGCGCTGGATGGCGTCAGTTTTAACCTGGAGAAAGGGGATGTGCTGGCCCTGGTTGGTGAAAGCGGCTGCGGCAAGTCGACCCTGGCGCTGATATTAATGGGGCTTGAACACCCCAGTGGCGGGCAGATTCTTATGGAAGGGAAAGATATCACCCACTTGAACACGGTAGACCTGAAAGAGCTGCGCCGTAATATCCAGATGGTCTTTCAAGATCCCTATGAATCGCTCAACCCTTTGATGACGGTGCGCCAGATTGTGGCCGAACCGCTGGTGGTGCACAACCTGGCGCGTTCACGCATTGAGCGAGAGCAGAAGGTGTGCCATGCATTGGAAGATGCCGGTTTGAAACCGGTAGAGATTTACCTGGATCGCCTGCCGCACGAGCTTTCTGGCGGGCAGCGCCAGCGGGTGGTGATCGCGGCTGCCCTGGTGCTCGAACCGCGCATCCTGCTGGCAGACGAACCAGTTTCGATGCTGGATGTCAGCATCCGGGCCGAAATATTGAACCTGCTGATCGAGCTGCGGCAGCGGCGTGGTATTTCGGTGCTGTTCATTACACATGACCTGGCAACCGCGGCTTATCTGGCAGAACGGGTGGCGGTGATGTACCTGGGGCGGATCGTTGAGATTGGCCCGATTCTCGAGGTATTGGCGCATCCGGCTCACCCTTATACCAAAGCTTTGCTTTCGGTCATTCCCATCCCTAACCCACGCGCCCGACGCGAGCGCGTCATTTTACAGGGAGCGCCGCCCAATCCGATTGACGTGCCCTCCGGCTGCCGTTTCCACCCGCGCTGCCCGGTGGCGATTGAGCGCTGCTCTCAGGTTGACCCACGGCTTGAGGTAGTCTCAGGCGAGCAACAGGCTGCCTGCATATTATTAAAGACGCTTTTTTGAGTGTCTTCGGTAGCTTTGCTGCCAATGGTACTCAAAAAAGCGAACCCTCCCGAATTTTCGCTTAGAATGAGTAGTAAAATTTCTAAAGGAAACAAATTATGCCTGGTGAGATTTTCCTTGAAGAAAAATATGAACGTAACCACTGGCCTTCGATCCAGAGACCAGATATCTACCCCCCGCACGGCTGGGACCGCTCGCTGCTGACCTCGGTCAACCGAATTTTTAACCACAGCCTGTCGCCCGATGGAAAAAGTATCGCTTTTCTCTGGAATCATGAAACCCTGTCGGATGTCTATACTATGCCTGCCAGTGGAGGCTGGCCTGCGCGCCTTACCACGAACCGTAAAGGTGAGCAATACTGGTGGGAAGAAACCCCGCGCTGGCGCCTGACATCCAGTGGCTGGCCTGCTCAATTGCCGGGCATGTGTATATTATCCCGGCGGTTGGTGGGATTCCACGCAAGATCAGCGATTTTTCAACCCATGCTCATTCCCCGGTTTGGCTGCCAGATAGTTATGGATTGGTAGTCAGTATCGAACGCCGCGAAGAAACCAACCTGGTATTGACCGATCGTGATGGAAACTGGCCGCGCTGCCTGATCGACAGCTCAGGGGATGATTGGGATGCGCAGCCATCTCCGGATGGAAAACGGGTAGCTTATGTCCATCGCCCATTGGATGACCTCAATTGCCTGGAGATCCGCCTGGTCGACCTCGTCAGCGGAAATATCAGCCTGCTGACTGGGTCGCCCCGGACGAGGGAATGGTTTCCGCTCTGGTCACCGGATGGACGCAGCATTGCTTTCCATTCACAGCGTTCGGGGTTCAATGAAATATGGTTGGCACATCTCGAAGATGGAACTACCCATCAGCTTACTCACGCCGGGTGTGACCTGGGCGATTTCGCCTGGTCGCCAGATAGCAGTTCGCTGGTGGTCACGGTTAACTGTAACGAAGCCTTTGACCTGGGGCTGGTCAATCTGCGAGATGGCGACCTGCACGACCTGCGTAAAGGAACGGGTATCCATTTGTTCCCGAACCTGTCTCCGGATGGCAGATTTCTGACGGTTGAATACCAGAATCCACGCTTGCCACCCGATATTTACAGTATGAAAGTCCCCTTGATCGGAGCCATTCCGGATGAAGATGTAACTAAACTGACCTTTTCCAACCCGCCTACCCTGGCACGCCTGCCGCCGGTTATGCCGGAGCCGGTCAGTTATACAAGTTTTGATGGGCTGGTGGTTCACGGGCTGCTTTACCGTCTATTGAAGACCAACCGGGCTGCCATCTTGCGCCCGCATGGCGGCTCGCGCGAGCAGTATGGCTATGAATGGGACCTTTACGCTCAATATCTGGTTGCCAGGGGCTATACCTACCTGGCCATCAACTATCGTGGAAGCACCGGTTACGGCGTCGAATTCGAGCACGCTAATGATAATAACTGGGGTATCGGGGATACGCAGGACTGCCTGTATGCGGCGCGTTACCTGGCCGGGTTGGATTGGGTTGATCCACAACGATTGGCGATCATGGACTCCAGCTACGGCGGCTATATGGTGGCCTGCTGTCTGGCACGCGATCCCGATTATCTGTTTGCCTGTGGGGTCAACCTGTATGGTGATGCCGGTTTGTTCAGTTCTTGGGCGCAATGTGAGCGCGATACCCGTCTGTATACCGAGATGATGATCGGACATCCAGCGCTTAACCGGCAGGTTTTTCAAGCCGGCTCACCTATGTATGAAGTTGCCAATGTCAAGAAACCGGTGCTGATCCTGCATGGTTTGGAGGATTTAATCGTGCCGCCCCAGGCTTCTGAGGAATGGGTTGAAGCATTGGAAAGGGAGGATAAGACATTTGAGTATAAGACCTATGCGGAAGAGTCGCACGGTTTTCTTAACCGCGCCAACCTGGATGATGAATACGCCCGGATCGAACGTTTTCTGGACTGGTATTTAATTCCATAATGGTTTTCCTTCGTAGATTTTAGGTGAAAAACCATAATGGTTTTCCTTTGAAGATTTTAGGTGAAAAACCATGACTCACTTCTTCGCTTATGCAGATCTTACCTGGCCTGAAGTGGCCAGTTTGCCGCGTGACCAGCCATTGATCATCCCCTTGGGAGAAGGCTATCCCTTGGACCGCCTGTCTGACGCACTTGGAAAGCCTCCCCAAATTGGGTTGCTGCCACCCGATCTATATGGCTGGCAAGGCAGCAGCTTGCCAGTTGCCGATCCATTGCTGGTGGCATTGCTGAAAAACTTACTGGACAGCCTGTGGGAAGATGGTTTTACAAGGGTCTTTACCCTCACTCCACCCGGTCTTTCCCTGGGATTGGGGTCCGAACAAATCCGATTACCCTCTAACCTTCTTTATTCCATCCAACCGCCGGAAAGCGGTCTTTCGAAGGTGACCCTCGCTGGTCAGAGGGTGATCCTGATCCCCATTGGGCATACCGAGCAGCACGCATTTCATTTACCTCTTTCCACCGATACTTTGATCATTGATGCGATCAGCCAGAGAACTGCCGCTAAAATTCCTGAGCGGGCTATCACCTTGCCCGTAATGCCTTATGGGGTCAGTACCCACCGTTCTTCATTTGCCGGTACGCTCAATTGTGGAGGGCGGGCATTCGAGGATTTCTGGCTGGGAGTGATCGACACGCTTGCGCTGCGTGGTTTTCAAATGGTGTATCTACTCAGCGGGCACGGCGGAAACTGTTCTTTTCTTACCAATATTGTTAAATATGCGGGTGAGCGCCACCCTTCGATGTTTTGTGTTACTGCCTGGCTTTATCTTTCTGGACCGAAGGGAACTGACGCGCTTGAAAAGTATCACCATTCATGTCGTGGAGGCATGGGGCACGCCTGTGAGCTCGAAACCTCGCTGCTAATTTACTTGAAACCGGAGTTTGTACACATGGAGCGGGTGGTTGATGAGGTTGATTTTATTACAACCCCTTCTTATTACATGGATTGGGTGGAAGGAGGAACGTTGGTAGCATATCCGCCCTGGGAGGATGATTCCGCCACTGGCGCCTACGGCGCTGGCAGCCTGGCGACCGCTGAAAATGGTAGAATATGGTTAGAAGCTGCGATTGCAGAAAAAGCGGCTCACGTGGACGAAATTATCGAACAGGTTCAACGACGCACACAACGACGGAAAGAAAGGAGAACGGGATGATGCCAACGAATGAAAAAATCATCTGTAACCGGCAGTTACCCCTGGTTGAGGTATCTGGCTCTCATCGTGAGATGGGGCGCCAGATGGGAGAGGCGCGGAGAGAACAGGTCAAACACGGCGTCGAAAATGCACGCCAGCTGCTGACCGATGCTTTCGAGCAGCTCCAATTGACCTGGGAAGGAGCTGTAATCCAATCCCATAAATACATGCCGTTTGCTGAAGAACGATATCCACAATACGTGGAAGAAATGTGGGGCATTGCGGAAGGCGCTGACGTGGCTTACGACGATGTAGCTGTTGTGAATGCAATGGAAGCCGTGACCACAGATGCCCTCCACCTGACCAAATGCACCAGCATGGCAGTGAACCAGAACCGTACGGTGAACGGGCATGTGCTCGTGGCTCATAATGAAGATTGGGTCCCTGAAGATGAGCCAGATGCGTTCATGGTGCATGCCCGTCCGGTTGATGAACTGCCGTTTCTGGCAATGACCTACGGCGGGCTGTTGCCCAATATTGGGATAAATGCGGCTGGAATCGCTCAATGCTGTGATACGGTTTACCCGAATGATATTCGCATCGGCATCCCACGTACCGTTGTCGCTCGCGCAGTTCTGGCAGCAGAAAATTTGTCTCAGGCTATCCGGCACATGGTGGCGCCGCATCGGGCTGCGGGTTACAATCATCTGCTGGCGCATGAAAGTGGTGAGCTTTATGATGTGGAAGTCTCAGCTCGCCGTTTTGCCCTGATCAATTCTGAAGACGGTTATATTGTACACACTAACCATTACCTGGATTACCAGATGACGTTGATCGAAGATGAACCTGATGAATTAATCAGCAGCCGGGTACGTTTTTTCCGGGCAACTAACCTGGTGAAGCAGACCCTTCACCACACTCAGCAAAGCCTGCAAGATATCCAGCGCGACCATGTCAATTTCGAGGGCTCAATTTGCAATCATTTGATCGAAGATGATAACCCGCTCGACCGAGAGAAGACGATTACTGCCCTTTTAATGGATGTGACTGACCATCAAATTCATGCTGCCTGGGGTAATCCCTGCAACAATGTGTATACCACTTTCCAATTGAACGCATAACCTGCAATTATGGCCTTCTGGCTTCGTCGAAGAAATTGACAATTTGCCTTTCGTATTCGTCTGGACATTTTTGGGAATAGCCGCCGTGGCCTGCCCCCGGCACCACCCATAACTGGCGTGGGGGTTTTAGCAAATCATATTGCTCGTAACCCTGGTTATTGGAAATTTCACCTTCCCCATAGACCAACAGCACCGGCCGTGGGCTGAGCTGGGCCAGATCAGCCGCTGGATTGACCTCGGCCGGCCATACGCTGTCCAGCAAGCGGTACCAGAGAATCACAAGGTTCTGGATTTGCCATTCCAACGTGAGTGGGGCGGCCTGTGAATTGCGAATTTCATAATCCAGAGAATAATAATTGCCCTCAGACACAACCGCCTGGATTTCTGGCGTTCGGGCTGCCCCGCGGATCGCGGCTACCCCACCGGCCGAAAAACCCATCACGCCCAACCACTTTACCCCGGGTTGTCCCCTGGCAAATTTGGCTAGCTCCTGCAGGTCTTCTGCCTCGCGGTAACCCAAGGTAGAACGCCCGCCAACACAGTTGCGGTATTCCAGCGTCAGCGAGCCATAACCATGCCTCGCCAGCAGCTCTGCATCCGGCAGCATGGCGTCCCGGCTGCCGCCATTGCCTGCCAGCAGGATGATGACCGCTCCATTCTGTGGGGGGCGGTACCAGCCGCGTAAGCTATACCCGTCACTGGTCTGCAGCACGATGGGTTGGTAGCCAGGACGCTGCTCAAGTGTAGGTGGGCAGAATGGCTCAGTCAGGCTGGTCACATATTTGTAGCTCAAGATGGCCAACAGTACGATCCAGGCTGTCAGCAGGCTCGCCGCAAGGAGTAAGAAGAAACCAGGTCTTTTCATCGAGACTTCTGCAAAAAAGGTGCGCGTGTGGGGTGTGCGTCCCACACGCACACCTTTTTTGCGGAATCTCTCCGAGTTATCTTACGGCTTCCGCAACGTAGGCTGCTCCCTGGCGCAGCGCCTGATAATTCAACGGAAGCAGGCGGTGATGGCGTTCTGGAAGATGCTCCTTGAGGGCCTTTTCAATGGCTTCGAGCGGCAGCACCGGCAGGTTAGCCAGCAGCCCGCCCAGCATGACCATATTCGTCATGCGCCTGTCCCCAAGGGTTTCAGCAATTTCATTGCCAGGGATCAGGATTGACCTGACATCTGTGCGCCTGGCGGGCCGATTGATCACGGATGAGTTGATGAGTAAAAGACCGCCTTTAGCTAAAGAAGGCTCATATTTATCCAGGGAAGGCAGGTTCATGGCAATCAATGCCTGCGGATTGCGCACCACTGGCGACCCGATTTCCTCATTAGAAATAATCACCGTACAATTAGCAGTCCCGCCGCGCATTTCAGGGCCATAAGAAGGGATCCAGGTCACTTCGCGCCCGCTGTCCATGGCAGCATATGCGAGCAGCTGACCGGCAAAAAGAACGCCCTGGCCACCGAACCCAGCGATTAAAATTTCAGTTTGCATGATGTGTCCTCCACGGCTAGATGCGCACTTCAGCCAGGGCCGGGTGCACTTTGAAGTCTTTAATTTGATAATAAACCGCCATTTTTTCTTCCAGCCATTGGATTGCCTGCTGGGGTGTTAATCCCCAGTTGGTTGGACAGGAGGAGAGCAGTTCAACCATTGAAAACCCCAACCCCCTTACCTGGGTTTCAAATGCCATTCGGATAGCTTTTTTCGCCATGCGAATGTTCTTGGGATCATGCAGGCTGCGACGGACAATATAACTGGCGCCATCCAGCGTTGCCAGCAGCTCGGCGGCGCGGATCGGATAACCCATCAGTTCCACATCGCGGCCGTTCGGGCTGGACGTTGTCTTTTGCCCGGGTAGAGACGTGGGGGCCATTTGTCCGCCGGTCATGCCGTAGTTCGCATTGTTGATAAAGAAGACAGTGATATTTTCACCGCGCGCTGCGGCATGGACAATTTCACCCATGCCGATAGAAGCCATATCACCATCGCCCTGGTAGGTAAACACAATCCGGTCAGGCAGCACGCGTTTGACGCCGGTTGCCATGGCAGGAGCGCGACCATGGGGCGCCTGGACCCAATCGAAATCAAAATAGTTATAGGCAAACACCGAGCAGCCAACGGAAGCCACACCGATCGTGCGCTCGCGCAAGCCCAATTCATCAATCACCTCTGCTATCAAGCGGTGCGCCACGCCATGCGTGCAGCCAGGGCAGTAATGGGTGCTGACATCCGTGAATGCTTCAGGCCGTTTGTAAACCAACAGTTCAATATTCGGATCGAAATTTGTCATTTACCAGGCTCCTCTTAATGTACCGGTACCAGGTGCTGCAACCAGCGGTCACGCGGATTGCCTTCCGTAGTCAGGTGACCGGCTGCCAGGCGGCGTATCTCGGTTAATATTTCATCCGGGAGAGGCACAACCCCGCCCAACCTGCCGTAGAATTCAACCGGCAGGCGGTTCTTGGTGGTGCGTAAGACGTCATCCAGCATTTGGCCGGCGTTCATTTCAACCACCAACATGCTTTCGACCTGTTGGCTGAGTTGATCGAGCACAGCTTCAGGGAAGGGGTTCACTGAAATCGGTCGCAGCAGGCCAACCGGGATACCTTCAGCGCGAGCGGCGCGCACGGCTGAAAGCGCCACCCGCCCGGTAGAGCCAAAACCGACTACTGCAAAACGGGCGTCATCCAGGAAATATTCTTTAAAGCGCACCTCATTGGCCTGGATTTTTTGCCAACGCCGTAGCCAACGCAAATTAGCCTCTTCTTCGAGCGGTGGGTCGAGGAAGATGGAGCTTAAAATATTTTTCTGGCGGCCGATTGCCCCAGTAGCTGCCCAGTCCGGGTGGGTGGTGCGTAGCGGCTGCATGGGCGGCAGCTCACCGGGCTCCATCATCTGGCCCAGGCTACCGTCTGTCAGTACGACTGCGATCGTGCGATATTTATCTGCCAGGTCGAAGGCCAGTACGGTCAGGTCGATCGATTCCTGTATACTGGCAGGCGCCAGCACAATCGCCTGGTAATCGCCGTGACCGCCGCCATGCACGATCTGGTTATAATCGCTTTGAGCGGGCGAGATGTTGCCCAGACCGGGACCGCCGCGCATCACATCTACCAGCACCATCGGCACCTCGGTGCCGGCTATGTAAGAAAGCCCTTCCATCATCAAACTGATGCCCGGACTGGAGGAAGAAGTCATCACGCGCGCCCCGGTACAGGCGGCGCCATAAACCATATTAATGGCTCCAAGCTCACTTTCAGCCTGGACAAAAGCTCGCCCAAGTTCCGGCATCCGCCGCGCCATCCATTCCAGCAACTCGGTTTGCGGGGTGATCGGGTAACCGAAATAAGCCTGCAAACCGACGCGGATGGCGGCCTCAGCAACCGCTTCGTTACCCTTCATTAACTCTCGACTCATGCTCGCCTCCTAAGCGCTGGCCCGGTTACGGACCACTTCACGGTAAACGGTGATAGCTGCTTCTGGGCAAACGATGGCGCAGATACCGCAGCCGGTACAGCCTTCGGCGATCAGTTCAGCCGGGTGATATCCTTTGGCAGTGATGCGTTCCTGCGAAAGCGCCATGACTTTTTGAGGGCACTCCGCCACGCACATTTCACAACCCTTGCAATAAACCTCACTGATAAGAATTCGTCCCTTTGGGGGCATTCATTCCTCCTATGAAATTATTAAGGTATTTGGACTAAATATGTATTATTTTCAGAGCATTGCCAACTTGATTATCACTGTCTGACAATTAAAAAGTAAGTGTCAACTATCACCCTACCCGGTATACAATTATCCTATACAGTATTAAAAATTAATGGGTGTGCAGACCTGGCAGCCCACACACCCATTAATTGCGAAATTATCAACCATCATTCAAGTTCCATATAGAGTCGCTTATTGATCTTGCCTTTGCTCTTGTAATCCACGATTTTTATAAGCCCGACCTCGCTGGTATTGTGAACATGGGTGCCGCCATCTGCTTGCAGATCTAGACCAACCAGTTCTACCACGCGCACTTCCTGAATATCCGGCGGAAGCAAGTTGATCTTGGTGCGGATCAGGTCGGGGATATCAAATGCTTGCTGGCGAGGTAGGATTTGCACTTTTATTGGGCGTGCTTGATTTACTTCACGGTTGACTGCTTCCTCGATCACCTGTACCAGCTCCTTGGTAAGTGATTCAAACTCAAAATCCATGCGGCCTTTGAGCGGCTCCATATCTCCGCCGGTGACCAAGGCGCCGTAGTCGCGGAAGACCACGCCGCACAGGATGTGCAGGGCGGTATGAGTCCGCATGAGCTGGTAGCGTCGTTCCCAGTTGATCAATCCATGCAGGGTGACACCTGAAGCCGGAAGGGGGTCGCTGCCGCCCAGGGTATGTTCGACGCCTGCGGCTCCTTTACGGACGCGAGTTACTTCCCAGGCGAGCTCATCCAGGGAAAGGAAGCCGGTATCGCAAAGTTGTCCTCCACCACCCGGGTAAAAAGCACTCCGGTCGAGGACTACCGTCCGGATATTTTCATCTACTGCAGTAACCAGCGCATTGAATTCTTTAAGATAGCTGTCGGTTTGGTATAGAAGGGTAGTCATAGATGCTCCTTATGAAAGACTGCTTAAGATTATACACTCAATAATTCCGCATTTTCATTTTTCAAAGTGTATACTTATTTGTGGACTGATTGGGATTTGCCGTGGAAGGTAATTCGCTGCGGGAATTCCCAAATCACCGGAGGTAAGATTGAACAATGTCGACAGGATGTACAGATTGAAGGTTAAACAACAGCAACCTTTCCTGGGTATATTCTGTCTTCTTCTTTTTTCCACTTTATTGGCAGCCTGTGTCATGCCGGTTGAACGGCCCACCCTGACACCCCAGCCTCCGACTGATACCCCACCTGTACCGACGGTTGCACCGACGATTGTTACCAGGACACCCACGGCGCGGCTGACCACCACACCTGGGATAGTAGCCACCAGCCCACCCAATCCGCTGCGTACCCAATACAATCTTAAAACGCTCTTTGACCCGACTGCACACCATCTCACGGTCGCAGAAACGATCGTTTATGCCAACTCCAGCCAGGTTTCCATCCCTGATCTGGTGCTGTTGATTGAGGCTAACCGGACGCCGGGCGTTTTTCAACTGGATTCGATCACCTGGGTTGATGGGACGCCGGTCAAACACGATAAACTTACCGGCGCTAAATTGAGGATCCCATTAACCGACCCTCTTTTACCCGGTGCAAAAACGACCATCAACCTTATATACCAACTTTTCCTGCCTGTAAGAAACAGTACGCTTGGCGCCAACCAGCTCCAGACCAATTTTGGGGAGTGGTTTCCTTTTGTGCCCCATTACCAGGTAGGAGCAGGTTGGCTGGCGTATAAACCCTCTGGATTGGGTGAATACCTGGCCTATGACGTGGCTGATTATCAGGTTGAGATCCAGTTGAGTGATCCAAAGGCTAAACTGGTCATCGCGGCTAACGCTCAAGCCGAGGGAGATGCTGAAAAAGGCTACCACTACCAGTTGGAAGCGGCGCGCAACTTCGTCTGGTCAGCCAGTTCACAAATGCAGGTTCTGAAGGATACGGATGGTGAAGTGACCCTGTATGCTTACATCTTTCCTGAAGAATTGGATGCCGGGAAAACTGCGTTAAAAACGATGCGGGAGGCGATCGAGGTTTATTCGAAGCGTTTTGGGCCTTACCCGCATAACAGCCTGACCATGGTGGAAGCCAGCTTTTTTGACGGAATGGAATATGATGGGCTTTACTTCCTGGACCAGCAATATTTCAAAGAATACAAGGGCAGCCCGGAAAGCTACCTGGTGACGCTGAATGCCCACGAGACCGCCCACCAGTGGTGGTATGGCCTGGTGGGATCGGATTCGGCCATGGAACCCTGGCTGGATGAATCCCTATGTACTTACAGCGAGCTGCTTTTTTATGAGCAGGTCTATCCCAAAGAGATGAATTGGTGGTGGCAGTTCCGGGTAAACCGGTTTAATCCCTCTGGTTGGGTAAACTCAACTATTTACGACCCGCTTGGCTACCGCCCTTATGTGAACTCGGTTTACCTGCGCGGGGCATTGTTTTTACAGGCGCTGCGTGGGAAAATCAGCGACCAGGTCTTTTTTGAGTTTCTGAAGGATTACACCAATCGATTTCGCCAGGGGTGGGCGACTGGTGCAGATTTCTTCAATGTTTTGGGCGACCATACCCAGGTCGATCTCACTGAACTAACCGATGAATTTTTCAAAAAACCGTAAAGATGCATGAGCCAATGAAAGTGATGCTCAGGAAATCGGCCAGACAGTCGAATTTTGCTTGGGGAAAAGCGCATTGATCACCGGACGGAATTCACTATTCTTATCATTCACCCAGCAGTCTGGGAAGGCATATTCTATTTCTTCCAGCGACCGATAGCCGAAAAGAAGCTGCAAGAAAGTCAGCCCGGGGAAAGCCGCGTTATCACACATGTCGGCAGTGGGTTTATAGTTTTCGATTGTAATGAGGCGGCCTTTCTCGAAGGTCCACCGGATTCCGGTTTGATAAAAAGATAGGTCGAACTTGCCGTTAAAACCGGTACAAAGTGAAGCAGCCAACCTCTTTTCCAACACTGGCGTGATCAGGCGTAAGAAACCAGCCAGGTCGGGCACCCGCAGGTACCAGGCATAGGCTTCTATTTTAAAAACCAGATAATTGGCAGCAACTTGAAATACCGGGTGGTTTTCATGCAGCCACATGCCAAGGGAATCACAATTTTTACCTGCCACTTTGGCAAGCTCTTGTCCCCTGTCCCACACGAAACGCAGGACATACGGGGTCGCTTCCAGCCAGGAGACCCCGGGTTTCAGGCTGTAGTGGGTACACGGCAACATCGTTCCCTGCAGGCTAGGAGGGAGAGCGATAAAGCCGAGTGATTCCCCGCTTGAATTCTCAATCAGATACAGGTCACGCCGGTTTACATTCTTTGGGCTTTTTTCGAGCAGCTCGTGGCGCCACATGGCCTGGTCCCACACGCAGGTTACCAGGTCGTTCTGGTAGTTATCAGCGTAGCATTGTGTAATAAAAGGGATGTCTGCTTCCAGGGCGGAGCGTAAATGGTAAAGTGCAGGCTGGTTGCTTTTCAGGTTGGCTAGTTTTGCGCCGCTGCCGGATCGCCCGCCATCCAGGTCCATTGCCATTTCATAACCAAACAACCGGTAATAATAAGGTATTCCGGTAATAGCCTGAACGATCTGGCCGCGTTGTTTGCTCCATTGGTGGATTATTTCGAACTGCTTGCGAATCAGGCCGCGGTTGCGATAAGCCGGCAGTGTGCCAACCAGTTCGGGCCGCCCGACACCAAAGGGGATGCCGGCATAAGTCCAGGTCTGGTTGATCAGGTTCATGGTTGACACAATTTCACCACTGTGGGTATCCTCGACGATGGTAAAATCGCCTACCCCAAAAGTGGGATGTTTCCCAGACATCAAATCCCGCGTCCAATCCCCCACTAACGGGTCTTTGTGAATCTCTACATTAAATTTAACCAGTTTTTCGGTATCCACAGGTGTGCTGCGGCGTAGAATAAGACTATCTCCCAGGTCAAGGGGTAGCTCTTTTGGAGCGGGAAAATCGCTCATGGTTTACCCTCCCGGATCGCATGTACATAGTATAAAAAACCCGGTGTCTGCCCGGGCTGGTCAGGACGCCCCCTCCCCAGGGCCGCCCTGATAATTTTATGAAAAGGGCCTTTAATCTTTCTTTTCGGTTTTAGGGGTTGATGGATTTTCAGATGTAGATGAGGTAGGTTTGCTTTCCGTTTTGTTGGGTTCATCCGATCTATTTTTCGATCTATCATCCGATCTATTTTCTGATCTATTTTCCGATCTATTTTCTGATCGATTTTCTGATTTACTTTCTGAGGGGCCTCCAGAAAGGTGCGGCGTCCCCGAAGGGCTTTTATGATCTGTCGAATAAAACCCCGAACCCTTAAACACAATGCCAACCGGCGTGTAGACCTTGCGCAGCGTTTTCTTACCGCATTCAGGGCACCTTGTCAGGGATGCATCACTGAATTTTTGGCTGCGTTCGAACTGGACACCACAACTTTCACACCG
>Ga0315282_10007205_pt1 | contig 18348 bp, 24 predicted proteins | sample YL17G07_20_MG_FD_203693 | JGI IMG/M metagenome (GOLD analysis project Ga0315282, IMG submission 203693) | Sediment microbial communities from Yellowstone Lake, YNP, Wyoming, USA - YL17G07_20 | ecosystem: Environmental > Aquatic > Freshwater > Lake > Sediment | place: USA: Wyoming | collected...
TCTTCCAGTTTCTTTAGAATTTCTTCGAAATTCTTCATTTCATTTTACCTCCATTTGAATTTTTGAATAGATTTTTATGTGAGGCAACGATTCAATTTCATATAGAATTTTCATGATTCAATTCGTTCTTTTATACTTAAGTTAACGAAGAAATTGGAAGAAGTTAGGGGAAATGCACCTACTCTTAAGGAAATGCTTGCAGAGAAAAAATATGTTGATTATGCAACATATGCTTATTTAAGAGGAAAAATTCTAATGAGAAGGGAGGACTAAGATGCGTGATGTTGCAATAGTTGGTATTGGAATTGGGAAGTTTGGCTCCCTATGGGAGAAATCTTTTAGAGACTTAGCAGTGGAAGCTTCATTAGATGCTATAAAAGATGCAGGAGTTGATCACATTGATTCGATGTATGTGGGTAATTTTAGTGCAGGTACACTTATTGAGCAGGAACATATTGCCCCTTTAGTTGCAGATTATCTTGGGTACAGACTTATTCCATCGACTCGAGTTGAAAATGCATGTGCATCGGGTTCATCAGCATTTAGAATGGGGCTCATTGAAGTTGCATCAGGAATAAGTGATGTGGTTTTGGTTGTAGGTGCTGAAAAAATGACAGATATAAAAACTTCAGAGGCTCTTTATTCTCTTAGCTTAGCAGCTGACAGAGAATATGAAGGTTATCAAGGCATTACATTTCCTGGTTTATTCGCGCTTGTTGCTAAACGACACATGTTTGAATTCGGTACAACACGAAAACAACTTTCTGCGGTGGCAATAAAAAATCATAAAAATGCTTATAGAAATCCAAAAGCTCAGTTCCATCAGTTAGTTAATGAAGAAGATATTGAAAATTCGCCAATGATTGCTGACCCTCTTCGTCTATATGATTGCTCTCCAATCACTGATGGTGCAGCAGCTGTTATTCTTATGCCTTTAGATGAAGCAAAAAAGCTATCTAATCTACATCATCCTTTAGTAAAAGTTTCTGGCATCGGACAGGCAAATGATACTATAGCTCTAGCACAAAGAGACTCACTTGTTGGATTTGCTGCAACAACAGAAGCAGCAAAAAAAGCTTATAAGATGTCAGAGAAGAAGATTGAGGATATTGATGTAGCAGAGATACATGACTGCTTTACTATTGCCGAAATCTGTGCGATTGAAGATTTAGGTTTCTTTCCGAAAGGGAAAGGTGGAGAAGCTGTAGAAGCTGGACTTACAGAAATTGGTGGTAAAATACCTATAAATCCAAGTGGTGGTCTTAAAGGAAAAGGTCATCCTGTGGGAGCAACAGGTGTTGTTCAAATAGCAAATATTGTAGAGCAACTACGCGGTGAAGCAGGAGAAAATCAGGTTAAAAATGCGAAGGTTGGCTTAGCTCAGAACTTAGGTGGTTCGGGAGCCACGGTTGTTGTAACAATACTGGAGGTGGTATAATGTTTACTATTCCAAGGATTTGGAGAGAAAAACCTCAGAGATATAGGTTAGAGGCTTCGGAATGTAGCAAATGTGGTTATGTAATGTACCCTCCCCGTAAGGTCTGTCCAAAATGTGGTTCCGAAGAACTTACAAGGGTAACACTTCCCGAAACTGGCAAGATATCAACTTATACAATTATAAGAACGGCTCCTTTAGGATTTACAGAACTTTCTCCTTATGTTGTTGCTATAGTCGAGTTCTCAAATGGTGCTCGAGTGATGATGCAGATTGTGGATACTGATTTTGATAAGATAGAAATAGGTAAAAAAGTGAAACTAGTATTCAGAAAATTATTTACTGAGGGTGAATCTGGTGTGATAATGTATGGCCCAAAAGCTATAGTTGTAGAAGATTAAATAGGGAGTAGAATATGACTGGGGAAAAAGGTGCATTACCAAACTTGAGAGTTCTTGATCTTACAAGGGTATTAGCAGGTCCTTTTTGTACAATGATACTTTCAGATATGGGTGCAGAAGTAATAAAGGTTGAAAGCCTCCGAATAGGTGATGATTCAAGAAGTTATCCACCATTCATTAAAGGTGAGAGTGCCTATTTCATGAACTTAAATAGAGGAAAAAAAAGTATTACTTTGAATTTAAAACATCCTGAAGGAAAAGGTATTTTTTTAGAACTTGCAAAAATTTCAGATATTGTTGTAGAAAACTTTAGGCCAGGAGTAATGGAAGAGTTAGGAATAGGATATGAAACATTGAAGATAGTTAATCCTCGCATAATATACGCTTCAATTTCTGGTTTTGGAAGAACAGGTCCTTATAAAGACAAGCCAGGTTATGATATTATTGGACAGGCGATGGGTGGAATTATGAGTGTTACCGGATGGCCTGGGGGACCACCAACAAGGACTGGTACTGCAATTGCAGATATCTTAGCCGGTTTATCTGCCACAATTGGCATTTTAGCTGCAGTAAATGCAAGAAATATAACAAATAAAGGACAAGTGGTTGATGTAGCCCTCGTAGATTCTGTAGTGGCTGCCATGGAAACTCTATTACAGATTTACCTTGCAGAAGGAAGAACTCCAAGGAGAATTGGTAATAGGTATGAATTTATTTATCCCTATGATGCATTTGAGGCAAAAGACGGATGGTTTGTGTTAGGTGTTGGAAATGATAAAATATGGGAAAGATTGTGTAAATTGATGAAGGAAAAAGGTGTAAATGCAAATTTTGATGGGTTAGAGTCCAATGAGAAACGAGTTAAAAATCATCAGCGTGTGAAGAAGATAATTCAGAATTGGGTTCATGATTTTACTACTAATAGTATAACGCAACTTTTAATGGACTATCGGATACCAGCTGCTTCTGTTTATTCCGTTAAAGACATAGTGAATGATCCGCATATTGCAGAGGCACGTGGTATGGTGGTTAAGCTTAAACATCCCAAACTTGGAGAGTTAAATTTAACAGGTCCTCATATAAAGTTATCCGACACTCCTTCATGTATCAGATCGCTGCCTCCTTCGCTGGGTGAAGATAACGAAAAGGTTCTATCTAAATACCTAAATCTTTCTAAGGACAAAATTAAGGTCTTGCAGGACAAAGGAATAATATGAACCATTTTATTGGTGTGTTTTGTAAATTAGTTTTAGTTTTTATGCATAAAAGTTGTAGAGAGTCTGAATCGAAATTTTCTTTAATTTTTTATAAAAATATTATTTAAAGGGGGTAACAAGATGAAAAAAGCATTGGTAATGCTGTTAGTTGTTGCATTGCTTGCTGGAGTTTTTGGATTTGCTCCCGTAAGAGCAGGAAACGTTGTTATTCAGATGACAATTGGAAGTACAAAAGCGTATGTAAACTCCAAAGAAGTTATTCTCGATCAGCCACCTGTTATAGAGAATGGAAGAACACTTGTACCATTCAGATTTATTGGGGAAGCAATTGGAGCTAAAATAGACTGGGATCCTGTTAAGAAAACGGTGAGTTACGTTCTTGAGGATACGAATATTATTCTCACAATTGGTTCAACAACTGCTTTTGTTAATAGCGTGGCAACTAAGCTTGATGTGGCTCCCAAAATTCTTTCTGGAAGAACAATGGTACCTGTAAGATTTATTACTGAGGCAATTGGGGCAAAGGTTGATTGGGACAGCAAGACAAGGATGGTTACAGTTACTCTATCTGTAAAAGAAAAAGAACCTATTAAAATAGGAGCTGCTATAGCATTAACTGGTAAATACGCGACGTCAGGACTATATTATAAAAAGGCTTGGGACCTCGCTGTAGATGAAGTTAACTCGAAAGGTGGTATCAATGGAAGACAAATAGAACTTATTTTGATTGATGACCAAAGCATTCCTACTAACACCGCAAATGCATATACAAAGCTTATCCAACAAGATGGTGTAATTGCTACATTTGGCCCTTTCACAACAGACTGTACTGTTCCTGCTGCAAATATAGTGGAGAAGTTTAATGTTCCTATGCTCTCTGCAGGTTCTGCAACTGCAGCACTATATCAAGAAGGATATAAATACTATTTTGGAGTATTTCCTCCAACAGATGCTTACATACCACCAATCATGGAGATATTTAATTCACTGAAGGGTGAAGTGAAAACCGTCGCGATCTCTTACGAATCTACTGATTGGGGGAAGGAGCTTAGTGATAAACTAAAGGTTGCTTTTACTAATGCAGGATTTAAGGTAGTGGCATGTGAGGAGAGAGAAAGTGGTGGAATGGACTATACACCTTTATTGACAAAAATAAAAAGTTTTGCACCAGATGCATATATCGATGCCGGTCACACAACTGATGAGATATTACTTGCTAGACAAAGCAAAGAAATACAGTTTAATCCAAAAATCTGGTATGGAGGGCTTACTGCAGATTACAACTTCTTAAATAGCATAGGTGCAAAAGATGCCGAAGGCGTAATTGGTTCAATTGCTTATTCGGCCAATGCTTCTACACAGGGAAATAAAGATTTTACAGATGCATTCAAAAAAAGATACAATGTAGATAATGTGGAGTATCATGCCGGTATTGCTTATGCAGCAGCACAAGTATTGTTTGATGCTTTAAAGAGAGCAGGGAATAATCTATCACCTGGTGCAATAAGGGATGCAATTGCACAAACAGATATGGAAACTGTTATAGGACGCGTAAAATTTGATAATACAGGTAAAGATATATATTCTTTTATGCCATTAGTCCAGATTCAGAAAGGGAAGTATGAAATAATCTCCCCATCTACAGCTGCTACAGCTCATATTGAGTTCCCTAAGCCAAAATGGGGCGAGTAAATTAAATTTTAACTTTTGGGAAGGAGGAGTATAATGACAACGGCCGTTCTAAATGGTATATTAATAGGAGGGGTTTATGCTCTCCTTGCTCTTGGTTTGGTAATGATATATGGAGTGATGCGTATTGTTAACTTAAGTCATGGACCTCTTGTAGCCCTTGCTGGATATATTACTTTTTCTATATGTAGTCTTCTAAAAGTTGATCCACTGATCCTCCTTCCCTTAATTGGTGTACTCTTTTACGGACTTGGTATTTTAGTTTACAAATTTCTTCTTAAACCTGTTATCTTTAAACCTCGAATTATAACCCTTATCCTTACGATGGGCTTAGGTTATATTATTCAAAGTTTAATTCTTATTGTATGGGGAGCAGACTACCGAAGTATTTTGACACCCTATTCTTCAAGAAGTATAATAGTGGCGGGGATTCCTGTAAGTTTTATAAGGGTAATTCTCTTCTTGCTTGCCTTTTTTACCATAGCATTGATGTACATCATTTTAAATAGAACAAAAATGGGGAAAGTTATGTTAGCTTGTTCACAGAGTTTAGAAGGAGCTAAAATAGTAGGGATAAATGTAGATAAGGTTTTCGAGTTTACAAATGGAATTAGCTTTGCCATTATAGGTGTAGCTGGAGCTATGGTGGCAATGATTATTGTACTTTACCCAACTGTTGGGGATTTATTTACACTTAAATCTTTCTGTATAAATGTATTAGGGGGGTTGGGTAGTGTAATTGGAATCCCCCTTGGCGGAATTATACTAGGATTAGTTGAATCTATAAGCTCAGTTTTTCTACCTGTTATGTGGAATAATGGTGTTGCATTCCTGGTTCTTGTTCTTGTTTTACTTGTGAGGCCTACCGGGATCTTTGGGAGACCTGAGAATCTTTGAAATGATAGAAAATCAGAGAAAATAAGAGGTGAAAACATGAAAATAGTGAATCTAAACTCAAAGATAACAAAGGCTCTTTTATGGTTAGTCTTGTTAATTTTATGCTTAATTCTACTTAAATCTAAAGAATATATACTGAGCATATTTATATCAACTTTAATATATACTGGTGTTGCTGTGGCTTGGGATATCATGGGACTTAGTGGTAAAATAAGCTTTGGTCAGGCTGCTTTTTTTGGCATAGGAGCCTATACTTCTATGATTCTATCTGCTAATGGGGTAAATCTATTATTAGCACTTATAGTAGGTGGCTTAGTAGCGGGTTTTTTTGCCATCACAGTAGGAATTCCATTTCTTCGTCTTCGTGGTCCTTATTTTGCAATAGGGACATTAGGGCTAGCTAATGTAGTCTATATTTTAGCACTTGTCTTGAAGAAATGGACAAGAGGAGCAGCTGGTTTTGCTCTTCCTAAAAGTGTATTTATAAATAGAAGTTTCTCTTTTTATTATATCTTAATCTTGACCACTGTAATATTAGTTGCTTTAATCCATTACTGGATGTGTTATACTAAAGTCGGCGTCGCCTTAAAAGCAATTCATGATGATGAAGATGCAGCATTGTCGGTAGGTGTAAATACTATTTTTTATGAACTGATAGCTTTTGGAATCAGCGCCCTCCTAACAGGTATCCTCGGAGCATTTTATGCTCTTTACATAACTTATATAAGCCCCTCAAATGTATTCAGCTCGTCCATAAGCATAGGAGCAGTTGCTATGGCTGTTTTTGGAGGTGTTGGGACAACTATAGGGCCTATAATTGGAGGAATATTCCTTTCGTTTCTAAGTGAGATATTACGAAACTATGTAAGCAGTAACTTTTCTTTACTTTTATATGGAATTGCTATAGTGGGTACCATGCTCTTCTTACCTGGAGGTTTAATAAGCATTACATTTAGAAGAACGTCAAAAAGGCAAAATCAAGAAGGTGCTAACAATGATGCTAGAGTGTAGTAATGTAAGTAAAAAATTTGTTGGATTGGTCGCTGTGAATAATGTGAGTTTTCAATTAAAAGAAAATGAAATTTTAGGGTTAGTTGGGCCAAATGGATCAGGAAAAACAACATTGATTAACTTAATAAGTGGTTTCCTTCCTTTGACTAGTGGTAAAATTACTTTTCTTTCCAAGTCGTTAAATGGTTTAAGGCAGGACCAAATAGCAAAGATTGGTATCCGTCGAACTTTTCAAATTCCGAGGCCTTTTTCGAGTATGAGTGTGAAGGAAAATGTCCTTGCAGGTTTAATTTTTGCTAATCCAAAGTATTATGTCGGTACAAAAGAGACTTCAGAGTGGATAAATTACATTTTGGATTTTACAGGACTTTATGAAAAAAGAAATATCTTAGCAAAAAGACTAATAACTCCTGATAGAAAAAGACTTGAAATTGCAAGGGCATTAGTTAGTAAGCCAAGAATATTACTATTAGATGAAGCCATGGCAGGCTTGAATCCTAAAGAGACTGAAGAAGCTATACGACTTGTTATGAGGATTAGGGAGAAAGAAGGAATCACAATGATAGTTGTTGAACATGTCATGAGAGTAATAGTGAGTCTTTCTGACCGAATTATAGTTTTACACCATGGGGAAAAAATATTTGATGGCTTGCCTAAAGAGATAGCAAAAAATCAGGCAGTAGTAGATGCTTATTTAGGTAAAAGGTATCAGAGCAGGGCGACAGTCTAATAATAGGAGGCGTTATCTAATATGAGTCTACTTCGTGTTGAGAAATTATCTACAGGCTATGCAGGAATACAAGCTTTATGGGATGTGTCTCTTAAAGTAGATAAGGGAGAATGCGTTGCCCTTGTCGGAGCAAATAGTGCGGGAAAAACCACACTACTTAAAACTATTGCTGGTCTAGTAAAACCATGGAAGGGGGAAATTTATTTTGAAGAAAATCCTATTTCAAAACTAGAGACGTTTGAAGTAGTAAAATCTGGCATTGTCTATATCTCTGAGGAAAAAACATTGTTTCCGTATTTAACCGTAAGAGATAATCTTATATTAGGAGCATATTCTATAGAAGATCGAGCAAAAATAATTTCTTCTCTTGATTCTACTATATTTAAAAATTTTCCTAAATTGAAGGAGAGGCAAGGTCAATTAGCTGGTAAACTAAGCGGGGGCGAACAACAGATGTGTTCTATCGCAAGGGCTTTAATGGCACAACCTCATATTTTACTAATCGATGAGCTCTCTCTTGGTCTAGCCCCGGTTGTAGTAGATACACTTGTGGAAATATTAAAGGAGTTAAATAAGCAAGGTCTAACAATATTGTTAGTTGAGCAAAATACAGAGGTAGCTCTTGAGTTATCCTCGCGGACCTATGTACTTGAGAATGGGAGAATCGTAATGGAAGGCATGTCTAGTGAGTTGTCCAATAATCCATATGTTAAGGAAGCATACTTAGGTATTAAATAATAATTGATATGGATTGTATCTGTATTACAGAACTGAATACTGCGATCTGTAAGTACAAGGAAGAGAATATCCTTAATCTCGGAAGAGGGGAACTCTTTTCCGAGATGTCGGTCATGAATAACCTATTACTAGGTTGTATGTACATGCCAAGAGCTTTAAATAAATCTGAATTACTTTCAGAAGTTTTTTCTCTTTCTCATATTGCATGAATAGAAAAATCAAATTGCTGGGAGCTTAAGTGGGGGAGAACAACAAATGCTTGCCATTGGGAGGAGTTTAATGTCAAATCCTAGATTATTAATGCTTGATGAACCATCTCTTGGCTTATCTCCAAAAGTTGTGTTTGAACTTTTTGATACAATTTTAAAAGTAAAAGAAGATGGTGTTACAATTCTACTTGTCGAACAAAATGCTTATAAAAGCCTCCAAATTGCAGATAAGGCGTATATTATGGAGACTGGACGAATTACTTTAACTGGCAAAGGTAAAGAACTACTTAATAATGATCATGTAAGAAAAGCATATTTAGGATTATAATTACGTGAATGGAAAAAACCAAAAACTTCGGTAAATTAAAAATGGAAACCTTAGTAGATCAATCAGTGAAACTTATGCGAGAAGCCATTGTAAGTGGTGAATTTCCACCAGGAAGTAAAGTTTCATTAAGAGAACTTTCTGAAAAATGGAGTATAAGTAGAACACCCTTAAGAGAAGCTTCAAGAATGATAGAATCAGAAGGTTTAGCAGTTTCTATCCCAAGAAAGGGATTTATTATAAAAATGTTTAGTATTGAAGAAGTTCAAGAAATTTATTCTATAAGACTTGTAGTTGAATCATTAGCAGTTAAACTTGCATGTGAACATTGCAATTCTAAGGATTTGAATAAAATAAAAAAAATAAAAGAAGAAATGGAAGAAATTAAAGATAGTAATAAAGTTGATATAAAAAAATTACAAAGATTAAACAGAGAATTTCATTTTTCAATTTATAAATTATCAAAAAACAAAATATTACTTGATATTATTTCAAACCTATGGGATAGGAGTTCAACAATGATTTATATCATATTATCGTCTCCAGGCAGAGTTGATAATTCAATAAAAGAGCATAATTTTATATACGAAAGTTTAGTAAATAAAGACAAAAAAGCAATTGAGAAAGCCTTGTGTAATCATCTACATATTACGCAAAATCTTGTTTTAAAATATGTTTATGCTTATGATAAAGGTAAATTATAGTCTAAATTGAGTGATTTTTTTCTCATCTTGAAAAAGTTTATCATTTTTTAAAATTTGTCAAATTTTCGAATTATCTTGTCAAAAATCTATAGAAAAACGAATCGTTGCCTCAATACAAATTTTTCCTATCATTTGTGGTAGGGAAGCAAGGAGAACAAAATGAAAAAACTATATAATATTATACTTGATTTTGCAATAGTTTTATTATCCTGTAAGCAATTATCATCGCCTCTTCTCTTGTGATGAAGTCATCTGGTCTTAAGTATCCTTTTCCATCTCCTTTAATTATGCCGAGCTGTTTGAGAGTTTTCACTTCGTTGATGTAAGGATAATCTTCGCCGATATCAAAGAAAGGTTCGCCGTCTCTGAGAGCGTCAAGCAGTGGCGCGTAAGGGAAATTCTTTCCTGGGCATTGTGTAGAGTTTGCAGTATGGGTGATATCAGACACAACGTCTCTGTGTCGTAATACATTAGCCAGAGGAACATTGTATTCTTCCATAAGGGTTTTTGTTAGTTTTACGCCAGCATTAAATTGCTCAATAGGCATTTCAATGTTCTCGAAGTTTCCTAAAAAACAGATCCCCACGCTCACAAGGTTTGCCTGGTAGTTCGTGCAGTGCCACCCTGGTTGTTCCACTGGTTGGCCTTTGAATACTTCTCCTGTGTGTCCTATGATGAAATGATAATCGCAAACATAATCAGGGTATTCCTTTTTCCATTGTCCGCTTTGTCTTTCACAAATTGACCTCGTTATAATCGCTCCGTCAATATCATCTTTGTTTGATTGATAATCGGTTGCAGAGTGATGGAGGATAATGTATTTTATGTTTCTCATTTTTTTAATCCCTCAATAAAGCTTGTAAGTTTTTCAACAGCATCAGTGAGCCTATCAAGTTTACCGCCAAACACCATAAGAAGGTAAACAGCAATGACAATTGGAAAGCCTACATCGGCAACTGCTCTTAATATATCGTTCATTTATTGAACAAGTCCTTAAATACCTGGTCGTAAAATACCTGGGAGATAGAGAAGGAAACTGCAATTGATTTTAATATTGTTGAAGGATCAAATTGTCCCGATAGAAAAGAAGATGCAAATCCTATCACAGCAGATATAAGTATTGCAATGATACTTTTCCATCTTCTTGAAAGGTTTGCACCTGTAATCCATCTTATGATTAACGGAGCGATCACTCCGATAAGTCCTGCAAGCCAAACTGGTTCAATATTCATTTTAAATCACCTCTTTTTAGTGGATTTAATTTAAAAAGGTGCGGGAGGATTACTCCCGCACAAAAAGGAGGAACTATGGAACTAAATCAGTGAAGCTTCTTGTTACAATACCGCCATCAACAATCGATGTGAGAGCACCGTTCTTGGTGTTCACAACATTCTTTGTTATGAATAGGTTCATAAGAGCCTGTACTTCTGCCTGTGTTACGGTTGCCTTTGGGTTATTAAACTCCATTGAAGCAGTCTTTCCGTTTTCAGTACCGAAAACTAATCTTAAAACTGTTGCACTTGTATCAGCCATCATTCACCTCCTTATGCAGCGTAAACCTTAGTTACTACACGCCTTATATCTGATAGTGTGTCGTTTAGAAGGTTAGCAATAGCAAGTCCAATGTCATACAGATCCTGGTCGAGAGCAGCAGGTCTAATGTTCCTAATACTTTCTCTCCTTGTCTTGGTATCAGGCAAGGTAAAAACAATTTCCAGACTTCCTGGATTTTCTACTACAGTCATCTATGCACCTCCAAGTGCTAAATTTTGAGGTTGGGAAACGTGCACATTTTACGCTCAACCCTTCCTCATATAGAATTGCAAGGATGGCAATTAGAAAAGAGTAAAATATGCATGGGGGGGAAGAGATTTTTTCAAAGAAGCAAGGTATAATGCGATAAAAAGATTTTTAAACGAAAAACTTGCATGAAATAGAAAAAAATTGACTACAGAATTTTTCAAAATGATTTTTATTCGACGCAACGATACTGTTTTATATAAGTTTTTGATGAAGCAATTCCAATATTTTAAATGAGGTAACCAAATAATATTTTGTAGAATCGCAAAAACAGCGATTAGAAAGGAGTAAGAAAATTAGACGGGGCAACACGCTCTCTGTACACAAACACAAACTTGACTTTTTCATTTTTTATTATATAGTTTTATATAACATAGGGGAAATATGGCTGCTGATAATTTGAGTAGAATGAAAGATAGAAAATTTGTTCTTCAATGGCACTTAACTGCTAAATGTGAGTATAATTGCCAACATTGCTATATGCATGATGAGCCAACTTACGAAAGCGAGTTATCTAATGAACTGGACTTCAATAATTGTATAAAGATTATTGATGACTTCGACAAAACCTTAGATCATTGGGGAATACAAGGGCAAATCAATTTTACTGGTGGTGATCCATTACTTAAAAATGGGGTATTTGAAATAATTAAATATGCAAGAGAAAAAAACATGTCCATTGGCATCTTAGGAAACCCTGATAGAATTGATTATGAAACTGCTGAGAAATTAAAAAATTTGGGTGTTTCAAGATATCAAGTAAGCATTGATGGTTTAGAGGAGACACATGATAGATTAAGAGGTAAAAAAGGAGCATTTAAGGAGGCAATAAGAGCAATACATACATTAGAAGATGTGGGAATTCCGAGTGTTGTAATGTTTACATTAAGCAAAATTAATGCTCACGAATTAATAGATGTAATCAGGCTTGTTGATAAAGAGGGAGCATCTATATTTGATTTTGCAAGATTGGTCCCTATCGGAAATGGAAAAAATCTCTATAACGAAATGCTCACTCCAGAGGAATATAAAGAGTTGTTGTTAAAAGTGTTAGAGGAATATAGAAAACAAAAGGAAAATGGTTCCAAGACTTATTTTGGGAGGAAAGACTATTTGTGGCAATTACTTTATCAAGAGTTGGGGTTGCTGAAACCACTGCCACATGATAAAGAGACAATTTTTTCTGGTTGCGGTATAGGCATGGATCTTTTGGTAATTTTGGCAGACGGAACTGTCTATCCTTGTAGGAGATTACCTATTAAAATTGGAAAAGTACCCGAACAAAGCTTATGGGATATATTTATAAACTCTGAAGAGTTAAATAAAATGAGAGATATTGATAATATGAAGAAATGTAGTAAGTGCGAACTAAAACAATTTTGTAGAGGATGTCCTGCTGTTGCATATGGAGCAACAGGAAATTATTTTGGAGAGGATCCCCAATGTTGGAAGGAGGTGCAAAAGTGATAGATGAAAAAGAAGTAAAAACATTGGAAAAGTATCAGTTTTGGAAAATGATACTTAAAAAAGAGGAATACAACCTTGAGAATGAAAAATTAGAATCTTCAAATAAGACATTCGGTTGTAGTACTTGCAGTGGTTGTGGCTGTAGTGGTGGTGATGGTGGTGGTGGTTGTCAAGGCTGTGGTTGGTGATTATATGTCACCCGATCCTCAATGTTGGAAGGAGGTATAAAAATGATAGATAAAAGAGAAGAGGAGATTCTTAAGAGATACCAATTTTGGAAACTCCTTCTTGGAAATACTGGAGAAGGTAATGTCAGAAATAATAACCTTGAAGAAAATCATATAAATGTTTGCTTAGGATGTGAAGGAGGGGGATGCAGTGCAGGTGGTGGTGGATGTTCAAGCTGTCATGGCTGTAGTAGCTGTAGTGGTTAGTAAGGTTAATGATTCTTGAGATAATAATTTATTTTTATTGAAAATTAATTATATTCAGGAGAGACAAAATAGTTTTTCTTTTTGAATATTTATAAAGGAGAGAGAATCAAAATATAATGAAAATGTTCAAGAAGGTAATTGTTGAGCTTATAATACCGGGTTTTCTTTTTATATTTTTAAATATTATATATTATGTAATTTCTCCCTCATTAACTTTCAAAGACTTGCCAAGAAGAATTCTTGCTTTTATAATTCTTGTAACTATCATTATTTGTGGTTTTATAGCTGGTAGCATTTTTTATTATTGGAAAATTATAAAAATTGATGTTTTACTTTCTAAGGGCGATAGAATGTTTGCCAACTCCATGAAAACAATTAGCTTTTGGAAATTTAAAGATCTAGTTGTAAATATTAATGATTACATTAATATTTCTTATCCGACAGAAGAAATGATTATTTATGGTGTAAACTTCTCTAAAACTGCTAATGATCCTGAAGAACAGGAAAGTTTACTAAAAATTTTAAGCCAAAGAGACTTTAAAAAAATGACTTTTGTATGCACAGTTCATGACAAGGATAAATATAGCGACATCGTTGAGCATGTCATAAAATTTGTAAATCTCAAAGTTTTTAAAGAAATTAAGAACAAAATTGAGATATACGGGTATGATGGCAATCCCCTTGAAAATAAGCTTATATTATTGGGTGACCATAAACTTGTGCTATACCAGCTTGATCTGCTTGCGAAAGAAGATTTTCAAGAAAAAATTAAAGATTTAGCAATTAAAATCACCGACAGTGATGCAATTGACCATTATTTTGGACTAGTAAGAGTTATTAAGGATAAGTCAGAAAACATTTTAGAAAAAGTACTAAAGGGAAAAAATGAATCTATAACTTAAAGGTGGAAAAATGAAAATATGTCTAATCTCAAAATATCCACCTATTGAAGGTGGTGAATCTTCAAAAGCATATTGGTTGGCAAGAGGACTTGGCAAAGGAGGCCATGAAGTACATGTTGTCACAAATGCCTGGGAGGTTGAATCAAAATATCGAGAAAATTTAGAAGTCGATGACTTGGAACAGTTACACCCTAAAAATGTTTTTATTCACAACACTGACCCTTTTATAGACCCTTCTTTTATTCCTTACACAAAACCATATACTGAAAAGATTGCTTCTCTTGCAATAGAGATTATAAGAGAATACAATTTGCAATTAATAGATTCATGGTATATTTTACCTTATGTAATTAGTGGCTATATAGCAAAAACAATAACAGGAAAGCCTCAGATATTAAGACATGCTGGCAGTGATATAACAAGGCTCTTTAACTCCCCTTACTTAAATACATTATTTATAGAAATATTTAAAAGGGTAGACAAAATTATTACATATCCAAGTGGGAAGTCCTTTTTTGAAAATCTCGGGATTCCAGAAGATAAAATTTTTCTGAATAAAGTAAGTGTGGACACAAATGCATTTAGCCCAAATGTAGATGCTTTTGACCTAACTAAATATACAGATAAAAACATCAATTTACCGATAATAACTTACATAGGCAAAGTAGGTGTAACTAAGGGTATATTTGAATTAACCCAAGTGTTGAGTGAGATAAAAGAGGAGTTTATTCTTTTATTAGTCAGTGGTGGAGAAGCGAACAATCAAAGATTAAAGCATGATATTGAAAATAAAAGATTAGAGAATAAAACAATAATTCTTAATTTTGTGCCACCTTGGAAAATGCCCTCAATTATGAAAATGTCTACTTGTATTGTTATTCCGGAAAGAGAGTTTCCTGTTTTATCCCATACACCTATTCTTCCAAGAGAAGCTATGTCTGCTGGGAAGTGTACATTATTAAGCGAAGAATTATACAATAAAAGAAGTTATAAAGATTTAGAAGATGGAGTTCATACGGTTGTTATAAATCCTAAGGATATTGATGATTTTAGGAATAAATTAATAAAAGTTATTAAAAATCCATTTTATGCTCAAGAGATAGGCAAAAATGCTAGAAAATTAGCTGAAAAATATGAAGATTTCAATAGTTATTTGAATATAACTGAAAAATTGTACAGCGACTTGATAGCCTTCTCAAGCTAACAGATAAATAGAATCACTTGAGATATTTAATAAGCTACAATGTATACGATACTATTGCCTTTAAACTTTTCATATATATTGGTTGGCGAGGCAATGATTCAATTTCAAATAGACTCGTACAATATATGGAGATAATATTAAAGATAGTATGAGTAAGGGTAAAGGTAAGGGGTAGATCGTAAATAGATTAAAGCAATGACAAAGTCTTCATTAGCTTGTACCAAAGATGGATCGCCCTCCCAAAGTTTGTGTAGTATCAGAAGCGGAAGTTTTATCTTCCAGCTTGAGTTATTTACGAAATGAAACGCTTATAGAAGGGCAACCCTTGCAAACTCTCCTTAGGTGAGGCAATTTGCTCTCTGAGTAAGTTATGATACATATGGGTTTTGGAAGAATAAGAGACGAGGAGCTTATCATGTTTACAGAGCAATTTCCAATGTGTTTTGGTGCAGGACTTTCCATTGTAGAAACGCTTGAATTATTTTTAGACGAAACAAGAAGTAGATCTTTTAGAAAAATTGTAAAAGGTGTATTAGAAGATATAAAAAAAGGTGCTGGTTTGAGTGATTCGTTCAAGAAATACAACAGAGTATTTTCTCCAATTTATGTAGGTTTCATTTTAGCAGGGGAGGAAACAGGAAATCTGGATAGAGCTTTCGAGATGATTGTCAAGTATCTTGAAGGACGGTTTGAAATACGCAGAAAAATAAGAGGTTTTTTAAACCGTATAGGATTTGTTGCCATAGTTATTCCTGGAGTTATTTTATTACTTGTTAAAATTATTTTTCCTGAATCTATCGCAATAAATCTGCAAAAAGGAATAGCTCTTCAAATTCTTGCACAAGTTTTGCTTCAAATAAGTAACTTTTTAATAACCATCTGGAAGTTTTTGTTGATAGTGGTTATGTCTTTCTTAGTCGTGTACAGCGCTTGTTACTCAACAAAAAAGGGAAAGTTGATTATTGATCGATATAAACTTGTTATTCCAGTGTTTGGAAGAATAAGCAAATTGAGTTTGCTATCACGATTCCTTCGTGCATTTGCTCTTTTTTTTAGAGCAGGTGGCTATCCATTAGATAAAGGTATTGTCGTTGCGTCAAATGTGATAAGTAATATTTATATTAGAAATGAACTTGCAATAGTCCAAGAGTCTTTAAAACAGGGATACTCTATTGCGGAGGCGCTGAAGCAAAGAAAGTTTTTTCCGAAAATAATGGTACAAGCATTTACTATTGGAGAAGCAACCGGCTCTGATAGGCCTTTAGACAAATTGGCCGATTACTGGGATAAAGAAATAGACTACGTGAATGCTACTTTATGGAATTTTCTATGCGAAACGCTATCTTTTATTTTTCACTGATTTCGATCTTCTTTCTATCCCTATCCTTCTCGAAATACCTCAAGATGCTTGAAACAAGTGACTATAGTTATAATTCGCCCTTTTTCTAAAAATTTTGAGTATCATTCTTGTTTTTTATTTTTAAAAACTCAATATATTTGTTTCACAAGTATATGCATATTATTGAGCCCTTTTTTCTCGCTGTCTACTCTATTTGGGTGCAAGAATGTAATGTCTTGAATACCAAAATGCCTCATGAGAGTTTGAATTTAATATTAAGCAATTTCTTGCTAAAATTATATAGGTCATCAAATATACTTAATGTACACTAATGCCATAATAATTTTTTGTAAGTGGCAGGATGGGAGGTGTTAGAATGTTCTTTAGAGACTATTTCAACTCAATTGTAGATTGCTTGGATGCAAAATTTAAAGGAATGCAAAGAAAGGTGCAGAATCCGGTTGATAAGGGTGAACTTTGTGAAGTGTTTGTTAAGGAGTTTTTGTATGATTTGTTTTCCAATCAATTCGAAATTTTTAGAGGTGGAAAGATTATAAATATAGATAACCTTGAATCCAAACAGATTGATATATTACTAACTTCGAAAAATACTATTAAGATATTCAGGGATAAAGGGATATATCCGATTGAATCAGTTTATGGAGTTTTTACAGTTACTGCAACTTTAGATCATTCAAAGTTGCATGATTGTATTGAGGAATTAAAATCAATTCCTAAGCAGAATCCAAAATTTACAATACATCCGCTTCTTAACTCAAAACAAGTTCTTAAAAAATGGACTCAAAGATTCCCGTATAAATGCATATTTGGATTTACTGGCGATATAAACCAGGGATGGTGTAATGAATTAAATCAAATTGTAAAACAAAACCCCACTACTAAAGAATATCTTCCTGATTCAATTGTTGTAAATAAAAAAGGAGTAATTAATAAAATTTATGATAATGATAAGCCGAGAGAACTAATAGGTGGTGGAACTACTGAAGACGATTTCTTTTATACAGATTTTGATCAATTTAAATATTACGGAGGAGCTATTCAGCTAATTGCAAATGACCTTTTCGTACTCAGTAGTTGGCAGCAATACGTTTTTCCAGCCTATCATGAATATTTTAATAAAGATCTTGCCACACCCTATGAAGAAAGTAACTCCTAGGGTCCTTCTATAGATTGCTTAACAGCAAGCAAAAGACAAACAAAAAATTATACATACTATTGCACTCCTTTTAACTTGCATCTCATTAGTAGAAACTCTGGACTTGGCTTGTATTACCTCTTTATAAACTTTTATATAGATTAGTTGATAAGAAGTGATTTATTCTCGGTTAAATTTACGGGTTCAAAGAGTTCCTTAATTATCTTCCCGCCAATAAAGCCTCTTTTATTTTCTCTCTGTAAACAATATCAGTTTGTCGTCGTTTTGTATCTGAACGAGCCCTCGGTACCATCAAAAACGACGACAAAAATGAATGATGAAATCTTTTAGTGTCTTATTCTAAAAGTATCTTTTCCGTTTCATCAATAAAGAGGAAAGCAAGACTCTCCCCTCTTCCGCACCATTATCAAACTATTCCAGTTGATTCACAGCAGAAAAAAATAAATCTATTTTTTCTTTCATCTTTCCTACTTGCGAAAGAGAACGCCCCTCATCTCCACCATACCTGCCCATAAGACTTGGACTATACCAAGAATGCTAATGGAATTATCTGAATTATTAGAGTTTAAAAAATAAACTTTTTGTGTGTACGATTTTCAAGTAGCAAAATTTCGACCTGAAACCCTTAACTTGTTTAAATCCAGGGGCATTTCCATCGTCAAAAAAAGA
>Ga0315282_10007206_pt1 | contig 18348 bp, 14 predicted proteins | sample YL17G07_20_MG_FD_203693 | JGI IMG/M metagenome (GOLD analysis project Ga0315282, IMG submission 203693) | Sediment microbial communities from Yellowstone Lake, YNP, Wyoming, USA - YL17G07_20 | ecosystem: Environmental > Aquatic > Freshwater > Lake > Sediment | place: USA: Wyoming | collected...
TTGTGGCAAAATACTTTAGTGGGATCCATAATCTGACTCTCCTTTCATTTTTTGAGTATATAAAAGGATGTCAATGGATCCCTTTTTTGTCAATATTCATCTCCACGTTTTAGTGGAGAGCTATCATCTGACGCTTGCCGCAAGAAAAAACTATCTTTCCTCTGTAAAATCCGATGGACAGGAAGACAAAACTATCACGCTTGAAGATGATATTCTTACTGCTAGTATTTACGGTGATTTATTAAACAGATTTATTATAGCAATGGGATTTCCCATAGCAGGACTTATAGAGGAAACTATAAAAAGATTTTTTGAACATAATCCAATTCTTTTTGAAGGTTGCAGTCTCAGTCAAGACAGAACTATAGATTTCAAACCTGTTCTAAGAAATGTTGGCAGGATATATGAAGAGAAAAGAATTCAGGACATCTGTGTCATGTTTTCTATACTTGGCTCAATGCTTCTTGAACTGTATAGTACCATAACTTCTCGTAATCACGTTGAAAAAATACTGGCTGAGAGTTATATACATATACAGGGAATTTACAGACCATCATCTGTGCTTTATGATATCCTTAGAAGCCTGCCTGAAGGTGTTCTTGAAGAAGAAAAGATAACTCTCCTACCAAGAGGTGAACTGGAAACAAGGGTCCGTGAGAGAACAAGGGAGTTAGAAGAATCCAGAAAATACATAAATAACGTGATCAAGAGTATGAATGACATGCTTATAGTAATTACTCCGGATGGTAAGATAAAGACGATCAACAAGGCTGTGGAGAGAACACTAGGCTATAGTGAAGAAGAACTAGTTGGGCAGTCGGTTAGTATAATATTCACGGGTGAAGATAGCATAACTTTGCAGCAAACGTTGTTTGACGGATCAATTATTGCAAATCTGTCTCAAAGTAAAGAAAAAATATTCATCTCGAAAGATGGAAAAAGAATAACTGTACTTTTCTCAAGTTCAGTTTTACATGATGAACATGACAGAATACAGGGAATTGTATTTTTGGCGCATGACATTACTGAACGAAAGTTGATTGAAGATGCTTTGATAACGTCAGAAGAAAAGTACCGTCTAGTAGTAGATAATGCTAACGAGGCGATCTTTGTAGCTCAAAATGGGATTATCAAATTTGTTAATCCCAAAACTATGCAAATCTCTGGTTATTTAGAAGAAGAATTGACTTCTAAGACATTCGTTGAGTTCATTCATCCAGATGATAGACAAATGGTGGTAGAGCGACATCAAAAAAGGCTACAAGGTGAGGATATTATCAATTCTTATATTACCAGAATTATTGATAAACAGGGAGATACAAGGTGGATTGAACTGAATGTTGTATCTATCTTCTGGGAAGGTAAACCTGCCACTTTGAATTTTATGGAAGATATTACTGAAAAACGAAGAATGGAAGATGACCTTTTGAGAGTCCAGAAACTCGAATCCATAAGCATACTCGCCGGGGGTATCGCACATGACTTTAACAATATATTGACCGGAATCATGGGAAACGTGTCCCTCGCAAAGATGCTGGTTAATATGAGAGAAAAAGCATTTGAAAGATTAACTGATGCAGAAAAAGCGTGCTTACAAGCAAAAAAACTGACCCAACAATTGCTTACATTTTCTAAAGGTGGAACACCGATTATTAAACCAACTCCCATAAGAGAGCTTTTAGAAGAATCTATAAGCTTTGTCTTGAGAGGGGCTAATACTAAGTGTGCGTTTTCTATAGTGGATAATATCTGGAACGCTGAAGTTGATGCGGGGCAAATAGGTCAGGTTATTAGTAATCTGATTATCAACGCAGATCAGGCTATGCCAGAAGGTGGCCTGATCAATGTTCAAGCTGAGAACATAATTCTGGATGATAAAAATCCTATCATGCTGAAAAGCGGCGAATACGTGAAGATAACCATTGAAGATCATGGTATTGGGATCCCTGAAGAAAATATTAAGAGAATATTCGATCCATATTTCACAACCAAACAGAGAGGAAATGGTCTTGGACTTACAATCGTATACTCTATCGTCAAGAAGCATAATGGACAAATTACTGTGGAATCTCAATTAGGCATTGGGACAAAGTTTCAGATTTATCTTCCTGCTTTTTTAACAGATATAAAAGTTAAGAGAGAGAAATTAGAAGATAAGCTTATTTTTGGGAAAGGAAAGGTTCTGGTGATGGATGATGAGGAAATTATCAGAAATCTGGCTTATGAGATGCTCAGTAGTATGGGTTACGAAGTAACTGCGGCAACTGACGGATATGAAGCTACAGAATTATACAGGAACGCTAAAGAATCAGGGGATCCTTTTGACGCAGTCATTATGGACCTTACTATCCCCGGAGGTATGGGTGGAAAAGAGGCTATAAAGAAAATGGCTGAAATCGATCCAAACATTAAGTCTATTGTCTCCAGTGGTTACTCAGATGATCCTGTAATGTCTGAATTCCAGAGATATGGATTCAAAGACTTTATAGCCAAACCATACAGAACCTCAGAACTAAGTAAGGTGGTGCATAGAGTTATAGCTGGGGACGACTGACCTTATTCAGATGATACGATAATAGTCTTGCCAATTTTTTCTTCATTGCTTAGTTTTTGAGCGGTCTTCGTTGCTTCATCCCTAGTCTTGAATTTTCCAACCCATACTTTGTAGATGGATTTTGCACCAGAAGCTGATTGTATAACTTCTACTGGATACTTCTTTTTCAACTGTTCTGACAAAGTTTCAGCGGTTGCTTTTGTTGAAAATGCCCCAACCTGCACACTGAAATACGGGTCCGACTTATTTACATTGCTTGTTTTAGCGTCCTTTTTAGGCTCCTCTTTTGGTTTTGTATCTGCCGTCTTAGATTCATCATCATTCTTCCATTGGACTTTGAAAGGTGGCTGAGATGAGTTTGTTGAAGTCTGTGTACGAGGTACTTTTTGTTCTTTGCTTGCCTTCAGAAATTGTGATTCCAACTGCGGGGATACTTTTTTTTCTGTTTTAGCTTGTATCTGTTTTTCTGGAGATTCTAATTGCTTTTTTACTTGTTTGGCTTCGACAGATTGAGGATAATCATTTATCACCTTTTGATAGAGTGCCTTTGCTTCTTCAGGTTTTCCAAGATTCATGAGGCTGTTTGCAAGAAGAAAATAGGCGGAAGGAAGCCATTTACTATCAGGCATGGCATCTATCAAAGAACGAAATGTGCTTACTGCTTTTTCATACTCCTTCTTGGCAGCGTAACATTCACCGAGAGACAGCAGGATCGCATCGTTGCCTATCTCCTTGTTCCCGCTTTCTCTCAAAGAATTAAGTCCGTTTATGGCTCCATCGTAGTCTCCCTTACCGAGAAGACTTTTACAGCGCCAATAACGTGCTTGCCAGTATGATTCGTCATCGGGGAAACGTACCACAACTTCTCTGTAGAATTCCGCCGCCTCATTATACTTTTTCTGAAGATAATAACTTTGAGCAAGCTGGAAATTAGCTTTTCCTGTCCATTTGCTGTTCGGATACTTGCCTATGATATCCTTATAAATACCTATTGCTTTGTTGACGTCTGATTGAATGCTTGCCTGTATGAATGATAGTTCTGCAATGTAATCACTCTGAGGATATTGCGAAAGAAAATCTTTTATGCACTTGTTTGTTAAATCAATATCTTTTGCTGTATAAGCGGATTCGCACTTTTGATAAAGCTCTTCCTCTGGTGTAAATTTATTGTTTTCTGTTATTGCAGAAGCATGAAATACGGCAAAAACTATGTAGATCAGAAAAAAAGCCATTGACCCAATCAAAAATTTTATTAAATTTTCTCTTTTCATAGTGTCCATTTCTCCCCCCTCGTAATTTGATAGTTACTTATTGTACCGTTTATAATACTATAAATAATTAAGCATTGTCAACTTTTTCACCACGAAGCGACCAGTTTCCAGCATCAACAATCTTAACAGTGACGAGTTGTCCTATCAGATCAGTTTCACCATTGAAAAAAACGATTTTATTCGTGTCTGTTCGACCCAAAAGCTGATACTCATCTTTGGGATTGCGTCCTTCCACAAGCACCTCGTGAATCGTTCCTGTCATAGCACGATTCTTAGTCACACTGATACTATCTTGAACCTTTAAAAGCTCATACAGGCGGCTCATCTTGACTTCTTCAGGCAATTGATCAGGCATTGATGCCGCCGGTGTGTCTCTGCGCGGCGAATACCTAAAACAGAACCCGATGTCAAATTCTACTCTCCGCACCAGATCAAGTGTATCTTGAAAATCATCCTCAGCCTCACCGGGGAACCCTACTATCAAATCCGTAGTAATTGATATTCCCGGGACTTTCTCTCTTAGCCTCTCGATTAAATTCAGATAGTGTTCACGGGTATATCCACGATTCATTTTTGCAAGAACATTATTGGAACCAGCCTGCGCCGGCAGATGGAAGTGCTTGCATACTTTCGGCAATGTTGCTATCGCATCTATCAGCTTTGGAGATACGTCCTTTGGGTGTGATGTTGTGAACCTGATACGCTTGATTCCTGAAAAATCTTTATCTATAAGTGCAAGCAGGTCTGCAAAATCAAGCGATTCGTTTGAATCCAGACCATAAGAATTAACGTTCTGACCGAGTAGTGTAATTTCTTTGTAGCCTTTTTCACCTAATGATTTTATTTCTTGGAGTATGCTTGAACTGCTTCGGCTGCGCTCACGCCCTCTCACATAGGGAACGATGCAATAGCTACAAAAATTATTACAGCCGTGCATGATCGTCACCCATGCAGTGATTGAGCTTTCACGAACCGCTGGTACAACTTCATCATGATATGGAGATTCAAGGACATCTACTGCGGGATACTTTGATTCCAACCTTTTCTTAATGAGATCAGGCAATTCAAGCAATCTGCTGGTTCCGAGTATAATATCAATATAAGGGAATCTTTTCAGAAGCTCTTTTTCCCAGCTTTGTGCCATGCACCCGCATACGCCAAGTATCATATCAGGGCGTTTCCCTTTAAGATGTTTCAGCCGTTCCAGCCTTCCCAATACTTTCCGTTCCGCAGTATCTCTGACTGAGCAAGTATTCAGAAGTAGAACATCTGCTTCTTGAAAATCTTCAATATAAGAATATCCATGTTCACTTAGAATACTAGCAAGCACCTCTGAGTCGCATTTATTCATCTGACATCCGTAAGTTATTATGTGATAAGTTTTTGGCATTATCAGTTCCTTGAGCAATCTCGCAAATAATCTGTCAAATGATAAAGATTATTAAGTTCCCGTCGATCTAACAAAAGACGAGATTTCTTGTTCTTTACCACGAATTATAGCTTTAATTAATAACGATTTCTCCGTTCTGGATAAAGTGTCTTATTGCAAGAATTATATCATATTTCTGTATTAACTGCTAGTTTGATCTCAATTCATAAAATAATTTTACGAAAATAGAATAGATTTTCGTCATTGTGTGTGAGTTATGCTCATGGAAACTAGGTTTAAAATTGTAAAGGCGAAGCATTTGTTCGAGAAAGCTAGTTAGAGGATTTATCTAACACATAAGTAAATGCTTCGCCTTTTTCAGGTAATCTCTATTTTTTACAATTACTACCATTTCCTGATTCAAACACAATGTTGGTATTCGCACCCTTTACGGGTGCGTTTCGCAGGCATAAAGCCTGCGACTACCAAATATATAATATTTCAATTCAGAATTGATATACGTTTACATCCCTTTTTTATAGGAACTTTCATATTTACTGTTCAATACGAACTTATCAGATAAAATGAGATTTAATTTAACGCTTCTCATTATGGCTAAAAACTCCGTATGGTCATTTTTACTTGGGTCTTTTATCTTATCAACTTTTCCTGTGCTACCACATTCCATCTCTTTCATAGCGTCGCTGTAATAGAAATCTTTAAGTGTTATGCCATTAAACTGCTTCGTGAAGGTCTTGTCTGTAAACACTTTTGATTCCGGTGCGGAAATCTTCTGATAATACACATCTACAATTTTTCCAGTTGGATCAAGTGCCAGAAAAACCTGAACTCCATTATAAGCATCTTTCTGATTAACACCGTGAATATATCCAATAGTTTCATTTCCATTAAGAACGGTATAAAAGTTATGCGGCACATCATTTGCTTCAAATACTAGATCAAGTTTACCGCCCAACCTTTCCTCTATTGCTTTTTGTAGATTTGCACCACCGCTATCTTTTATCGTTATAGTTTTTGTCTTATAACTGGTTGACTGTGGAAAGATAACTTTTATATCTTTATCGGGATTGCTCAAAGGACATCCTGCTACTGTTGCAAAAATTTGCGCAGGTTGAAGTAAAACAATTACTAACAAGCAGACTATCAAACCAAAAACTTTTTTTAACATTTGTCTATCTCCCTTTCTAATGATACAAGCTTGATTGTTCTTTTGGCACAATATTGCCATCCTGCAAGTGAATTATCCGATGGGTCATACCTGCCAACTCCAAATCGTGAGTAGCGATAAATATAGCGATCCCATTTTGGGCTAACTGATTGAACAATTCCAATAACTGATCTCTCACCTTTATCTCCAACTTCCCGGTAGGTTCGTCAGCTATTAGAACCTTTGGATTATTTATTAATGCACGGGCAATAGCAATTCGTTGTTTATCTCCACCTGAAAGCATATACGCAGGAATACGCTCATGTCCTTTTAACCCCACGAGATCAAGAACTTCAAGTATTTTGTTTTTATTTATAGTCTTTTTGGCAAAAACAAGCGGTAATTCTACGTTTTCCACAGCGAATAGGTTTGGTATTAGATAGAATTGCTGAAATATGAATCCAATATACTCACGTCTAATTTTAATGAGTTGGGATTCATCGAAATGCGTAACATCCTTCCCGCCGATCTTGAGAGTGCCTGACGTAGCAGTATCAAGGCAACTGATCAGGTTCATCAGCGTTGTCTTACCAGAGCCTGACGGACCAACAATGGCAACTATTTCGCCACGCCTGATTGTAAAATCTACTCCGTCAAGCGCCTTAACTGTTTCCGAACCACGGGTATAATGTTTCTTCAATTCTTTTGCTTCTAGTACTATATCGTTATCCATAAAAACCTCCGTTTTCAAAGGATGAATGATGAGGGATGAAGGCTGAAAAAATAATTCATCCTTCATCCTTCCGCCTTCATCCTTTTTTCTCATAGTTGCTCATCTCTTTCAATATTGCCTTCACGCAGATGAACAACTCTATCAGCTTGATATGCAAGCTTTACATTATGCGTAGCGGCGATAATAGTAATATCTTCTTCTTTGCCTAATTGCCTGAATAGATCATAGATACTTTGTGCGTTCTTCGTATCAAGGTTCCCTGTGGGTTCATCAGCAAGCAATATGTCTGGTTTATTAGCCAATGCTCGTGCAATTGCCACACGCTGCATTTCACCGCCAGACAATTCTTTGGGACGATGATTCATTCTTTTACCGAGACCCACTCGCTCAAGAAGGTGGTTTGCCCAATCCATATCTTTATTACTAGCAAAAGACATCGGCAACTGCACATTTTCCAGAGCAGTCAATTCCTTTATCAGAAAGAACTCCTGAAAAACGAATCCTAAATGATGCAAACGCATATTGCGCAATTGTCCTTCATTTAAGGAACCAAGACTTTCACCTAGCACTTTGAGATTGCCATCAGTGTGTTTGTCAAGACACCCCGTCAAATTTAAGAATGTTGTTTTTCCTGCTCCTGATGGTCCCATTATAGAAACAAACTCACCTTTATTTACTTCTACATCTATCCCTTTAAGTGCAACTATTTCCTCTGCGTAAAGTTTATACACCTTTCTCAGGTTTTCTGTTTTTATTACATGCGTGTTCGTTTCTGTTTTTATTACTTGTGTATTTGTTTCCATTTTTTTACTCCCCGCTTCTGATAGCTTCAATAGGTCTCATCTTAGCCGCACGAAATGCTGGCCAGATGCCTGATAAAATTCCTAGTATTATTGCTCCTATAAAGCAGGCGATAATTATCTGCGGCGTGAAAGATACGATCTCACCTGCCGGGACATATCCAGCCCTAGACATTACAACACGAATCAACCGTTCAATGCCCTTTCCACCAAATACAGCGATGAGCGTACCAAATATCCCACCGAGAGCGCATATAATGATTGTTTCTAGCCAGATAAATCGGAAAATATCAAACTTTGACGCTCCAATTGCTTTCATAATACCTATCTCTTGTGTGCGCTCAAACACGCTCATCAAGATAGTATTCATAACACCTATCAACGCTACAAATATGGCAATAGCAGCAACCGCCATTACAAGTATCTTTGCTGTCTGAACGAGATTAAGGATCGTTCCTTTCACTTCAGCAAGGCTGACTACCTGAGTTTCACCTAGTTCTTTTCTGGCGTATATTCTGTCCGTAAACATGGGTAACATTGCCAGATCATTCAGTTTTATACCCACACCTGTGAGCATTTTGTATTTTTTGAATACCCTTTGTGCTTGTTCTAACTGCACAAAATAGGAACCGTCATCTTTTGAACCGCCTCTTTCAAGAACTCCCACTACCTTGAATACGTAAGATTTAAATACAGGCTTTTCAACATATTTCTCAACTTCTGCTTCTTTGCCGCTGACTGGATCAGTTATTTTTTCTTTAACTTTCTCTTTATCCATTTCCTTGACTTTAATTGTTAGTTTCTGCCCTACCTGAGCAAATGCTACCTGTGCCGCTTCCCAACCTAGCACAATTTCGATGGGGTCGTCTGATTCGCTATGATTAACAACTTTGGGATTACTCTGTGGATCAGTTTCAACTAAACTCGAATCAATCTCTTCAATATTGGGATAAGCTAAAGCTACGTCACCGACATTGTAGCCATCTTCTGTTTCATTCAGGAGAACCCCGGTTACTACGCTTCCATCTTTCAGGGAGAGTTCGTCCTCTATCTTTTGAACCTGATCTTTGGTATACGTTTTCTCCTGTTTGGTTCCTTGCAGAACAACTTTAATAGTGTTATTATCAACCACAGAGACATCGCCTTTTATCTGTGTATTATCTTTCAATGTGATAACGCCAATTAAACCGGTCACTTCTGTTTTAGTATAAAGTCGTGATGGGAGCATAATTTTAATGGTCTTAAATTCCTTTTTTGTTTCAACGAATTCTCCTGTCAGTGGGTCAAGTTCCTTACTGCCAGCCTTTTCATACTGTCCTTCGCCAACAATTAGACCTGTTAGTACCCGTCCATTCTTTAGATAAATCTCATCAGGCTCAAGTTTAACCGGTTTAAACCATCTACCCATTGGTCCATCAACTTCTTTTTCTGTTTCTATTCCTGTTGCTGGATCAATTATCTTTTCTTTATGCTTACCGTTAGCGATCTTAACCATTGGACGAAGTTTAGTATAGCTATCAAGGTCTATACCCCAGAATGTGTAAAAGCCGTTGCCATCCTCCTTAACCGAAGTATTCATCATCATTGGAGTCAACTCAACAACGTCTTTGTCCTCTTTTATTTTAGCTATTGTGTCATCAGTCAGGTATCGAAGCGATCCTGCGCCGGCTAAAGCCACTGTTGCCAATTCATAAGGGCACCCTTTTGCTGTGACTAATATCTGATAACCCATATTATCAATGTCTCTATTGAGAGCTTTACGATAACCCGAATTAAACCCTAGCAAACTCACCAGGACCGCTACTGCTACGCCTACACCACCGATAGTCAGAAGCGATCTTATCTTACGGCGATATAAATTCTTATATGCCAAGTTCAAATACTTTCTCATTTATTACACCTCTTCTTTAATTTTTCTCACTAAAAATCTAGTAACCAGTAAGTAGTAAGTAGGATGGGCACCGCCCACCATGATTGTATAAATTGATGGCGTTGCCCATCCTACTTTTAATCTAGTTGACCACTAATTCTGTTTTAGATAATTTTCCATCTGCCGAATATCAATATTAAGGTTTTTGATCAAGCCCTCTTTATTAATCAGAACATTAACAGGCACACCAAAAATACCATACTGTCGGGCAACTTTACCCTTAGTATCCAATAGTATCTTATACTCAATCCCTTTAGAATTAATAAAGGACTTTACATCCTCATTTGACTCTCTTAGATTTATTCCCATAATCTCTATTCTGTCTTTGTATTTTTTGGCAATCTCATTCAGGGTAGCTGTCTCTTTTCTACATTCTGGACACCATGACGCCCAAAAATTCAAGATGACCTCTTTGCCTTTCAACAGATCACTGAGCAAAACCTTGTTGCCATCAGTATCCAAAAGCGAAAAGCCCGGGGCAGTATCACCTATTGTTGCCAGCTTTGTTCCTTGCTTACAGCCTAAGATGCTTAAAGAAAGAATTAGTGAGATTATGATGATCGGTTTCATTATTTTATAACCAGACCTTTTCCCAAAATCCTTGTCTCTTTCGGAGTATCTTCTGTCTGGAAAATCGTGCCTTTAACAGTTACCTTTTTACCTACCCGTTGTGGTATTGGGGCAAAGGAGGCGCTGTGCATTTCAACGTATAAAGTAGAGCCAGAGTCGTCTTTAACATTTATCCAGCCACCTGATGGGCACTCGCTGGTGATAAGACCGCCCACAACAACGTCTTTATTAATATAGTTCTGCGGATTAACCAAAATAGTTCCAACGCTTGTTTTAGCGTCACTTTCACCGGGTGCATCCCCGTATTTTTCTACTTTTACGCCACACCCTAAAATAAACACAGTAGATAACAACATTAACAGCCCTGGAATTACAAAACCTTTTTTCATTTAATAACCTCCATTTTAAAAAACATTATCTGAATATCTATAACTTGATTTTATATCGTACTTACTTTTTAGGATTCTTCAAATAGTCTTCCATTTTCTTCGTAATCTCTTCTTTGTTAAAGAAATTATGGAAGTAATATTCATCAACAATCACTAGCGCTTTCTTCACTGTCCTGCGAGTGGCAGGGGTTATATCTTTACCATCTACATTTATATTTGTTATGGGAGCTATCTTATCTATCTTTTCATTTACGATCTTATTCTTTGTCAGGACATCTTTGGTATAGAAATGCACTAAAGATAGACCATTGAACTGATTAAATGCAGTCTTGTTTATCTCAACCGACATTACCTTGCCTTTCTCTTTGTCCTGTGCGCCGATGGCAATATCGGCAACAAACCTGCCCTGTTCTGTATCTATAGCCATAGGCAATACATAACCAAGTATAATTCCTCGTGTAAAGGGCGGTTTGTATGTATTAGTTTTATAGACAACATAAATCGGATAGACTAGATCAGCAGGTTCAGTCTTATTATCAAGCTTATCTCCAAGACGTTTTTCAATAACAGGACTATTGATTTTCAATGAGACAAGATCAACTACGTACGTTGAAGCATCTGGAAAGCTCTTTTTAATCTGAGACAAAGCATCTCCCTCTATTAGTGGGATTTTACCTTTATTCGTGACGACATATTTTACATTTGCAAAAACTTCATCTTTTTTGATTTTGTTGCCTAGCTTAAAGTCATCCAGATAGATAAGAACCTTTTTTATTCCACGCAAGGTTTTCAGAAAACCTTCATGTTCCTTTTGTGTGGGGTCCTTTATACGACCGACCATATCCAGAGCTAAAATATCCTCATCCTTGACAGCCAGATTTTTCATTTGTTCATTAACGTAAAAATGCTCAAGGGTTAATCCAACAAACTGTGAATAGAATTGCGGCGTCTGAAGCTTATCTTTCTCTGGAGAAGGTAGCTTTTGATAGTAAAATTCCCTGGTTCTTTCATCCAGATCGAAAGCAAACATTAATTGTGAATTATCCGCACCCGGCCAGCCCTGATTAGCGCCGAAACTCCAACCAATCTTGTCTGGACCCTTCAAAACCTCGTAAAAAACATAAGGGATATCCTTAGTTTCCCAGATAGGGTCCCATTTATCACCAAGACGTTTCTCTAATTCACGATACAATGCTTCTCCGCCAATGCCGCGCTTATCGCCAACTTCGTCAGTACGGATGAACTCTGTGCGATAATTCGTTCTCTCTGGAAAAAGCCTTAAAAGGTCTTGATCCGCATTAGTCAATTGGCACGGCACGACCTGAGACTGAGCATACAAGTCTGTCGCTTTGAATAGAAACAAACTCAACATTCCAATAATTAAAACAACAATTTTTTTACCCATAAGAACCTCCCTACTGGTTAATCAGATTAATAATTTACTTTATGAACGACGTTTAAAATCCCCCCTTTATTCCCCTTTAGCTAAAGGGGAATAAAGGGGGATTTGATTTCTGACCACTACCAGCTAAGTAAGCCTCCACCTTTTTGTCCATAAAATAGCAGACCCATTGTGGTATCTTTTTTACCAAAAATTGTATCTAAGTCCCTTGAAACTACAAATTGAATATTATGATTTGCAGAAAAACTATAAGTTAGACCCAATCTTACTACGGTATCACTATCTCTGCTAGATTGACTTATATTTTGGGTCAAGTTTTCGAGTTGTAAATAAGTCAACCAGCGATTATTTTTGCCTAAAGCATACTTAACTTCCGCAAATTCACCTAAAATATACTCTTTATTATCATCTTGGCCACTTGTGATTTCAAATTTTATTCTTGCCGGTCCTGTTACTTTCTGACCGTCAAGTCCTGCGCGCCATCTCCTAATCACATTGTCTTTGAATATATCCATTTTTTCATCCATATCCCAACTGCGTAATCTTTCTACTCCCATCGGGTCATAGATCCTTCCAATCAAAAATGAAACCCCTAACCAATCATTAACATGCTCACCAATACGTGGAGTAGAAAATTTTCCAGCAAGGGCAAAATTGTTATCTTTGCCAAAGAATTCCATACCTGAACCACGAGTCAATCCCACCTGATACTCTAATTTACTGTTTTGACCTTCCACAGCAATACCCCAATCATTGTCCAGACCTACAAATTCCATCGCCGGGCTTTGCAAAATAGTACCATGCGTATCAACCCAGGGCTGAATTCCATAAGGCACATAAAAATGTCCTATTCTTACATTAAACATCGGTGGTAGAACACGCATCCTCAGATAGGCATTGTGAAGCTCTAGTTCAAAATCGTTTAATTCTTCTGCTTTTTCATTTCCCATTTTAATGCCATGAGTAAACTGATTATTGTAATACGTTGCTCTGAACTGCATGTTCATATCACCGATTTGCCCTCGTGGACCAGAGAAAGTTCCGAATAAAATAAAACCAGCGGAATTTCTACCGGCGGCTTGTTCTAATACAGATGAATAATAACCTGAAAGATATAACTCTTTATAAAATATATAGCTATTTTTATCTGTGATAGCTTTTAAGAAATTTATGGGATATGATCCTTGATCTTGGGTAGTTTGGGGTTTATCTAACCCCTTATTAATCTCATCAAGTATATCATCAGAAGCAAAAACCAGATTACTTGCTAGGAGTATAATTAAGACATTTAATATTATCTTTGTCATTTTTCGTATTATTTACTTTCTGTACAATTCAAAATAAGGTACAATACTACTATTTCGATTATTTTAGTAGAGATTATATATATCAAAAAACACTATTCAAAAACATTGGATTGAGTAGTGTTTTCTAAAACTTTTTTTCATTTGGATTATAAGCAATATGCGTGCCAAGTCGAGATTGAATCGCCTAAGTCAAGCGTGGTTTAGAGTTTTTGGTAGGGCATAGAAGAATTTCTATGGAACGAGTCAACTGGGTGTATAAAAAATACCCAGCGATTAAAGCCTCAAGAAGAATAGTTGAGAAAAAATTACTCACAAATAGTTTAATAGATAATTTACCCATAATTTGAATCGCACTCAAATTTGAAATGGATGAGACTTGACATTTTATAAATACGATGATAGAATACTATCAAGGGATAATCCTCTATAAAAGGGTTGCGGGTAGAAGAACGGGGAGATACATTCCGATGCGATATGCCATAATTATCGTTCTTCTGTGTTTACTTATTTTTTCATTTTGCAGTTGCAGTTTTAACCAAAAGCCCAAGCCTCAAGAAAAATCTCCGCAAACAGAGATCACTCCTTCAGAGACTACTCAGAACTTTACCTCGCAGATGGTCGAAGAATATGCTATGATACATCAAATCTCTGATCCAAAAGTTGCTGAGTATTACCTCGCACATCCTGATTATGCCAAAACTAATCCTTATGTCCCAACTGATAAAGATATTTCTTTTTATGAAAGCAAGTTTCTGCTTAAAGTATATCCAAATTTGAAAAAAGATATAGAAAAGGATGGATTTACACGCGCAAGAGCCAGGTTAATGAACGCTGAAGTTGAAGGAAGGAGTTCAGCAAATAGACTAAACCAAGTTACAGTTGATGAAAAAAACTCTAGCGAACAGATAGAATTTGAATTAAATAATGCAACAGCATTATATAACAAAGGATTGATTGATGAAGCCATAGAGCATTTAAAACTTGCCCTGTCTTATCGTCCAGAAACACCAACGGTAGTTTATGATCTTGGGGTAATGTATATGAAAAAAGAAAGCTATCGTGAAGCAATGGGTTGCTTTCAGAAAACACTTGAGTATCTTGAGGAATCGGGATATACCAATGTAAATATACTGATCCACCCAAAAGTTTATATGGGAGCATGTACCAACTTGGGCATGATCTATACGTATCTTGGTATTTATGATGAAGCGGTTAGTGTTCTATCAAAGGCTGTAAAATTTCAACCAAGAGATTTTGATGCTAACTGGAACCTTGCAGTTGCATATTTTAATAAGAAAGATTCTGCTAAAGCATCCCTGCAATTGAAGAAATGTATTGAATTAGATCCGGATAATGCGCAAATGCACAATGCAGTTGGTATAGTATATTACAATATGTTGCTTTATAATATTGCATTGGATGAATTTCAAACGGCGGTAAAGCTTGATCCAAAAGAGAATCAATATGGCTATAATGAAGGATTGACTCTAGCAAGAATGGGACGTAGCGAGGAAGCTATACAGGCTTTCAAGAGAGCTTCTGAGATGAAAGAAGCCAATGATATGTATCGCATCCTATCTGAGCAGATAAAGTCAAACAAAGCTAAGGATTTTTATAACAAGGGATGCGCTGCAATGGAAGCCAAAAGTGTAGATGAAGCTATTGAATCTTTCAATTCCGCTTTAGGGGTTAAGCCCGACATGGTTGAGGCTTATGTCAATCTTGGGTATTGTTATAGGATTAAACGTGACCCCCAAAAGCAAGTATATTATTTTGAAGAGGCGGCTAAACTGAGTCCAGACCTACCAAATCTTTATTATAATTTAGGTTTGGCGTATAATGATGCTGGAATGATTCTTAATGCAAAGTATGCACTTGAGAAGGCTGTTGACTACGATCCATCATTCAAAGATGCTCATTTCAATCTTGGAATGGTTTATTTTAAGTATAATAGGATTGCGGATGCGGCGGGTGAATTTGATAAGTGCGTTGGACTATCTCCGAATTGGTTTGAGGCACACTTAAACCTTGGAAATTGCTATCTGAAAATGGGTAATATTGAGGAAGCAATAAATCAATTCACAGAGGCGACATCGCTGAAACCAAAATCAGCAGAAGCAGACTACGATCTTGGTATTGCTCTCACAAAGGCAAAGCGATATACTGAAGCAAAAGAGCTTTTTCAAAAAGCAATTAAGTTTGATCCTTCTCATAAACAAGCACGACAGATGCTTGAAGAAATTAATAACTATCAAAACGACAAAACGAAATGAAAAGATAGAATATACTGACTCATCAATTGTGAACCACGCCTATATTTTCAAAGAAATTTTTTAGAAAAGCCTTTCCGACATGCGGAGGACGTGAACTCCATGCCATAATATCTTTTCAACGATCTTTTCGGGATTCATCTTATATTTTTTACTGATAATATCGCTTCTCAGTTCAGCGATAATGTCTTCCTGAGTATCGGGCATACTGTTCAGGAGATCGTCTATTTCAGCAAACCTATTGTTAAATGTTGGCTTTTTTTCCATAGCAATCGTAAGTTCCATATATTATAATAAACAAGAACAGGAATATCATATCCCCCTAATAAATTACTAAGATACCCCTGTTCTGTTTTGAGGAGATGTATAAAAGTATTAGATAATTGAACACATCCTAATATATCGGCAGAAATTCCTCTCACCTTTAGTTATAAAAAAATTTTCACTCCTTGTCACATTTTCGTCATTTTTGGAGTCTATTAAGGGAAATTTACAAGAAATGGAGTGATAACATGCGAACAGCAGATGGGTATATTATTAGCAAGTGCCTGAACGGAGATTCAACAGCGTTTGGCTTGCTGGTGGATAAGTACAAGGCAAGTATCTATGCCCTAGCCTACTCTAAGCTTCACAATTTCCATGATGCCGAAGATGTGACTCAGGAAGTTTTCGTTAAAGCCTATCGTAACCTGCGTAAATTGAGAAGATGGGACAATTTCTTTGCATGGCTTTATTCCATAACGTCCAATCTATGCAAAGATTTTCTGCAAGAAAGGGCAAAATTCTCCGATAGCGAATTCATTGAAGATCAAAGCGTGGACATGCTGAAAGCATCTTCAATACGCTCTTTTCATGATGAAATAGCTATCGAATCAATACGTGAAGCATTAGACTCCCTTCCAGAAATCTACCAACAGGTGTTGACACTCCACTATCTTGGCGGTATGACCGGTGAAGAAATTTCGGAATTTCTCGGCGTACCTCACCCAACGATCAGGCAACGGCTTAGTAGAGCAAGGTCAATGTTAAAGGAGGAGATGCTTGCCATGATTAATACAGATTACGAACATCGGAGACTGTCAGCAAACTTTACGTTCCGTATTATTGAGATGGTGAAGAAGATAAGGATTCATCCAACATCAGGGATAAAAGGTTTGCCTTATGGACTTTCGATAGGCGCAGGTATTATATTCGCTATTCTGAGTTTTGGTCAGCACATACAGATAAATCTATCTGACATCGCAATGGGATTGCCGCTTCCAAGTGATATGAAAGTATTAAAAGTCGGGGAAATTCCAGTAGATGCAGTGAAAATCTCAACGATACCAGTCATTGCCAGCAAGGGAGATGGGAAAGGAGTTGCACCTGATCCGAAAGGTCAAGAGAACGCCCTCTTCATGTCTCCGCAGGCAGGAGGAGAATGGACAACAAAAGCGGATATGCCAACAGCGAGATCTGGGCTTTGCACCGTTGTTGTAAATGGGAAAATATATGCCATAGGTGGGTCGCATGCAGATTTAGCTACCTCCAGTGTTGAGGAATATGATCCAATAGAAAACAAATGGGAGATAAAGTCAAGTATGCCACAGAAAAAAACGAGTCTTTGTGTAAGTTCGGTTAATGGAAAGATATATGCGTTTGGCGGACTAGATGGCGATACCATATATAAAAGTGTTCATGAATATGATCCTGTTTTGGATAAATGGACAGCAAAAAAGGATATGCCGGGAAAACATATTAATCATGGCTTTTGCGTTTTAGATTCCAAGATATACGTTTTTGACCCACCAACAAGCGTATATGAATTTGATCCAGCAGAAGATTCATGGACAGAGAAAGCAAATATGCCAACCGAAAGAGGTTGGATGTGCGCATGCCCTGTAAATGGGAAGATATATGTTATCGGTGGAGCTGTTTTAGATCCAAATTTCAAAGTAATTTCAACAGTGGAAGAATATGATCCAGTTACAGATACTTGGAAAAAGAAATCTGATATGCCAACTGCCAGGGCGCAATTAGCAGCATGTGTCGTAGGAACAAAGATTTATGCTATGGGAGGGTCTAATACTTGTAATAATGATGCCGGTTTGACAACCGTTGAGATATACGATACCTTAACAGATACCTGGACAAAAGGCGTGGATATGCAAACTTCCAGATGGATTCTTTCTGCTAGTGTTGTTGGTGAAAAAATATATTGTATCGGCGGATTTAGTGTCAATAATGTCCTATCAGTAGTTGAGGAATTTGATACAGGCTTTATATCCGTTGACTCAAGCGGAAAACTCCCAAAAACATGGGGAACGCTCAAAGCAAAATAGGCGTTGAATATTGACGTACTTTGACTAAATACACTTTGTATGCCAGTTTTCTATCTCAAGTTCAGGAATTATATCACTGATAATTCTCCATAAAGCGAAAAAGTATTAATAAACCCTTGACAATAAACAAAAAATGAAATCTCCTTATAGGTAGCTGTCATGAAAATGCTAATTTACCTACAAGGAGATGAATATGAATGATAAGATTAGCAAATCCGTTGAACCTTTTCAAGTGTTTCTCAATAATAACTTCAGACAATGTAG
>Ga0315282_10007207_pt1 | contig 18347 bp, 14 predicted proteins | sample YL17G07_20_MG_FD_203693 | JGI IMG/M metagenome (GOLD analysis project Ga0315282, IMG submission 203693) | Sediment microbial communities from Yellowstone Lake, YNP, Wyoming, USA - YL17G07_20 | ecosystem: Environmental > Aquatic > Freshwater > Lake > Sediment | place: USA: Wyoming | collected...
TGACGCATAAAATTTACTCACTCCCCTTATATCTTTCATCATACATACTAGGTATACATGAAAGATATGTTTCCTTAAAAAAGCTACATCAACTTAACACTATAATAAGTATAGTATATACGATGACGGAGAGAAAAGGTAGGATAGTCTTCTTGCCTGTCCAAGCCTATCCTTATTTGTTAATTGAGAAGGTTTACCCACCACGCAAAAAGTTAAAGAGCCATAGAAAGATTGCAGATTTATCATCATTAGTTGTATAATTTTTATATGGAAATAGGAGATATTGTCCAACTAAAGAAGAAGCATCCCTGTGGTAGTTATCTTTGGAAAGTGGTAAAATTAGGTATAGATGTAAGATTAGAATGTTTGGGTTGTGGTAGAACAATAATTTTGGAAAGAGAAAACGCTGAGAAGTATATAAAGAGAATAATAACGAAGGAGAAGATAGGATGGGTCTTTCCTGGGGGCTAGTTGGACTTCCAAATGTGGGAAAGTCTACCCTCTTTAATGCTCTAACGAGACTGGGTGTTCCAACTTCTATATATCCTTTCTGTACTATAGAACCACATCAGGGTGTAGTCTCTGTCCCCGATAGAAGACTAGAAGAACTGGCAAGGATTATTCATCCTAGAAGAATTATCCCTGCCACTATAGAGTTTTGGGATATAGCAGGACTTATAAAGGGTTCAAGCAAAGGTGAAGGGCTGGGGAATGAGTTTCTCTCTCATATAAGAGGTGTAGATGGGATTATTCATATAGTTCGGTGTTTTGATGCTCCAAACATTCCTATTATGGGAGAAGGAGACCCTATAAAAGACGTAGAATTGATAAATTTGGAACTTTCTCTCTCTGATCTTGTTATAGTAGAACGTAGGCTAGAAAAACTAAAATCCTTAAGAAGGGTAGGAAAGGGAAATCCAGAAGAGGAGTCTCTATTAGAGGCCATAAGAGAGAGACTCTTGAAGGGTGATTCAATTAGAGATATCAGGGGTCTTTATGATTTACCACTACTTTCTTGGAAGCCTGTAATTTACGTGGCAAATGCAGATAATCTAGACAATTCCAAGCTACGTAGATTGCTAGATTGGGGTAAAGAGAATAATATCGTAATTCCCGTCTTAGCTAAAGTAGAGGAGGAGCTCTCAGAACTTTCGGAAGAGGAAAGATATACTTTCTTAAAAGAAGGGTACGGTGTAGAAGAACCTACTATATACGTACTAGTAAAGGAAGCGTATAAGCTTTTAGGGCTTATAAGTTTCTTCACTATATGGTCTAACGAGGTAAGGGCATGGACAGTTATCTCTGGGACAAAAGCCCCTCAGGCAGCAGGTAAGATTCACTCTGATTTTGAAAAGAATTTTATAAAAGTAGAAGTAATACCAATAGAAAAGCTAATTGAATCTTCTTCTTGGGCTAGAGCTAGAGAGCTAGGATACATAAGGATAGAAGGTAAAGAGTATACAGTAAAAGACGGAGACATACTACATTTTAGGGCAGGCTAAGCAGTTTGGAGGATAATTTCTTTATCCCATAAAGACAACTGGACATTTCCCCCCTTATCGAATCTCTTTCCGTTTAGTAAAATATAGTCTTTTGCCCTTTTTACCACCACTCCTATTCCCTTCAACTGGGCTAATTCTTTGATTTTTTCTTTTCTTCTTAATGCTATAATCCTCTCAGCTGAGCGAGGACCTATTCCTGGTACTCGAATAAGCTGTTCCTTTGATGCAGTGCTGACCTCTACCGGGAAGAATTCTGGATGGTTCATTGCCCAGACAAGCTTTGGGTCTGCGGGTAGATATAAATTACCCTCTTTATTGAATACCAGCTCTTCGGGTGAAAAATTGTAATCTCTTAACAGAAAGTCAGCCTGATAGAGTCTATTCTCTCTAACAATAGGTGTGGGAGAATGACCTTCTAAAGGTGTGTCTTTAACAGGTTGAAACGCACTAAAGTATGCCCTTTTTAAACCTAAATCCCTGTATAATCTGCCTACGAGTGAAATTAACTCCTTATCTGTTTCTCCTGCTGGACCAACCATAAATTGAGTAGTATATCCAGCACGTGGTTTTATGCCTTTGTTTATAAAATATTTTATCCATCGCATAGCTCCAAGCAAGTCTTTTTCAAAATCTTTTTCTACGCTTAATTTCTTCATCTTTTCCCCATTAGGGACTTCTAAATTTACAGAGACCCTATCTGCTAATCTCATTGCCTGCTCAATATAGTCAGGAGTTACCCCTGGAAGGATCTTGAGATGTATATACCCATTAAAATGATACCTATATCTTAAGATTTCTACCGCTTTAATCATGTCTTCCATCGTCTTTTGGGTTTCGTTAGATACTGCTGAACTCAAGAATAAGCCTTCTACCAGTCTTTTTTCTTTTAACATCATAAAGGTTTGTGCCAGTTCTTGTGGGGTAAAGCTTATCCGAGGGAAACTTCTCTCTCCCCTATTAGCACAGTAGAGACAGTTATTCTTACAATTATTAGAGAGGAGGACTTTAAAAAGCCTTACCTCTTTTCCATCAGGTAATACCGCTGGATATATCCACTGCCCATAATCCCCCCTTATTCTGTGAGCCCCATCGCAAAGATAGGAGCCACAGAGGTCATACTGTGCAGCTTTGCCTAAAATAAGAAGTTTTTCTTCTGTATCCATAGAACCCTCCCATTTTATTATATGATAAATTTCCTCTTTGTAAAGTCTATCCCCATTATTGGGGGCGTGTAATTTTTGTCAGCAACATTATGTAATTTATTCACATTGTAGGGGCAACCCTTGTGGTTGCCCTCATCTCTAGGGCAGGTATAAAACCTGCCCCTACGTAGTATTCATCGAATTACACCTTACTGTCTACTCTGAGGTTGCTTTGTTGTTCATCACCCATTACCATTTTTATGTTATAATCTTTAGAGTATGTTAGAGAGATTGTCAGATTATACTGGTGTAATTCATATACATACGATACACTCTGGTGATAGTGAAGCTCAACTAGAAGATATATTAACTTGTGCGGAGAGATTCGGAGTAGACTTTGTAATAATTACTGACCACAACTCTTTAGAGTATAAATCTAAAGAAGGTTGGTATGATAATATTTTGGCATTAGTAGGGGAAGAGGTCTCTCCTCCAGAAGGGAATCACTATCTAGCCCTCAATATAGAAGAACTTATAGAACCATCAGATTCTCCGCAGAAAACTATTAATCGTGTCAGAGAACAGGGTGGTCTTGGATTTATTGAGCATCCTTTCTTCTATGGGAATCACCATATACACCCATTTAATATATCTCCGAGCCCATGGAAAGATTGGAATGTAAATGGTTTTACTGGAATTTCTATATTTAACTACACATCTGATGGTGGAGAGAGAATGAGGATATATACTTTTCCTATCTACTATGCCTTTCCAGGGCTTGATAAGGATAGACCCAATGTCCATACGATAAAGAAATGGAATGAGCTTACCTCTTTACGTAAGACAGTAGGTATAGGAACTGTAGATGCCCATCTATATAGAGTAGACATAGGACCATTTAGGGCTCCCGCCTGGCCATTCTCTTATTATTTTAATTCTATAAGGACACATATACTATCTAGAGAAAAGTTGAGCTCTACAACTGTTTATAGTGCTATTAGAGATGGACACTGTTATATATCCCATAATTATCTTGGAAATCCTAAAGGATTTCTATTCTGGGCTGAATCTTCAGACTCTAGCGCTATTATGGGTGATACAATTAGTTTCAAAGAGGGGATGAAACTCTCCATATATTCTCCTTTAGGAGTAACGTTCAGGCTTTTAAGAAATGGGGCACCTATAACAGAGACTATAGGAAATTTTTTAGAATATAGAGTAGAAGAACCAGGTGTATATAGGGTAGAGACATATATGTATCATAGGCTTCTCTGGAAGCCATGGGTATTTACTAATCCTATATATATCCTATAAAGGCGGTTTTTGGGCTATAGTAAAATCTTTTGCCCCAGGCGTCATTGAATCTACAGCCATAATCCCAAAGATTTCTCCTACTGTTTCCATTTGATTTTCTAAATCTTTTGATTTGTTTTCTCTCTTGGCAGTATTAAAGAACTCTGATAGTTGAGGTATTTCTGTATTAAATCCTCTTATATTAATAAATCCTATCTCGGTAAGGGCATCTTGTAATGATTGAGATGTAAAATGTGAGAGCTCATAGTACTTTGTCTGTATAACAAAAGGAGCTAGCCTCTCGAAAAAAGATAATCCAAATATATGGGGATTATATCTTGCATATTTAGTCTCTGAAAGGCTATTGAATTTTCTCCTTAAGTCATGCTCTTGCATAAGCCACTCTTTATCTAAAAATAGAGCGTACTTTACCTCTCTTGGCGGAAACTTCTCTTTTAGTAGATAGAAAAGGATACATTCATCAGCTATAATCTCTGCCCATAGGAATTCATCCCGTTCATTTGAAGGTAAATAATGGTCATAGTTTTCAAATATCATAGCTAGTTTTCCACCAGGCCTTAAGACTCTATAGACCTCTTTTAGAGCTACAAGAGGATTATTACTCTGTTCTATAGAGCTGGCTGCTATTACTCCATCGAAAGTTTCATTTGGGAAGTCCATCTGGACTACATCCATCTCTAGAAACTCTATATTTTTTATTCTAAGTCTTTCTGCATTTCTCTTTTGAACTTCTACCCTTCTATGAGATGGATCAATTCCCACTACTTTTTTAAACTTACTGGCAACCCTCAAAGATGGCCATCCATCACCTGGACCAATATCTAAAATTACTTCAGAACCTCTGACTGCATAACTGAATGCACTACATAGTGCAATATCTGACCAATGATTTTTATTATTTACATCTAATGGCTGATAAATTACAGGAAGATTAAACTGCGAACCCTGTCTTTCATAGGTTAACTCTGCACTTGTAGTCCTTATACAGGAAAGATGTGTTTTTATCCAGTCTTCAATTTTATTTTCCATAGACCTTATTATACCATAACAATCCTATTTTAATGTCCTATCTAAGAAAAAATTTATAAACCTTTCTCTATCTACGTCTACGCATACATTTACATTTGACTCTCTTTTTCTATGCTCTGTATCATCTGCTACAGTGACTCCTCTAGTAAACTCTCCCCTTGTTTCTATCTTTACATACATTTTTTCTTTCTTAACTAGGCTTTCATCTATAAAGGATGCAACCGCAAGAGGGTCATGGAGTATAGGAAGCCTTTGAGAACCCCCTTGCCATAGGGTAATCAGTTCATAGAGGAAATTAGTTCTTTTATTTCCAAATGATTTAATCTTATTTGAGGCTTCTTCCTCTAACTTGCATCTTAATGTCACATCGAGCCCTACCATAGTAATTGGGATACCAGAATCAAAAACTACCCTTGCTGCCTCTGGGTCACAATTTATATTCCACTCTGGGATGGCTCTTGAATACATTCCTCCCATCATAAATATCTCTGTCTTATCCTTTATCTTTGGTTCTTTTATCAATGCTATGGCTATATTTGTTAAGGGTCCTATAGTAACGAGAGTTATCTTTTCTTCTGAATTCATTAATTTCTCTATTATAAAATCTACTGCATCTATACTAGTGTCGAGCTTTATATCCTCTTTTAGAATCTCTGATTGAGGAGGAATTAAATTCTTGTCCCAATCATTTATTATTGGCTTTTCAATTCCCTTTACTACAGGAATATCTTTCCTATCAAATATTTCTAGAAGCTTTATTGCAAGTTTTGTCCTTAATGCAGTATTTCTAAAGACAGTAGTAATGCCTATTATATCTAGCTCAGAAGAATTTAAAGCTAGAGCAATAGCCAATGCATCATCTATATCATCTCCGATGTCTGTATCTATAATTATCTTCCCCATAGGCTTATTCTCTCCTTGCTAATATATTCTTCTACCTCTTCCCTAGTAGGGATTGATGGTTGTGCTCCTTTACGGGTTACTGTGATACCAGCTACTATATTGGCATACAAGATAGCCTTTTTTAATGGAATGCCTTCTGCAAGTTTTAATGCTAATGTCCCATTGAATGCATCCCCTGCAGCTGTCGTATCCACAGCATTTACTTTTATTGCTGGAACTTGGAATACACTATCTCTTTCAACACAAATCGCTCCTTTAGCACCAAGTGTTACTATAACAGCATTAATTCCATAATTTAAAAGACCCTTAGCTGATTGAATTATTTCTTCTTCACTAGTTAAATCTACCCCAATAAGGGTTCTTAACTCTGACTCATTCGGCGTAAGTATATCTACAAGGGACAGTATCTCTTGAGTTAAATTTCTAGCCGGTGCAGGATTTAGAATAGATAGCATATTAAAACTTCTTGCTAGCTCTAGGCTATACTTTACAGTTTCGATAGGAATCTCTAATTGTGTTAGTAGTATTTTGGCTTTAGAGAAAATATCTCTACTCTTCTCTATATCTTCCTTTTCTAACTTCATATTTGCCCCTGGGGCTACTACGATGCTATTTTCTCCATTTTCATCTACTATTATGAGGGCAGTCCCAGTAGGGGTAGTTTCGTCTCTATAGAGGTATTTCACCTGCACTCTTTCTCTTACTAGATTATTAATTAGCTCTTCTCCAAAGGGGTCAGACCCAACTTTACCAATAAAGTAAGATGGACCTCCTAATTTAGAAATAGTTACTGCTTGATTTGCCCCCTTGCCTCCAGGAGCTCTATAGAACGATTCACCTATTACTGTCTCTCCAGGTTTTGGTATTGTTTTTGTTTTTATTACTAAGTCCATATTTATACTTCCTACAACAGCAATCTCTATATTATCCAATAACCCCTCCTATAGTAGGTGGAATTTTATTGTATAGTATACCATATATGGCTCTATAAAATTTTCTCTGTCACCACGAGCGAACAAAGTGAGCGTGGCGGTCTCCCCATAAATGTAGGGGCAGGGCTTGACCCTGCCCCTTTTATTATTTTGGGTAACCACAAGGGTTGCCCCTACAATATTATTTTTCGTGGAAATAGAGATTGCTTCGGGGCTAAAGCCCCTCGCAATGACAGAGAGAAAAGGTAGGACAGGCATCCTGCCTATCCTTATTTGTTAATTGAGAAGGTTTACCTACCACGCAAAAAGTTGAAGGGTTACCATATGTCTGATATAATTATATCAGGGATGATAAAATAAAAAGGATGTTTAGGTCTATTTTTCTTCTGATAATTTTATTGCCAGTTCTGTTTCTATTTTCTGGATACGCCTTCTCTCAGATAGGTACTAATATCCAGATTGATCTTGGGATTAATGGGCTTATAAGGATGGGGAGATGGAATCCTGTAGTAGTAAGTATTCGTACTTTTGGTATCCCTTTTAAGGGAGAGATAGTTGTAGAGATAAAAGAGGGAAGTATAATTCTTGAGAACATTAGAACTACTAATTTAAAGGCAAAAGTAGACCTTCCCATATACTCTAAGAAGGATTTTCTTTTTCTAGTTCCTCTTTCTGATGTAAGACATCCAGTGAAAATCTCAGTGTTTTCAGAAGATGGCAAGCTTATAAAGACTAAGGATTATGAAATAAAATCTTTAGAGATGAGGTGGCCCATTATTGGTTTTGTAGGAAACAATGTGCTACCATATACAGAAAGAGATGTAAGAGTAACTGTGTTAGACCCAGAAATGATTCTAAGAAAGCCATTCATAATCTTTGACCCTCTAGACTTACTGATTCTAGAAAGTCCTCCTGAAGGAGAGATGCTTAAAAATATTGAAGAGTGGATTAGTTGGGGAGGGAATGTAATAGTTGGTGGGACTAAAGAAATTAGTTTTTCTTCTTCTATGGGTGATACCTATCCTGGAAAGATAGACTTTCAAGAAGTGGTTGTCGATTCCGTTGATTCTGAGGTTGTTCCTCTTCCATCTAAAGGGTTTATATCCCTCCTTTTATTTATTTACATTTTAGCTTTTGTTATAGTCTTCTATTATCTTAAGAAATTTTCCTGGATTAAAATTTTAATAGCCATTTTGCTATCTCTATCATTTTCTCTGATTCTTTTTGACTTTACCTCTTCTAGTAAATCAAATAGTGTAATTATGACCCAGTTTACTCTTATGAAGGGTAAACAGGGAAATCCTTATGTAACTATCTACACTGGAACTGCAATCTTTTCTCCATACTCGATGCCTGTTCAGTTGAGCTATAATTTGCAGGATTTAGTTTTTTGGGTTGGAGGAGGAAAGGAGAAGAATGTTGCTAAGACTACTTTTATACCTGCTCAGAATAGTCAGGAAGAAAACAAGATTTTGGTGGAGTTATCCTCAGATAGAAAAGGTATTCTTAGAGGGTGGGGGGTCGAAGAGATGAATGTTAAGCTCGGATTTTTTGAAAATAGTATACTTCAACTAGAGAATAATTCTCCTTATCCTATAAGAGAAGCTTACCTTCTCCACAATGGGAAGTATAGGTACTTAGGTGATATAAAACAAGGACGAACAAAATTTGATATCAAGAAGATAAAACTGTCAACAGTTAGAATTGAAGGAGATAAGGGAAGATTCCTTTCTTGGGCAAAGAATAGTGATATAATATTAATGAATAGAGATTATATCTTGGGATGGATAGATAACTCTTTCTTATTAAATAGTGCAGATATCTCTAATAAAGAGTCTTATACTCTTTATATCTTGGAGATTAAAAGATGAGTGTGATAGTTTGGAAAGATTTAGAAGCTAAGATAGAAAGCCCTGGGATGCTTAGATTCCTTGGGATATCCATTTTTATCCTCTTTTTACTCTTTGTTATAGTAGCCCCAGGGTTTCAGAGGGTAGCAGGGAGTTTTATCCCGAATCTCTTCTTGGTAGTAAGTATTGGAGAATTCTTTATTTTTCTCATCTTTGCCTTTGTTTCCACAACCGGCAACACCCTGGCAGAAGATGAAAGGACTATAAGAGACCTTGCATTAGGAAGTGACTTTTCTCAGCTAAGTATCGTTTTTGGTAAGTATATATCTTTTATCTTACATTTTATCCTATTTTTGATATTGACATTGCCTATAAATCTAGTCTCTTTGAATCTTAGTCCTAAAGGCGATATAAAAGACACCTATATACTTATATTTGTAATAAATGCAAGTCTTTCTAGTTGGGGACTATTTATATCTACTATGAAGGATAAGAGATTTCCCATCTTGCTACTTTGTTTTTTACTTATTTCTCTTATGGTATTTACTGCAAGGCTTTCTTATCCCTGGTGGCTTATAAATCCATTAGTGCTTATATTAGATTATCATCCGTTAGGATTACTCTATTATGTATTTATTCTAGCTTTAGGATTAGGGTTAACTCTTTGGCGGACAAGTTATTTAAAGAGGGTAAAAGATGAGACTAGAGCTAACTAAAACCTTTTTTAAGATAAAATGGAAGATAAGATTTATATCCTTCATAAACTGGCTTATAGAATTCTATATATACTTTTCCATCATTTATATAATAGACTACTTCTTTAGATTAAATATTGGGTTTAATTATCTGTTCATTCCTCCAGTTCTAGCTCTTATTCTCTCTATACTTAAGCCTATCAAAGACAGAGATATAGCACTAATTGTAGATAAAGATTTGAACCTTAAAGAACGAGTCATTACTACTTTGGAGTTTCAGCATTCAGAAAATCCATTAATCTCAAATCTTATTGCGGATACTATGGAAAAACTAAAGGGTATCAATTTGAGAAATGTCTATCCTTTTAAGTTTAGGAAGAGATTATTATATGCTGGGATAATTCCTGTGTTAGTTCTTTTTTCTCTTTTTATCTATCAGTCTATACAGTTTTCCAAAAATGTATCTGTAGTTGAAGAGCCTGTAATAAGTGAAAAGGGAAGAGAAATTGTATCTCTAGCTCAACAACTGAAATTTGAAAGACCTGAAATTGCTAAGAGGCTAGAATCTTTAGGTAAAAAGATGGAAGAAAAGAAAATCTCTCAAAAGGAGACTATGTCTACCTTAGATAAGATAACCAAAGAGATAGATAAAGAGCCTAATTCTTCTAGTAATGCTAAAAGTGTAAATTCAGAATTGAAAAAGATTCTTGAGTTGACTACCAGTAAACTTGCTATGGATAACAATTCGTCTAGAGCTCCTCAAGAGACATCTAGCCAGGGTAAAGAGTCTAGTGAGAGTAAAGAAAAAGGTAATGAGAAAGGTGATAAGGGCTCTATGCCAAAGGACTCAGGTCCTAATTCTGGGACAGATAATTCCTCAGGAACGATGGATAAGAATAATATGTCTAACCCTGACGGAGGAGAAAATACAGGTACTAGTCAGGAGAAAATTTCTGAACCACCTCTTCAGGGAGGAAGCACAGAAAAGAGTATTGGGGCAAAAGAAAGAGGAGAAGGGACTGGTAAAGAGGAAGATACAGTTAGGGAAGGCGGCTCTTTGCCAGGTAAAGGAGAAAGAGAGAATAAACTAGGAGAAGAGACAGAAAGAAAGGATGTCCAGGGGATACCTCAATTTGTCCCTGGGATTCCTAAAGGTGAGGGAGATATAAAGATGAAGATAAAAGGACTAGGGAAGATTACGCCCTCTAATATATCTGAAATGGGAGGAGCAAAACCTAAGAAATCTTTTGAAGACCCTTTAGCGAAAGAACCTATCCCTCCCGAGTATAGAGATACTATAAGACTGTATTTTGAAAAGCTGGAAGGAGAACGATGATGAATGGAAATGATGATTTTAGGATTGCTTTCAATAGGGCAAAGTTAGAAGTTTCTAAAGTAATTGTTGGATATGAAGATATTATTGAACAAGTCATTATAGCTCTGTTTAGTGGGGGACATATCCTTTTAGAAGGATTGCCAGGTTTGGGAAAGACATTAATGGTGAAGACTTTGGCTGATACTCTAGACTTCACTTTTTCTAGGATTCAATTTACCCCAGACCTTATGCCCTCAGATATTATAGGGACTAATATTATGGGGCAAGATAGGAGTTTTCATTTTCAGCCTGGCCCTATCTTTGCGCAGATAGTCCTTGCAGATGAGATAAATAGGGCTACTCCTAAGACTCAGTCAGCACTCTTAGAAGCAATGCAGGAACATACTGTAACAGTCTCAGGAACTACTCATAGATTGAAAGAACCATTTTTTGTTATGGCTACGCAGAATCCTATAGAGATGGAAGGAACATATCCTCTACCTGAAGCTCAATTAGACCGATTTTTCTTCAAACTTAAACTAAATTTCCCTGGTAAACAAGAATTGACAAATATAATAGACCGCACTACAAACCCTATAATACCAAAGGCGGAGAAAATCCTCAATGGAGAAGCTATAGAGGTGAAGAAGCTAGAAGTAAGAGAAGTCCCAGTAGCAACACCAGTTAAAGATTATGCTGTAAGATTGGTATTAGCTACTCATCCTGATTCAGAGTATTCCACCTCTTTAATAAAGAGATATGTAAGATATGGGGCTAGTCCAAGAGGTGTTCAATCCTTGATATTAGGGGCTAAGGTAAAAGCTTTAGTAGAAGGTAGATTTAATGTAAGTTTTTCTGATATTAAATATGTGACTAAACCCACCTTAAGACACAGAATTATATTGAATTTTGAAGGTGAAGCAGAAGGCATAAATACAGATGAACTCATAGATAGTATTCTAGAGGAAGTCCCAGGGTTGGAAAATGAGCCTGTTAAGCCATAAGTTTTTGAGTTATCTTGAGAGATTGGACCTATTACTTAAGAAGTCTGTAAGAGGAGTAAGTATTGGTGAAAGATTAAGCTCTCGACACGGTAGAGGGATAGAGTTTCAAGATTATAGAAGCTATGAAATAGGAGACGACTTCCGGTACATAGACTGGAATATATATGCACGTCTTGATAGACTTTTTGTCAAATTATTTAGAGAGGAAGAGACTGTAAATATCCATATTTTTCTCGATGTAAGTAGTTCTATGGACTTTGGAAAACCTTCCAAACTCTCATTTGGAAAAGAAGTTGCAGCCTGTTTGGGATATATTGGTTTAGTAAACTATGACATAGTAAACTTATACTGCATATCTTCAAATATAGAAAAGAAACTTGAAAGATTACGGGGGAGGATAAATGCTATAAGACTTCTTAGATTCTTAGAAGATGTCTCTCTTACTGGTGTTACTGCATTAAATAATGCTATTAAAGAGGCAATTAAGTCTTTGAGAGGAAAGGCAGTATTTGTTGTAATTTCAGACCTCTTAGACCCAGAAGGTTATCAGGAGGGATTAAAGATATTGAGAGGAAAAGGGTATGATGTATTTGTCTTTCATATACTCTCTGAAGAGGAAATTTCTCCTTACATAGAAGAAAATGTCAAGTTAATAGATGCAGAGACTCAAGAGATTCTAGAACTTGATAACTATGAGAATGGAGTAGATGGCTATAAGAGAGTATTGGAAAGATTTTTAGAGGAAGCAGAAGTTTTCTGTTCTAGCCACAGTATAGAGTATATTAGAGCCTCTTCTAGCATACCTTTTGAAAGAGTCATACTTTATTATCTTAGGCTAGGTGGATGGTTGAAATGAGATTTCTTGCCCCATCGTATTTTCTATTTCTCCTTCTTATTCCAATTTTAATAATATTATATATGTTAAGAACCCGTAGAAAGGCAATAATAGTACCAAGTCTTTATCTATGGAGACGATATCTAAAAGAAGAGGTGCAACATTCAATCCTTCGTAAGATTATAAGAGACATTATCTTACTTCTTCAGATTCTTGCGGTTATACTTATCACTTTAGGCCTAACTCAGCCAAATTTGCTTATATCTAGAAACACCAAATATGTTGCTTTCATCATTGATACTTCAGCAAGTATGCAGGCAGAGGATATCAAACCCTCAAGATTTGCCTATGCAAAAGAAAAGGCTATTAAAGTATTAAATAATCTAGAAAGAGGGACGAGGGTCTCTCTATTTACATCTGATACTATGGTGAGGCTTATTCTAGACTATACTGAAGATAGAGGTCTGATAAAGAATGCTATAAGGAGTATTACCCCTAAAGACGTCAATGGAGACATAAGAGATACCCTCCTTTATATAGAGCATCTAGAGAGAAAACCTGATAGTATATTTATCTTTTCTGATGGTGCTTTTTCTGAAGATATTCCTCAGGATTTACCCATAAATCTTTACTGTTTTTCTGAGAGCAATGATAATGCGGGTATTATAAACATAAGTGCAAGAGGTGTAGGCATAGAAGATGAGAAGGAAATACTTGTAGCAGTCCAGAATTTCTCATCATCTGACAGGTCTATTCCTTTTCAGCTGTGGGATGGGGATAGAATTATAACCAGTAAGGTCTTAAATATGAAAAAAGGGAAGACAGAGAGACTAGTAATAGGTCCCAGGAGGTGGAAGGGGACAATTAGGGCTAATATATACCCCAATGATATATTCCCTTTGGATGACCGTGCATATATTACATTTCCAAAATTAAAACCCTCTGTACTTCTTGTAACATCTGGGAACCCTTATCTTGAAGCATCTATTTCTCTTGCTGATGTAGGAATGGTAGATAAAGTAGAGAGATTTGATATAGAAATGGTACGTAAATACGACATTGTTATCTTTGATGGCACTTCACCTGCCAAGGTACCTCCAGGAAACTACTTGTTTATAGGTAAAATGCCTGAAAATTTACCCTTACAAATTGTAGAAACCAAAGTAAATCCTACCATATTAACGATTAATTCTTTGCATCCTATAATGAGATTTGTAAATATAGATGGTCTTGAGGTTAAGCGGGCAGTTGTTTTTGACTCTCTAGAAGGAGAAAATCTGGTTTCTACTTCTAGTGGAGCTTTAGCCTGGTCTTATGATGGAGAGTTAGGTAAAATAATAGTCATTGGATTTTACCCAGAAGAGAGTTCTTTTATTGAAAAGAGTAGTTTTCCAATATTTATTAAGAATGTTATCACCTGGCTAGGGGAGAACCCTTCTCCTAATATACTAGCAACAGGAGAGGCTCTTAAGTTGAGGACAAGAGAAGCTAACGAGTTAGTCTCTATAGTCGGCCCATCCGAAGTAGTGAAGAGAACCTCCGATAATAAACGTATATTAGCCTTTAATGAGACATCCAAAGTAGGCATATATTCTTTTAAGAGTAAGATTGGAAATATTGATATAGCTGTTAATCTTTGCTCACCTTTAGAATCTGATATATCTAAAAAAAGTTCTGAAAGAGAATTTAATGGGAATATATCATCAAAAGAGATGGGGCAGAGCCTCATTAACTTGTGGTATATATTCGCATTAGGTGCATTAGGAGTACTCTTTGCCGAAGGTTACCTCTTTTATGGAGGGAGATAGATCAATTGAGATTTAATAATTATTATCCCTTTTTCATCTTTATCCTTGTCTTTATTTTTATATGGCTGAATAGGCGTAAGACAAACAGGATAAGTTTCTGGTTAAGGGTAATAGCTATGAGCCTTGTAATTTTTTCTTTAGCTCAACCACAGGTCATTAGAAAAGATACTTCTTTAAATGTCTTATTTGCCCTAGATAGTTCTTTGAGTATATCTAGCGAAGCCAGAGAAAGAGGACTTCAGTTTATTAAAGAATCTTTAATGAATAAAAGGGTGGATGATAAAGCAGGCATTATTACCTTTGCCGATGAAGCCTTTACTCAGAGTGCTTTATCTAAAAGTCTGTCAACAGAGATATATTCTTCTCCTTCTCCATATAGTACAAATATCGAAAGTGCTATTGAGCTTTCCAGATTACTCTTCCCTCTAGAGGGGAATAAGAAACTAATTTTCCTTACAGATGGAAACGAAACAAAGGGGGATGCTTTGGCTAGTGCTTATAGAGCAAAAGGTGACAATATTGAAATAGATGTTTTCCCTTTGTCAGATGTCATTTCTTCTGAAGTTACTCTTGATAATATAGTTTTACCAGAAAAAGTAAATTTGGGAGAGCCTTTTTTAGCAAAACTCTTAGTTACAAGTACTGATTCTCAAAAAGTCACCCTAAATCTATTTAAAGGAGATAAAAAGATTCTTTCTGAAAGGCTTCTACTTAAAGAGGGGAAGAATCTGTTCTTGTTTAGGTTTTCTCTTTCTGAGATGGGATTTCATAAGTTTAAAGCTGAGGTTATTCCGGAAAGAGATACTAGAAGAGAAAACAATACAGTAGAAGCCTTTACAGTGGTAGAAGGTCCTTCTAGATTCATTTATATCTGTTCTGGAAATCCAGAAAAAGCACTTATAGAAGCGCTTAAGTTGCAAGGAATAAATCTAGAACTTGCTCGTCCTAGTAAATTACCAGATATACCAATTGGTTTTTCTGGGTATTCTGCAGTTATCCTTGATAATGTCTCTGCTACATTACTGACTCTAAGTCAGATGAAAGCTCTTCAGACATTTGTAAAAGATATAGGAGGAGGGCTTTTAGTAATAGGTGGACCAAACAGCTTTGGAATGGGTTTTTATGCTGGGACACCATTGGAAGAGATTTTACCTGTAGATAGTCATATAAAGCAAGAGGCTCATCTATCTGATATTGCTTTAATCTTAGTTATAGATGCTTCTGGAAGTATGAGTGGACAGGAAGGAGACCTTTCTAAAGAAGAGCTGGCTAAAGAAGCTGCACAGTTAGTTGTAGACTTGTTAAAAGATAATGATGAGGTCGGAATTATTGCTTTTGACCATGCACATCAGTGGATTGTTCCTCTTACTAGTGCTAAAGATAAAGAGAAGATTGCCAGGAAGATTGCAAAGATACAGCCAGGAGGAGGTACGGCTATGTATCCTCCATTGAATGCAGCCTATCAATCTTTAAAAGATATAAGAGCCAGAGTAAAACATATAATAGTCTTGTCAGATGGACAAACTGAACCTGGTGATTTTAATTCCTTAGTAAAAAAGATGCAATTATCAGAGATTACTGTATCTACTGTGGCAGTAGGAAGTGATGCTGATGTAAACCTTATGAATAGAATAGCTGAATGGGGAAATGGGAGAGTTTACTTTACTAATGATATATTTTCTATCCCTCAAATCTTTCTTACTGAGGCACTCGCAAGCAGTAGACCATACATAGTAGAGAAGGATTTTGTACCAGCCTTGAATGAGTATAGTGAATTTCTAAGTGGTATCAGTAAGATTCCAGTCTTTAAGGGGTATGTTTCTACAACCTTGAAGCCTAGTGCTAAACAAGTTTTAAATGCTTTGAATAATGAGCCACTACTTGCTCAGTGGAGATATGGATTGGGGAAAGTGGTGGCCTTTACTTCAGATTCTGGAAGGAGATGGAGTAATAGATGGACCAACAACCCTTCATTTTCCAAGTTTTGGTCTCAGATAGTAAGATGGATAAGTCAGGAGACCTCATATTACTATACTGTTCTATCTACTTATACTAAAGGTGGAAGCGTGAAGATAGGAGTAGATGTAGTAGACTCAGAAGGTAGGTTTGTAAACTTCTTAGATGGAGTTTTAAAAGTTGTATCTCCTAGCCAAAAAGTAGAAGAAAAAAGACTTTCCCAAATTGCTCCAGGTAGATATTATGGAGAAATAGAGGCAAAAGAAGAGGGTGTATATTCTCTTATTGTAAAACTTGGTAATGAAAAAATAAGTATTTCTAAACTAGGAGGATTCTATATTCCATCATCTTTAGAAATGAGAGCTCAAGGGGTAAATAATTCATTGTTATCTCAAATTACAGAGATAACAGGTGGACATATCTTAACTAACAGGAAAGATATTTTTGGCGGAGATGGCAGAAAAGTAAGTAATGTATATACTGATATCTGGCAGTTTGTATTACTTTTGAGTGGCATAGTATTTTTGAGTGAACTTATCTTAAGAAAGCTCTCAAGTATTTTTGAACAGATTGGAAGAGTAATAAATTTTATATCTGAAAAGATTCATTTAAAGATACCTAGAGAATCTTTTTCTTTATATGAAAGGGCTTATGAGCCTTTAGAATCTATAACTAGAGTAAAGATAAAAGAAGAATCCCCGTTAAATGCTTCAAGTATGGAACATGCAGCTAGATTATATATAGCAAAATTGAAACAGGAGAAGAATGGTATACCCCTTTACAAAAAAAAATAATGTGATATAATCAAATTAGATTTGGCAGACTAACCAGACAAGTTATGACTAGATAGGAGGTGATGGTGAATTTAATTGGTCAAGTCGATGTTAGTAGTGTCAGATAAGATCCCGTCTCGCTAAGGGAGAAAACTTAAGGAGACTCTTGAATGGCGAGGGCAGGGAAATATTAAAACCTTTAGAAAGGGGGCTTCAAAAGTGAAGCGAATTGCATTGTTTTTGGCGTTGGTGTTGGCTGTAGTTTTTAGTGTTCCGGCTATGGCAGCACCGTTTCCAGATGTTCCATCAAATCACTGGGCCTACGATGCAGTAAATGAGTTAGCATCAAGGGGTCTAATTCTTGGTTATGCTGATGGGACATTCCGTGGTAATAATCCTTTAACTCGTTATGAGTTTGCAATGGTCATTTCTCGTTTGGTCTCTCAACTTGAGAGAATAGCCGGAGGACCAGCTGTTGATGTTTCTCAATTTGTGACTAAGGGTGAACTTGTAAAAACTTTAAAGGATTATGTGACATTAGATGATTTGGCTGACTACGTAAAGGTAGACCAGTTAGCTGACTACGTAACCACAGACCAGCTTGCTAATTATGTAACAACAGACCAGCTTGCTGATTATGTGACTACAGATAAGCTTGCTGACTACGTAAAGGTAGACCAGCTAGCTGACTATGTAACTACAGATAAGCTTGCAGACTATGTGACTTTTGATGCTTTAGCTGACTACGTCACAACAGACCAGCTTGCTAATTATGTAACAACAGACCAGCTTGCTGATTATGTGACTACAGATAAGCTTGCTGACTACGTAAAGGTAGACCAGCTAGCTGACTATGTAACTACAGATAAGCTTGCAGACTATGTGACTTTTGATGCTTTAGCTGACTACGTCACAACAGACCAGCTTGCTAATTATGTAACAACAGACCAACTAGCTGACTATGTAACAACAGACCAACTAGCTGACTATGTAACAGTAGACCAGTTAGCTGACTATGTAACAGTAGACCAGTTAGCTGACTATGTAACAGTAGACCAGTTAGCTGACTATGTGACTACAGATAAGCTTGCTGACTATGTCACAACAGACCAACTAGCTGACTATGTGACAGTAGACCAGTTAGCTGACTATGTAACAGTAGACCAACTAGCTGACTATGTAACAGTAGACCAACTAGCTGACTATGTAACAGTAGACCAGTTAGCTGACTATGTAACAGTAGACCAGTTAGCTGACTATGTAACAGTAGACCAGTTAGCTGACTATGT
>Ga0315282_10007208_pt1 | contig 18346 bp, 12 predicted proteins | sample YL17G07_20_MG_FD_203693 | JGI IMG/M metagenome (GOLD analysis project Ga0315282, IMG submission 203693) | Sediment microbial communities from Yellowstone Lake, YNP, Wyoming, USA - YL17G07_20 | ecosystem: Environmental > Aquatic > Freshwater > Lake > Sediment | place: USA: Wyoming | collected...
GTCTTTTTTCAGGTAGTTTGTCAATTTCTATAGTAGTATAAAGTGAGTATGTATCGTCATTGTTTTGCCAGATTTCTGGGTTTGTAGCTGTAAAAGAGACAGACCAGGCGCTTAAAGGTGAGAATAGAATTATAATAGCAAATGGCAGGATAATTAAAAGGCTTACCGAGTGTCGTCGCATATTTGAGTTCTCCAAGGATAAAAACTGGCATATATCGCAGTTTTATGATTAAGGATTTATGATTAAATAACTTACCTAATAAGAAACACACCCCCAGACCCCTCTCAAGAGGGGAGTTTGAGCGAATTCCCCTCTTGAGAGGGGTCCGAGGGTGTGTTAAAAAACCTACATAAGTAGAATATCATAAAATGAGGAAGTTATTTAATCACAAGTCCTAAGCAAATTTAACATCTTTCGATTAGCTTCTTAACTTTTACAAATTTTTATAAGGGAACCATATTCAGATAGTATATATAAACATCCGTCAGACATTATAGGCGTTGATATTATTTCTCCTTGAACCGAAATTTCCGTTACCATATAAATTTCTATATTTCTGCTTGAAATATTCTTAGTTCTGACAAATAACAGAGTTCCATCATGAGCGGCAAATACGATAAAATTAGCACCCAAAGCTGAACGTGAATGAAAAAATAGTTGTCCTCCTCCACCGATAGCAAGATATGGTTTAATCATACCACCAAAGAAATCCAGGCAATGAATACTGCCTATTGCAGTAATTACAAAGATTTGGTCATCAGATAAACCCGTTGCTATTGGACGATCAGATATTTTGTTAGCTTGTGGTATATAATGAGCTTCTCCATAAACATCAAGGTTATGTAGTTTTCCCTCGCTATCAAAGAATATTAGCCTTCCAGACTGAGGTTCAATATGTATATCTCTTATTCCGCTTGAGCTTAATTCATACGTTTCTTCCCATGCAGGCTTTCCATTGCTGGCATTTATGGCATGGATACAAATTTTGCTCTTTAAATGAGTGCCAAAGAAAATCTTATCGCCATCATCATATAATTGTGTTGCAATTTTTTCATTTGGTATATTATATTGCCAGACTTTTTCTCCATCTATATTATATGAGATCAACCCCTGCTCAGTACCTATAATGATATTATTCTTTAGATATATCGGGTTCGTCAGACATCTGCCATCTAAATCCCATTTTTTAGGATTAGATAGAGCAATTGGTCTATCCTTTGACTTATATTCAATGGATACACGAAGAATTTCGTCGTCAGAGGCAATAAATAGATAATTCTTGCATATATCGCTACCATCATTCAATTTTGCCATATATTTTGCAATAATTGGATTTGTTCTTACTTCATTTAAGGGTAGCTGTGTAAGACTTGTATTTTCGTATTCTTTAAGAGTTTTAGGATTTAACACCCAGATTCGCCCCGATTCTGAGACTACAAATAAATATCCGAATGCAATTAACAGATCCATACCAAATAGGCCATCAAGAAGGTTTACTTCGATGTTTACAGGTGGTTTTTTGTCAGTATTCAGCAGGCTGGATAACTTGAGGGATTTGGATGGGTAATGTTGAGGAACAATTATATCACCGATAAAAGTGGAGCATTTATTGCAATAGTTTGCCAATGGGCTAAAATATTTTTCGCATTTGTGATTATGACACGAAACTAGCGGACTATTACAAAATGGACAAAATGGCAGGTCTTTTTCAATATCCTTATCGCAAAGATAACATTTCATTCGTACACTCCTACTCCCTTTCAGGGATATTTAGAAATTCAAGTGCCGATAATAAACATAAACCTTTGATAAGAAAAATTTCTGTTTCTCGTATCCCCCAAAAGTTTAGTGATTGAGCCTTTATAAAGTAATCGTTAAAAAATGCCATTTTGACATAGTATTTCAACGTTTTTCATAACCCCCTGACCCCCTTTGCTAAGGGGAATGTTGATATGACTCTATTTATTCCCCCTTAAAAAAGGGGGCAAGGGGGTTGTTTTTAGAACGTTTATATATTTTTTAACGATTACGTATAAAGTAAAATATGTTTAATTTTACAGGACAAACTTTTTCTATATTATCACGAATAACAGAACAGGTCAATAAAAAAGCGAACTTTATGCTTGACGGATGTTCAAGGTAAGTCTAAACTTATAGTATTCAAAGTTACGTTCCCTTAATTCTTACGACGAACTCGGAGGAATCAAAAATGACATATAATATCGAGGACGAACTAAACATTCTGGACACAAAGAAGATTCGGCTTCGTAAAGACCCATTCAATAGAATCATATTAACTATTCTTGACGATAAAGGAAAACCTGAAAAAGAGGATATCGAAGTCAAACCTGTCATGGGTTTCCCTTTAACAGATTCAGAAATTTACGTATCGTTATGTGAGATAAAAGATGGAAAAAGAGATAATGAGATCGGTATAATAGAGGATATAGGAAAACTCGACTCAGAATCAAAAAATTTGTTAAAAATTGAGCTAAAAAGAGAATACTTCATGCCAAGAATAACCAAAATAAATGCCATGATAGAAAATCACGGCGTTATGAAGTTTGATGTAGAGACAGATAAGGGGCGTCGAGTATTCGAGACACGATATAAAGAGGACATTCGCAAGCTTACAGGCGGGCGCATAATCATAAGAGATGCGGATGGAAACAGGTATGAGGTAAAGAATCAAAGTGAGCTTGATCAGCGAAGCATGAACCTGATTGACACTGAGATATGAAATAGTCTTGGTTCTTTCAGCAAATATGGATAATTAGGGAGAAGATAGTATGTCAAAAAAAGATTTTGATGAATTTCTGTTGACAAAAGAAAAGGAGCAAAAAGACATTCCAGAGATTGATTGGGAAACAGAAAAGAATGAATGGCTTTCACATTTGGATGAACTTTATAAATTATTTGAAAAATCCTTAAATGATTATGTTAAAAAGGGTAAGATTAAAATAGCCTATGATGACATTCAAATTATGGAGGAAGATATTGGCGATTATAAAGCTAAGAGAATGACAATTGAATTTGCAGGAGAGAAAATTACTCTTAAACCAATCGGAACAAATTTGATCGGGGTAAAGGGTAGGGTAGATATGACTGGTAAATTTGGTTCCGCCAAGATAGTTCTTGTTGATTCTCGGATGAAGGGGATTCATGACCACATCAAGGTTTCAGTCCGTGATGAAAAAGAAACACCAGATGAGACAATCTTATGGGAATGGAGATTTGTTACACCAGAAAGGCTTTATATACCAGTTAATGAAGATATCATCTATTCAGTTATTATGGAGTTATTAAATGGCTGATAGAAGAATTTCTTTTTCAAATGAAGAACATCGTACTGAGCATTGAATGTGTTTATGTTCGGGTATGTACGCCACGTCCGTTGGAGGACTATTTATGAGTTTTAATACTGAGCAAGCCATTGCGTCTAAAGTGGTAGATAAATATAAGAAGCAGGGCTATGAGGTTATATTTGGTCCTCAAGCAAAAGACCTTCCTTTCGATCTGGGACAATATCACCCTGACTTAATTGTAAAGAAATCGCCTAACGAAGGTCTTATTATCGAGGTAAAAAATTCTGTTGCCAGAACACCTATTGACCGTTATCGAGAAATAGCTGAAACAGTATCTCAACATAAGGGCTGGAGTTTCTTATTAGTAACGGGTGATGATGTTCCACTAGGTGAACAAGAAAAAGATGACGATAATTTACTGTCTTGGGAACAAATGCGTAAACATCAAATTCAAGCAGAACACCTTTTATCAATTGGTGAGACCGAAGGAGCATTTTTGTCTTTATGGAGAATACTTGAGGCGGCGCTTAGACGACAAGCCAAAAGAGTATCAATTCCTATTGAACGCTTTCCGACCTTATCGCTGATAAATCATCTTTATTCTCAAGGCGAACTATCAATAGAGCAGTTTGATAAAGCAAAGTCACTTCAAGCAATTCGCAATCGTATTATTCATGGTTATCAAACGTCTAGTATTATTGAGTCCACAAAACAACTGCAAGAATTGGTTAATGAACTGCTTGAATTATGGGCTACGCAATAACACAATTCTCATGTTTCATAAAGAACCGGGTAAAGAAGAATGGCACTGACTTAACGATTTTATGGTTGACTCAGATACAAAAACCATGTCTCTTTGTCCGTTAGGACAATTGATAATAGCCCAGCAATTTATTGTTGGGTTAGCGAATACAAACAAAATTTAGTCCTGTAAGGACGAATGAAAATAATAATTCAGATTTCAGTCGTTCCTACGGAACTTGTGTTGTTATCTTTTTCAATACCCAACGATAAATCGCTGGGCTATTATCATAAGTTCCTATGGAACAAGGAATTTTCATAATATTTTATCTTAAATCAGTGCCATTCGGGTAAAGAATGGTTTGCACACGAAGCGGTTACTATTTTTGTTGACTTTGTGGATTAAGTCTTGTAAAATCTCAGCGTGACGATATTTCTTTAGGGACATTAATCATCTGTATTTATGCGGTTTCTGTATGTTATCTTAAGTTTCATGTTATGTTGTTAGAAAATTGTAAGAATTAAGAGAAAATTTATCAAGAAATGAATTTTGTAAAAAAGCAATGTTAGATGGAAATTATGATCATTTGTTTAATCTGCTGATTCCTGAGTGGAGAAATCATGACTTTATCTAAACCATTGGTTCCTAGGAATAATCGTCTCGGTACTATCGGAGAAAAAGCTATACAATCGCGATTGGCTAATTTTTCCAATCCGACGAAATGTGAAAACGATATAGGGATTGATTTTTATTGTGAGCTTCTTGAAAATGACTCTCCCTCTATCCCGTTTTACGTCCAAGCTAAAAGTAAAAAGCATTTTGACAAGAGTTTAGGAGTATGCATCCCTAAAACAACTATCTTTTATTGGCTACAACAGCCACACCCGGTTTTCCTAATCGTTTATGATGACTACACTAAAGAATGTTACTGGTTGTCAATTGAAGATATACGTTACGACCTTATACGGAAGCTATTTAAAACGAGCAAAGACACCATATACATCAAGGTGGGTAAGTCCAGTATACTTAAGCAAGGTGAAGATAAAAACAAACCATTTATTGAGAAGATCAAACTGTCATATGATTCAATTCAACTCTATAGGGGACAACCGCAGTTTATTGGTGATGATTATGTTAAAAAGATACCATCCTGCCCTAGATCCGATATTGAATTGCATCAAATCGAAGGAAATGTTAGAGCCAGTCTATATTCGTTGATCCAATATTACGAAAAGACAAATGATTTAGAAACAGCCTACATTTGCTGTGAGTTCCTAGCAAAATTTGATAAATCACATTACAATCATTTTGTATGGCTTGGTAAAATCTATAAAATTATTGGAAAACCAGGAGAGGCAATGCAAAGTTTCAGAGAAGCCTTAAGTATATGCCATTCAGACAAAAAATTGCCAGTAAATCGCAAGAATGAGATTATTGAGTCTATCGAAAAAGAGATGCGGAGTTGTCAACCCAACATAAGCACTGAACCATAAGGAAATTACTATTTTGATAGATAGAATAAAGTATTGGATTGATATTGCTAAATATGATCTTGATACAGCCCAAGTTATGTTAGATGGAAGAAGATTTCTGTATGTCGGTTTCATGTGCCATCAGGTCATTGAAAAAGGGATTTATACCAATGGATAAAGAAACAGTTATTGACCGAGTAAAGCAATATTCCGATCTTGTAAGACGGAACTTTAATGTGAAAAAAGTGGTCTTATATGGTTCTTATGCGAAAGGCATAGCAAGAGAGGATTATAGCGATATTGACGTTGCTGTAATATTAGATAAACTTGATGATGATATTTTAACCTCCGAAGCAATGCTTTTTCGATTAAGGAGAAGTATTGATGTAAGGATAGAGCCTGTCCTGCTGGAAGAAAAAGATAAAACAGGCTTTCTTGATGAGATATTGAAAACAGGTCAGATCATCTATAGCGCAGATTAGTTGGTAGATTAGATCGAGGAACAAGATCCAACAATTCTAATATCATGTTGGGTTTGTCAAATCAAAATTCAAAACTGCTCAATATCATCTTGCGGAATTCTTCGGCGGTTTTGTTTTGAATGAATTGTGAAAACTCAGCCCATTCGATTTTTATTTTATCACCATGAGAGAATATCTGAGATTCTTTAAGGTCGCGCTTTTTGGGGGGGTCTGATGGTATTGACACCATCACCTTATCATTGTTCTGTTGACGTTTGATAATGCTGAGTTCCTCAAATACGTCTATACAGTTCAACACAACAAATTCTTTTGGCTCATCTAATTCCAATCCTGCTAATATCTCATCAAGTAAAATTGGGTTGCCGTTCCCTTCGCTTGCTATATCTTTTATCTTTCTGTATACATTTGTCAGCAGTTTTCTGTCTGGATACTGACGATTTAGTAAGGTTGTGAGGAATTCAATATCATTGTTATTGAATATAAGATGTATTTGAACCTCATCAGATGCTTCAATAGCAGGTGCGCAAGAAGTCACGAAAATTTCTTTTGTTGGTACTGGATGACAAAAGACGAGGTGTTTTAAGCCTTCTAATGGTTCTTCAAATGGTATTGATGATACTATTGCACGAAGCTTATCATCAATCAGCATTGACTTCATAGCGTCTGTATCATCCTCTGGGGTTGTACTATAACAAAGTCCCAGCTTGTCTTTAGGTATACATGCTGATACAATCTTGTTGAGTTGCTCAATTGCAGAATCATCCCGAACGTATAAAAGTATTCTTTCATCTTTCGATATGAGATTTTGGAGATATTGCTTTTTATTAGGAATGTTTCTTCTATCAACAATTCTGATCTGGGTCAGGTCAACTATCTCATCAGAAGCTACCGTAAATTCTTCTTCTCCCTTGTGTTGATGAATAATAATGTCTTCAATCTTCAAATCTACTGACTTATTGTCATTCCACGAGTTAATAGCGGGTTTACATGCAAGGTCAATTTTCACATCCTTACTGCTCAACTCCCTTTCCAGCTTTGCCATATTAAACGCTATAAACCTCATTATTACCTTTTCATCGGTCACTGACCCCTGAATATGCTCGCTAGTCTTAGTCAATCGGGGCAGACCCTTCATTGACAAGCCATTTATCGCTATTAACGGCGGAGTATTACCAAGTCCATAAGGTTCCAGAAGCGAAAGCATATCAACAACGTCCACAGATAGATCAGATAGAGAAACACTTGCATCAATATCCAGTTTTGGTTTAAGGTCTTCTTTTGTTAGAGTATCAGAAGCTATCTTCAAGAAATCATTGCGGAATTTCTCGATATTTTTTTTGCGTATAGAGAAACCAGCCGCCGCTTTATGCCCGCCGAATTTTTCCAGCAAGCCTGAGCATTTTTCGATAGCATCGTGTATATCAAATTCAGGTATGCTTCTGGCGGAACCACGTCCCATATCCTTTTCGATAGATATAAGCACAGTCGGTCTATAAAATTGCTCTTGAATTCTTGATGATGCGATGCCAATCGTTCCAGAGTGCCATCCTTCATCGGCAAGAACAATGGCTTTCTCCTTTTCTACATCAATATGCTCCAACTGTTTCTTTGCTTTATCTACTATAACCCTTTCAAGGCTTTGACGTTCTTTATTAGCATTATCCAGCTTTTGTGCAATCTCAAAGGCTTCAGCATAAGAATCCGCAAGCAATAGCTTAACTGCACTGAGTGCAGTATCCATCCTTCCAGCGGCGTTGAGTCTTGGGGCTAATCGAAAACTTACTGTATGACTATCAATGGAGCCTTGCTCTACACCTGCAACTGCACATAACGCTTTAATTCCAGCACGACCTGATTTGTTTAATGCTTCCAGACCAAGAGAAGCGATTACCCTATTTTCATCAGTAAGTGGTACAACGTCTGCTATCGTACCTAAAGCCACCAGATCAAGAAGGCTTATGAGGAAAGACTCACTTTCAGTTCCAGAATCATTCATCAGCGCCTGGGCTAACTTGAAGGCAACGCCAACGCCAGCTAGTGAGTCAAAAGGGTACTCTGAATTTTTTAGTTTTGGATTAATTATTATATAAGCGGGTGGTATAACGTGTGATGGTTCATGATGGTCTGTAATTATAACTTGTAGTCCGGTTTCATTAGCAAATTTTACCTCTTTAACTGAACTTATGCCGCAGTCTACGGTGATCAGAAGATCACATCCCTGACGTTTTAGCTCTGCTAGGCTATCATTGTTGAGTCCATAACCTTCCTCAAACCGTCGTGGTATGTAATAGGTCACATCAGCATCAAGATGCTTGAGACACAGGTACATCAGGCTGGTAGATGTAATCCCATCTACATCATAATCTCCGTAAATCACAATTTTTTCATGGTTTTTTATAGCTTGATGAATGCGCTGAACTGCTTCAGCAATGCCGATCATTTTATCAGGAGAGTTTAGCTGAGAAATATCCGGGTGCAGGAAATTATAAGCTGACGTTCCATCATTTATACCACGATTAACTAGAAGTTGAGCTATAAGGGTAGGAATTTTGAGTTGTAAAGCCAGACGTTGACATAAATCCACATCAGGCTCCTTTATTCTCCAGACTCTCTGCATTGCGACCTTTATTTTTTGTATACTTCGCCAAAATGAGCGATCATTAATTCCATGTCATTCATATCTACAATTCCGTTGCCATCAATATCGGGATTCGGTATACGCACATTTTGTATATTCTGTCCATAATGTTTTGTTACTATCATAAGATCCAGCACATTTGAGACTCCATCCCAATTCAAGTCATAAGGATCGGGATTCGGTTCAGAAAGCTCCATCTCATAAATCACTGTAGGAGTTTTCATTAGCAGATCACTAATCAACTCAAAATTTCTCTTTATTGGAACGTTATCTTCACTCATCCAAGTACGCTGGGTTAGCTTTACTGGTATTTGAAACACATTGCCTTTATATACAGTCTCAACTAAAAGGCAACTGAAATTTCCGGCAGAAACACTTATAGAACTAGATGAAACATTTGTTTCGACAGTAACATCATCTACGTTAAGTTCAGGAAATTCAATATCGCCAAATTTAAGGTTTTTTGCATTCAATGCGGTTTTATTATTCTTGTTATCCCATTTTTCACCTTCAAAAAGCGGATATTTAAGTGTTACGATGGCAGGATTGATATTAACCTGAGTTGTGCCAAACTTAATGCCTTTCTGCGTCATAGTATTATTTATTGAATCAATACCGAGATAAAAATGCGCTGAATCAGAATCAGCGATCTTAAACGAGCAATCATAATATTCTATACTATCGAGTATTATTTTCCCCGGTCCGAAACTATATATACCTTCCTGACCTATGATACTCGGATCGCCTACGGTGCCTGTAACGGCATAGATCATGGGCTTCCCGATGTAAAAACCATCTTCACTCGGGAACTGAATCTCTAAAGCATTAGCAATAGAACCTATTAAAGTAACAGATATAAATACAGCAATAAATAACCGAAACTTCAATGAAGAACACCTCCAATGAATAATTACAGCAAATGAATCGCAGGTTCTACCAACTTGAATGTGGAGTATATCTGAAAATTCTAATCACGAATTGTAATCGTTGAAAAATGCCATTTTGACATAATAATTTAGCGTTTTTCACAACCCCCTGTGTCCCCCTTTTTTAAGGGGGAATCCGGTGACAACTTGACTTATTCCCCCTTATCAAAGGGGGTTAGGGGGTTGTTTTTATTGAACTTTTTACATTTTTCAACGGTTACATTCGTGAAATTCGTGATAAAAAATACATAATATTGGCATGTTGAAGGATAATCAGGCTGACAACACCTTTCGTCCTCTAGCCCTTCTCCTGCTGAGTACTTTTCTCCCGTTTTTTGTACTCATTCTTTCACGGAATCCATGTTTATTCTTCCTTTTCCTTAAATGCGGTTGAAATGGTCTCTTTCCTTTCAATTCTCTTCATCCTTTCCAGAACGTTGACTTACTGTTTACTGTCAGATTAATTTTTTTGTGGTATTATTGGCTAAATTATATTATTACATAACTCTGATAATGTCAAGGTTTAATAGTTGGTTTTCATAGTTGCCAACTTTTCTTCCGTTGCACGGCGGAACGTGATTGGGCTAAAAAGTGCCATCCATTCTTGATTTATGAGAATTAACACAAGTCGTTAATTTCCTCTATTGATAATGGCTCTATATCTTTTATATTATCAAGACAGACGTAGTACAATTTACAGGAAATATTCTTTTGGGGATAAACCTGACGTATAACGTGGTAATACACGGACAATTGTTTTCGATATTCCTCCTCATTTAGATAATCCTGATCGCTTTTATAATCAATAATTTCTATCCTGTTGTCATATATAGCCAAAAGATCGATCTCCCCACGAATAAGGTTTTTTCCCGCAGGCAGTGAACATTCTATTTCTGTTTTTAGTTCTTTCGCATTTAACGATGCTATAAATGATCTTATCTTTTCTGATTCAGGCTGATCCCAATTGACAAATGACCCCAAAGCGATTTTTTGGGCAAAGCTGTGCAATTCATTGCCAAATTGCCTGCCTTTGCCGTTCTCTGGGTGCTTATACTTCATAAGATCATGAACACCTAACACAATTCCCCGCTTTTCATAGCTACCGATAGAAAGCTCATCGTGTATTTCGGGTCGTGTAGTCTTGATTGGTGATAACTTCGGTTCGTAGTCTTTTACGATCTCAAATCCTTCTGACATTACGCTGAAAAAATTTGATGCATCAGGATTAGAGGAGAATATAAGATACTGCTTTGCCCTTGTTATTGCAACGTATAAAAGCCTTCTTTCCTCGTCATAGTCAGAGAAAAGCCGTGTTGCTAGAAGATCAGTCTGCCATTTGTCAAATACATACTTGTAGCCATTCTTTTCGCCAAATTCATCTCTGATTCTTAGACCAACTAGATCATGATAAAATATCTTGCTTTTTTCTGTTTGAAGAGAAGGAAACCGTCTTTGGTTCACATTTGCTATGAAAACTACTGGATACTCAAGACCTTTTGCCCCATGAATTGTCTGAATAACAAAGGCATCATCTGAAAGATTGATGTCTACTTCGTACGTTTCTCCGCTTTCGATGTTCTCCTCAATAAAATTAATCAATTCTGAAACGGGGATGAGGAAATTACTAAACAACGATTGAACCCTGACAATTATTGCGTTTGAATAGCTCCCTGAGAAATTATGAAACTTCAGGATTTTGTCTATCAAGGATACAATGTCTTTTTCCTCTTTGACGAGTTCATCTCTGAAATATCTTAGATTTTCCGGATACAATTTGCTATTGATTATGTGTTTTACCTGTGGATATTTGTAGCCTTCTTTTTCGAGAATCGGTATCCATCCACGAGGGTTATCCACGTCTACAACCAATCTCAACCATGCCAGAACGAGTAAAGCAGGCTCTGTCTTGAAAAGCTCTATACCACCGTCATAATTTGCTGGTATACCAAGATTCATAGCCCTGTTTTGAAGCTCAAGCCCGAAAGCCCTATCCCTGCATAGAACGGCTATGTCCTTAAATTTGACAGGTCTGGTAACATACTCGTCATTTTTTATCTCTTTGATAAGATAATCGTCATTATCAACTATGTTCATTATCTTACCAAGCACAAGCTCGTATTCGCTGTCATCATCCTTTGCCTGAAAGAACTCTATCCGTGTCTTATCGCTGAGATCAAAAGCTGACTTTAGATGAGTTATCTTATCTTTAATATTATCGCCTATAAAATCTTCCTGTGTTGCTGGTATCATCAGAGATTTTTCGGAAAAGTCAAGTATCTCCTGAGAACTTCGATAATTCATGTCAAATTCACGGTGTACAGCAGTTACATCAAAAGTTACACGCTCATAATCTCTATTCAGAATTTCCTTGTAAAATCTGAGTTTTTCGTCAAATTCAAGGATATTGTCAATCGTTGCGTTCCTGAAAGCATAAATCCCCTGTTTCCAGTCACCGACGGCACATAGATTATTCGTTTTCATCAGCATCAGCACCATCATAAACTGAATCTCGTTAGTATCCTGAAATTCGTCAACCATAACGTAATCAAACTGCTTGCTTGCTCTGAGATTGTGATTATAAAATAGCAAGATGAAAGCAAACATAATCATGAAGTCAAAGTTTATTCTGTTCGTCTTAACGCAGTAGTTGATGTATTCAAAGTAAACGTCGTGTATAAATTGCATTAATATTATACGGTCATCATTAAAGGCAATCTCCGCCATTTCTAGTTTAATTTGCTTCTCATCGAAAATATCATCTGGTACGCTGATGTAAAATCCATCTTTAAAAATACTCTTGAATGATTTTAGAAACTTTGACTCATTGGGTCCGTTTTTCCCCATCACTGGAAAATTCAAAACATCAAATTTTTTCTGCTTGTAAAGATCGAAATTACCATTGAGCATCTCGTCACCATTATTAAACCAGCGAGTTCTTGTCGGAAATATACCTTTACAGCAAAGCTTTTTAATTATATCAAGCACATTATCATACCCAACAGCCTTGTATATATCGTTGTATTCGGGATGCTCTGCCTTAAAGCTGTTAAAGAATCTTCTGAAAAACTGCTTTTCGTATATCCCGCTTTCCATAACAGTAGGATTTTGCAAAACTCCGTCAATTCCCAGAGATGATGGTGAGTTTAGTCCATATTGCTTTATCAATTTATTACAGAAAGAATGAAACGTACTAATTGGGGCTTTTGTAAGATCATTGATTTTATAATTGCTACCACATTCCTTAATGATCTTGCTGCGCATATTCTCGGCAGCATTATCTGTAAAAGTGAGTAAAAGTATCTTATTAGGGTCACGTACCTCTTCGAGAATTCTCTCGTATCGTTTGGTTATAGCGGTAGTCTTGCCTGTACCAGCGCCCGCATCAACAACGTAGATACCGTGAATATTATCCACTACCTCAAGCTGTTTTTCATTTAGTCCTGCTGATATTGTAACTTGACTCATCTCTTACACCATTATAAAATCAGATTCACATTTTTTGTCGCTCATCACGATTTGTATTTATGATACGAGTTTTTCACTTATGTCCTAAAAAGACCCTTCACTCCGTTCAGGGTGACATAAAATGTCATTCTGAGCAAAGCGAAGAATCTCGATTTCATGCAAAACATAGCTAACTGAAAAACTCGTATTTATGAAGGAATTATTCTAATATTACAACTCTTCACGCTTATAAGTCAAGGAGATTCGCATGATATACAAAATCATAGACCCAAACTTCATTCTAAGCGATACTTACCGTGAATGGCCCTTTGAAACAAAAGTAACTTACACCGTTATCTGTGCAATGGCTAATTATAAGACAGGTGAGTTTTTTCATAGCATCGAAACCATAGCCTATCATGCCAACGTCTGCAGGAGGGCAGTACAGCGCTCACTGCGAAGAATGGAAGACGCTGGCGTCATAACAAAAGAGGAAAGACCGGGCGATACATCACTATATAAATATACCTTTCCGACAAATATACGCAAAAAAGATACAGATAACTCCGCAGTCAGGAGTGACTCCCCGGTCACCCCTCAGCCACAAGGGGATGACTCTCCAGTCATGGCAGGTGTGACTGAACAGTCATTCCAGGGACGACCTCCCAGTCATCCCACAGAGCAGAAAGACAACACTCAAACCCTTATCAAATCTATATTTACAGGCACGATTCCGTCTCCTAACAAACAGGACCTTAACAAACAGTACCTAACAACAACATACGGTGATAGACTATTATCTGAGCTGATAGATAGGTATGGTGAGGAGAAAGTTTTGGAAAATGCTGTTGTTGTTTCAAAACTTGAGGGAGTGAAGAACAAAGGGGCATATCTGCGCGCAAGCCTGAAAAAAGGTTACATTCCAACAAACCAGAGGCAAAAAGAGAGGGAGGAAGCAGAACAACGGCGGTTGAGCCATGAGAAAATGCAGCAGCAAAGGCTTGCTGAATGGGAACAGCACATAGAGCGTGTCAAATGTGAAGCGAATGACCCAAAAGTTAAGGCAAGAATACGGGCAGAGATTGACAAGATGAACCGTATGTTTAGCCCATAGTAATCGTCTAAAAGGATGTCATTCCTCATACCATTTAAGGCATATATCAACGTAATCGCATTTATCACAATTATCTTTGCTCAACGGTCTAAACGGAAAATTATCATCTATAAAAGAGATAACCTCATTGTATTTATAATTCAAAAACGTCTCGAATTCGTCTATATCGTCCTTAAAGAAAAGTGCAATCTTTCTCCTGTTACCTGTTCTGATGCTGACGACAGTTTTAAGTATGCCGTCAATCTGCTCTGGTAATTTCTTGCTTTGTCCTGCGTTAAATAACATGACATAATTTCGGAAAAGATCAGCGTAGTCACTACCTAGCAATTGGTCCGCATCGAATTGTAACTCACGTGGTATCGGATTTTCTTTGAAAAACCGAATGAAGTTATCATATCCGACCTTTTGCATTAATTTCTGTCTTTCTTGGGACGTTGATGCTATTGTATCAATGCCATCCTCTGTTTGTAGAAACTCGTTGAAATCAAAGTGATAGTATCTGACAATGACAAGATTCTCATTAAGATCAGCATTTCCATCTATCACATTCTTATGACTGCTCATAAAGTAATCAAATATAAACTCAATATTTGCGGGATTATTTTTTCTCATCTCAAGTATGTAAAGTTTTGCCTGAAAATCAACTCTATCTTTTTTTGAGTGGATATTTGATTCCCTTATTATTTGTGATGGCGATTTTACTTTGTCACCAGATTTATGATCCACGACGGTTACGTTATTAACCATGACATCGAGTATACCGTCAAGGTGAAGGTCATCATCTTCAAATCTTAATTCTGCATTGGTACTTTCGTTTGATAATCCAAGCAATTCAGCAAAACGATTATTCTGATTATTTGATTTTACTAAGGATGGAAGGTTAATATTTTTATCAATATTAAGCTGGTCAATGTATGATTGCAGGCATTGCAACCCGATTCTGAATTTAGACCGCTCAGAATCAATATTCACATCCTCAGCTATCTTCCTATATTCTCGGATCATCAAGTCAACGAAGAAATCATCGCCATTCTCTTTAACTACCTCTGGATATGTAAGATAGAATGACGCAAAGTCGTGAAATAACGTACCTTTCAGGAGATGCTCTTCTTCCTCTGACGGGGTGAGTTCGCTATACATATAAATCTTTGGGCAAGTTGAGAATCTATTTAATGAGCTTTGAGAGAAATAACGGAAATCAGGTTTTTCGGCTTCAAATTCATCTTTACTGGAAGTACTTTCATTTATAATCTCTTTATTTCTTACTCTTTTTGCATGGAATAACTCATCACTATCAAAACTACCTATGTTCCTGTTATATAGTGCATTGAAATAATAGCATGGTATAACCGATTGATTATCCTTTATAGTTGATACAAAATAATATCTTAGACTACCTTGCTGCAAAAGTATCTGGAAAGAATCAAGTTCCTTTCTATCTTCTGTCTCCTTATCAAGCAATTCTCGATTTCTACTCCTATCCCATGAAGAATCCATACCGATATAAAAGCAGACAGGTCTGTCAATATATACAGAATTTCTGCAATCAACGAGTAATACCCCACTCTTGTTTGTGGTGATTTCAACGTCAAAATTACTGATGTAGTAAGCCAGATCAGTATAGGATTCAAGGTCAATTTTCTTGTCTATTGTATCCATCGAATAAAGGGCGTCATTAAACTCAAAAGGTAAATTTACCTTCTTCTCTTCCAGCCAATTCACAATATCATGATAGGTTTTATTTGATATGTCTTTTAGGAAATCATAGAACTCGGTGAATCTCTTGTCATTGTTGATTGCTAGATATTCAGTTAAAAAGTAGTTATTTCGTATTGGGTCTACCATAAAAGAGAGTGTTCCGGCAAAATGAGCGATTTCTTTCACTGTAAGGTTGGATAAATTCAAACCAACATCAATCAAAGCCATAAAATCCCTGATTAGAAAATGATCTTTCAGATATTCTTTAATAAAAACAGGTATATCTTTGTTTGTAAGTCGTGATCTAATCAACGGTAAGTAGGAACTTTCAGGATTAAGCACTATTGCTATATCGTCAGCATTATCTTTATCAATCATACTCACCAGACGATCAACAAGGTCATTCTCACCTGTAAATGTATAGAAAGATGGAAGTTCATAAGTCGTTTCTGTAAAAATTTCAATTGGTGTATATTTTCCGGGTAATACCGCCCTATCAAGCTCTGTAAAAAATCTAAGACCTACGACAGCAATATTATCTGCTTCGATAAGTGAAAGATCGAATTGCTCCATAGCCTTTTGTACTATCGGTAATTCTCTTAATCTTTCAAAAACTAAACGCCCCTCATCATTCAATATATCCTCAATTTGGCTTGAGCTACCATTATTCTCCCATATATTCAATATCAAATCGGTGTAATAATGCGCCTGTTTGATGTCTATCCCTAGTTTCCGACATACCTCGATAACCGCATCAAATTTGCTTAACACTCTATACCCTAATGTGCGTATAGCATTTTTACCTGCAAGTTCTTTTGGTGTTACAGCCCACGTACCTAGAGTGGGCTTATTCAACATCCTGTCTAATGCAGTACGCAAAGGGGCGTCAACAGTTATGACAAGCCCATAGTTCTTAACTTCTTCGTATATTTCGTGTATTGATTTTGCATGTTGTATCATTGTATACCATAAAATATTATAACTGTAAATAACTTACTATATCGTAATCGTTGAAAAATGCCATTTTGACATAGCGTAGGGGCGAAGCATTTTCAGCTAGATCAAGATTTATAGCTAATTTGTATAAACGTGAAAATGCTTCGCCCCTACAAAAAAACCTATTTTTCAACGATTACATATCAAAACAGGCATGATTCACAATCAAGGTAACACTTTTAAGATTATCCAAAAGTAGGATGGGCATTGCCCATCCTTATTTGTTACCTTGATTTATGCAGAAAATGAACCATCCCTCAAAACATAACTAATTAGACTATTATCATTTCTGCGGAACGGAGACGACCTTTCCACTTTCGATGCTGTCAACAATAGCCTGACAGATGAGTAATGCCTTATATTCGTCCCTGAAGGTTGAGTATGTTGGTTTGCCTTCGAGTATGCACATTGCAAAGTCCTTAACCTCATCAAAGTAACCCGCTTCACGCCTGCCGTAGTCAATCACCTGTGGCTCTTTCCATGCACCACCTTCATAACGCATCCTTATCATGTTGTCAATATGTAAGAATGTTCCCTGATCGCCAACAGCCTCAAGTTCAGCGACAACAAACGGCGCCGCAGAAGTCATGTTTATCAAACCAGATGCACCGCTGGCAAATTCCACTGCCACAACGTAAGAAACTGCACCGTTCTTTCCAAGACCGCGCTTGGTTGAAAGGCTTACAATGTCGCCCATCATCTGCCTTGCCCAATCCACAGGATGAACAGATTGAACGAGCATAAACGTCCAGTCCAGTGTTGGCGCATCCCATTCAGGCATTGGATCTCTTGGACCCGGGACGAAGTATTTGCTTTCAAGGAATATGGGCGTTCCAAATTCTTCTGATGAAAATAACTTCTTTGCCACTTTAGAGGCAGGACCATGAGGTAGCATGTGACCAACCTGTGACTGTTTGCCTACTCGTTCTGCTGTCTCTGCCAGACGTTTAGCATCTGCAAGGTTTGTGGCTGTCGGCTTCTCTGTGAAAACGTGATAGCCCTTTTCGAGACATGCTATACCTAGCTCAGTGTGCATTTGAGGCGGGCCTACGACAAATACAGCGTCAACGCTTTCGTTGTCCAGCATCCTTTCGTAATCAGTGTACCAAGCCTTAATGCCGAACCGTTCAGCATTATTTTTGGCTTTCTCTGCAATAAGGTCACAGCAAGCAGCGAGTTCCATCTCTGGAATACTCACTATGTGAGGGTAGATGTTACCTGTAGCCTGTCCTCCGCATCCAATAAACGCAACTCTTAGTTTATCCATTAAACGTCCTCCTTTGTATATTTAGAATAGTCTAAAATCCCCCCTCCTCCCCCTTTTCAAGTGGGGGAGAGTCAAGTTTCCCCCTTTTGAAAGGGGGATAAAGGGGGATTTTGAGGGTGTGCAATTTTCATTCCCCATGTGTATCAACTTAAGGAACAAATATAAGATTTTCAATGTGGAAAGCCATTTTCCTGAACCCCAAAGGGGTGAAATATTTATAGAAATGACAACCAAAAAAACGTAAAGCTCCAGAGGAGCGAT
>Ga0315282_10007209_pt1 | contig 18342 bp, 14 predicted proteins | sample YL17G07_20_MG_FD_203693 | JGI IMG/M metagenome (GOLD analysis project Ga0315282, IMG submission 203693) | Sediment microbial communities from Yellowstone Lake, YNP, Wyoming, USA - YL17G07_20 | ecosystem: Environmental > Aquatic > Freshwater > Lake > Sediment | place: USA: Wyoming | collected...
CCGCTGTTCAAGCGAAAGGAATCAAAACTTGATGAATTGCGGGAGGTGCTGAAAGAGGTAATGAAAGAATCCCCGAAGTCGGACTTCGAGGATTCGAAGTCCGACTTCAAAAAATCCGGAATTCTCAAGCCAGGCGATAAAATTAAGTTTGAGTAGGTCATGAATCTTAAAACATGAAACTTGAAACCCAAATTGCATTTGTTCTTTTTGTTTTGATATTATTCTCTTTGCCGGTTTTTGCTTTTGCTGGCGATATATCACAAATTATTTTTACAAACGAACCACGAGCAGTAAAACCAAACGAAGCGGCGCTACTAACAATTCAATTACAATACACCGGCGATTCTCATCCGACTGCATGCATGGAGATGTTTACTAATTCGAGTACAGGTGAATTCTCTTCTAGTAATACAAATTGGAAAAAGGTTGATAAATTAACAATAAATAGCAATTGGACCAATAAAAATTTTTACTATAAAGATTCAACCGTCGGCAATTACACCCTAACGGTAAAGGGTACATCAGCATCCTGTTCTTTATTAATTGACCAAGTTGCGCAGTGGACAGCGGAACAAGATATTGTTGTGTCAAATACTGCCGAATCAACAACACCAGAATCTACATCAACTCCATCGACACCGGAACCGACCCCCGGGGTCGGTTCTGTAAGTTGGCCAGTGGAGCCGCAGATTTATGCCAATGCCGGTAAAGATAAAACGGTTATTGTGGGGGCAGATGTTTATTTTTCCGGTCAGGCTCTGGGAATTGAAAAAGAGCCTTTGGAAAACGCCCGCTATTTATGGAATTTCGGAGACGGAGCAATTGCCGAAAATCAAAATGTCAAACATTTTTATAAATACCCCGGCGAATACATTGTCGTTCTTGATGTGGCTTCGGGTAAATTCTCCACTTCTGATAATTTGTTGGTAAAAGCGATTCCCAATCAGTTAAAAATTTCCGAAGCCAATAAAGATTTTATCAAACTTTTCAATGAATCAAACGTTACCTTGGATATTTCCGGGTGGTTTTTAAAAGTAGAAAGTAAAACCTTTAAATTTCCGGAATCCACCCTAATAAAGGCTAACTCAAATCTCATAATTCCCTCGTCAAATTCAGGACTGGAAGCGATTAATTCTAATTCCGTTGAACTTTTATATTCTAACGGCTCCAAGGCTTTTTTTTGGCAAAAACCATCAGAATTAAAATTGACAACGGTTGTCGATTCTAAAGAAATCGTTGTAAAACCGCAAATTTCCTCTCCAAATAATTCCACTTCTTCGGAACAAACAGCAAGTGTTATCACTGTTTCCAAAGATGATTTCTGGACCCCCAAAAAATGGTGGGGATTGGCTGTCTTGGTGGCAATTTTGAGCGGAACAGGATTTTTATTTATCCGTCGCAAACTATTATGAAAAAAGTTTTAATTTTTTCTTTAGCTTATCTGCCTTTTGTGGGCGGGGCGGAGCTGGCAGTGAAAGAAATTACTGACAGAATTAATGATATTGAATTTAATATGATTACTTTGCGCTTTAACAAGCAATGGCCGAGGTTTGAAAAAATTGGCAATATAAATGTCTATAGAGTGGATGGCTCTAAATTATTTTTCCCATTTTGCGCGTTTTTAAAAGCAAAAAAAATAAAATACGATCTAATTTGGTCTATTATGGCAAACAGGGCCGGATTTGCGGCTTTGTTTTTTAAATTTTTTCATCCTCAAGTAAAATTTCTTTTGACTTTGCAAGAGGGCGATACTCTTGATTATCCCAAAAAACAAATAGGAATTTTGTGGCCATTCTTAAAACCCTTATTTAGAGCCATTTTTAGGCGGGCAGACTATATTCAGGCAATATCAAATTATCTGGCTGACTGGGCAAAAAATATGGGGGCAAAATGCCCAGTTGAAGTTGTGCCGAATGGGGTAGATATAAATAAATTCGAAATCCGAAGCACGAAATCTGAAACAAAAGAAAAAATTTTGATTACTGTTTCAAGGTTGGTGAAAAAGAACGCGGTGGGGGATATTATAGAATCTCTCCAGTATCTGCCGGAAAATGTGAAATTTTTGATTTTGGGTGAAGGCGAAGAAAAAGAAAAACTCGCGTTAATCGTTACTCGTTACGCGTTACAAAACAGGGTCAAGTTTTTCGGTTTTGTTGAGCAATCAAAAATGATGGATTATTTTCAGAACGCCGATATTTTTATTCGTCCCTCTTTGTCTGAAGGCTTGGGCACCGCCTTTTTGGAGGCCATGGCCGCCGGCCTGCCGGTTATTGCCACTCCCGTCGGCGGAATTCCTGATTTTTTGCGCGACAACGAAACAGGTTTATTCTGTGAAATTAATAACCCCAAAAGCATTGCCGAGAAAGTAAAATTATTATTGGAAAACGGAGGATTGAAAAATAAAATTATCGTTAATGCCCAAAAACTGGTCATAGAAAATTACGATTGGGATTTAATTGCCGGGAAAATGAGGAAAATACTTGATAAAATTGAGATATAGTATAAAATTTAAGGTATGAAAATTCTAATTACTACCGGCCTTTTTCCGCCCCAAATAGGCGGTCCGGCCACTTACAGCAAATTATTGCTGGAAAAATTGCCGGAATACGGCTATCGGGTGGAAATCGCCAGTTTCGGAACAGTTCTTTGTCTCCCCAAAATTATCAGACACATCATTTATTTTTTTACTATTCTTTTTAAAGGATTTTCAGCGGATATAATTTATGCCCAAGATCCGGTTTCCGTCGGCCTACCATCAATGCTGGCCGCAAAAATTTTAAGAAAGAAATTTTTTCTGAAAATCGTGGGAGATTACGCCTGGGAGCAGGGGGTGCAGAGAAGCAGAGTAGTTGACCATCTTGATAAATTTTCCACGGAATACCGCAAATACCCCTTTTTAATAAGATTTTTTAAAAGAATTGAATATTTTACGGCCCGCTCCGCTAAAAAAATAATCGTTCCCAGTAATTATCTTAAAAAAATCGTTTCCAATTGGGGAATTCCCAAGGATAAAATTTTCGTTATCTATAACGCTTTTGAAAAACCGACATTACTTGAAACAAAAGAAGAACTTCGCAAAAAATTTGGTTTCAGGGGCCCTGTTGTTGTTTCGGTTGGCCGACTCGTGCCCTGGAAGGGATTCTCCGTCTTAATTGAGACAATTCCAGAATTGCTTAAAGAATTTCCCGAACTGAAATTTTATATAATCGGAGACGGCCCGGATAAAAATTGTCTCAAATCTCAAATTTCAAATCTCAACCCTGAAGATAAAATTATTTTGACCGGCAAACTCCCCCAGGAAAAAGTTTTCCAATACATCAAGGCCTCTGATGTTTTTGTTCTCAATACTTCTTACGAAGGATTTTCCCATCAGCTTCTCGAGGTTTTATCTATGGAAACTCCGATAATAACCACCAAAGCCGGAGGAAATGTTGAAATTATTGAAGACGGGAAAAATGGCCTTTTTATACCTTATAATGACAAAAAGGCGATACAAATGGCTGTTTCCACTATTTTAAAAGACAAAACTTACGGAGAAAAACTTGCTGAACAGGGATTCAAAAGTTTGAAAATGTTTACCGAAGAAAATATGCTAAATCGTCTTGATGGAGTATTAAGGAATGTTTTATGATTGTATTGGTTCACATAAATTATAGTCAGGATCACTCAGAAAAAATACTTCCTCTGGGAATTCTATCTGTTGGCAGCGCTCTAAAAAAGGGGGGCTATGAAGTAAAATTAATGAACATTAATGAAAAACAAATTGATGAAACGATTAAAAAAATCACCGAGATAAATCCGGATTACACAGGTATTTCCGTAATGACCGGAATTCAAACCCAGCACAGCGCCGAATTTTCCAAAAAACTTAAAAAAATAAGCGATGTCAAAATATTGTGGGGCGGCATTCATCCCTCTCTTTTACCGGAACAGACCATAAAAGAAAATTATGTGGATTATGTGATTGAAGGCGAAGGAGAGGTGACAATTTTGGAATTTACGGAAAAATTTCTAGGCGATAAAAATTTCAATGATATTTTGGGGTTGGCTTACAAAAAAGACGGAAAGATTTTTGTCAATTTTTCCCGGCCTCTTATTGAAAATTTGGACAAATGGAGATTAGATTTCTCTCTTCTTGATTTGGAACAGTTTGTCTTTCCTCTGGGTAATTACAAAAGAGTTATTGCCTATAAATCAAGCCGGGGTTGTCCATTTGGCTGCGCCTTTTGTTATAATTACGTTTTCAATAAAAGCAGATGGCGGGCATGGTCGGAAAACGTTGTTTTGTCGGATATAAATTATTTAAAAAACAAATATAAAATTGACGGCATAAAATTTTATGATGATAATTTTTTTGTGGATAGAAAACGCGCCCTTTCTCTTCTCAAGACCATTGGTTTGCCCGCTCACGTGGAAATAAGAATTGATTTTATTGACGATGAACTGGTGGAAGAATTAAAGAAGTTGGAAATTTTTGATATGCTGATAGGTCTTGAATCCGGGTCCGACAGAATGCTACAGTTGATTGACAAACGTTTTAATGTCAATCGTTTGATTGAGGGCGTAAAAATTATAGCCAAACACGATTTGCACGCTACTTATTCTTTTATCGTCGGTTTGCCAACGGAATCAGAAGGCGATTTTAACGCTACCATAAGTCTAATGTATCGGGTTTATAAAATTCATCCCCGGGCCGGTTTTACTCTAGGCGCCTATTTGCCCTATCCCGGTTCCAAACTGTACGATTTTAGTCTCTCTCACGGCTTCAAAATTCCCGAAAAAACCGAGGATTGGGGCCATATTGATAGATTCAGAAAAGATTTTAATTCTCCTTGGGTCAATGTTAAAAAAGTTTGGGTGATTAGAGAATGCTTTAAAATTTTGAGCTGGGATCTTAAATTTTTGAAAAAATGGTTTGAGTTCAGAATTGGCCATAATTTTTATTCTTTTCCTTTAGATGTCTATCTGGTGGAATTTTTGGCCGGACTGACTCTTGAAGAAAGGGGCGTTTCGGGCAGAATTTTGCGCCGGATTTATAATTTTTTGAGATTCAGAAATATAGATAAAAAGATGACGGTTGAAATTAATTTTAATCGCGGCAAACTGCTGTCAGGAATAATTTATCCAGAATTTTTTCCGATTTCAAAAGACGATTCGGTTTTAAATATAGGTTGCGGCGACGGGGTGCAGGCAGTTGTCTACGGCGGTAGTTTTAAAAAAATGGTCGGAATTGATATTAATCAAGATAGACTCGAAACAGCAAAACGGCTCACCGCAACGCGCGGCATAAATAATTTTGAAACGATTTACGCCAACGTGGAAGATATTCCGCTAAAAGATGAATTTGATAAGGTGATTGCCATAGATATAATTGAACATGTGATTAATCCGGAAAAAGTACTTGGGGAAATCAGGCGCCTGCTTAAAGACAACGGCAGATTATTGATAACTTTTCCCGTCTTGCACGATAAATGGGAAAGTTTTTTCCGTTTTCTCGGCCGCAAGATTTTAAAAAGAAGGAGTAAAACCGCAAGAAAAGAGGGTTGGGATCCCGACGCCCACCAATATGATTTTAAATTAAAAGATTGGTTTGGAAAGATGAAGAAAAAAGGTTTTCATTTACTTGAATATCGCGCGACCACAATGTTTCCGCCCTTGCATTATTTGGGTATACCGAGATTCTGGTTTTCCAATAAAATTGTTCACGCCATAGATAATTATTTCTGCAAATTGCCGATTTTTAAAAATTGCGGACAGTCGGCAGTTTGCATTTTTGAAAAAGACATACAATGAATCTTTTAGTTATCAATTTGGATAAAGGAATTTTTTTACCCGGTTCGGCCAGTTTGGAGCGACTTAAAGATTACAGCCGGCTGGTTGATAAAATATTTGTAATTGTTTGGACTGAAAAAAAAGAACAACCAATAATTTTTCAAGACAGACTTTTTGTTTACTCGACCGATTCACGGTTTAAACTTCTGTATTTTTTGGATACCATTAGAATTTTTAGAGATATCAAAAAAAACAATAAAATTGATTTAATATTCACCCAGGACCCTTTTGAAACTGGCTTGATTGGCTGGTTGATTGCCAGAAAAAATAAAATTCCTTTGCAGTTGCAGATTCACACCGATTTTTTAAATCCGTATTTCTGGAAAGAATCATTATTAAATAAAATAAGGGTGATGCTGGCGAAATTTTTAATTCCCCGCGCCGATTGTATCCGGGTAGTTTCAGAAAGAATTAAAAATTCTTTATTACGCGTTACCTGCCTCGCGGCAAGGCGGGCGCGTTGCCCATTATGCGTTGCGACTCTGCCCATTTTCGTTGATATCAAGAAAATTCAGGCGGCTCCGATAAAAACAGATTTGCGCCAGAAATACCCGCATTTTAACTTTATTATTTTAATGGCTTCGCGCCTGACGGCCGAGAAAAATATTATTTTGGCGATTAGCGCAATGACAAAAATTGTCAAGAAATTTTCCAAAATTGGACTGATAATCCTCGGCTCTGGCCCGAAAGAACAAAATTTAAAATTAAAAATTAAAAACTTAAAATTAAGCGATAATGTTGTGCTTGAACCTTGGACCAATGATATTGTTTCTTATTATAAAACCGCCGATTTGTTTTTGATTACCTCTAATTACGAAGGTTATGGAATGTCTTTGGTAGAGGCGGCTGCGGCGAGACGTAAAATTATTTCAAGCGATGTCGGAATAGCGGACGAAATTCTGGAGAGGGAAAATATTTTTAAAACAGGAGACCAAAAAGATTTGGAAAATAAGCTGGAAAGGGCCATAAAGGACGAAATTAAGCCGCCCCGAATGGTAAAAGCAAAATCAAAAGAGGAATATTTGCAAGAATATAAAAAATCATGGGAATTATGCTTAAGAAAAAAAATTTGTTATGTCTTGCCAAAATATGACGAAAAAGACCATACTCACTTCAGTCATATTCATAATTTTATAAGAGAATTGTCAAAACGCGCCGATATTTTTCTGTTTATCGAAAAGGCAGACTCTCCGGTTGAAACGGAATTGACGGATAAAATATACGTCAGCAAATCAAGATTCAGAAATATTTTTGATTTATTGAAAATAAGGTTTTTGGGCTACCGGGATTTTTATATTCACTATTCTTTTTTATCGGCCCTTAATGCCTCCCTGATAACGTCAGTTTTCGGCGGAAAGGTTTTTTACTGGAATTGCGGTTTGCCCTGGCAATACGAAAAACCGTTTTTGAGGGAGTTTTTTGAAGGGTTGGTCTATAAAATGGTTTCCTTTCTGGTTACCGGAACGGATTCTCTGGCCCGTGAATACGCTAAAAATTATCACATTGATATCGGGAAAATCAAAATTATGCCCAATTGGATTTCTTTGGAAAATTTTTCTCCGCCCCCCGATAAAATCATTGATGATTTAAAAAAAGAATTGGGAATTTCAGGCGGAGAAAAAATTATGCTTTTTCTGCACCGGCTTTCCAAAAGGAAGGGCGCTCATTTATTGCCCCGGATTTTTGGGGAAGTCAGGGCCTTTATCCCGGAAGTAAAATTAATAATAATCGGCGACGGCCCGGAAAGAGAAGTTCTGGAAAAAGAATTTTCCCGGGAAATTTCGGAAAAAATAGTTATATTTCTCGGATGGGTGGCGAACAGGAAGGTGCCGAAATATTACGCCCTGGCTGACATTTTTTTGATGCCCTCGGAAGAAGAGGGATTTCCGCGGGTGATTTTGGAAGCAATGGCCGTTGGTTTGCCTTTTGCCGCCTTTGATATTGGCGGGGTAAAAGAAATAATTCCGCCGGATTTTTATACTAATGCAGTTAGGCGGGGTCAGGTTGGTGAATTTATTTCTCTGGCAAAAAAAGCGCTTTTAATGACCAAAGAGGAACGGCTCAATTGGAAAAAAACCGCCCATAACTGGGTATCCCGTTTTCAGACTGAAAAAGTGGCGGAAATTTTTCTAGAGATGTATGATTAAATTAAAATTTTATGAAAAAACTTTCTATTGTCATTCCGGTTTATAACGAGAAAAACACGATTTCGGAACTTTTGAGAAGAGTTGAATCAGTAGATTTGGGCGATGTTGAAAAAGAAATAATAATTATTGACGATTTTTCAACCGACGGCACGCGGGAAATTCTCAAAACAATGGAAAATAAATTTAAAATTTTATACCACGATAAAAATTACGGCAAGGGGATGGCCTTAAGAAATGGCTTTAAATGCGCAACAGGAGATTTTTTGATAATTCAGGATGCTGATTTAGAGTACAATCCCCAAGAATATTTCTTGCTTTTAGAGCCATTAATTGACGGGCGGGCTGATGTTGTCTATGGGTCTAGATTTGTCGGAAATCGGCCTCATAGAGTGCTGTTTTTTTGGCATTACATAGGGAATAAAATCCTAACAACTTTTTCTAACATGCTTACCAATCTTAATTTAACAGACATAGAAACTTGTTATAAGGCTTTTAACCGTCAGGCGTTTCTAGAAATCAGAGATTCGCTTAAAAGCAATCGTTTCGGCATTGAGCCGGAAATGACGGCGTTAGTTGCCAAAAAGGGATTGAAAATTTACGAAGTGGGAATATCTTATAGCGGTCGGACCTATGAAGAAGGGAAAAAAATAAACTGGAAAGACGGCCTTAGCGCCATTTCGGCAATTATCAGATTTAATTTGTTTAAGTAAGAATGTTCGGGTCCACACTGATAAAAAATTTTGCGAGAGAGACTTTAAACGGCAAAGGATTCGGCAGGATCCTTTTCAATCTGGAACTGCAAAAAAGGGAATGTTCCGGAAACATTCTTGACATTGGTAGTGGAAAAAACAGGGCCAGTTTATACCGTTTTTTAAGAATGGACAAAAATGCGTTAATTAAACGGCTGGATGTAATTCCCGATTACAAACCTGATTTTCTTTTGGATATTGAAAAAGACAAAGTACTGGTTGCCGATGGTTTTTTTGATTTTGTTTTTGCTTTCAGTATCATTGAACATTTGGCAGATTGCCGCAATTTATTAAAAGAGGTCCATAGGATTTTAAAGCCAAGAGGAAAACTTCTTGGCAGTATGCCGTTTTTGGTTAATGTTCATCCCGACCCCCACGATTATGTGCGTTTTACCCGCGAAAAATTAGAAATTATTTTTAGGGAAGCTGGTTTTAAAGAAATTGAAATTATTGCTATTGGCCAGGGTCCGTTTGTGGCCGCTTATTGCTGTATAGAATTTATTATTCCTAGAATTTTAAGATTGTTTTCCGCACCCTCGGCCCTTTTTCTGGACAAATTAATTCAAAAAATTAAACCCTCCATAAATTTTAAAGAGAAATATCCGATCGGATATATGTTTGAACTAAAAAATTATGAATAAAAAAATTTTGTTATTAATTCTGTCTTTCGTTTTTGCGGCCAGTTTGTTTTATTCTTTTTATTTTAGAATCAGGCCGCAGGTTGACGCCAGGGCGTACGATACCATAGCCATGAACATAGTCAGCGGCAACGGCTACAAGGAAGATATGAGCACGGATATCCAGCACGATTACGCCATTGCCAGAGTCGGTCCTTTGTACGAATATTTTTTAGCCGGGATTTATAAGGTTTTCGGGCATCATTATGAGGCGGTTTGGATAATTCAGGCTCTTTTGCGCGCACTGACCGCTTATTTGCTTTATTTAATTGGCCTTTTGGTTTTTTCAAAAGAAGAAAAAAAAGAAAAAATGGCGTTATGGACGGCCGGTATTTTCGGCCTTTATCCTGATTTGGTAGAAATTTCCGCCATGCTGATGACAGAGACTCTTTACTTGTTTTTGGTTTGTTTTATGTTTTATGTTTTTTTCCGTTATTTTTTTCAGCCCAACAATTGGCTGGTAATAGGTTTGGGGGGAATTTTTGGTTTGGCGGTTTTGGGCCGGCCACCCGTCCTCTTTCTTCTGCCGGTAATAATTTTTTATTTTCTAAAAAAGAAAAAAATTCTGGCCACAACTCTATTTTTAATTGCCGTTTTTGCCGTTTTTACGCCCTGGACCATCAGAAATTATCAGGTTTACAACAAGATAATGCCTCTTGGCGCGGCTGGCAATTATAATTTTTGGATAGGCAATTATCACGGCGGAAACGGGGAACAGGAACAAAATGAAGAACAACAATCTTTTTTAGCTAATCACAAAGCGGTGGAAATAAACGCCGAGTCCCTGCGCCAGTTTAAAAATTTTTTATGTCACTATCCGGGAGAATTTGCCAAAATAACTCTTTTGCGCGTCAATAAATATTTCAGCGTTATCCGGCCGATGGGTTTTTGGTTTTACCAGAGCGGTTTGAGCCAGTTTTTATTCATTTTTTTATCGGCTTTGACCTCGGTCTTTTTATTTATTTTTGGCCTTGGAGGATTCATCAGAGCCTTTAAATCAAAAAACGAGGCCTTGTATTATTTGTTGGCTTTTACCATATTTACCCCATTGATTATTTTTATCACCGTGGTTGAAACTCGTTATCGCTTCCAAATTTATCCCCTGTTTGCCATTTTCAGCGCTTATTTTATAAATATTTTAGGCGAAGGCAAAAAATGGTTTATTGATAAAATATTATGGTACTCGATTTTAATCGTTTCTTTAAACGGCGTAGTTGATTTGATTTTAAACATTGAAAAGCTTAAGGACAGGTTGGAGAGTTTTTTTTAAACATATGAAAAGAAGGCAATCTTTTTTCAGCCGGGAAAGTTCTCTTTTTGACAGATTTTTTACCTGTTTGCGTTTTAGAAAAGTGATTAAACTTATTCCAGCCGGTTCAACTGTTTTGGACATGGGGTGCGGTTTAACAGGTAATTTTTTGCGCAGCGTAGAAAATAGAATTTTGAAAGGCGTGGGAATTGACATTGAGGTCGTCCAGCCGGCCGATAGCGCAAAGATTAAATTGGTGAAATACGATTTGAATCTTGGCCTGCCATTTTCAGGAGATGAATTTGATGTAGTTATTTCAATGGCCAATTTGGAACATTTGGAAAACCCGGGGAAAATAATGTTGGAAATTAACAGGGTTTTAAAGCCAGGCGGATTTTTGTTTTTGACTACCCCCACTCCATGGGCCAAACCTGTTTTGGAATTTATGGCATTCAAATTAAAAATCATCAGCCCAACGGAAATATCAGACCACAAAAATTATTTTGACAAAAAGACCATTTTTGATTTGTGCCGCAGGGCGGGATTTTCTTCTTTTAGACATTCTTATTTTGAATTTTTTATGAATAATTTTCTATATGCCAGAAAATAGCTGGTTGGCAATCAAACCCAAAAATGGTATAACAAATTTATTGTTGAATTATGATTTCCTTTTTAAAACAACATAAGAGATTCGGTTTGGCACTTTTGATGATTTTCATATTTTTTTTGAGTTTTGCCATTCATTACTTTTTTTATTGGTCAAAAGGTTTTGTCCCCGGGGAGTATTATAATTTGCTCATCGGCCGCAATTGGGCCCAGACCGGAAAAATATCTTATGAAAGCGCGGAAAACGTTATTTTATCAACGGAAGCGGTAGTCAGTCAGGGAACACCGACGAATCTAGGAAACAAATTGACCTTTTTTCTTTACGGTTTTTTGTTTCGATTATTCGGTTTTCACCCGGAATTGCCATTATATACAACTTTCATCTTATATTCTTTGGCCGCGGTTTTTATATTTTTGCTTGTCTGGAGAATTTTTGACTGGAAGATAGGTTTGATTGCCGCGCTTTTAAACCTTGTTGCTCCGTTTTCTCTGCCGTCTTCCAATAAAATCGGCTATCATGAATGGGCATGGTTTTTTTTGGCTCTGGCCCTTCTTTTTTATTTTTGGTCCAAAGAGAGAAAATTAAAACATTTGATTTTAACGGGATTGTTTTTGGGTTTATCAATGGCGGCCAAGAATAGTTTTTTTGTCGCCCTTCCGGCATTTCTTTTTCTGGAATTTTGGGAAGAAAGAAATATCATTAAAAAAGCGATATGGAGATGTGCGGTTTTATTAATTATTTTCTTGGTATTCAGTCTGCCTCTTGTGTTTATGGGCGGAAACGATTATTTAAGAGAACTATTTAATTTTCCCAACAAATATAATTATTCTTCTTCGGATTTCGGTCATTTATTTCCCGATCCTTACACTTTCCATTATGAAAAAAATGATTATTTAAAAAATCTTATTGCCAATAAAGATACTTACCCTGGCGGAGAATTCAGATTGTGGGGCGATTCTGGATCATATATTGAATACGGATTATCTATCGGGTTTTTTAAAGCTCAAATTATCACCAGAATTTATTCCGTTTGGATTTATTTGAAGGGTTTTCTTTCACTCGTCGTTTTTGGCGGAATGTTTACCTGGTTTTTGATAATGCTTGGTATTTTTGAATTATTTAAAAAAAGAAATTATTCCCTGATTTTTTTCAGCGCGGTTTATTTTGCCTCCTGGTTTTTTTGGATGATTTTTCTGAAAACTTCAAATTACCCCCAGCTCTTGATTTTATCTCCGCCGATTTTAATTTTGGCGGGACTGGGAATCGGCAAGATTGGGGAAATGATTGCCCAATCTTTTTATTATCCGAAATTCTCGGCGAAAATTTCAATGGCCGTGGCGGGAATTTTTCTAATTTTCTTTTTTCAAATCAGCTGGTGGTCTATGCGGGAGCTCTATCTTAATGGAGAGGCCGAGAGGCAATTACTTAAATTCGCTTCATCTCAAAAAAACAGCCTTGATTTTTCTAAAAAGGGAGTTACCGCGGTTGGTCTTTCTCCGGATATTTTAAGCTATTATTTCGACCGGAGTTTTGTTTATTTTGTGCCCGAAACCATAAAAAAACTGGCTGACAAAAAAGAATTAAATCAGGTGTTCCAAAAATACAACATTACCGGCTTTTTCGGATATGACGAAGAGACCTCAAAAATCATTGATAAAAATACCAACAATAAGTTGAAAAGTTATTAAAAATAGTGTTTAATATTTAACATGAAGATTTTAATAACCGGAGATAACGGCGAATGTCTTCCGCCCCCTTACGGCGGCATTATTAAACGTTGTTTGCTTCACGCCAAAATCTGGAAAACCAAAGGAGCGGAAGTCTATATTCATATTTATCGCTGGCATGAAAAAGAAGAAGATTTAGGGGCTGGCGCCCGTTATTTTTATGATTTTTTAAAAACGCCAACATTGGTTGATAAAATCTGGTTTGGAATAAAAAAGTTTTTTACCAGTCCCTTTCTATTTATTCGGTTATTCTATTTGCAACTAAAATTATCTGGAGAATTTAATTTTTCAAGATTTTTTTATTGTGCTGCCCGGGCCGTTAATTTAGACCAAAGAATTAAAGACATTAACCCGGATATTATCATTACCGAAACAGGGGGTTTACAGAGTTTAGTGGCCTTAGAGATAGCAAAAAAACATAAGATACCAATAATTTTAGAAAATTACGCAGAAATTCAATATAAAGAAATAAGCGAGCGCAATATCAGTGTTAATATTGCCGATAGAGATAAAGAAATATGGAGATATTTAGTAAACGGAGTTGATTTGGTTGTATCGGCCAGCGAGCATTGTGCCGAGGGCCCGAGAAAATATATAAAAAATCCGGCCAAAACAAAAATTGTTTATAGTGGTGTAAATTTTGATATCTTTAACGGCCATATAACAAATGATAAAATAAGCGCCAGAAAAAAGTTTGCTTTGCCCTTGGATAAATTTCTGGTAATGGCAGTGGGCGCTATAAGGTTTAGAAAGGGTCACGATCAATTAATCGAAGCTTTATTAAAATTGCCAACCGAGCAAATAAATAAAATCACGGTTGTTTTATGCGGTATGGGACCAATTGATGAATTGAAACAAAAAGTCCAAGAAATCGGTTTCCCGTTAGAACAGTTAAAAGTATTTCAGGGTTTGACAGAAGAGGATTTGGCAGAACTTTATTCTGGCGTTGATTGTTTCTGTTTTCCTTCAATTACACCCCGTGAATGCATGGGTATGGCGATGAAAGAAGCGATGTCTATTGGTTTGCCGATCGTGGCCTATGATTCCGGCGGCATCAAAGAGGCAATTGAACATGAAGTAAACGGATTTTTGGCGCCCAGCGGCGACAAAAAAGCATTGGCCGAGGCAGTTACAAAAATTATGAATTTAAACGAAGACGGAAAGAAAATGTTCAGAGAAAATAATATTATCAAGGCCCAAAAGTTATTTGATATAAAAAATACCGCAAGCCAACTTTACGAAGAAATATTAAAAATAGTTGAAAAAATATGAAAAAAATACCAATAGCCGAGCCTGATTTGTCCGGCAAGGAAAAAGAATATTTATTGGATGCCTTGTTAAATGAAAAGAAGATTTCCGCAAGCGGAAAGTATCTTGACAAATTTGAGGCGCTAGGGAAAAAATATTTTCAGCGGAAATTTTCCTTGAGTTGCACAAGCGGGACAACCGCGCTCCACTTGGCATTATTAGCCCTGGAAATTGGGCCTGGCGACGAGGTGATTGTTCCTGTTTTAACCTTTGCCGCCACAGCCGCTGTTGTTGTTCATTGTGGAGCAAAACCGGTTTTTGTTGATTGCAATAAAGATGATTGGACCCTTGATATTGAAGAATTAGACAAAAAATTAACCAAAAAAACCAAAGCGGTTATTGCCGTCGATTTGTACGGTATGCCCTGCGATTATGATTATTTAATCAATTGGTGCAAAAAAAACAAAATTTTTCTTATTGAAGACGCGGCTGAGGCACATGGCGCTTATTATAATGGAAAACCAGTGGGTAGTTTTGGCGATATCAGTTGTTTTTCTTTTTATGGAAATAAAATTTTAACCACCGGCGAAGGCGGGATGTGTCTGACCGATGACTTGAGATTATATCAAAAAATGAAAATTTTTAAAAATCACGGTATGAAAAGAAAAGGATTATATGAGCATGAAGTTGTAGGCTATAATTATCGTCTCACTAATATTCAGGCCGCCATTGGTTGCGCCCAGTTTGAGAGGTTTAAAGAATTTCTAAGGAAAAGAAAAAAAATTGAATCCCTTTATAAAAGTTTATTAAGTAATTTAGATTTTATTTATTTTCGGAATTATAATAAGAAAAGGGTTCGGCCGGCCTGTTGGCTTTTTAGCATCTTAATTAAAAGAAATATTAATAAGGCAAAAGAAATTCTTTCCCAGGGGGGGATTGACACGAGGCGGTTTTTCAAACCCCTTCATCTTCAGAATGCCTATCGGGTTTTTTCCAAAAAACAGAAATTTCCTAACGCCGAATATTTGTATAAATACGGTATCAGTCTGCCTACTAGTGTGAAGTTAAATGAAAAAGATATAAAATACATAAGTAATATTATTAAAAAATTGTAAAAATATTTTATAATTAGAAGCTAAATATTATGGATAAACAAGCGATTTTCGGCCAAAATAAAATATTAAATCATGTAGATAGACTATATGAATGGCAGAATGACGGGGAGAAAACTTTGATTACCGTAGAGATTGATATGACGAATAATTGCAACAACAGGTGTCCCAAATGCATTGGTTGGGCAGGAAAGAAAGGAAAAGAAAGTCTTACAGAAAGAGAGGCGAAAGATTATCTTTTTCAGATAAGAAAATTTGGAGCAAGGGCCATAGTTTTCACGGGGGGAGGGGAACCGCTGATGAATAAAGATACTTTAAGGGTTGTAAAGTTCGCCAGACAAATTGGTTTTGATATCGGTTTTATCACTAACGGATTATTGCTTAGCAAAGAAGCGGCCAAAGTTATTCTAAAAAACTGCGTTTGGTGCAGAATAAGTCTTGACGCAGATTGTCCTAGAGCAAGAATTGCCAATCATGGATTAAATGATTTTGAAACAGTGGTAAGAAACATAAAAAATATTTGCGAACTAAAAAAGAAACTCAAAAGCAAGTGTACTCTTGGAACTGGTTATTTGACCGGTCCGCATACCATTTCCGGAATGGAAGAATTTATAAAATTGAGCAAGAAATTAGGAGTGGATTATGCCCAATTTAGACCTTTCCATTATGACAAAACCGACATCAGCGAGGATTATTTTAGGCTTCAGAAGAATTATTCCGACAATAAGTTCAAGGTTGTAGCATCTATCCACAAATACTCGAGATATTCGGATAAAATAGAGAGGCCTTATCCCAAATGTTATGGCGTTAATTTTGCCACCGTAATAGCCGCTAACGCCAATATGTATATCTGCTGTCATATGAGGGGTTATAAGAAGTATTCTTTGGGTAATTTGAGGGAAAAATCAATGGCTGAAATATGGAAAAATAGGGAAAAGGTGTTCAAAAAGATAGATTTTAAGGATTGTCCGCCGTTTTGCAGATGCGATGAGTTCAATAGGGTTTTGTTTGAAATTAAACAAAGGAAACAGCATATAAATTTTCTTTAGTTTAATTATATTATAATTAAATATATAGTATAAGTAATAAAAATTATGTTTCAAAAAAGAGCGTTAATTATAGGAGTGACCGGCCAGGACGGACCGTACTTGGCAAAGTTTTTAGTGAGCAAGGGGTATAAAGTTTTCGGAGGATATCGTAGATCCAGTACCAGAAATTTCTGGCGTTTGCATTGTCTTGATGTCAAGAAAGATATTGAAATGGTGCAACTGGATTTATTGGATCAGACTTCGTTGTTGGCCGCCATTAAATACTCTCAGCCGGATGAAATATATAATCTAGGTGCTCAAAGTTTTGTCGGAGTTTCTTTTGAAGAGGCGGTCGCCACTGGCGAGATAGTCGGCCTGGGCGTAACCAGAGTCCTTGATTCAATCAGAATTTTAAATCCCAAAATAAAATTTTATCAGGCATCTACATCTGAATTATACGGCAATGTCCCGCCCCCCCAGAACGAAGATACACCCTTTAATCCAAATAGCCCTTACTCTTCCGCAAAATTATATGCCCATTGGGTGACAAAAAGTTATCGCACAGGATATAATATGTTCGCCTGCACCGGAATTCTTTTTAATCACGAATCGCCATTAAGGGGAATTGAATTTATTACCAAAAAAATAACTGACGGAGTAGCTAGAATTAAAATGGGATACATTGATAAAATATATCTCGGAAACCTTGAAGCGAAAAGGGACTGGGGTTTTGCCGGAGATTATGTTGAGGCAATGTGGATGATGCTCCAACAGAAAAAATCCGATGATTATGTCGTTGCCACTGGCGAAAGCCATAGCGTGCGCGAATTCTGCGAAGAAGCCTTTTCTTATGTCGGGCTTGATTATAAAAAATATGTTGAAGTTGATAAGAAATTTTTTAGACCCAACGACATCAATTGTCTTTTGGGCGACGCCTCAAAGGCGAGAAAAATTCTCGGCTGGAAACCAAAAGTCGGTTTTAAGGAATTAGTGAGAATGATGATTGATTTTGATTTGGATAAATATCAGAATTCGGCCAAATACACCAAAGAATTTCTAAAGCATATATAAATATGAAATTGGTTTATTTGGCCAATATCGGTTTGCCCGCAGAATGGGCGCATGAGATTCAGATAATGAAAATGTGCGAGGCCTTCGCGCTTGGCGGATTAGAAATAGAACTTATTGTTCCCAGACGCCGTTTTTTTAAAACCAAAGAAAATATTTTTATCCATTACGGCATTGAGGAAAAATTTAAAATAATAAAATTGCCGTGTTTGGATATATCCCCGGGTAGCCCCAATAATTTTATTTTTTTGATTCGCTTATTCAGTTTTTTGATTTTCGCCAAAATATATTTAATCTTCAAAAAATACGACATTTTGTACACCCGCGAACATCACGTCGGATTTTTTTTTAAAAAAATAAATTTGGAAATCCATTCCCTGCCGAAAAAGGTGAAAGATTGGCATAAAAAAATCTGGCGAAGGGCAAAAAATTTAATTGTTTTAACAAGTTTGATTAAAAATGAATTGGTTGAATTGGGTGTTCCGGAGGAAAAAATTTTAATCGCCGCCGATGCGGTTGATTTAAAAGAATTTGATATAAAAATCTCAAAAGAAACCGCAAGAAAAAAACTTTCTCTGCCTCTAGACAGAAAAATAATCGTTTATACGGGCAGTTTTTATCTCCGAGACTGGAAAGGAATAAATGTTCTATTGGATTCGGTTAAATATTTCTCGGATGATTATTTGTTTGTTTTGATTGGCGGTGAAGAAGGCGAAATTGATAAAATTAAAATTTCTTATCCTTTTGATAATATACTATTAATACCAAGAAGGCCCCATAAAGAAATTCCTTTTTATTTAGAAGCGGCTGATGTTTTAGTTTTGCCGAACAAAAAAGGGGAGGAAATATCGGAAAAATACACTTCGCCAATGAAAATGTTTGAGTATATGGCTTCAGG
>Ga0315282_10007210_pt1 | contig 18340 bp, 8 predicted proteins | sample YL17G07_20_MG_FD_203693 | JGI IMG/M metagenome (GOLD analysis project Ga0315282, IMG submission 203693) | Sediment microbial communities from Yellowstone Lake, YNP, Wyoming, USA - YL17G07_20 | ecosystem: Environmental > Aquatic > Freshwater > Lake > Sediment | place: USA: Wyoming | collected...
TGTACCAGGTGGGGCCGCCGTGCACCACCAGCAGCAGCGGGTACTTTTTTGCCTTATCGAAATCCGGCGGCTTGATCAGCAGCGCTTCGATTTCCCTTCCCTCGCTCGCATACTTGATGATCTCGGCCGGACCATGGGCGAACCTGCCGACCTGCGGGTTGATGTCGGTAATCTTCGCCGGCGACCATCCCGGCAGCCTGGCCAGGTGGATATCGGGCTTGGTATTGGCATTCTCCCGGACGAATGCGGCCGCGGAAAAATCGGCGCTGTAGCTGACGGAGCTGATGGTGTCCTGCCCCGAGGTCACGTGGCGAAGCTTGCCGGTGGCCACGTCGGCGGCGAAGACGTTGTATCCCATGCGCTCGCCGTTCAAGAACCAAAGTTCCTCGTTGCCCCGCGACCAGGCGAGGCCGATGCCGCCGCGCAGAAAATCGAAGCCCGGCGCCAGCGTCCGGACTGTTCCGTCGGCCACGGAGGCCACGTGCAGCACGTCCAGCGTTGACGCATCATTCTTGACACCCGGCGGCTTGGATAGGAAAGCCAGCTTTTGGCCGTCGCGCGACCACAGCACCGTGGAAAGCCCCGGGTACTCATCGCTGAGCAGGAATCGAGACCGGCCGGAAGCCGGATCGAGCAGCCAGACGCGGCTCAGCGCGAAGTAGATCTGCCTCTTGAAGTAATTCACGTAAGCCGCTGGTTCCTCATGGCTTAGCACGCAGCCGATGGTCTTCCCGTCCGGGGACCAGGCGAAGGAATGCACCAGGGCACCGGGCGGGCTGGCCAAGCGAGGCGGCGCGGAGCCGTCCGCTGGTGCGATGTAAAGTGCCGCCGGTTGCCGCTCCCCCGCGCTCGACAGGAAGGCTACGAAGCGGCCGTCGGGCGACCATTGCGGCGAGTCCGGCAGCAGAATGCCGGCCGCCACCCGGCGCTGCTTCTTCGACTTCAGTTCCAGCAGCCACAGGCCGGCGCGTGCGCTCCATTCTTCCTCTGGGGAGATGACCACGCCCCATTCCTTCTCGCGAGCGAGTTGTTCGGAAGGTTTCGGCTCCGAGGCCGCGTAAAGCAGGCACGAGCTGTCCGGCGACCACAGAAACGCGACCACGCCGTGCTCGCTGGCCGTCGATTGCACCGGCTTTCCACCCGTCACCGGAGTAACCCAGACCTGGTTCTTTCCGCGGCGATCCGCGGCCAGATAAGCGATCCGCGCGGAGTCGGGCGCCCATTGCGGCGAGGTTTTGAGAGCGCCGTCCTGCGTCAGGCGGTGGGTGGCGCGGCCGTCGGCCGTCACCACATGCAAATCCGAATAGCGCCGGTTCTCCGCCGCCGCCGAGCCGCTGAGCAAATAGAGGACGTGGCGGCCATCGGGCGAAATCGCGGGGCTTTCGATCTGCTTCAGGTTCATGATCTCGTCGATGGTCCATTTCTCCGTCCCCGCCAAGAGGACCTGGCCGGCGAGGACCGCCCATGCGGTTAGGAATATCATTCGTTTCATAGGCGTTCTTAGTGTGCCTTGGTGTTCTTTGCGTCTCTGTGGTTCAACGTCAGGTAAAACTCACGGGCCAGGCGCAGTTGCGATTGAATGGCGGCCGCGCTCTGGCGCAATGCGGCGGCCGATTCCCTGCCCCCCGGGCCGCCCCGCTCCATTGAGCGCCCGCCGTCGCACAGCCATTGTTCAACTGCATCGAGCGATTGCATCCGCCGCTCGACCAATGCGGGCAGGTTCTCGGAATCGATCGCCGGCCGGCCATCGACCTCGACATAGACCGGCGTGGCGATGGCCCCGGAGAAGTACCCGGGCTGGTCCATCAACTGCCCTTCATTGGTCTGGCAACGCGCCGTAATCCAAAAGCTGTGGCCCGCCTCCAGGGTCATGCCGGCCTCCAGCCGCTTCTGTCCCTGGGCTGCCGTAACGGCCTTCAGCGGTCTGCCGAAAGAGATCAGCTCCAGCACCAGCGGCGTGGCGCCGGGCGGGCCGCCCCAGGCTTCGGCGCGCACGTGAATGGTCTCGCCTTTTTTCACCCCCAACACGCTGCCCGGAGGTTGTCCGTTGACCGTCAGATCGAGCATAGGTCCGGTGGTAACAAAGGTGCGGCCACGTCGCGCCGCTTCCACCCAGGCGCTTGTGGAAAAGCGACCGGGTCCGATGTGGGCGTAGACGCGCGGCCCGCCGATGGTTCCGCCCCAGGGCACGTCGCTTCCGGCCATGGCGGTGAGCCGGAAGCCGAGATTCAGAAACTCGTACCAGAGATCCACGCCGATATAGCCCATCTGCGCGATCTCGGCGAAATCGACCAGGCCGGCCGGGGCCAGCAGCGACAGGCCGCGCTCGGCGTTGAACGACCAGCGCCGGCGCCCGACGTGAGCGAACCCCGATAACCCGCCGCTGTTGCGAGCGCGCTCGAAAACGCCCGAGTAGTCGTAGTACCGCGCCGCGTCGCGAACCAGGGCCGGCAGGTTGAGGTGCAGCGTGTGCCCGAGGTATTGGGTTCGCGGGTCCTCCTGCCCCGGAAGGAGCACGGTGTCTCCGCGGGCCGCCACGCCGGCGCCTCCGAACGCATACTGAGAATAGTAGGTTTCCTCGGCATCGCCCATGGCCAGGACATTCACCAGGTGGATGTCTTCGGCCGCGGCCCAATCCAGCGGGATGCGGCTGCCATCGGCCGACGCGCGCTGGGCGTGCACGTGGCCGTCACCCGAATACCAGCCGCGGGAGGCCATGTCCACCCAGCGGGACAGGCGCACGGTCTCCTGCCGCGCGGCGCCTTCCATCGCAATGGTCCGCTCCACCGGCAGATATTCCATGCCCCTTTCAACAGTGAGGCGATAGCGCCCCGCGGTCAGCTCGATTTCGAAAAGGCCGGAAACAAAAAAGCAGGCGGTCATGCCCGGGTGCGCCTGCCGAAAATAGGAAGAGCCGAAATGCGGATCGCGGGAACGCACGCGCGGCGAGGTCCAGTCGGCGTAGTGGATCAGCGCGCCGGGCTCATAGAGGTATCCAAGGCCGCGCAGATCGAGGGCGTTATCCGGAATCAGCAGGTGTTGCTCGCTGTCGTAGAGCCGGACAGCGGCGGGTATCGGCTTTCCAGTTGCGGCATCGACGATCGCGACGGAGAGCTTCCCGCCGGAGCAGAGATTGGGACACAGATAAACACAGATCAACACGGATAAGACAACGATGACTCTTGATCTGTGCTGGTCTGTGTTCATCTGTGTCCCATTGCTGTGTCCTTGATCTGCACCCGGAGCGGATGCTGGACGGCCCGGTAGAGCCGCGCCAGAGTCCCGCCCGCCGTGGCCGGATCGGCCCGGAAATAGTAGAACCAGTAGCGCGTTGAATACCGTGTCCCCGCCGGAATGGAAACCAGCGGGCCTTCCTGGCCGCGGTTGATCAGTGTCCTGTAGAAGTAGTGCGACGGGTCGCCGCCGAAGTGCGCTTCGGGATTGAGCAATAACCCAGGCTGGCCGGCGGCGTCGGAGGCCGAGAATCGCTCGACGAGCGATGCCATGCCGAACTTCTCGCGCTCATTCACGAAGCCCATCCAGCGGGAATCCGCGGGCAGACTCTTTTCCTTCCCACGGGCCTCGACGAAAACGCGGCCGGCTGCATCTTCCCAACAGATGTGTGTGAAGGGCGTCTCCGGGTCTTGGGCGAAACTGATCTCGTTCATCCGCAGCAGGCTCACCCGAGCTTCCTGCCGGGCCTCGATCGACTCGGTTACGGCGATGGCCGGCGTCGCCGCAAAGAACTCGTAGAGCACTTTGACCTGGAGGCCCGGAACAGCAGGCATCTGGCCTTCGCGCTCGATGGAGGCGGTGAGCGGGCCGCGGCGGCACGACCACTTCGCGGGCGGATCCCAGCGGTTCACTCCGTTCCAGCCCCCGCCTACCGCGGCGTTGGGGGACAGGTGCAAGGTGGAGGTGGGGCGCGCCCGCGTCAGCAGCACCGCCGGTTCCTTGAGCAGGATAGTGTCGATCTGGCCGCTGCGGCCGGTGCCCGGATTCTTCTCGAGATTGATGGTCATGTGGCGCGTTTCGACCTTCCAGGCCAGGTCTTCGCCGCTGACGCGAATCAACTCGCGCGGGCGGTCTGCGCCATCGGTTCCGCCGTAATAAAGGCGGTAGTCAACCCGGGAGTTCGCGGCCTGCGTCGAAAAGAACAGAATTTCCGCGGTCCGGGAATCAGCCGTGACTGCCGCCTGCACGGGTTCGTCGCGGTGGGTGGATTGGTTCAAGAGCCGCGCCGGGCCGAGGGCGGAAACGCGCGAGTCGAGCGGGAAACGCAGGCGCACGGGTTCGCCGGTCCTGGCCACCCCTTCGCTTTCGATGACCGCGAAGTCGAGAAAGAACGGGAAGGATGCCGGCTGGCTGCCCAAAGGAAGCGCCGCGATGACCAGCGCCAGGAACCCCACTGAGAAGCATTTTTGCAGCGATGGCATGCGCGCCCACCACGGGCGGGCCGGAATCATACCACTGGTGGCCGGCCCAAGGCTCTTTTTTGCGCCTGCCCGGGTCGAGGCATATCCTATCACTTACGCAATGATCTGTGCGGGCCGGCGTTACATTTGCGTCTACTTAATATCGAATTCGTAACTTTCTTCTTGACAGCCGCTTCCCGCCGCACGTAGGATTCCAGCGCGGTCCGATGAAACACGTTTCGTCGCAGAAGGCCCGTGACAGCGCCGTGGTGGTGGACGTGGTCCGCCGGTTCGGCCCGCTGTCCCGCGTCGATATCCACCACCTGACCAACCTGCGCCCCGGCACCATTTCTCAACTAGTGCGCGAATTGTTGAAGGAAGGGCGGCTGCAGGAAGCCGGCCCCTCGGACAACCCCATGGGCCGCAAGCAGATTCGTCTTCGGTTCAACGAGGATTGCGGCTCGATCCTGGGGATTGAATTCGACGCGGAGATGGTGACGGCGGCGGTCATGGACCTGCATCCGCGCATCAGGACGCTGGTCAAGGAGGACACGCGGCTGGACGGCGGCATCGACGGCCTGGTCAGGCAACTGATCGCCTGCACCCGCAAAGTGATCAGGCAATCCCGCGTGCGGACCGATTCGTTGCGGGGCATCGTGCTGGCCGACCCCGGGTTGGTGGACAGCCGCGAGGGGGTCTCGGTCATTTCCTCGACCATTGAGTTCTGGAGGGCGGTCCCCCTCAAAAAGATCTTCGAGAACGAATTCGGTGTGCCGTTCGTTCTGGAGAGCAACACGCGGGCGCGCACCGTGGCGGAGCGGACGCTGGGCGCCGGCGAGATGGCCGACGACATGATCTACATCGATTACGGCACCGGCATCGGCTTGGGCGTCTACGCCGAAGGGAAGCTGTTCCGGGGCCGCAAGGAATGCGCCTGTGAATTCGGGCACACGCGGGTGGTGGAGAACGGCCCGGCCTGCAAATGCGGGAGCTTCGGCTGCCTGGAAGCGGTGGCCGGCGCGCCGGCCATCGGCACCCGCGTCCGCAAGGCGGTGATGGAGGGGGCGCACTCCGGCGTGCTGGAGTCGGTGGGCGGCGACCCGGCCAACATCACCGGGTGGTCGGTCTTCGAGGCCGCCCGGCTCGGGGACCGCCTGTGCAGCGCCACCGTGGAAGACGCCGCCAACCACCTGGGCTTGGGTCTGGCCAACCTGGTGAACCTGTTCAACCCGTCCCTCATCGTGCTGGACCAGCGGCTGCAGTCGGCCGGACAGGGCTTTCTGGACCAGGTGATGCGCATCGTCCGGCGCCAGGCCTTGCAGCGCTCCAGCGAGGACCTGGAATTTCGTTTTTCCAGGCTGGGCAGCGAGGCCGGCGTGCTGGGCGTGGCCATCTTGCTGTTGGAGCGGTTCTTCGAGATTCCCGTGTTGAAGCCCCCGAGGTTTATGATCGAGCCCCCGGCAGGCAAGTATTCGCCGGCCAGCAGGAAGGCAGTCAGCGCGGACTAACGGATGATTCACCACGGATGAACACGGATGAACACGGATAAGGAAACCGAAGTGCGCGGGACCAGGCTTGAGCGTCATGCAATCGGCGCGTGGCTGGGGTGGCCAGGGCCGCGTGCAACTGCGCTGCTGGTCGCAGTGCTGTGCGCCTGTCCTGCCCTGGCACAGAACGTCCGGTCCACTGACTCTTCCTCTTCTCCGCAACGCGGCTCTGTTCCCTTCCGCATTGCGGCCGGCGGGCAGCCCAAAGCCGTCATCGTGATGCCGGAGAATGCCGGCCCCGCCGTCGAGTTCGTCGCCAACGAACTGAGAGATTACCTCGGCAAAATCACGGGAGCGAAGTTCGAGACCCGCGGCGACCGGGCCGCGCTGCCCGCCGGCATGAACGTGATCGACGTGGGCCGCACGCGCTTCGCCGCCGAAAGCGGCGTTACCGCCGACGGCCTCGAAAAAGAGGGCTTTCGCATCACCACGCGCGGCAGCCACCTGTTTCTGCTGGGGCGGGATGATGACGGGACCCAGTTCGCCGTCTACGAGTTCCTGGAGAAGTATTGCGGCGTGCGCTGGTTCTTCCCCGGCGAATTCGGCCAGGAAGTTCCGCGCAACCCGAATCTCGCCGTGAAGGCCGTGGACGAGCGCGAGGCCCCTTATTTCCTCCGCCGCACGATGTACCTGGCATGGTCCAAGGGCGACGAGCCGGTGGAGGTGGACTACCAGCGGTTCGGGCGGAAGTGGAAGGTGGGCTCCAGCGTCAAGACGGTCGGCGTGCACACCTGGGGAAAGATCATTCCCCCGGCCGAGCTTGGCCCGGCGCATCCCGAATACTTCGCGCTGGTGAACGGCACGCGCCAGCGCGATTGGAGCAAGTTCGACGGCTCCCACGAATACCAGCTTTGCACCGGCAACCCGGAGGTGGTGCGCCGCTCGATCGACTGGGTGCGCCGCTATTTCACCGAGCACCCGGATGCCGACGTGCTTTCCATCAGCCCCAATGACGGGCTGGGGTTCTGCGAATGCGAGCGCTGCCGCGCGCTGGATAGCGGCGAGACGCTGGAGATGTACGGCAAGAAGCACCCCGAGCTGGCCGACCGCATCATCACTTACGCCAACGCGGTGGCCGAGGGCCTGACGGCCACTCACCCCGACAAGCGACTCCTGATTTTGGCTTACACGGTTTACCGCCGGCCGCCGGTGCGGGTGCGCCCGCATAAAAACCTGGTGGTCCAGTACGCCGACAACGCCGAATTCCACTATGATGCGGCCCGGAAAGCGGAACGGGTCGGCGGGCTGGAAAGCTGGGCGCGCCTGACGCCCAACCTGATGATCTACGAGTATTACGTCTGGGGCGGGTACGTGCCGGCGCGCGGCCTGACCCCCATGATCGTCGAGTCCATCCAGCGCTTCCAGCGCCTGGGCATCCGCTTGTTCCGCACCCAGTCGCGCGCCGACTACGGACTGAGCGGCCTCAACTATTACCTGGCCGCCAAACTGTTGTGGAACCCCCGGCTCGACCCCAACCTGGTCCTGGACGATTATTTCCGGACCTGCTTCGGCCGCGCGGCGCAGCCCATGAAGGAGTACTTCCGGCTGCTGGACGAGCGCTGGAAAGCGGCCGTGCTGGAGGTCGGCACCACGGACCTCACGCCGCAGACCGCGCTCTACTTCCTGGTGTCTTTCAACCCGGCGGCGCGCGCCCGGCTGCGCGCGCTTCTGGATCAAGCCGCCAAAGCGGCCGACACGCCGGGCCACCAGGCCCGAGTCCGGTTCTTCGCCCAGGCCTACCGCTATTCCGAGCTCACCGTGGAAGGGGCTGAGCAGATGCTGGAATTGGAGCGCGCCGGCGTGGTGACCGTTGACAAGAAGTTCCCCACGCGAGTCACGGCCTTCAAGAAGCCGGGCGAGTTGGCCCCGGCAGAGCGCGCCCGGGCCGTGGAATCGCTGCGCCAGGCCGTCGCCACGTGGGAGGCGCGGGGCAAGTTCATGGACGAGATCAAAGGGCGCTACGTGATCGACGACGCTTACGCCCGGGCCTGTGATACGCATTACGAGTTCAATCCCCTGGAGAAGTTACTGGAAATCGCGAAGCTCTACTGATTGCGGATTAGATGTTGTACCGCTGGCGTCTCGCCGGCCGGCCCCGGGCAGTTCACTTCGGTCTACCGGCACGACATGCGGGGCCGGCCGGCGAGACGCCAGCGGTACAAAAGGAGGGACACAAGATGCAGGCAGCATACAGGATCCTTTGGCTGGCCGTGGTCTGCGCGTTGGCCGCCGCACCGGCCCTGGCCCAGACGACGCTCGCCACCATCACCGGCGTGGTGACGGATCCCAGCGGCGCGGCCATTCCGCGGGCCGCCGTCACGGCCACGCATGTCCAGAGCAATTACCGCTACAGCGCCGAATCGAACGAGGCCGGCATGTACACGCTGGCCCAGTTGCGCGAAGGCGAGTACACGCTGGAGGTGCAGGTCACCGGTTTCAGCCAGTACGTGGCCCGGAACATCCTGCTGGTGGCGCGCGACGTGCGCCGGATCGATGTCCGCCTCGTGGTGGGCGCCGTTGCGACCAAGGTCGAGGTTTCGGGCGGGGCCACGCTGATCGAAACGGAAAGCGCCCGCATCAGCGACACCAAAACCGCCGACATGCTGAAATCGCTGCCGCTCAACACGCGCTCCCTGATCGACTTCCTGGCGCTGACCGCCGGGGTGCTGCAAGAGTCCAGCACCGGCGCCCAGCGCCGTTACGCCGGCAGCCGCATCAACCAATCCGACGCCTCCATCGACGGCATCAGCATCAGCGACCTGTACAGCAACAGCAACCAGGTGACCGCGCTGATGGGCTACGTCGAGAGCTTCGAGGAAGTGCGGGTGGACATGGCCAACAACACCGCGGAGTTCGGCACACTGGGCATGGTGGGCATCGTCTCCAAGGGGGGCAGCAACAAGCTTCACGGCAGCCTGTTCGATTACTACAGCACGCCGTGGTTCCGGGCGCGCAACCCCTTCGCCCTGCAACGGGCCACCGGCATCCAGCACGCCCCGGGCGGCTCCATCGGCGCCCCCATCCGGCTGCCGGGCGTTTACAACGGCCGTGACAAGAGCTTTTTCTTTTTCTCTTTCGAGACCTCGCGGGGCAACTCGTCGCAGGACCTGCTGACCCCCACCGTGCCGCTGCCCGCCTGGCGTGACGGGGACTTCTCCGGCCAGAGCACGACGGTCAAAGACCCGTTGAGCAACGTGGCTTTCCCCGGCAACAAGATCCCCACAGCGCGAATCAACTCCGTCTCCAAGACGCTCCAGGACCGTTACTACCCGCTGCCCAATTACGGCAGCACTACGGTGCTGCAAAGCCAGAACTACCGGGAGCTGAAAATTCGCCCCTACGATCCGAACACCTACTACACCGCGCGCATCGACCATCGCTTTTCGGAAAAATCGTCGCTGATGGGCCGCTGGACGTGGAACCGGTCGTGGACGCGCAACTGGGAAGCGTTGCCGACGCTGGGCCAATCCTGGTCGCGCGGCGAGAGGCGCGGCTTGACCGTCTCTTACACCCGCACCCTGCGTCCCAACCTGCTGAACGAATTCCGCAGCGGTTTCGTCTACAGCAACCTGCCCCGGCGCCCCGCCACCAGCGGCAAACAGATCGTGGAGGAACTGGGACTGAAGGGGCTGGCTCCCAATCTGCCGGACATTCAGGGCATGTTCCGGGTGAGCTTCACCGGCCTGGCGGTCAACCCCATCACCGTCGGCGAATACCGCGACCCGGGCAACCGCATCCGCAACTTCGAGTGGACTGACCAGGTAAGCTGGTTCCGCGGCCGGCACTCGGTCAAGTCCGGCGTCATGATCTATCGCGCCCAGCGGACCGATTTCCAGGCCAACGCCAACTTATTCGGTAACGTCACGTTCACCAACCGCTACACCGGCCAGCCCTATGCCGACTTCCTGCTGGGCATCCCCAGCACCGCCGCCCGTGCCTTCCCGCCCATCCTGAGCGACAACCTGCGCTGGGCCTACGACTTCTTCGTCACCGATGAATTCCGGCTCTCGCGGCGGCTGACGCTCAACGCCGGGTTGCGTTACGAGTACCACCCGTTCCTCGGCGAGACCTCGGGCCTCCTGAGCATGTTCGACATGGGGACGGGGAAGATCGTGGTACCGGACGGCTCGCTGTCCAAGATCAGCCCCCTGTTGCCGCGGGGTTATGTTGACGTCATCGAAGCCAAGCAGGCCGGGCTGAACGGCAAGACATTGCTCCGCAACGACCGGAATAACTTCGCGCCGCGCCTGGGCCTGGCGTACCGGCCCTGGGGCAACGACACGGTGTTCCGTGCCGGCTTCGGCGTCTACTACGATGCGTCGCCGGGAGGGCCGATGACGGGCGGGGGGCCCTACGTGATCAACGAGCCGGCCCAGAACAACCCCGCCACGCCAACATTCATGTTCCCGGTGGTTTATCCCGCGTCGGTAACGGGATTGCCCACCACGATGTCGCTTCCACCGTCGTTCCGTACGGACTTCCGGATTCCCTTCAGCCTGCAGTACAACGCCACCATCGAGCACGCCCGCTGGAACACGGGTTTCCGGCTGTCCTACATCGGGACGGCCACGCGGCAGGGCCAGTGGTTCTACAACATCAACCAGCCGCTGCCCGACGACCGGCCGTACGTCCAGAAACCGCGCCGCTTCCCCAACTATGCGAACATCGACTACAACACCAACGGCTCCGGCCACCAGTACCACTCCATGACCATCGAAGCGCAGCGCCGGCTCGGCAAGGGGCTTTCCTATCAGGCTTCCTGGGTGTGGGCGCGGGATATCGGCGACCTGGAACGCTCCAAGGCTCCCGAGAACGCTTACGACCGGCAGCGCGAGCGCGGCGTCTGGCAGGACATGCCCACACATCGCATCGCCGCCAACGCCATCTACGAGTTGCCGTTCGGCAAGGGCAAGGCTTTCCTGAAAAGCGCCAACCGCGGCCTTCAGGCGGCAGTGGGCGGCTGGCAGATCAGCGCCATTTACACCACCCATTCCGGCCAGTTCCTGACGCCTACCTGGAGCGGCCCCGATCCGGCTGGCATCACCAACACCACAACCGCCACACCGGCCAACGTCACAATACGCCCCAACGTCCTGCGCGATCCGAATCTACCGGAAGACCAGCGTTCCGTGATCCGCTGGTTTGACGTGGGCGCCTTCAGCGCGCCGGTGAAAGGTTCGCTCGGGACGGCGGCCAAGGGCATCATCAAGGGACCGGGCATGAACCTTTGGCACGGCGGCCTGTCCAAGAGCTTCACTCTGACCGAGAAGACCAAACTGCGGTGGGAGCTGATTGCCTCGAACATATTCAATCACCCCAACTGGTCGAACCCGGCCATGAACATTTCCAACCCCGCCCAGGTGGGTGTGATCACGGCCATCGGCGGCGTTTCGGGCCTGGATGAAAGCGCGCAGCGCTCGCTCCGCATGAGCCTGCGCCTGGAGTGGTAGTGCAGGTGCCCCGAAGGGGCACAGTAGAATAGCCAGGGGTAAGCACCCCTGGTTTCAGGAACGCAGTTGACCGACCCTGAAAGGGTCGGAGAACCTTCCCCGGTCTTCATTCGACCCCTTCAGGGTCGAACAAGACACGGTCGTCTTCCAGGGGTGATACCCCTGGCTATCTCATTGATCCCGCTTTGCGGGATCGGCTCCATGCTGCTCAATCGCAAATAGAACCCTGTTCGCAACCGAGAAGCCGCCGGCGCTGGCTTCTCGATTCTGCCTCTTCGGCGAGGTGCCGTGCATTACGTAGGGGCGACCCTATGTGGTCGCCCTGCTGGATGGGTTGCTGCAACCGCGGGCGACCACGTGGGGTCGCCCCTACATTACACCCCCAGGTTTGACCGGGCGTTCTGGTTGGAGTATTCTCGGTGTCCAGCGCCAGAAGTTTCTTGGAACGGGGTATCCGGGCTGACTGGTCGGCCTAAAGCTGGGAGCAAAGTTATTGCCCCTGGAAGAAATAGTTAGAAGCAGAGCGGTTGCCGCCCCAGCTTACCAGCGGTGGTTTGGTGTTAGGCTGACGGGGACCAGTTTTGTCCAGGTCAGCATAAACAGGAGTTAGATTGCCAAAGACCAACTTGGCGTACACCCAGCACGACAAAGATCATTTCTTCAAGTACACGTCTCCCAAGACGGCGGTGGCCATTCTTGCATCGTCGGCAGTGCGATATAGCTCACCGCTTCTCTTCAACGATCCGTCCGACGTCCAGTCTGGTCTCAATTTCCGTTTTGACATGCACAGCCTCCCGGAACAGCTATTCGCACGCATCGAGGCGCTTGTCGTAGCCGACGAAACGCCTCAGTTTGTCGACCCAGATCAGCCTTTCTCGCACGCGATAACGTTCATGAGGAGCAAAAGACCGAGCCATGGATTCCCTCGTGACGATTTACGTGGGACATGTCTCCCTCTGTTCGCGGACTTGAAAGACGAGTTCGTTCGGTACCATACGCAGTATCAGCAGATGTGGATCGATTTCCTGTCAAGACTTCGTGTATTCAGCGTCGCTGAGGAAAAGGACAACCTGCTCATGTGGTCACACTACGCCGAGCATCATACCGGCGTCGTGTTTGAGTTTCTGGTGCTGCCGGCCGACGACAACCCTCTGTGTGCTGCGCAGCCGGTTCTGTACAGCCGAACTGTTCCATCGCCGTTCGCCGAGGACCATTTGCTCGATTCCATTGTGGGCTTACGAACGCTGGAGCTTGACGCTCTGTGTCTACAGTACGCGCGGGTCAAGAGCGACGTTTGGGAGTACGAAAAGGAGTGGCGCGTGTGGTACATTTTTCCGCAGCGCGAGCGCGAGCTCTATTCGGACCACCGATTAAGGTCGAGAGAGATTGCTTCAGTGTATCTGGGATGCAGAATCGAACCGCAAATGAAGCAGACGATCATCACCATGCTCCGTGAGGAGCATCCTGAGGCCACCGTCCATCAGGCCAACAAGTGTTCCGAGGCGTTCGCCCTCAAATTCGAGCGGGAAATCTAACTTCGTTTGCAGCCGACGGCGGTGGAGGCAACAATGAACCGCGGCGGCTGAAACGTGCCGTTAGGCGGCGCAACCCGTCCAGGGTGATCAACGAACGCCGTCGTCAGCGAATCATCGGCGCGCCTGCGAACTTACCGGTCGAAGACAAACGGCTTTCGGCGTTCTCCTCGTTCACCGTCCGCGAGTCCGGGTACGTTCGGATGGTTGTTTACCATGATTGACTCTCTTTCGCGGGGGAGCATATTCCCCGCCGAACTGGGTCCCTCGCCAGCCTGGGGAATGGTGATACGCCGCGCCTGATGCGCCTGGAGTGGTGAGGATCGACCCGGTAGCCACCGGTTCGTCAGAGCAGTCGCCCATGCCCCTGCGGGGCACCCTGAAACGAGGAAAAGCGGCTATGGAGCGCCGGCCTCTGGCCGGCCCCGGGGCCGCCGGGACGGCGGCGCTCCATATTTTCAGAGTCGCGAGCGTCAGTTGGACTTTATGCACCTGCCGAACTCGGGCGGCCGGCAAACCCATGCTCCACCCCGCGCGTCGCGAAGCGACACCACGATACCAGCCCACCGTTAGGCAGACGGGCCAGCGCGGGGAGCCAGCCACATCGGCGTTTGGGTTCGTGGCTTCCTTGCGGTAGACTGAACCTGTGGTCTATGAGTGGCGTGCGGCGAAGGCCAAGGCTAACCTCCGGAAGCACGGCGTATCCTTTGACGAGGCGGCGACGGTCTTTCTCGACCCACTGGCCTTGACCTTTCCCGACCCATCTCACTCCGGCGGAGAGGAACGGGAGATCACGATCGGCTACACCGCCGGACATTGGGTCGTCTTCGTGTCGCATTGCCAGCGCGGAAGCCGCGTACGAATCATCAGCGCACGAAAGGCAACCAGAAGAGAGCGCAGGCAATATGAAGAAGGCATCGGCAAAGCGATTGGATGACGATTTGCGCCCGGAGTACGACCTCTCCCAGCTCAAAGGCGGCGTTCGCGGCAAGTACTACCGGCAGGCATCCGCGGGGACCAACCTCATGTTGATCGAGCCGGAACTGGCGGAGGTGTTTGGCGATGCGGTGTCAGTGAACCGCGCCCTGCAACTGCTGGTCGATACAGCACAGGCGGCTGCAAGCCCGGCCCGTCGCCGGCATGGCGCGCCTAACAAGCGCATGCAGCCGACGCACCAAAAACCGGGGCGCGGCTGATGCGCCGGTCGTTAGGCGGCGCAACCTGTCCACCACGACAACGAATGCCGTCATCAGCGGCTCTGTTGCGCACAGACCTACCAGCGGAAGAAGCGGTAGGGGTCGTCCCACTCTTCCGGCACGTCCAGGTAGAAGCCGTCCAGCCAGCGCTTTTCGTCCGCGGCAACCGGGCCAGCGAAGCGCGAGAGCAGCGGCGTCTGCCCCGCTGCCCCCATGTTGGCCAGCAAGCGCGTCAGCAGGCAGGAGACCCGCCGGAAGGTTCGCTTGATGTTCATCTTCTCGCCGGAGTAATCAAACCGCCAGGGGGCAAGCTGGCACAGGACGACATTGGCGTCTTCCGCCTGGGCCAGCACGCCGTTGCCAATCACCGTGGCGCCACTCGATACCAGGGGCAGCTTTCGCGGGTCGCGGTTGTGCACCTCCGCCGGGGAGACGCCGGCGAACAAAGAGCCGGCGCCGAACGGCGAGAAGTACGCCGCGATGTGCTCCTGCGTGACCATGGCCACCTTGCGCGGCAGGAAGGCGTTGGCGTCGCTTTCGTCGAGGCCCACGGCAACGAGGTGGCCACCCGCCTTCAACCACCCGGCGATGGCCGCGGCGTCAGCCGCAAGCCTCCGCCCTCCGCCCGGGCCGACCACCAGAAGCTGGTCGGCCGACAATTCCCTGCCCTCGTACTCCGCGAGCGAGACTCCTGCGGAGCGCAGATGGCTTTCCCCGGCGGGATCGCCGGCGTAAACGACGCTACGGTTGACGCCCGGTCTCCAGGCTGAAACGTAAAGAAGCATGTTGCGGGCCAGGGTCTCGGCCGCCGGGTCGGTCTCCGTGCGGCCGTTCACGTCCAGTTGGCAGAAGAGCACCATGCCCTTCCCCTCGCGGTATTCCAGCAGGGGGCTGTATTGGAGGGCGTAGCCGCCGTCGAGGATGGGCAGGAAGTCGCCGCGCGCGGGCTTCTCGATGAGCGCCGAGGCCACGTTGCCGCGATTGCCGCAGCGCCACAGCCGCGTGACAGGGATTCCGCTCCATTTAACCGTGGGCACGTAGTTGAATTGAGCGGCGCGCTCGTAGGTGAGGCGCGGGGGAAGAATCGTGGATGCGCCGCGCCAGTCCCGCAAGTGCTCCTCGGCCAAGCCGGCCAGCAGCGGATGGTCCGGCACCCGTTGGAAGACCCAGCGCAGCCCATACTCGGCCACCCGGAACCCGAAGCGCTTCTCGAGCACGTCCGCCGTCTGCTCGAACACGATCACCTTGAGGCCATCGCGGACGGGCGCGATGGCCGGCGCCGCTCCCTCCAATGTGAGGGCGCCCTTGCCGACGATGAGCACGTCGTAGGCCGACAGATCGGCGTCGGCCTTCACGGTCTCCCAGCGGACCCCCATCCCTTTCAGCAGCTTGGCCGTCTCGCCTTTGGGGTCGAACAGCGCGATCTTCTGGGAGCGCGGGCGTCCCGCCCGCCCGGGGGCGGCCGAGACGGCCGCGCTCCCAGGCCGCGGCAGCACGTGAATGGAGAAGGAATCGTCCTGCGTCTCGCCGGTGGAAAACCTGACCGTCGCGCGCAATTCGTATCGTCCCGGAGCCAAATCCTTCGGCAGCTCGAACCTGAGGGGAAGGCGCTGCTGTGCGCCGGTTTGTAGCGTGACTTTTCTATTGCTGGGGCCGGCCGGCGAGACGCCAGCGGTACCTCGGAACAGCCCGAACGACCACTCGCAATCGGCGGTCACGGTCTGGCGGGAATTGTTGATGACGATGAGTTGCTTTTCCACCGCCTCACCGGGCAGGAGGTTATGGTCCTTGCTGGTGAAGGCTGCCGGCTTGCCGCCGATGTAAGCCAGCAACGCCGCGTTGTTGCGATACAGGGCTGCGGCCGCGAGAGTGGGGACGTAATCCGCCGGATGAAACGCCAACTGGGCGCGCGCCTCCGCCTCCCGCACGTAAGCCGGCCTGGGGCCGGGCCGCTGCAGGTTGTCCCAATCAACTTCCAGTTGGGGGTCGCCGCGTGGCCGCTCGGGGGTGGCGGGCTTCCAGTAACTCGCGTATTCCCACGGCGAGTTGGCCGACAGGCCCCAGGCGCGGAAGGCCCGCCAGTTGTCCGTAAGGTGCATGGCGATCACCCGGAACCGCTCATCAAACACCTGCGAGTTCAGTGAGTGCGGGTAATCCCAGCGCTGCCAGGCACGGCCCTTGCGGAACTGCTCCGCTTCCCAGCGCAGGTTTGTCTTCTCCTCCTCGGTGACTTCATAGGAGCGGGCGCCCAGGAACTGGGCGTTCCACTCGGCAACGCAGAACTCCCAGGGCGCCACGGCGCTCCCAAACTCGCGCTTCCCTTTGTACCAGCCGCGGTACATGGCCCAGTCCCACAGGAACGGCACGCTGTACTCGCAGGTGAAAACCGGTTTGACGCCCAGCGTGGCCCAGTGCTCGAACCAGTCGGACATTTCCTGAATGGGGGCCCAGTTGGCGTAGAAATTGCTGGTATGGAGCGCGCCGAGGTTGCCCGAAGAGTGGTGATAGACGAAACGGCTGGGGTCCAGCCGCCGGATAATCGTCTCGGCTCGCAAGGCGCGCCCGGCGTTCCGCAAAGCCCATGGGTCGCGCGGGTTCTGGATGCCGTCGATCATGTCCGGGTTCATGTCCTCGCCGTACCCGGTGGCGTTATGGCTGGTGGAGTAGCACACCACCGACGGATGGTTCTGGGCCACGCGCACGTAGAACTGCGCGTGTTGCGCGTAGCCGTTGGTGTCATCCGCGTCCGGCGCGCCCCAATCGTAGTGCCCGAAATGCGGCTGCGAGAAAGACAAGAGCATCCCTTCGTCGTCGGCGGCCTTCAACACCTCCTCGAAGCTGATGTGCGCGCCCGGTTCGCAGCCGTAGTTGTGGGTATAAACGAAGTTAATCCCGAAGCTCTTGAAGCGCTGCAGGGTGGCGCGCGTGGCGTCGTAGCTGGCCAAGATCGAGCTGCCCTGGCCGTTGTCGATGGGGATGGCGGAAAGATGGATGCGCGTGCCGTTCAGGTAGAAGTCCCGGCCGTCGATCCAGAACTCTCGAAACCCGAAGCGGACGGGCAGGGCCGTATCCAGCAACTTCCCGGCGGCATCCAGCCCGGCATCCAGCAAGGAGAGGCTCACGCCGTACTGGTTTTGGGGTGTGTGCGTGTCCCAGAGCTTCTCGGGCCGCCAGTGCTCTGTGATCGCGATGCGGCCGTTCCTCAGGTCGCCCTCTCTGAACGGCTGGCTTGTGAACTCCGCCACCTGCCGGTCTCCGTCCGTGATTCGGGCGCGCAAGACATACCGTATCTTGGCATCCAGCGCATCGAGGCCCGCCTCAAAGGTGATCTGCCATCTGCGCACCGACGTCTCCACTTTCAGATCGGTAATGCGCGGCCCGGCAGGCGTGCCGGCGAGGTAGACGTCGCCGCACAGTCCCCGCCGCGCCACCCTGCCCTCCACCTGCCTGGCCGACGCGGTGTCGTTATAGGACAGCATGACGGCTTTCAACGGCATGGCCACCACCAGCATGCTGAGGGTGTGCGTTCGACCCGGGCGGCACACGGAACTGAGGTCGATCTCCCCCCAGGGGTAGCGCATTTCGCCGGCCTTCTTGCCGTCCACGTACAGGACGGCATAGGAGTTCAGATACTCGGCGTACAGGGTGATGCGGCGGCCCGACCACTGCCGAGGGACCGTGACCTCCCGCTGGTACCATGCCGCGGTGGCGCCCCTCAGCGCCTCCTTCTTCCAGTCCCGATGCGGGTAGAAGAGCTGGGGGCCTGTTCCTCGCTGGCTGCCTCCCGGCCAGCTCTCCGGGACCCGGAGATGGCCCCAGCCGCCGGTGGGCGCCGCATCCGCAGCATCCGGAGCAGGCTGCCAGCGCCACAGGCCGTTGACGGACATCCGCGCGCGTGTCGGCGTGGATTCGCGATAGGCCTTGGCCGCGTCCCAGACCGCCTTCACGCCTTCCGGCAGCTCCCTCTCCGCAGGCTCTTGGCCGGCTGCCTGCGGCATCGCCCCGCAGACAGGCGCCGCCAACACGCAGATTGCGGACCTCCGAGACATCCGAGGCATCGAACTCTCCTCTCCCTAGCCCGGATTTCTCACAAGCGGGCGAGCGCGGCTGGCTGAGGCGGGCAAATGGCTCAGCCAGCGGCCGGAAGGGCTGCGGGGCGGCAATTCAGAAAATTTTGTGCGTGTAAAGCACCGGGGCGCT
>Ga0315282_10007211_pt1 | contig 18338 bp, 17 predicted proteins | sample YL17G07_20_MG_FD_203693 | JGI IMG/M metagenome (GOLD analysis project Ga0315282, IMG submission 203693) | Sediment microbial communities from Yellowstone Lake, YNP, Wyoming, USA - YL17G07_20 | ecosystem: Environmental > Aquatic > Freshwater > Lake > Sediment | place: USA: Wyoming | collected...
TATGAAAGAAGGCGAGATTTTCATTGCCGGCGAACCATACAGAATGCCCCACGCCGTCATTACGCCAGGAAGTTTCATCGCCATGGACCACGTCGGAGGCCCTGATCTTCTCGCGCAAATCCTCATAGATCGGCCCACCCCGTGCTGCCGCTTTCCGGTCGAACCCCAGGGCTGAGGCCGGAACAAACATTAGGCCGAACAACTCCCGGAACAACTCAGCCGTTTTTCTATAGGGAATCCCGATCCGATAGCGTAGGTAGAGCGCCACGGATTTGGCGACTGGCCCGATGGGGGCGTTCAAAAGCTCGCCCTCGCCGGCCTGAACTACCGGACGATGGCACCGCCCGCACAACGCCTGCCCATGCAGATAGCGGGTAACCACGGTCCGGGGCCGGATGACGATATCTTCCTGAAAGTGCTCCGTGCTTTCCTCCATCGGCCTCAAGTCTTTGGATTGGCAATGGGGGCAGATCTTCGGAGCAGCCACGTGGACGGTCCGATCAATCCGGTCCGGCTTGGGCCGCACCCATCCCGGATGTCCCACCGGCGCCCCGCGTTTTTTCTTTTGCCCCTCGTTGGACGATGCGGCACCTTCGACATCCTTTCCGCCCGTCTCCGCGTCTCTCTTCTTATTCCGCCTAAATTGCCGTCGATGCAATGCCTGAAGCCGCGCCCTGAGCTCCGCATTCTCCCGTTCCAGAGTACGTATCCGGTCATCCCTGGCTTTTAAGTCATCATCAAAGGCATCGATGATCCGCAGATGTTCCTGGTACACATCGTTGGCCCGTCGGTACTCCCCCAGGACCCAGGTGGTGGATAATCCGTCCAGATAGGGGCAGGTGTGCTGGTATAAACATTCAAAATCATGGGGCGGATAGGGGTAGCGCGGCATTCCTACTTGTTCTCCAGGTTCAGGATCTCCCAGTTGACTTTGGAGAGTGCCTGGATAAGCCTCCAGAGGCTCTGGTAACGCCTGCCCATCTCCAAAGCCTTCGGGACAATGTCCTTGCGGACATAGAGAGTTATGGTTTTTCCTTCCACCTTGGTCGTCAGGCCATGGCCGGTCATAGAAGGGGACTTGGCGACCGTCCCGATAAGAAAACTATCCAGCATGGAGGCAATGTCCTCCCGAAGCCGGGCCTGGCGCTTCTTCAGGATGTCTTTTCGGCTCATTTCGGCCTCCTTCTTACATGAGTATTTATACTCATATTATAAGAACACAAAAACGCCCACAAATCAAGAAAATTGTGGGCGCGTGATCAAAAAAGTTCCCAAAGGACTAAACTGTTACGGTTTCCACCCGGAGTGAATCTGGGGACGTTGATTCTTACGGTGCATTGCCTAATTTCTGGAAAATTAATCCATTCCCGCTAATGCACGGCTAAGGCTCGAGGGGTTACCCACTCCCAAAATTGAAAAACCCCCAAAGGAGAAAAGGGTCTCCCCTTGGAGGCTTGCTATCAGCACCTTCCGGAAATTTCCTTTCATAAGATGCCCCAGAAGGTTAAAGGTTAGGTTGAGAGGTTAATCAGGAACGGTTGGGAAATTCGCTTCCCTTTGTCCTTTAAATATTCTGAAAACAATGAAAAGTCAAGGGGAAAATTTGCTAAAACCGTAAATCGCAAGTCGTGAGGGCGCAAGGGGTGAAACCAAAATCTTGCATTTCGTGTTCCGCATTGCACGTCCCAAGGAAACGGTCGGAATCGGACACTGACATTCCTTCGCTAGGACTGACCCTCTTCAATCTCCCGTCGCATGGCCTCGATGGCGGCCCGAAGGGTGGGTAAATCGCACATATAATGGGATCTATTTTCTTTGCATTCGATTTCTTTTGTTCTCATTTCTGAAAAAACAAAACCCCATCTCCTTTTGAGAAATGGGGTTTTGGTCTCTTCATTCTGGTTTACCCTCCGTCAAGGCGTCAAAAAGGGACCTGCTGAAAAATTAGGAACCGTGGTCCTTCCAATCTATCTTGGAAGTCCCGATTCCTTTCCATTCCTGCGCATTAAAAGGCAGATTGATCAGCGATTGAGATGGCCGTGAGCTTTGGCCATCATCTATCGAGCTGTCCACCGTCAAGCGTTTCACCAAGTCTTCTCCCTCTGGTGGATGATTTCATCAACCGCCGAAACCTGGTCCCATTGGGCGGAGACCTTCTTCCTCAAACTTTTCCAGCTATCCAGCCTGGCTTTCGTCACGGTTGGCCTCTTAACTTTGTCAAGGATCATTTCTTTCTTCATGTCCCTGATCTCATGCATGAGCGCATCCAGTCTGTGCTCCAATGTGCTGGCCATGATGAGAAAACCTCCTCTGCGGGCTACTTTCAAATCATTATATCACGTCTCAATATCAGGTCTCATGGAATCTCCCACGCAAATTATTTTATCACACATGGCTCAACAGCCCATGGAGGACATAGGGTAATGAGCGGTCAAAGAAAAATTCAATTGCCCGCCGAGGCGGGCGGAAAAAGCGAAGAAGAGGGGGACGAAAAAGAAGGATTTAATAATTTGTTCCATTTGGTCTGGAACAAAACATCCCCCTCACCCGAACCCTCTCCCACCGGGGGAGAGGGGTTTCCGGATGGACGCTAGGAAGCTTTCAAACCAAACAGGGCGATGGCGTTCTCCCGCATGATCTTGCGCCGGTCTGCGGCCTTGATCCGGGTAAGTTGCGAAACCGTTTGGACCGGATTTTCATCTCCCATATCGTAGGGATAATCGGTCCCCAAAAGGACATGATCGCTTCCGGCCAGAGAGACCAGGTACCGGAGCGCGTCGGGATGGTGCGTAATGGTATCAAAATAGAAATTTTTGAAAAACGCCATGGGAGACTGGTGGACTTTCTCCTTGCATTCCGGCCGGACCTGGTATCCATGCTCCCACCTTCCGATGATATAAGGAAATTGCCCTCCCGCATGGGCCAGGATAATTTTGAGTCCAGGGTATTTCTCCAGCACACCGCTGAATATCAAGTTGGCCGCGGCGATGGTCGTATCCAGGGGGTTGCCGATGAGGTTGTTCAGATAAAATTCCAAAAGCCGGTCTAATCCTGCCACATGGTGGGGATGGATGAAAATGGGCATGTCCAGATCTTCGAGAGCCTTATAGATCGGCCAAAAGACTTCATCCCCTAACTCCCTCTTCCCCACATGGGAACCGATTTCCACGCCCCGAAGGCCCAATGTTTTCGTTGCTCTCGTCAATTCCTTCAAGGCTTCGTCCGGGACCTGCAACGGGAGGGTGGCCATTGCGGCAAACCGGTCCGGATACTTTTTGACCATCTCCGAGAGCTGGTCATTATGGAATCGGGCCAATTCAATCGCGAGATCGTCCTCCACCTCGTAAAGGAAAGCAAAGGGCGTAGAAGAGAGCACGTTGAACTCGAGGCCCTTCTCCTCCATGTCCCGAATTTTTTTCTGGGGATCCCTCAATGCGTCCCGAATGCCGGCCATGATCCCCCGATTGAGTTCTGCCGAATGACGACCCGTGGCAGAAACGACGAACCGGTCGAAAATCTCCTCTTCCGAATATCGCTTTTTTAGGATGGCCAAGGTACCGGCAAACTCCACATGGGTATGGATGTCAATGGCCGCATGTTTCATAAACTTCTCCTCTTATTTCTTAGTGGCTCTTTCTGCTTCATATTTCTTTCGAGCTTTCTGGTAGTAATCCCATACCTGTCGAACCCCTTTATGTCCATCGGACTCCTGCTTCTTAAACATCTCTTCGTTGGCTCTATTTCCAGCTTCCAGGATGAATTTCTGATCTTCCGGCGAAGCGTCCTTAAAAGTCACCCCGTGTTTTGTCCTCCATTCGTTCTTGGTTGGCCCTTCATCGTCTATAAGCGTTTGGGCGTAGCGAATCGCATACTCTCTCCTCAAATCCAGAAACATTTTCTGGGTTTCATTGGGAAAAGCAAGAAATTTTTTCCGGGTCATGTAGAATCCCGAGGCCATCGCTCCCCCATCCCCGTGTGCCCCCGGCGGGTTAGCAGCATACACACATTTGACTATCTCGTAAAATTTAAACGGATTGCTGAGGACAATGGCCATGTCGCCTAAAGCGTCAATGGTCCCTCGATCTATGGCCTCGTACATGTCACTGAAGGACATGAAGATCGGGTTGGCCCCGAGATTCGTATAGAATTGAGTCCGCACCCCGCCATACGTTCGCAGGGATTTTCCTTTTAAATCCTTTACCGAATTGAGGCATTTTTTGGTTCCGATGGGCGCATGTCCGCTGATGTGGGGGGCGATCAGAATGATATCCTGCTTGGCGAACTCTGCTTTAATATTGGGCTCATTATCCACGGTATCGATGAGCCCCAATACCGCGGCTACATAGTCATCTCCAAAATTGAAGAGGTTATCCAGCATGAGATAATTGGGTAGCTGGCTCGGAAAGTAGGTGCTGCTGACCCAGGCCAGGTCAGCCATACCGGATTGAATTCCGGGAAGGGCATCTTTCCATTTGACCAGAGACTCCATCCAGAATATCTGGACTTTGATCTTACCTCCGGTCCTTTTTTCCACTTCGCTGGCCCACCATTTGTGTTGGTTACCAAACCATGATTTTTCGGGGATCGCATTGGCCATTTTTAATGTCATGGGTTTCAATTCTTGAGCCCCACAGGTCGTGGAGAATGTAAAAACCGTTAAGGTCAAACCCAACGCGATGACGAACAGAATAGAAACTCTTTTCATCTTCTTTCCTCCTTCCCTAATGATATGGGTGAATGCGCCTCACCCGCAAGAGATTGGTTTCTGGAAAACGACGATATAACCCCGCCTTCAGAGCCACCTCCTTTCTTAAATGATACAGCGAACGATGCGGCAGAAAAGCTTTGCGTTCAGCGGAAACCCTCTCCCACCCATTCTGGCTGCGGTCCTCGGCCTTCCACCCGGGCCAGACCGCCGTAGCTAATTACCCGTACCTTCAACGCCAGATCTACCGCGTTTGGAATCCAGTGCGGGCTTTACACGGGTAAACAATATTTTCCATTGCCTTGCCGGGTGCCGGATTATCCCTTGGGAATGAGGGGCGGCATTCTTTCTACGCCAGGTTGAACCACAGGAATACGGCTACCTCTTTCCATCATTGGGGGTCTGGGATCATTTCTTTTTTGCCCGTTGATCCTCATATTTCTTCAGGGCAGTCATATAGTAATCCCACACCTTCCGGGCCTCCTTATGCCCCTCGGAATCCTGCTTCTTCAGGATAAAATCCGTGGCCTTTTGACCGGCTTCCTGGAGGGCCTTCTGATCTTCTGGCGAAGGATACACGATCTTTACGCCATGTTTTGTTTCCCATTCACGATAGAAGCCAACTTCGGAATCTTGAGTCCCATTCGCATAACGCTCGCTGTATTCTAATCTCAGTTTGAGAAACATTTGCTGGATATCTTTGGGAAACTTATTGAAGACTTTCCGGTTCATATAGACGCCCGAAGCCAGGGCTCCGCCGGCATTCGTCATGTAGAGATATTTCGTAACTTCATAATGTTTAAAGGTTTGACTGAGCATCATGACTTCCTCAGCGGCATCGATGGTGCCCCGGTCGAGGGCTTCGTAAATGTCGCTATAAGACATAAAGATCGGATTCATCCCGAAATTTTCAAGGTATTTCCCCCTCCCTCCGCCGTAAGTCCGAATCGTCTTTCCCTTTAAATCTTTATTCGAGGTAACGGGCTTTTTGGAACCAATCTGCATCTGTCCGCTAATGTGAGGGCAAATTAAAATGATACTTTCCCTCTCCATCTCGGCTCTCAAGTTCGGCTCATTATCTGTCGTATCAATGAGAGCCAGAAAAGCAGCGAAGTAATCTTTACGAAAAGCGAAGGGATTGTCTAACATGAGATACAAGGGGAGGTTGCTTGGATGGTAAGTACTGCTAATCCAGCCGAGATCCGCGATCCCCGATTGGACTCCCGGCAGCATATCTTTCCATTTGACCAGGGATTCCATCCAGAATATCTGGATTTTCACTTTACCCCCCGTCCGCTTTTCCACTTCGCTCGCCCACCACTTGTGTTGCTGGCCAAACCAGGATTGCTCGGGTGTAGCATCCGCATATTTCAACGTAACCGGCTTAAATGTTTCCTGAGCCATACAGGTACTCGAGAATACGGGAGTAATGAGTGCTAGACTCCATACCGCTGCAATGAGTAGAACATACATCTTTTTCATCTTCCTCCTCCTTTTTCTAAAGATAGTGAACAACTCATTTATCCAAGTGGAGAATTCTTAAAGACCGGTTTTAAAGAACACCTTTCTCCTTTCAGACCCTCATAAGCATCACCTCCTTGACTAAACCCTCCTCGACCGGCGCTGGCTGCCGGGCTTGAAGAAGGAGGGAAACCCGGGTAACCTTCCCTGTCATAGCTATGCAGATCATCATTGCCCCCATTGTGCCGATCTGACTTTTAATCCCCGGCCGACCACCAGGGAGGCAAGTTCATCCAATTCGCCAGGCCCAATCAAACTAGGTCATAATCAATTCGGCTTCTACGACTTCTCTCTTCAAACCGGCAAAGGATTCGCGCCCCGCGGTTAGATGGATAAATTTAATCGTATTGATGACCATTTGAAGCACCAGGAAGGTCATCCCTACCGCATAGAGAGTTTTAAAGGGCCAGAGGGGAAACCGATAAACTCCGATGCGCATCTCCAGGATGCTGATGGCTTTGATGGCCTCCGCCCAAGCTCCGGTCATCAAATAGCCGAATGCCAGGGTGGCCAGTAAATTGGCCATTGTATCGAAAAGATGTTGCAGCCACACGGGAAATTTTCGGGTTATAATGGTTACGTTCACGTGCCCGCCTTCCAGGGCCACAATGGATACTCCAAAATAGACTGAAGTGACGAGGAGACTCTCCACTGCCTCTAAGGCGCAAGGGAAGGGAATGTAGAGTTTTCGGCCGATCGCGTTCAAGCATTCGATAACGGTCATCACAATGAGGGGGGAGAAGATAATATAGGTCCCGATTCGTTTAAACTTTTCCTCATAGACCATAATCATTCTTTCCATGAAGCCCTTCCTTTCTCACAGGAATCTTCTAAAAAAATCAATCACCTGGTGGATAGCATCATTCGGGGCAGCCAAAGGGATATCTCCGGGAAGATGCAAAGGATGACAGTGATCAATATCATCAAAACGACGAAAGGAGCCGCTCCGGCGAAAATATCATTCAAATCGACCGCATCGCCCATCGCCGCCTTCATCACATAACAGTTGAGCCCCAAGGGAGGAGTGACGGCCCCTATGACGATCACCATGCTGATAAAGACACCAAACCAGACCAGGCTTGCTCCATGGGCTTGAACAAGAGGGGCCACCACGGGCATGGTCAGGACCATCATCGATATGGCGTCGAGAAAACATCCCATGATTAAATAAAGAATCATCAAAGCTGCGATGATTGCCCAATACGGCAAGCCCATTTTCGTAACCCAAGTTGTGATGGAAGAGATGACTCCGCTGACGGACAAAAAGGCCGCAAAGACCGAGGCGGCTCCCAAAAGAAGAAAGATCATGGCGCTGGCCTTGGCGCTATCGATAGCTGCCGTTTTCATCTTTTCCCAGGTAAATTTCTTTCTATAAACGACCAGCAGAAGAGCGCCCACAACGCCCACGGCCGCAGCCTCATCGGGTGTGGACCAACCCGTATAGATGGCGCCCAGGACCACGCCGAAAAGCAGAACGACGGCCCAAATATCCCTTACGGCCTTCAGACGCGCCTTCCATGAAGTATCAATGCCTTCCGTCTTAGGAGCATATTCGGGTTTAAGCCAACAGAATAGGGCGATCGCCACGGCGAAGATACAAGCGTAGAGAATCCCCGGCAAAATGCCGGCGATTAAGAGTTGGCCAATAGAGGTCTCAGTCATCACCCCATAGACCACCATAATGATGCTCGGCGGGATAAGAACGTCTAAGCCACCCCCTGCTGCTACCACCCCTAAGGATAATCTTTTGTTGTAACCGCTTCTGATCATTTCGGGAACGGAGATCTTGGAAAAGACGGCACACTCTGCCAGACTCGACCCAGAGCAGGCCCCAAAAATGGCACAGGCGTATACCGTGGCTACGGCCAGCCCCCCTGGAACCTTCCCAAACCAGGCGCGGGCAGCATCGTAAGAATCTTTCGAAAGGTCGGCATAAAAGGCCAGGTATCCCATCAACAGAAAGAGGGGCAATGCCGAGAGCGTAAAGTTGGAGGTGTGCGAATAGACCTCCAAGGGTATGAATTTGAAGACCACCTGAGGATCGTATACATAAAACAGCCCGGCAGTGCCCACGACCCCCATGGCGTAGGCGATGGGCACCCTGAAAAAAATAAGTATTACGAAGGCTAAAAACCCAAGATATCCAATCGTCAATTGATCCATTTTTTTTAATCCCCCTTGTGGACTAAAAACCCCTCCCGGAAGCCCTAACTTCAATGAGAGGGGGTCCCCGACTAGGAGACCTTTACCAAAGTTGGATGAAGTTGTCAATGAAAATTTGGAGGATATACGAGGGATTTTATTATTGACATTCAAATCTGATGTTCCTATACTTGCAGCCAGAAAAAATAGCTTTTCTTAATTCTACATTCAAACGATCTATTCAACCAACCAGCGAGAAGGAGGAGGAAAGATGAGCGAGAAGAGCGAACTCCGGGATGGAATGAGGATTGACTGGGACGTCCCGATCCGGATGGACGATGGCCTCGTGTTGCGGGCTGACGTCTACCGCCCGCCGAAGGACGGCAAGTATCCCGCGATCATGACTTACGGCCCCTACGGCAAGTACCTTACCTTCCAAGACGGGTATATCACCGCTTGGGAACGGATGGCCGCCGACCATCCGGACGTCACCGCCGGTTCGACCAACAAGTACCAGAGCTGGGAAGTGGTGGACCCGGAAAAGTGGGTGCCCTACGGCTATGCGGTTGTCCGCGTGGACTCGCGGGGTTCCGGCCGCTCCCCGGGCATCATCGACTTGTGGTCGGCACGGGAGGCGAAGGACTTCTACAACTGCATCGAATGGGCGGCTGCGCAGCCCTGGAGCAACGGCAAGGTCGGACTCAACGGCATTTCCTACTATGCCATGAACCAGTGGCAAGTGGCTTCGCTGCAACCCCCGCACCTGGCGGCCATATGCATCTGGGAAGGGGCGGCTGACTTCTACCGCGATTTTACCCACCACGGGGGCATTCTCTCGATGATGCCTTCGCTCTGGTTTCCCATGCAAGTTCTATCGGTCCAACACGGTTTAGGCCAGCGCGGTCACCGCAGCCGCATGGTCGCCGATTGGGTCTCAGGTCCGGAAACCCTGACCGAAGAAGAACTCGGGGCCAACCGTCGTGACTTTGGGGAAGATGTCGCTGCGCATCCGATGGATAATGACGATTACTGGCAGTCCCGCATGCCGGATTGGTCGAAGGTTAAGGTGCCGCTCCTATCCGCGGCCAATTGGGGAGGTCAAGGGCTTCACCCTCGAGGGAATTTTGAGGGATTCGTGCGGGCGGCCTCGACGAATAAGTGGCTCGAAGTGCATGGCATCGAGCACTGGACGGAGTTCTACACCGACTATGGCGTCAACTTGCAGAAACGGTTCTTCGGCCATTTCTTAAAAGGGGAGGACACGGGCTGGCCAAAGCAACCCCGCGTGCAGTTGCAGGTGCGCCATATCAACAAATTCGTCCAGCGCATGGAGAATGAATGGCCGCTGGCCCGTACCCAGTGGACCCAGTTTTACCTTAACCCCGCCGACCTCAGCCTCAGCACCAAGGCACCGGCTACAGGGGGGACGGTCACTTACGAGGGGCTCGGTGATGGGGTGACCTTCCTGACGCCGCCGCTGGAGAGGGAGACCGAGATTACCGGCCCGTCGGCCGCAAAGCTTTTCGTATCCTCAGAGACCGAGGACGCAGACCTGTTCCCCGTTCTGCGCGTGTTCGCTCCGGACCTAAAGGAGGTTGTCTTTATGGGGGCGCTCGACCCGCACACACCGGTCGCCCAGGGATGGCTGCGGGCTTCCCACCGCAAGCTCGACCCGAAGCTCACGACGAAATACCGCCCCTATCATACTCACGACGAAAAGCAGCCCCTGACGCCCGGTAAGGTGTACGAGCTGGATGTAGAGATTTGGCCGACCTCCATTGTCGTGCCCGCCGGCTACAGGATTGCGCTTACCGTGCGGGGGAGGGACTACGTATATCCGGGAGCAACCGGGGAGAGGTTGTCGAATATGAAGAAACCCATGACGGGTGTAGGGCCCTTTTTCCATGACGATCCCCGGGACCGGCCGGCAAAGATCTTCGGAGGTAAGGTAACCCTGCACGTGGGACCGAACCAGCCGGCCTATGTGCTATTGCCGATCATTCCCAAGTGAGCATCCGGCGGGCTTGCGCGCTGGGGTACTTCAGCGCGCAAGCACGGTATTCTGAGAAGGTGGATGAGGCCATCGAATTCCTGACCTAATTCTCTCATCGGGCGTGTTTACCCCTTCACTCCGGAACGACCGCCGTTTCATGAATCCGTGGATGCGCCTGATCTTCTTCTCAGTCATCGAAGAAGGCATGGGAAATGCTATATCCAACAAAGTTTTCCAGACGAGGGGGGTGAGGACGATCGGTTCGGCCTCATGATGATGAAATGGTAATGAAAATCTTCCAATCCGTGACCGTTCCAGAAAAGTCTTTCTAGAGAGGGAGGGAGTGTTCATGAGCAAGCAGGAAAGGGTAAGGGTTGCTCTCATCGGGATCGGGAGTTGGTCCAGTGCAATCGCCAATGCCGTCCAGAGAAGCCAGAAGGTAAAAATGGTGACCTGCTACACCCGAACGCCGGAGAAACGGGAGGCCTTCAGCAAGAAGTATGGTTGTGATCAAGAGAAGAGCTTTGAGGATGTCCTGAAGAGGAATGATGTCGAGGGCCTCCTGCTCACGACCCCGAATGCCATCCATCCCGAGCATGCCCTGTTAGCGGCCCAACAGGGGAAGCACATCTTCGTGGAAAAACCGATCGCCAATACCCTGGCGGATGGGAAAAAGATGGTGGAGGCGTGCCAGAAAGCAGGGGTCGTCCTCTTGGTTGGCCATGATATGCGCCGCCTCTCGGGATTTCGCAAGATCAAAGAGCTCATTGATAAAGGTGCGATTGGTAAGCCCATCATGGTGGAATCCAATTTCGCCGCAACGTTGGGGTTTGAATTGACCCCGGAAAAATGGCGGTGGTACGGAGACGATTCGGGATGCCCCGCAGGGGCGCTCATGACCATGGGGATCCATCACGCCGATACCCTGCGCTATTATTTTGGGCCGATTAAAAAAGTTTTCGCCTTTTTCAACAAACTTTACATCCGCGCGGAGGTCGAGGATGTGAATATGACGACGTTCCAATTTGAGTCCGGCGTTCTGGGCTATCTCGGTTCGACCTATGTCTCCCCCCGGTCGAACTGGATCTATGTCTATGGGACCGATGCCCATCTTTACTGCACGCTCTCTCTGCCCAATGTGCCCTTTAATGAATACCTCCAGATCTGGTCCGTCATCGATAAATATACTCTGCTGCAGATCTTCGACAAGGGCAAAGACAAACCCGAACCGATCCCTTTATCGATCGGGGATCCGATCCTCGAAGAGGTCGATGAGTTTGGTGATTGTATCCGTACGGGGAAAAAGCCTGAAACCGACGGACCGGGAGCCCTGGCGGCCCTCGCTTTCATTCGAGCCGCCATAGACTCGGCTCGCACAGGAATACCGGTAAACCTACAAGTCTAGGTAGTGTCCATCCGGAAACCCCATTTTTCTCCTCCCCCTCGACGGGGGAGGGGAGGGTGAGGGTGATAATGGTTCAGAATATTGAAATGTTCTGTTTTGCTCCCCCTCACCCCAACCCTCTCCCGCAAGGGGAGAGGGAGTTTCCGGATGAAAACTAGGAAAATATCGGACAAGTAAAGGAGGGGATTAAAGTGGTGGAAATAAAGAAAGTTTCGGTCATCGGCCTGGGGTTGATGGGAACACCCATCGCCACCTTGCTGATGAAGGCCGGATACCGGGTGACGGGTTTTGACATCATCAAGAAGCAGATGTCCCATTTAGTTCCCCTGGGTCTGAGAGCCGTCCGTTCTCCCAAAGAAGCAGCCAAGGGGGCAGACCTCATTATGTTATCCCTCCCAAAGTGGGATGCGGTAGTCCAGGCGGTCGAAGGGAAGGATGGCGTTATGAAGAGTGTCCGCAAAGGGCAGATTGTAATGGATACCGGCACGTCCCCGCCATGGGAGAGCAGGGCTATGGGAGAGAAACTGGCCAAGAAAGGCGTCGAGTGGATGGATGTGCCCATTTCCGGATCTTCGGCCCAGGCCCGGGTGGGCAATATGGTTTTCATGGTGGGTGGGAAAAGAACCATCTTTGAAAAGGTCAAGCCCGTCCTCGACCGAATCGGCAAGAAGACCGTCTATGCCGGGAAGAGTGGCAATGGGGCGTCATTGAAGCTGGCCGTCAACCTCACCCTTTACCTCAACCAGGCGGCCGCCATTGAGGGATTGGTCCTGGGTCTCAAAGCGGGCCTCGATCCCGACATCTTGTTCGATGTGATGACCTCAGGGGCCGCCTCGAGTAATTTGCTAATCGCCCGCGGAAAGGATATGCTCAGCGGCAACTTCGCGCCCAAAGGCCCTACCGGCATAGCGAACAAGGACATGGCCCTCATCCTGGAAACGGCCAAGAAACTGGGGGTCGTGTTACCCGTAGGGGGATTGTATCAACAGCTTATGTTGAAGGCTCTTTATAATGGTTGGGGTCTATTGGATGCCACGGTGGTCATGAAAATCTATCAGCAGCTAGCCGAGGGGGCGGGGGAGAAAAAGAAGCCGGTCCGGAAGAGAAAATAATCGCCAGGATTGGAGGAGAGGTAGGGTATGAAGGGAATACGCGGAAAACTGCTCGAGATCGATCTGACTTCTGGGAAGTCGAAGAACATCATGATTTCCGACGAAATGGTTGGAAAATACCTGGGAGGAAGGGGCCTGGGAGCCCGGTTGTTGTTTGATCTGCTTCCCGCCAAAACAGACCCTCTCTCTCCGGAAAACGTGCTGATCTTTTTGACCGGACCCCTCACCGGATCGATGGTGACGGGCTCGTCCAAATTTGTTGTGGTAACCAAGTCCCCTCTCACCCATGGGTGGTGCGACAGCTATTCCAGCGGCAGAGTCTCGCTGGAGCTTAAAAAGGCCGGCTACGACGGGATGGTGATCCGGGGGAAAGCGAACCACCCCTGCTACCTGAGAATCGATGGTACGGGTATGGAGATCCGGGAAGCAAGCGGGATCTGGGGAAAAGACAGTTTCGAAACGGAGAGAGGGCTTAAAGAGGTCGAGAAAAATCCTTCCGTGGGGATCTCCTCCATCGGACCGGCCGGAGAGAAATTGTGTAAATTTGCCTGCATCAACAGTGATTTCTATCGTCAGGCCGGAAGGGGCGGTGTGGGCGCGGTCATGGGTTCGAAGAACCTGAAGGCGATCGTAGTCCAGGGGAAAGAAGCAGTAAGCCTCCATGACCGCAGGAGAGTGGTCGAGCTCAACCGGCAGAATTATCAGCGTTCCAAGACGAGCGCCGTGGCCCAGGCGAGAATGAAATACGGAACGCCCCTGACGCTCAATATCACCCATATGGGCGGAATTCTTCCGACGAAGAATTTTCAGTTCGGCACCTGGGAGAAGGCCCTTGAAAAAATTGATTCCGTGGGAGTCTACAAAAGCACCACTTCGCACAAAGCCTGCCCTTCCTGCTTTACCCACTGCGGTATGATTACCCGGGTTGCCGGGGGCAAATACAGAGGCAGCGAGCTGGAAGGACCGGAATATGAGACGCTGGGCATGTTCGGGTCCAACCAGCTCATCGATGACCTTCCCACAGTCATCCAGGCCAATATTCTCTGCGACAAACTGGGGCTGGATACCATCTCCACCGGGAATGTGATCGGCTTCATCATGGAATGTTTTGACAAGGGACTGATTTCGCCGCGGGAGGCGGAGGGCGTCGAAATCCGGTTCGGTGACAGTGAGGCCAGCCTGGCCGCGATCGAGAGGATCGCCTACCGGCAAGGCTTCGGCGATATCCTGGCCGGAGGAGTAAAGGTAGCCTCCGAACGCATCGGAAAAGATTCGGCTCGCTTTGCCATGCATGTCAAGGGAATGGAGTTCCCGGCCTACGAGCCCAGAGGGGCCTTCGGCTCGGGCCTTTCTTACGCGGTGAGTCCAAGGGGAGCCTGTCATCGGCGGGCCTGGCCGCCGGCAAAAGAAATCCTTGGGGGCTATCCCCCTTATACAGCGGAAGGAAAGGCGGAAATGATCAAGGGATTGTATGATGAGAACTGCGTTTTGCATTCCCTTTTGGTCTGCGATATGCCCGCGAAGTTCATTCCTTTGTCTCTGGACGATTACTCGAACTACTGGCAGGCCGTCACCGGGGAGTCGATCTCGAAGAATGACTTTCTGGCCATTGCCGGTCGGATCGAGACCTTGATTCGGATGTTCAACCTCAGAGAGGGGCTCACGCGCCAAGACGACACCCTGCCCTACCGGACGCTCTGGGAGCCTTTACCGGACGGCCCGGCCAAAGGGCAGTTCATCGGAGAGGAAAATCTCAACCGCATGATCGATGAATACTATGCCTGTCGAGGATGGGATTCGGCCGGAGTCCCCACAGCGTCCACCCTGCAAAAGTACGGGCTCTCCAGCAAAGAGCCCAAGGGGTGACGGGCGGGACCCATGAAGGTCATTATCAATGCCTTCGGTACGGACATCCGGCTGAAGCAGGAAGCCTCTTTAGAACCCGCATCGCCGGCCCTGAAAGATGTCTTGAGGGCTCTGCAAGATCAGGATAAGGGTCCGTTGGAGCGTTTTATCGAAGATGACCTTTCGCTCAAAGAAGGTTGCGTTATTCTGCTGAACGGCCGAAATATCGCCTCGCTCGACGGGTTGGAAACGAGAGTACATGACGGGGATGAACTGACCTTTACGGTCCTGGTAGCGGGCGGCTGATTGGAATGGGTCAGGAGTTGCTATGCGCCTTTCTCCAGTCGTAGGAAGTGGGTCGAGTATGCCTCTTCGATGTTCGGATCGCAGGATTTGCTGAACCGCCATGTTCTTTTCGGACCTTTTCCCCATGATACATAGGCCGTCTTGCTGGCGCGAAGCCCACCATTGCGGGCATTCTGCTGAAGAGCTCGCAGCGTATAATTGATCTTGGCCAAATTGACCGAGATGATTTGCTCGAGGCACCGAACCTTGCCGAAACGCCACGCTTCATAATGCTCTTTCGTGAGCTTGCCCATTTGGATTAGCACGTCCCCGAAGCTGATGTAGCCCTTTTCGCGTAGGACAAACGAAGATGCCGCGTTCATTTTCTTGATCAGATCGTTTCGGTTCAGGCGCATCGCGCGAAGCTCATTTGCTTATTCCTTGGCGTATAACGATTAATAATAATTTTGAAAAAAATTATTGACTTTTTCTTGGAGGGGGTATATTTTACCGAAAGCCAAATGAAAGTTTTTGAAAGGAGGTGATATTTATGGGGAGATGTTCGATCTTATTCCACTTGCTTGTTCCTGCCGGAAAATGGCAAACGGCCACCTGCAATGCTGTTTCATTTGCCAGACGTTGAACACCCATCTTCCAAAGACGGGATCGAGAATCATTGCTGCCCCCACTATCTGCCAGTATCAAAAGCCTAGTCGCGTGGGGGGAAGCGTGATGTCCCATTCGTTTCCACCAACTCAAGATGATATCAATGACAAAATCAGAGGTATCATGATCCGCCCCGACCGTCAGCCGTCCTTCATTCTTGGTAATATCAAACACACCATAGGGCGTCACCTTCCCCAATTATTTGTCTGCAAAATCGTGGACCCGAACTTCTTCCGGTCGATTCTTCGGTCGCCATTCCGCTCCATTATTCTTAAAATCCCCAACCAGCTCTTTTTTCTTTGGGTCAACCGATATCACCGGCTGTCGGCTCTTCTGAAAAGTCGTTGCAAGAGTATTGATGTATTCAAATTGGGCGTTTCGCTTAAAGAAGCAGGAATCAAGGAAATTTGATGGGGAAAAGGTGGGGAAGCCCGAAACGAACTTCTTAAGGGAATGCGAAAGAATTAGGTTGGATACAGGAAGAGAAATAAGGCGGGGGTCGAAAAAATTTTTGATTTTGGAAAGGGGGGATGACAGGGAAGACCCGGACGCTTTAAAGAAAAGGCCCATGGCTGCTTCAGGGAGGTCATGAGCCCATACCGTTCCGGGTATTCCTTCGTTCATCTGGTTTTTTCAAGCGATGTTTCGAAAATTCCAAACAAAGAAAGGAGGATAGGAAAATGAAAGGCAAGTTCACAATCGGAACGATCGTTGGGATAATGATGAGCCTTATGTTCTTGGGGTGGACCGATTCCGCGCAGGCAGCCAGTAAAAAATACAAATTCCGATTTAGTACTGCTTATCCGGCGACCGCCGTCGATACGCAGGTCTGGGCCAAGGTTATGAAAGAAATAACTGAGCGAACCGATGGAGCCGTAACTTTTGAGACCTTCTGGGGTGGCGCATTGGGCAAGATGATAGAGCACCTTGACATGGTCGGCAAAAGAACAGTAGAACTGGGGGAGACTCCCCTAGGAGCATGGCCAGCGAAACTCCCTCTTTTTGGTTTCGAGTATGCTTTCCCTTTTGGCCCGTCAGATCCGGAAATTGTCACGAAATGTATGTACGGCATGCTCTCTGAGTTTCCGGAATTCGACAAACAAGTGAAAGACAATAATGCGATTTTGATCGCCACTCTGCCTTGGGATACATACCACGGGTCCTCTCGGGAGCAGATTAAAAGCCTTAGAGACCTAAAAGGGAAAAAGATTGGCCTCTGGGGTATCTATTTCCCGAAATGGGTAGAGGCAGTCGGAGCCGTAGGGGTGCCCAGGGCGATGCCGGAAGGTTATATGATGTTGAAGACGGGGGTTCTGGATATAAGTTTAGAACCAGTCGACGTAACCTGGACGCATAAACACTATGAAGTGGCTAAGCACCTCTTCTTCCTGGATTCGGGGGCTTTTATGCCCAAATACCTGCTCATGAATTTGGATGCATGGAAAGAGCTAACCCCGGAGTTACAAAAGCTATTCATTGAAGTTGGAAGAAAAAATTCCCTGAAGTTTGCCGCGGATCTTAGGGAGAATCGGCGGAAAATCATCGATCAATTGCTAAAAGAGAAAAAAATATTGACTACTTATGAACTAACCCCCGCAGAAAAGAGTTGGTGGGCAGCGGAGATGCCCGATCTACCGGCAGGATGGGCGAAGACGATGGAAGCGAAAGGACTTCCCGGATGGAAAGCCCTTGATCGCTGGATGGAGTTGACCGCCGGTATGGGTCATAAATGGCCTCGCGCTTGGGGTAAGCGATAAAAAGAATGACCTGTTGGTTCCTGCCTTCGTCATATTTAGGCGAAGGCAGGACGAAAAAGGTTATCCCAAGGAGGAAAAGCCATGTTTGATGGCCTTTTTAATAAAATCGAAAAAGCCAGCCATAAGATTAATCGGATATTTACTTTAACCGTGTGCGGTTCTAGCCTTATTTTTATTACCTTCCTGATCTGCACAGAGGCGCTGGCGAGGAATTTTTTTAAGCTGTCCTTGCAGGCGACCATGGAACTTTCTCAGATTATCGTCGTCTGGGTTGTTTTTCCCGCTTTCGCTTTCGCTTTGATCACCGGCACCCATGTCCGCGTAACTCTGATCACCAACCTATTGCCCCAACGCCTTCGTGCGGGTTGTGAAATATTTTCTTATCTAGGGGGTCTGATTTTTTTTGCTTGTCTCTCCTATTTCGCTTGGCCTTATTTTTGGGAGTCCTGGAAGATTAAGGAGATCCCCATGGCACCCGTGGAGCTGCCTTTATGGTTCGCCAAGTTAGCGATGCCCATCGGTACCAGTCTCTTTTCCATTCAATTTCTAATGCTTTTGATCCGAACATTGCATCCCTCCCGGCCCGAGAAATGAAAGGAGAAAATCCCAATGGAGCCGATTTGGATTGGTTTTTGGGGAATAGTAGCTCTGTTTATCTTTCTTGCCGCAGGGATGCACATCGCGTTAGCCATGGCCCTCGTTGGGACCATTGGCGCGGCATTCATCTTGGGAATACGACCGACCATCCATCATCTGTTGGGGGAAGTCTTTTATTCCGTTTCCAGGTGGGACCTGATTGTACTCCCTCTGTTCATCCTCGTGGGTTTACTGGCGGGAGCAGCCGGACTGAGTAAGAACATCTATTATGTCCTAAGCTTATGGCTGAGGCAGATTAAGGGTGGGTTAG
>Ga0315282_10007212_pt1 | contig 18334 bp, 13 predicted proteins | sample YL17G07_20_MG_FD_203693 | JGI IMG/M metagenome (GOLD analysis project Ga0315282, IMG submission 203693) | Sediment microbial communities from Yellowstone Lake, YNP, Wyoming, USA - YL17G07_20 | ecosystem: Environmental > Aquatic > Freshwater > Lake > Sediment | place: USA: Wyoming | collected...
TGTTCGATGTCGTCCTGGCCGAGGGGATGCCCAGGCGGAGAGTGCTCCTCGCGCTGAGGACGATCTTCAGCGGCGAGCACCTCAAGCGAAATGACGTCCATCTCACCCGCGCCGCGTCCGTCCTGGTCCGTTCCGAAGACGGTCCCCTGGGACTCGATCTCGACGGCGAAGAGGGATGCGGACAGGATCTTCGGTTTACCGTCCTACCCAAGGCGCTCAAGATCATGCTCCACCCAGACACTGCGGCCATCAAAAAAATCTAAAACAAGCGCAATAATTATTCCGACATCCTCAATCGGGGGGCGCCGGATTCCACCCTCCGGCCCCCGGACCCCCAAGGAACCAGTCCCGTCGGTTCCCCCGTCGGACAAGCCGACGGGCCCCCCTCCGCTACGGGGTCTCGAGGGTGGAATCCAGCGCATCCTGACTCAGTCAACTTGTTTATTGCGTTTGCCTTTAGCTCGAAAGACTCTCGACGGCGTCTTTGACCGGGTCGAAGTTGATGAAGCGCCTAAAAGGAATGTTAAAGAACAGAGGGACGGAGAACGTCAGGACGATCAGGAAACAGACGGCCATGAGCGGTCGCAGGGGAAACAGTCCGGCCAATAATCCGCCCAGAGCCATGGCGATCGGAGTCAGACCCAGAGAAATGGCGCCCAGGAAGGCAAAGACCTTGCCTCGCATATCCTGGGGCACCACCATCTGGACCGTGGCCGAAATAAAACTGTTGAGGATGGCGTTCACGACTCCGCCAATGCCGGCAAAACCCAGCATGAGCGGGAAGATCCTGATCAGGGCAAAGATGATCATGCTCACGCCCATGATTGCGAAGCAGGCCATAAAAATTCCGAAGCGGCAGGATGGTACAAACTTGACGCTGGCAGAGGTGAGGTAGCCGACCAAGTTTCCTATGGCAAAGCAGGCTATGGCTATCCCATAGCGCCCGGGACCCAGGGCGGGAGTTTTTTGGAAAAGAGGCAGGATGAGGAAGATGCCCATCACAGAAAAAAAGTTGAGGACGGCGACCACCAGGAGAAGGAAGCGAAGCCCACGCATCTTCCAGGAGAGGGCGAGGCCGTCTTTGAGGTCGGCGAAGAAATGCTGGGGCCCCCGTCTGTGCACAATCCTGGGAATCCGGACAAAAAAAAGCGTCAGGGACGAAAAAAGATAAGAAAGCCCGTTGAACAGGAACATCAGCGGAGCGCCGAGAATCTGAAACAAAAATCCTCCCGCCGAGTTGCCGAGAATCCCGGAACCGGTGTAGATAAGGTTATAGGCGGAGTTGGCCTGGACGATCTTGTCCGGAGGGACAATATCCGGGAGAGAGGAGCTGACGGCGGGAGTGAAGAAAGCCCCGCAGAGACCAATGATGATCCCGGCCGCAAAGACCATCCATATCTGGATGAATCCGGCATACGCACCAACGCCGATCAGGACCACGAACACGCCGCGAATACTGTCCATCGCCACGAGCAGCCATTTCCTATCGCTGCGGTCGACGAGGACACCGGCGAAAGGAGCAGCCAAGATGCGCGGCAGTGTTGAGACTGCCATCAGCGTTCCCATGAGCGCGGTTGAGCCGGTCTTGGCGAGGATCCAGAAGCCCAGGGCGATGGCATAGACGACATCGCCTACAGCGGAAGCCAGCTGCCCCTGCCAGAGGAGAAAGAAGTTCAGATTCCAGATGCCGCGGGAGCGCTGAGGCTCGTTGTTCTCGTTCACCGGCCTTCCTGGAGGCAGCCTTGATCGAGTCTGAGGATTGTCTGGAGAAGGACATTCGCGCCTCTCTCCACATCTTCGGGCCGAGAATACTCTTTCGGAGAATGGCTGATTCCGCCGACGCTCGGGATAAAAATCATCCCGATCGGAGCGAGCCTGGCGATGTTTTGGGCATCGTGTCCGGCCCCGCTCGGAAGAAACAGTTTTGACAGGCCGAGATTCTCGGCGGCTCGGGCGATGCAGACGCGCAGGCGAGGATCTGTGGGAGCAGGTCTTGAGGCAGGTTCGATGGGGATGAAAGTCATTTTCGTCCCCGTCTTTTGCTCGATGGCCTTGGCTTCATCGCGAATGCGAAGATAAAGAGACTGGATCTTCTCTTCCGCCAGATCACGAAGCTCCAGGCTCAGGACGACGAGACCGGGGATGACGTTCGGAGCTCCGGGCTCAGCCCTGATCCTGCCCACCGTGCCGACCTGATTGCCCGGAACGCCGGTGACAACCTGATTGATGGCGATGATCAAATGCGACGCGGCCAGTAGGGCGTCATGACGTGAATTCATCGGTGTCGTACCCGCGTGATTGGGGACGCCTTCAATCCTAACCTCCCAGTGCTTGATGCCGACAATGCCCTCGACGACGCCGATCTCGGTCTTTTGGGAATCGAGCCTTCCTCCCTGCTCAATGTGGAGCTCGAGATAAGCTCTGATCTCCCCTCGAGGCCGGGCCGCGAGAGCGACCTTGGCGGGGTCGCCCCCGATCGAACGGATTCCCTCGCCGATCGTTTTCCCACTCTGGCTCTTGGTTTGAATGACGGCGGCCGGCAGTTCACCCGCCATCGCCAGGCTCCCGATCGAACCGCCCTCTTCATCGGAAAAAACGACGATCTCCAATGGATACCGGGTCGTAACTTTCTGCTCTCCTATGACCTGGACACATTCTATCGCCGCCAGAATTCCCAGCGCCCCATCGTATTTCCCCCCGTCGGGGACGGTATCGATATGCGAACCGATCAGGATAGGCGGGAGGCCGGGCTCCTTCCCCTCCTTCCGGCCGATGATATTGCCGGCTTCGTCGACGTGAACCATCAGTCCCAGTTTGCGTAAATAAGAAAGAATGTATTCGCGAGCTTTGATATCGGCTTCACTAAACGCCACCCGGTCAACGCCGCCGCCCGGATTCCTGCCTATTTCGGAAAGCTTCTCGATCTGCCGCGCCAGGCGCTGGCCGTTGACCCTCGCCTTTGTGACCGAGCTATCGGAGCGGGCCTCGGAGGGGCCGGGCAAGAGAATTGCGAGGATGATCAAGGCTGGCAATATCGATCTCAACGGCCCTTTCATCGCATCTCCTTGTCGGTCTAGATTATACTCGGCGGGGATACCTTGTCCACGGTTTTTGTTCTGAGCACTCCGATTTGACAATCCATTTTTGCTGGTATATAAGTCATCAAAATGGGAAGACCCAAAACTCAAAACCCGGGAGGGAAAATGGTCGCACTCAAAAAATCTGTTCTGATCTTCTTGTTTTTGGCGATTTCGTTGGGGCTCAGCTTCGGGCAACCCGAAAAGCCTTTCCTTTTTCAGCAGCCCACTCTCAGCAAAACTCAGGTCGTATTCGCGTTTGCCGGCGACCTCTGGATCGTGGGGCGCGAGGGCGGAGAGGCCAGACGTTTGACGAGCGCTCCCGGGATCGAGCGAGACCCGATTTTCTCACCCGATGGCAACTGGATCGCCTTTAGCGGGCAATATGACGGCAACACAGACATATTTATCGTCCCGGCGGCTGGTGGGGTCCCCAAGCGCCTGACCTATCATCCCGATCAGGATGAAGTCGTGGGCTGGACCCCTGACGGAAAGCGCATCCTGTTCCGCTCCTCGCGAGCGAGCTTCTCTCAGGTCCCCCGCTTCTTCACCGTCGGGGTCGAGGGCGGATTCCCGCAAGAGCTTCCGCTGCCCACGGCCGTCGAGGGCTCATACTCGCCCGACGGCAGCAAGTTGGCCTATGTTCCCACCGTGCAATGGCAGAGGGCCTGGAAGCGATATCAAGGCGGACAGACGTTTCCCATCTGGATCATCGATCTCTCCGACCTCAAGGTCGTGAAGATCCCTCGTGAAAACTCCAACGACAAGAACCCGATGTGGATGGGCGACAAGATCTATTTTCTCTCCGATCGGAGCGGTCCGGTGACGCTTTTTGTCTATGACCTTTCCACCGGAAAGGTCAATCGGGTTCTCAAGAATGACGGGCTGGACATCAAATCGGCCGCGGCGGGGCCGGGCGCCATCGTCTACGAGCAGTTCGGTTCTTTGAACCTCTATGACCTGGCCTCTGGAAAGGCCCGGACACTGCCGGTCAGCCTCAGCGGCGACCTCCTGGAGGTCCGTCCTCACTACGTAAAGGTCGGCAGCCGCATCGCGGGGGCAGGCCTTTCGCCCTCCGGGGCGCGGGCCGTCTTTGAGGCGCGGGGCGAGATCCTGACCGTTCCCGCGGAGAAAGGAGACATCCGAAACCTGACGAATACGACCGGCGCCATGGAACGCGACCCCTCCTGGTCCCCCGACGGAAAGTGGATCGCCTATTTCTCGGATGAATCGGGCGAGTATGCCCTTCATTTCCGTGACCAGTCCGGCAAGGGCGAGGTGAAGAAGATCGGCCTCGGCGACCCGCCCTCTTTTTTCTACAACCCGCTCTGGTCTCCCGACAGCAAGAAGATCACCTTCAGCGATAAGCGGCTCAACCTCTGGTATTTGGACATAGAGAAGGGCACGCCGGTAAAGATTGACACCACTTATTATTACAGCCCTCCTTTTGCCTTTGGCCCGACTTGGTCACCGGATAGCCGCTGGATCACCTATACAAAAGAATTGAAGAGCCATATGGACGCCATTTTCGTCTATTCCCTTGAGACGGCGAAAGCAACTCAGGTCACCGATGGCCTGAGTGATGCCAAATTCCCGGCCTTCGACCGGAGCGGCAAGTATCTTTTCTTTACCGCTTCAACGGATGCGGGCTTGACACCCGGCTGGCTCAATATGTCCAGCATGGAAAGGCCGGTCACCCGAAGCGTCTATGTCATGGTGCTCCGCAAGGACCTTCCCTCGCCGCTCGCGCCGGAGAGTGACGAGGAGAAAGTCAAAGAACCCGAAAAGGCCGAGAAAAAGAAACCCGACGAGATAAAAGCCGAGGACAAGAAGGCGGGCGGAGCCCCTCCCGCAGATCAGGCCAAGGAAAAAGAAAAGCCGGTGGAGAAAGTGAACATCGACTTCGACAATATCGGACAGCGAATTCTCTCTCTTCCCATTCCGGCGCACAACCACATGTCCCTGGCTGCGGGCAAGGAGGGAATTGTCTTCGTCCTGGAAGCGCCGATCATCCTCACCAGCGCCTCGTTCGGCCCGGGCGGGATCAGCGGGATGACGCTCCACAAATTCGATTTGAGCACGCGCAAGGTCGATAAATTTTTGGATGGGGTCAACTTTTTTGTCCTCTCCGCAAACGGCGAGAAGATACTCTACAGTCAGGCCGGGAACTGGACGATCGCCTCGACAACAGGCCCCATTGAGCCGGGCAAAGGAGTGCTCAGAACCGGGGAGATGGAGGTCTATGTCGAGCCACTCGCAGAATGGAGGCAGATGTATCACGAGGTCTGGAGGATCGAACGCGATTTCTTCTATGATCCGGGGCTTCACGGGCTGAACTGGAAGGTGATGGATCAGAAGTATGCTCCGTACCTAGAAGGAGTCGCTTCGCGAGCAGACCTGAACTACCTCTTCGAGGAGATGCTGGGCGAGCTCACCTGCGGGCACGTTTTCGTCAGCGGCGGGGACCAACCCGAGGTCAAGCAGGTCAGGGGTGGTCTCCTCGGCGCCGACTACAAGATCGAAAACGGCCGGTACCGGTTCGCCCGAGTTTACAACGGCGAAAACTGGAATCCCGAGTTGCGGGCCCCGCTGACCCAGCCGGGGGTGAATGTTGTCGCCGGTGAGTATCTGCTGTCCGTGAACGGACGCGACGTCCCGGCCTCAGAAGAAGTCTACAAGTTTTTTGAAGCGACTGCCGGCAGGCAGGTGACGATCAAGGTCGGCCCCACTCCTGACGGCAAGGGCGCCCGCGAAGTCACCGTCGTTCCCGTGGGGGATGAATCCAGACTGCGCGGCCTGGCCTGGGTCGAGGGCAACCGCCGCAAAGTCGATGAGCTCAGCGGGGGGAAGCTGGCCTACGTCTATCTCCCCGACACGGCGGAAGGCGGCTACACCTATTTCAACCGCTATTATTTTGCCCAGGTGGGAAAAGAAGGGGCTGTGATCGACGAGCGCTACAACGGCGGCGGTCTTATCGCCGATTATATCATTGATTATATGAGAAGGCCCCTCATGGGTTATTTTGCCTCGCGCGACGGCGCCGATTATATAACCCCGGTCAGCTCCATCTTCGGGCCCAAGTCGATGATCATCAACGAGTACGCCGGTTCGGGAGGAGACATGATGCCTTGGCTCTTCCGGGCTGCGGGGATCGGGCCCCTCGTCGGCAAGAGGACCTGGGGTGGATTGGTCGGTATGGCCGGCGCTGCTCAACTCATGGATGGGGGCTTTACCGGAGCGCCCCAGAGCGGGTTCTGGAATCCCAACGGGACCTGGGATGTGGAAAATCACGGCGTCGACCCTGATATCGAGATCGAGATGGATCCGGCAACGGTGAAGGCGGGCCATGACCCACAGCTCGAAAAAGCCGTCGCGGTAACCCTGGATCTGTTGGCCAAGAACCCGCCGCCGAAACACAAGAAGCCAATCTATCCGGATTATCAGAAAAAGCAGAAATAATAAAGGCGGGGACACCAAAAAATTTCCCCTTTTCTAACCGCTTTCCGGCATCGATTCAGCCATGAGGCGAGATCTCGAGTCTGGCATAGGACTTGCTTTTGATAACACCGTGCCAATCAGGATACTATTAGATTCAATGGGAATCCCACGGAGCAGAGGAGCGATGTCCAAGAAGCCATTGTCACGATTTATTGCGCTCTTCACACTCATCTCCATAACGGCTCTGCCGCTGTTCTCCGTCCGCTCGGGTTGCAGCACGGTCGTCGTCGGGAAGCAGGCCTCTCAAACCGGCGAGGTCCTCCTCGGACACAACGAGGACAATGAAGGCCGGCTCGTCATCGCCCGCCATATGGTGCCTCGGCTGAAGCACCGAACCGGCGAATTCATCGTCCTCGAAGAAGGCAGGGCCCGGATTCCCCAGGTCCCGGAGACGGCCGCTTTTTTCTGGTCGGAAACAATCGCCTCCTGGAAGGCCTCCTTCAGCGACAACTTCGTGAATGAATGGGGGGTGGCGATTGTCAGCGATAGCTGCTGGCCGTCCAAAGAAAAACAGGGAGAGCTCGCCGAAGGCGGTATCGGCTACGGCCTCAGGAGGATCGTGGCAGAAAGAGCCAGGACGGCCCGCGAGGGAGTGGAGATCGCGGCCGGGCTCATTGATCGATACGGCTATTTCGATTCGGGCCGGACCTACATCATCGCGGACAAAACCGAAGGCTGGATGCTCCAGGTCGTGATGGGAAAGCACTATCTGGCCAAGCGCATCGAAGACGATGAAGTCGCCTTCATACCCAACTTTTACACCGTCCACAACGTTGATCTCACGGATCGCCGGAGTTGCCTCGCTTCACCTGACCTCGTTAGTTATGCCATCCGGCGGGGCTGGTACATTCCGGCCGGGCCGGGAGACTTCCGGGATTTTGATTTCAAAACGGCTTTTATGAGCCCCGAGTTTTACGATGCCAACTGGGAGATCACGACGGATCCGGGCAAAGATTATAACATCCTCCGCGAGAAACACGCTCTGGAGATACTCTCCGGGCGGGTCTTTGACTCAAAAGATGTCTTCCCGTTCGCTATCAAACCGGATAAAAAGATAAGCCTTGAGAAAGTCATGAACGTCCTGCGGACCCATGATGAGGGCAGCCCCGATTTTCTGACGACCAGCCCCAGGCCGACGCCACATTCCATCTGCACGATCTGCGCCTCCGAAACCCAGGAGAGCCTGATCATCCAGTTCAGGGATGATCCCCGGCTCACGGTCATCTGGTTGACCACCGGCCGTCCCTGCACCAGCCCGTACGTGCCCTGGTACTTAGGCATAAAGAGAGTCCCCGAGGGTTACGGACAGGTCGATCCAGGGAAAGGCACGGATAGTGATTTCAGGGCTTCGGCCGAGGACTACGGCTACGACCCGACCCGGGCCTGGTGGGCCTTCATTGACCTCCAGAATCTGGCCGAACCCCAGTACGAGGAGGGAGATGTCGTCAAAGAAATAATGAGCCGCAGGAACAATTTTGAGGCTGACTGCCTGAAACGTCAGGCCTCGGTCGAGACCGAGGCGCGGTCTCTTGATCAGACTTCCAGCGAAGGGGCGCCGGCTTATCTCATCAAATACAGTGAAGCGCAGGCGGAAAAGGCGCGCAGCCAGGCCGAAAAAATCTACGGCCGATTCGCAGTTGTGAAGATTGATATTCTAGCCGATGAGGTCAGGAAGAGCGGCCCGGTTAAGGATATCCAGGTCACGATTTTATCCCAGAAGGAACTTGAGGCGGCTGAAGTCGACGCCTCCAGCGTCCGCTTTGGACCCGGCTATGTCCGGATTGATAAGTGGGCCGGAGGCGTTGGACGGTTGGCTGACTTGAACAAGGATGGAAAACCGGATTTGGTCATGACCTTCAGGGTCGAAGACGCCCTCCGCCTTGCCGCTCCCTGTTATTCTGACCTCTGGCTCACAGGCAAAACAAAGCGAGGGAATATCTTCGTGGCCAAGGATCTGGTCTTGATTAAGGAATGACATCAATTTCGCGGAAGAGAGGTGACCATGAAGCTCAAGCCGATCGCGGGTGTGCTTCTTCTATTGCTGGTTGCGGCCGCGGGCTGTGTTAAAAAGCCAGCCGTCCGGGCTTTGCCCCCTGTGCTCACTGCACCCGGCGGGGTCGTTTTCGCCGGCGTCAGATCGTCTCATTACGGAATCAAGCCTTTTCCCCAACCCGCGGCCTGGGAGAAGGCCATCAAGACAATGGCCGGTCATTTTGAGGGTTCGACTCCCTGCGCCATTTGGATCGTCGGCGAGCTCAAGCGTCCCAAGGACGTCCATCTCTTTTTCCCCGGCAACGGAAAGACTTATCCCCACATCGAATTCGACACCGTGGATCAGCACGAAGCCTATCTCACTGCCTTCGATCAGGCCGGGATCAAGGTGTTTCTCCAGGTCGAGCCGGCCAATGCCGATATGGGCACGTTGATTGATCTCGTCCTCGGAAGGTATGGGCAGCATCCTTGCGTCATCGGCTTTGGTGTCGACGTGGAGTGGCACCGGGAGGCGGACAACCCGAGCTGGGGTGTCAAGATCGACGACTCCACGGCCCGAGAGTGGGAAGCAAAGGTAAAATCTTACAATCAGGACTACCGTTTGTTTTTGAAGCACTGGGACAGACGGTGGATGCCGCCCAACTTTCGGGGAGAGATCATCTTCGTTGATGACAGCCAGATCTTTAAGCGCTCGGAAGACATGGTCAGTGAATTCGTGAACGACTGGGCCAACTATTTTTATCCCAGCCTGGTCGTATTCCAGGTCGGCTATAAATCCGACAAGCCCTGGTGGGAGAAGATGGTCAATCCCCCTCAGAATCTGGGCGAGGAAATCTGGAAGAGAGTCAAACAGCGGTGCGCGTTCATCTGGGTAGACTTCAGTTTGAGGGATGTCCTCCCGCTCTCGGAGAATGAGGACCATGGGAAGGAATAGGAGAAACTGGAGAGTCCCGGCCGCCGCTCTCTTTTGTCTGGCTTTCTTATCTCTGGCCTTCCAGGCAAAGACCGGCGCTGCGGCCGAGCCCAAGACCAAGGAAAACCTCGTCATCGGCGTCAAAATCTACGAGGCCTCCGGGAGTCTCCCTCTCCTGTTTGAAGAATGGGATTCGCTGGGAATCAACACCGCGTTCGTCAGCGCCGCCTTGGCGTCCAATCCAGAATTCAGAAGCCTGGCCCAACAGCACTCTATCGCCGTTTTTATCATCTTCCCGGTCTTTTTCAACGCGGAGGAGTTGGAGAAGCGGCCCGACCTTTTCGCCGTGACCGCGGACGGCGAAAAAGCCAGCGACGACTGGGTGAAGTTTGTTTGTCCGACCCGCAAAGACTATCGGAGAGAGAGAATCGAATATGCAAAGAGGCTGGTGAGAGATTGCGACCCGGACGGGCTCAGCCTGGACTTTATCCGGTTTTTTGTCTTTTGGGAAAAAGTCTATCCGGAGCGGACGCCGGGCTCCCTGCCTCAGACATGCTTTGATCCGTCGTGCCTTGATAAGTTCCAGAAGGAGATGAACATCTCGATCCCAAAAGGGCTCACGGGCCCACCGGAAAAGGCGAGATGGATCCTGGACAATCATCTTCAGGATTGGACCGCTTGGAAATGCCGGGTCATCGCCGGCATGGTCAGGGACCTCTCCTCGGAGGCCAGAAAAATCAAACCCGGCCTCAAGATCAATGTCCACGCAGTCCCCTGGAGGAGAGACGATTTCGGGGGAGCGATCAAGACGGTCGCCGGCCAGGACCTGGGTCAGATAACCGCTTATACGGATTTCGTCTCTCCGATGTGCTACCATCACATGGTCTTGAGAAACCCCGCCTGGGTCCACTCGGTGGTCGAAGATGCCGCCGTCCATTCCCGCTGCCCGGTCCTTCCAAGTATCCAGGTGAACGAAGCCTACATCGACCAGTCTCTCCCCGTCTCAGAATTCAGGGAAGCTCTGGCCGAGGCGCTCAAACCCCCTTCCCGGGGAGTCGTCTTCTGGTCGTGGGACGCTCTGGTCAAATCTCCCCAAAAGAAGGAAGTCGTCAGAGCTCTTTGCGCAAGAGAGCCTTAGGTTCCCTCAATCGAAGCCGGATGAAATGGTAAATAAGGAGGAGGAGACTGGACTTGATCGGTCGGCGGAAGAATCAGACGCTGGGATTCCGTTCGATCCCTGCCCGACGAGGCGGGATGGTGCGCGGCAAAAAGGGGCATGGGCGTACTCTGATGTTCGTCGTGTTGGCTCTCCTCTCTTTTCAAATCAGCTTCCCTTCCACGGTCTTCAAGGCTACGAGAAAAGGGATCACTCTGGTTGGAAACAATGAAGACTCGGATAATCGTCTCGGCCAGGTCTGGTTATTCCCGGCGGAGCCGAATAAATATGGCAGGGTCTTTTTCGGATTTCGGTTCAACAACCTCTATCAAGGGGGAATGAACGATCAAGGTCTCGTCTTTGAGTGGGTGGCCGGGGGCTATCGGAAGTGGAAGAAAGACCCGGCCAAGAAAACCAGCAAACGAGCGCTGAGCGAGTTGATCCTGGAGCAATGCGCCACGGTCGAACAAGCTCTGGAGTTCTGCGATCAGTATAATGAATTTTCTTTTTCCTTCGCCTCCATCATGCTGGTTGATAAAACCGGAGACGCGGCCACGGTCGGGTTTGAGGACGGAAGGCTCAGGGTCCTGAGAGCCAAAGGCGGCGACCAGGCTCTTGGCTTCGGCGAGCCTGTCGCCGAGCTCCGGCTGGGAGAAGCGCCAGAGATGTCGAAAGAGGCCGTTAAATCCATCCTCCTCGAATGCCTGCAGCGTGGACAAGTGGCCACGCAATATTCGAATATCTATGACCCTCAAAACGGTGTTGTCTTCGTCTATCTTTTTCTCAAGAGCAAAGAGGAGCTCAGGTTCGACCTTCGGGAAGAACTGTCCAAAGGCAGGCACTGGTATGATCTCACGGAATTGTTGAGACAAATTCTCAGGAAGAAGCTCGATAAAAAAGAAAAGGACTGAGGAGGACCGATGAAAATACCGATCTATCAGGTTGACGCCTTCACCAGCAGACTGTTCGGTGGAAATCCGGCTGCCGTCTGTCCGCTCAAGGAATGGCTGCCGGACGAAACCATGCAGGCGATCGGAGGAGAGAACAATCTGTCCGAGACCGCTTTTTTTGTTCGCAAGGGAGCTTATTTTGAAATCCGGTGGTTCACTCCCGCGGTCGAGGTCGATCTCTGCGGCCATGCGACGCTGGCCTCGGGTCACGTCATATTCAATCACCTCGGACGGCCGGGCAGGCAGATCACGTTTCAATCCAAGAGTGGAGAATTGAGAGTCAAGAGGCATAAGGATCTCCTCTCCCTGGATTTTCCGGCCTTCGAGCCGGTGGCGGTCGATCCCCCTGCCCAACTCATCAAGGGGCTCGGCCGGAGACCTCGTGAAGCGCTCAAGGGCAGGGATTTTTTGGCGGTCTTCGACAGCGAAGACGACATACTGAACCTTGATCCTGATTTTGCCGAGCTCACGAAGCTTGATTGCCTGGGAATCATCGTCACGGCCAGGGGTCGCGACTGTGATTTCGTGTCCCGGTTTTTCGCGCCTCGGGCCGGGATCAACGAGGACCCTGTGACCGGCTCGGCCCACACCCTCCTCGTCCCGTATTGGGCAAAGCGCCTGCGCAAAAAGAAACTGCATGCTTTCCAAGTCTCCAAGCGACGGGGGGAATTGTTCTGCGAGGACCTGGGATCTCGTGTCCTCATCGGGGGTCGGTCCAAAACGTTTTTTGTCGGACGGATCGAGCTCACTTAGAGTGCATCTCTTCGAATCTGATTTTATTCCAGAGTCCTTAGCACGGCTAAGAATTCTGCCAAAACCATGGCCGTGGCGCCCCAAATCTTGAGCCTGTGGAAAGAGAAGAACGGCACCTCGACCAGCCTTCCCCGGATCGTCCGGGTTTCCCTGCGCCGGTGCCGAGAATCCAGGAGATGGCTGAGGGGAAGTTCGATGACCTCGGCGACTTCCTCAGGATGCGGCTTGAAAATCAGCGGCTCGGCGGCGGCTCCCACGGCCGGATAAATACAATAATTGCTGGGCGGAATGTAGAGGGGTGTCAGAGAACCGATGATCTGAATGCGGTCGGGAGGGATCCCCAATTCCTCGTCGGTTTCTCGGAGCGCCGCCCGGACGGTATCTTCGTGCGGTTCCATCTGCCCGCCGGGAAAGCCGATCTCGTTTCGGTGGTGAAGAACGGTCCTGGTTCTTCGGATCAGGGCCAGATGGGATGAGCCTCGCCGGGGATAGACGAGAACCATGACGCCCGCCTTCAGACATCTGTCTTCGACTTCGGTGTAAACCCTTTGGCCGAGTCGGGGGATCGGCGCCATTGACAGCTGGGCCTGCAGCCCCGGTTTCGGATCTTTGAGCTTTCTCTCGAGCCGATCGATGAAGTCAGGGCCGAAGATCATGTGTCTTTCTCACTCATCGGGCCGTAAATAAAGTGGCGTTTGCGCGCTCCCCCCAAAAAAAGAAAATTCAGCTCGGGGCAAAGTTCTTCTTGCCAAAAGTCGGCCGCTAAGCAAAAAACCTCAGAAATTCCGCCGGTGAACGAATGAGCTCCCGGGCTCCCCCCTGGCGAAGTTCTTTCTCGTCCCTGAAACCCCAGAGCGCTCCCACCGGGAACATCCCCGCCTGGACGGCCGTCCTCATGTCGGTATCCGTGTCCCCGAGATAAGCAAATGCGGCCGGATTCATACCCAGCTTCTGAGCGATGAGCAACGCTCCGGCCGGGTCGGGCTTCTTGGGAACATCCCTTCGGGCGCCCAGGACATAGACAAACCGCCACTTTGAGAGCATCCTATCGGCGGCCAGCTTGGCGAATTCATCGAGCTTGTTCGAGAGAATGTTCAGAGTGATTTGGCGGCTCGTCAGTTCATCCAAGAGCTCAGGGATCCCATCGTAGGGACGTGTCTTATCGAAAAAGCGCCGTGCATATTCGGCCCTAAATTCTTTTATGCATGCCTGGAGAGTGATCTCGTCTTTCCGGCCCGGGGGGAGAGATCTTTCGGCCAGCATGAAGACCCCGTCTCCCGTGAGATACCTGTAGGCTTCGATCGGATGGGCGGGGAAACCCATTTTCTGCAGCGTGATATTCATTGAATCCCCGATGTCTTCGAGGGTGTCCAGGAGTGTCCCGTCAAGGTCAAATATCACAGCCGGAAAGCTCGTTCGGTCGCTCTTCATCTTCACCTGAAGGATCGTCCAGGGAACCCGTTCATTTTAGTCGGTCCTGACGCTTCAGTCAAAGCCCTTTTCTTCTGGTATAAAGCCGGGCCCCGCGCATCCCTCCGACGACACTTTTTTGGCTTCTTGTCTCTATTTCTTGAGTTCAAACTCAAAGCTGCCGGAGAAGTCCTGAGAACTCCATCCGCCGGCCGACCAATTTCTCACCCGTGAGGCTCAATTCCGCCGAAGAACTCGGCTTGGCCTCATTTTATTTCTTGAGGGCGAGCTGTAAGGCCTGGTAAGCGTTTACCATTCCGCCCGACCCGATTTTCCCTTTCAAAGCGGGCAGCGGCGTAACACTGTCCATCAATATCCTCTTCAACTCCGGGGCCTTCAATTCGGGACGGACCGAAAGAACCAAGGCCGCAACCCCCGCCACAACCGGCGTACTGTTGGATGTCCCGCCCTGGAAGGCATAAACGCTGCAATTATTCTTCAAGAAAGTCGTATAGTTCATGCCGATGGCCGCAATATCAACGTTCTTTTCCCCGTAGTTCGAGCCCCAGATTTTGTCGTCGATTTTATAACGGAATAAATCTCCCTTGAAATCAATCTCGGCGACATTCAGGATGTTCTCATTCTCGAAACAACTCGGGTAGCTACAGTTCTCTTTGAGATCGACGTTTTTCGCAGAGTTCCCCGCACCGATGATGCCCAGGGCGGAAATCGAATGCCAGTACGGCTGGATGCGGGTCGCATCCATTCCGTCAAAAACATAGGAGTCGGGGTCCGGATCATCAAAGGCGAAATCCCAGCCGATGACGTCGTCGACGTGGCCGTTTCCGTCATCGTCGATTCCATTGGTCTCCTTGGGATAGCCGTCTTTGTCGGGTCCGCTTTCTCCAGGATTCTTCCAGATGTTGTCTCTGATATCTTCGTGGTTATAGAAGAACCCGTCATCCAGGACCGCCACGACAACATCTTTTTTCCCCGTGGTCACAGCCCAGGAACGCAGGAGGTCCGGGTCGATCCCCTTGACTGATTCATAATCTTTGGCCGCCGGCTTGTAGGAATAGCTGGGGATGGCCAGCTTACCGCCGGGATTGTTGAAGCTGAATTGGAACTTGAACAACGGGTCGTTAGGGACGACCTTTTCGACAGCGGGGCCGGAGGAGACGAGCAAAGCCAAAAGCGGCAGCTGCCAAACCAGATATTTTCTCATTTTTGCCTCCGAGTCTAATCAATCCCACAAAATCAGTATATCCCGCCGGCGGCCTCAATGTTAATTCTTTGATTTCGTCCAATTTACAAGTGAGCTGTGAGCCCTGAGCAGCGCATCGGCGGACAAATCATTTGATGACCGGATTAGGCACAAAGCAGGCTCCCGAGAGGCCCGAACCGGCGCGTCATAGTGCCAGGTTGATAACATCCATGGGACGTGGATAAAAAGGGTCCGCGATTGCAAAAGATCTAGAGCTTCACCTTCTCTTGGTAGTCGATCGAGATCTTGGCGTTTTTCAGCGGCCGCAGCAGTTTCACCACTTTGAGGTAGGTCTTGTTTTTCTTCTGCCAAGTCTTGTTCAGGTTGCGGGCGTAATGGGCGATACCGATGTCCACCCATTTTCCCTTGAAGAATTTCTTCGCCGACTGGACTTTCGAATAGAACTTCTTGTGACAGAACATCTGGGCCTTCTGGAGGTCAAAGAGCGAGAAATGGGCCGGCCTGAAAACGACGTGATGGGCGTCATAGAGAGTCCAGTCACGGAAGGCGATCCGGTTCTCGGAGTCCATCTTTTGATAAAGTTCTGAGCCCGGCAGAGGCGTCAGGATCAGGAACTGGGTCGTGTTCAACCTGGACCTCTTGGCGAATTTGACGGTCTTTTTGACGGTCTCCCAGTCATCCTGGTCAAACCCCAGGACGAACATGCCGTGGATGTGGATGCGGTGCTTGCGCAGGACCTTGATGGCGTTGGCGATCTCGGCCACGGTCTGCTGTTTTTTGACCGCTTTCAAGCTCTCCGGGTTAACGGATTCGAAGCCGATGTACAGAGTATGGCAGCCGGCTTTTTTCATCAGCCTGACCAACTCCGGGTCTTTGGCGACGTCGGCCCTCACCTGTGTGGTCCACTTGAACTTGAATCTCTCCCTGATCATCGCTTCGAGCAAATCCTTCGCCCGCTGGCGGTTGGCGGTGAAATTATCGTCATAAAAGAATAGGCAGTTTTTCCGATCGTTGTACCGCCGCAATTCCTGGATGATGTTCTCCGTGGAACGGAACCGGTATCGCCGGCCGAACATTCCCGTGACCGAACAAAAGGAGCAGTCAAAAGGACAACCCCGAGAAGTCAGAACGGGAATAGCGGTCAAGCCGCCGAAGCCTGGATCTTCCCCCCTGAAAAGAGAAAAATCGGGATAGGGGATTTCATCCAAGTTTTCGACAAAAGGGCTTCTGGGATTATGGACAATCTGTCCATTGAGCCTGTAGGAGAGATCTGGAACGGCGGAGTAGTCCGCCCCTTTCTCCCACGCTTCGATGAAGGCCGGGAATGACTTCTCCCCCTCGCCGCGGATGACAAAATCGGCGTGTTCGAGAGCCTCATCAGCGAGGTAGGTCACATGAACACCTCCCATGATGACCGGAACGCCCATTTCCCGAATCTTATCGGCAATGGCATAGGCCCTGGGAGCGGTCGAGGTTATGGTTGATATTCCGACGAAGTCCGCAGTGCGCAGTGTTTCAAAATCGATTTTCTCGAGCTCCTCAATGATGACTTGGACTTCCCAACCCCGATTCTTCATCAGCGTGCCGAGGATGAAACTTCCCAGGCGAGGAAAAGGGAACATGGAAAAGATGTGGAGGTTCGGGGCCTTGGGTTCGATAAAAAAAATCTTTCTCATTTCATTATTCCTCATGAAGACGTCAACCCCTTCGTTTTATTCTAAGGTTTAGGCTTTTGTGTTCTGAATAAAAATCCCCTTAATGACTAAAATCACTCTGTTTTTTATTATAGCAAAGAACAAGGAATAAAGCTCTTTTAAAAATCTCCGTAAAGGCGAGCGGGTTCGCCTGGCTTCAAGAAAAATAATCACCTAATCCGATCCGGAGTCCGCACCGCGATGCCGAAGGTTGTGGATCTTGTCGATAATCTTATCCTTAGAAAGCAAGCCAATAACAAAAAGAACAAGGGCGGCGACCGAAATGACCGTGACCGGCAGATAATGTTTTTTTTGCAGGTTTGACCCGATGTAGGCTGACCCCAGCAGTCCGGGGAATCTGGCGATTGTCGCGATGAGCAAAAACCTAAAGGGCTTCATCGGTGTCAGGCCGGCGATATAGACCAGCGTGTCCTTAGGAACGCCCGGTATCAAGAACAGGGTGAACATCGCGATCTCGGATTTCGGACTGTTGATCAAGAAGGCAAATCTTTCTATTTTCTTTTGCGGAACAAAGGTCTTGACCAGAGAGAAGCCGAGGAGTCTGGTGGTGAAGAAAACAATCAAACTGCCCACGAAGATCCCGAGGACCGAATAAAGAGTCCCCAGGACTGTTCCAAAAGCATAGCCTCCTGCGATCTGGACGATCTCTCCCGGGATCACGGCGACGATGACCTGGATCGCCTGGAAGGCGATAAAGATGAGCGCGCTGGCCGAGCCGTAGGAGTCGAGAAACTCCCTGAATTTCTGCGGCTGCCTCACGAGCCGTGTGATCCCCGGCCCGATCCTGAAAGAGAGGTAAACGACGACCGACAGAAACAAGAAGAGGAGGACCATCTTGACGATGAGAGCCGTCTTTTTCTCTCCTTCCGGGTGCCTGTTTTGGTTCATGCTCTTTTGTTCGCAGCCAGAGGCCACTTTCCTAAACCGGACCATCCGTGCAAATAATTGACACGGCGGAGACTTGGGAGAATCTCAGACCCCTTCCGCTTTGCTGCACCGGCGCGGGTCCCCGCAGGCTGTTAAAATTCCAGTCGCGGGGTCGATCGAGATCCCTTCGAAAGAGCCCATGTTCCAGTGCCAGGGATTGACAATGCTAAAGCCCACACCCTTCGTCTCCGTTTTTTTCCTGACTCCCTCATCAAAGTCCGCTTCGATCATATTGCGCGGGTCGAGATAAGATCCTCCGAATCGGGTCCGGTTCACGGATTCTTCAATCGGGAGGCCGAAGTCGAGGATGTTGATCGTGTTCTGCAAGATGTTGGCGAGGAGGCTTACGCTCGGTGACCCGGACGAGAGAATCGGCCTGTTGTTTTTAAATATGATATTTGGCGCGACATAGGTTGTGGCACGATATCCGGGCCTGGGCATGATCCGGAAAAAGTGGGCCCCGCCCGCCACGATGGTGACCCCCCGGACGAAGAGACCGTTGCTCCAGGGAATCGACATGCAGGAATGGATGATCGTGGCAACGTTCCCGGCCCCATCCACGACGGTGACATGGTTGCTGCCGACCGGCGGCTCCTGGGGAAGCTCCTTGGGCACACCCATCTGCAGCAGCTTGAATCTCATCTCGGCATATTTCTTGGACAGAATAACATCGAGAGGAAGGGGATGGCTCTCAGGATCAGGCTGTTTCGCTCCCTCG
>Ga0315282_10007213_pt1 | contig 18333 bp, 11 predicted proteins | sample YL17G07_20_MG_FD_203693 | JGI IMG/M metagenome (GOLD analysis project Ga0315282, IMG submission 203693) | Sediment microbial communities from Yellowstone Lake, YNP, Wyoming, USA - YL17G07_20 | ecosystem: Environmental > Aquatic > Freshwater > Lake > Sediment | place: USA: Wyoming | collected...
TAGGAGATGGCGTCCGCAGAAAGAAAATGTGAATTATATGGGAGATTTAAAATGGTTTGATCAGATAAAATAATTATATGAATTACATCAGGCACCTTGGGTATGGATTTCAGATACAATTAGATCTTCAGCTGAACTTCAAAACCGGTAACATGCTTTGAATTATCCCACCTTTAAATAGGGTTGCTCTGGTGCTTAGGTCTAAGATCCAAGAAATTCAGAAATAAATAGGGTAGTTATAATTTAAAAAATTAGGAAATATGTAGAGCGTCCCCTATTTTTTCATCCGAGCCCCATAAAAGGGCGTTTTCGTAAATTGCTCATCTATGAGCTGAATGAGGTAAATGTTATATTCGTCTTCCCCTGAAGACCGGTAATAAGACGATGACCGGGGAATATCCACAAGATCGCATTGGCATGAGATCGAAATCACCGGATGCTCCTGCTCAATCTCTTACCGCTTCATCGCGACAGGAGCGACTGCGATTTTTTTTAAGCCACTCCACTCCTACCTTGAGCTGTCCAATCTGTCGATAGAGTTCCCCTTCTAACTCCTCCTGCTCTTTCTCCTGGGTTTTGCGGCGAGTGGAAAAAACATCAGGAAGCGTCTCCAGAAGATGATTTCGCCACTGGCGTATCTGTTTGGGATGGACCTTAAGCTCACTGGAAATCTGGACCACGGTCTTTTCTCCCTTGAGGGCTTCCAGGGCGACCTTGTCCTTAAATGAGGCGTCATGTTGTCTGTGAATATTGACCATTTTACCATACCTCTTTATGGGTTATGGCAGGTCACAATGCACCTCTACCCCTTATCCACTTTTTGGAGTTCACCTCACTCTTGTATAGATGTCTACTTTCTTTTTTTCCCTAAAATTGAAACTGCCTTTGAGGATTCTTTTGTTTTATCAATTTTGAAATTCTATCAACAAATTCTTCTGAGGTTTTAATAGCGTCTTTTGCTTCTTTAATTGAACAAGGGATATCAGGTTCATATATGAATCTATTTCGTTTTTTTCTCATAAAATCATAGTCATTTATAAGTCTCTTGAATTCATCGCCTAAGACTGCACTTGCAAATCTTACAATGGTTAGGTGTTTATCTTTAATTTCAGGTCTGAATCCTTCACTGAACATTAGAGCAAGCCCTGAACGTAACATGGCGTTATAGGCATAATTGTAGGCACATTCATGGTCGTCACCTATGTTCCTTTTAGCGGTCTTAAGGTCAATATAAGATCGCTTTATCAAGTTGGCTATAGCCTTATAATCAACAGGACACTTTTTAATCACCCCTTCTTTTAGAAGATTTTCTTTTGAATCTCTATAAATCATCTTCTTTGCCTATTAACATTATTTTTGGATTTTTCAATAAATCCACTACGAAGCCACTCTTAGCCCTTTTCTTAGCCCTATACTCTTTCAAGGAATAGATCGTTGGATTTATTTCTCTTTTTATCTTTTTTTCTAATTCAGAAATTTTTTCATTTAGATAAGAGGTATCGGGCTCTCCTATTATCATAAGGTCTATATCGCTGGTAGCCTTCTCTCGTTTTGTTGAATATGAGCCATAAATAAAAGCTACTTTTATTTTTTTAATAGAAGATAGTGCCTTTCTCAGGCTTCCTTCAACACCCACTGTCTTAGAAACAATACTTTTCAATTCTTTAAATAAAGGGTGGTTAGTATTTAGTGAATAATAAAGCAAGTTTCCAACTCTTTGGGTTTTAAATAAATTATCTTTTTGAAATCTCAAGAGTTCCCTGCGTATGCTGCCAGCAGAGTAACCTAATATACGCTGAAGTTCTCTTAGATAATATCTCTGAGATGGATTGGTAAAGAAAAGCGTTAGTAAATCCTGTCTGATTTTTGATTTTGCGATATATAAGCTTTCTAACATAGAAACTCCATTTTGAGTACAATTGTGCTCAAAATAGCATATAATGTCAAGGATAAATATTAAAATCCCTTACCCAAGAAAAAAGAATTGAGAGGAATCTTTTAATCAAAAAGTTCATCAAAAATATCCTTTATTCAAAAGAGTAAATCCAGATAAGCCTTTATTATTTACCCCGTGAGATAAAGATAAGCAATGAATTATTGCCTAGAGAAGGTGCTATCTCACGGCGGAAGAGAATTCTGACGTCCCTAAACATTCAAGTTTCCCTTTAAGGGATATACTGACCCGGTGGCTGGGAGGGCAGGTTTCGCATACAGAGATAAGCTTTTATAAAGGGAGGAAACGATTTTTGGAGATATGGAGATGAAGGCCAGGAAATGGTCAGCTGAGGAAAAATTAGCCATAGTTCTTGAGGGGCTGAAGGGTGAGCGGTCGGTGGCTGAGATATGCCGAGAGCATCAGATTAGTCGGGCCCTTTATTCACCTGTCAAGAAAATCAGGAGGAGCAGTTTATGGCCGGTCTAGCATCTTGCTGCCGATCAGACAGAAAAGCAGATAGGAAAAAAGCAAATTTTGGAAAAGGTAAATGAAACCCATTCTTGGCTATATGAAATCAATTTGCAAGCTTCAGTGTACACCAGCTATTATTCGCAAAATTTATTATAGAGCTCTTGCCCTTCTATAATAAACGCTGCGTTTATTATATCAGAGGTAAACCTTCATTGTTTGGGGAACGGCCAGATTAATTTAGGCAAAAAGAAAATGATGGCAAGAAAATAGGAAATATAGATTATGAGCCTTTTTTGAACAGACGGGTATTGTTTTACGTATGTAAAATATATATGATTCAAATAAGCAAACTAAAAAAGAGAAGGAGGTGTGGAATGCGCAAGCAAATTATTTTTGTCCTGGTGGTTCTGATGGCTATAATATCTGTTATGAGCTGCAAAGCAACAAAAGCTAAGGAACCGCCATTAATCTCCCGCAATATTTTATTTGGCAATCCGGATAAAGCTTCCCTGCAAATCAGTCCTGACGGCAGATATATAAGCTTCCTGGCTCCGGTCAACAATGTGCTTAATGTCTGGGTGGCGCCGGTGGAGGCACCTGAAAAAGCTGAGCCGGTGACCAAAGACACTGGACGCGGCATCAGGAGCTATTTCTGGGCTTACACCAATCAGGATATCATTTATATCCAGGACCTGGCCGGCGATGAAAACTGGCAGGTGCATGCGGTTAATATCGCCACCAAGGAAGATAAAAACCTGACGCCCTTTGAGGAAATCACTGGCCCGGACGGAAAGCCCATAACTCTGCCCAACGGCAAGCCGCTCCGGCCGCGGGCTCAAGTTCAAGCGGTCAGTCATAAATTTGCTGATGAGATTCTGGTTGGCCTCAACAACCGTAACCCGCAATTTCATGATCTCTATCGGCTGAATATCCTGACCGGCGAGATGAAGCTCATTCAGAAGAATGATGGCTTTATGGGATTTCAGACCGATGATGACTACAACGTCCGCTTTGCTGCCCAGATGACCCCCGATGGCGGAATGGTTCTGTTAAAACCTGACGGCCAGGGCGGCTGGCAACCGTTTGATTCCATTCCCATGGAAGATATGATGACCACCAGCCCGGTGACTTTTGATAAAACCGGGACGGTGCTTTATATGATTGATAGCCGGGGCCGAAACACAGCCGCTTTAATGGCCGTTGACCTTAAAACGGGAGAAAAGAAGCTCATCCTTGAAGATCCCAGGGCCGATGTCAGCGGGATTATGATGCATCCGCTCAAGAAGGTGGTGGAGGCAGTTTCGGTGGAGTATCTGCGCACCGAATGGAATGTGTTAGATGAATCAGTCAAAGCCGATCTGGATTATTTAAAAACCGTGAGCAATGGCGATATTAATGTCACCGACCGGACGCTGGATGATAAATACTGGGCGGTGGCTTATTTGGTTGATGACGGTCCGGTTCGCTATTATTTCTATGATCGGGCTAACAAGCAGGCCAGGTTCATGTTCACCAACCGTAAGCAGCTGGAAGGCTTGAAGCTCGCCAGGATGCATCCGGTGGTGATCAAGTCGCGCGATGGACTCGACCTGGTTAGTTACCTGACATTGCCTTACTGGGAGGACCCGGATAATGATGGGCGGCCGGCTAAGCCGCTGCCGATGGTGTTATATGTTCACGGCGGGCCGTGGGGCCGTGATTCCTGGGGTCTGAATTCAACTCACCAGTGGCTGGCCAATCGTGGCTATGCGGTCCTCAGCGTTAATTTCCGCAGCTCCACTGGTTTCGGCAAAAAATTTATCAACGCCGGAAACCTGGAATGGGCCGGCAAAATGCATGATGACCTGATCGATGCGGTTAACTGGGCGGTGGAGAATAAGATTGCCGATAAAAGCAAAGTGGCCATAATGGGTGGAAGCTATGGCGGCTATGCCACGCTGGTCGGCATGACCTTTACGCCGGATGTTTTTGCCTGCGGTGTGGATATTGTAGGACCGTCTAATCTGAGAACGCTGCTGGAGACGATCCCGCCTTACTGGAAGCCCCAGCTTGAAATGTTTGCCAGCCGGGTAGGAGATCCGAGAACCGAGGAAGGCAGGAAATTGCTGGAAGCGCGCTCGCCACTGACTTATGTTGACAGGATAAAAAAGCCATTGCTGATAGGGCAGGGGGCCAACGATCCGCGGGTCAAACAGACAGAATCAGACCAGATAGTTAAAGCCATGCAGGGGAAAAATATCCCGGTTACTTATGTGCTTTACTCTGACGAAGGACATGGTTTTGCCAGGCCGGAAAACCGACTGTCTTTTTATGCTGTTTCCGAGCTGTTTCTGTCCAGGCATCTGGGTGGACGGGCTCAAGAGATAGGAGATGATTTTAAGGGCTCTACCATTCAGGTGCCCCAGGGCGCGGAGCAGATTCCCGGATTAAAAAAACGCGGGACGCTCTAGGTATTTCCTGATTTTTTGCTGGAAAATTGCAGGAGAAAGAATAAAAAAGAGTAATATGCCCTGCTATTCCATAGAAAATTAGGAAATGTGTAGGGCGTCCCCCATTTTATCCCCCATTTTATAAGCGGCTGATGATGGTCCGGTTCTGGTGGTTCAGGATGTCTTTGCCTTCAGGAGTAAAAAGAAAATCGAGCCGGTTCTTGTAATATTCAGCAATGCGACTTCTGACCATCTTAAGGGTGGAATTCAGAAATTTATTCTGCTCGCTAAATTCCTCTCCCAGAACAGCCACGGCTGCCGGCAGCCAGCGCGCCGGAAACTTGCCGGCCAGGCGGCCCCCATCTCGGAACTGAGCAATCTCTGACTCTAACAATTTCAGCGCCGCTTCCTGGCCTTCTGGCGTTCTGGGGTCGAGATTTCTTTGCTTAAGCCAGCGCCGCAAATTCTCCTTGTTGAGCACTAACAGGGCAATGGTGTAAGGAGATTGATTGTTGTAGAGCATTATCTGCTCGATGTAGGGTGAGGCTTCAGTTATCGCTTCTTCTATTTCTTCCGGGCTATATTTTTCGCCGTCATTGGCTATCATCAGGCTCTTGGTCCGGCCTATGACATAGAGGTAACCATCAGCGTCAAGGTAGCCGAGGTCGCCGGTGTAAAGCCAGCCGTCGCGGATGGTTTCCCGCGTTGCCTTTTCATTTTTCCAGTAGCCGGCCATAACATTTTCGCCCCGGATAACAATTTCGCCTTTGGCTCCGACGGGCACTTCATTCCCGCTTTCATCGCAAATTTTCACCTCAATAGCCTTGGCCGGCTTGCCCGAAGAGCCGAGCTTGTGCTCTCTCTTGTTATTGGCTGAGATGACCGGCGAGGCTTCAGTCAGCCCATAGCCCTGGAACATCGGCATTCCGAGAGCGTAGAAAAACCTCTGGAGTTCAATATCCAGCAGAGCTCCGCCGCCCACGAACAGCTCCAGCCGACCGCCAAAATTCTTCCTGATTTTGCTGAAAATCAATTTATCCACCAGAAAGTAAAGCGGCTTTTTAAACTTCCTTCTACCCTGGCCGCGGTTCCAGCCTTTACCATTGTATTCGTAAGCGGCTTTGAGCCCCTTTCTGAAAAGGACTTCTAAGTGCGGGCCCTTCTCGGCTATGGCTTTTTCAATATTCTTTTTAAAACTTTTAGCCAGGGCCGGGACACTGAGAATAACAGTCGGTCTGATTTCCCTGATATTCTTGGGGATATTTTTGAGAGTTTCCAGCCCAGTCCGACCAGTTTCAACGCAGGCAATTGAGGCTCCGCCTTTTATCATCCCGTATAATCCGCAGGTATGGGCAAAAGAGTGGTCCCAGGGAAGAATGAGAAGAGTTACATAGTATTCCGGGCAATCGACCAGCGACAGCGAATGTTCCACGTTGGCCGTGTAGTTGCGGTGGGTGAGCATGATGCCTTTGGGGTCAGCGGTTGTGCCCGAAGTGTAGCAGATATTGGCAATGTCTGATTCTCTGACTGAATGCCAGGTTTCGTGGAACTGGGTGGAATGGGCAGTTAGAAACAGGTCGCCTTCACGCAGAACGTCATCGGCCACGAGCTCGTCAGGCTCTAAGGTGTCGACCGGGTCCAGGACTATTATCCTTTCCAGGTCGGGCAGGTCGCCTTTGATGGCTCTTATTTTCGGGAGCTGACCGCGCGAGACAATTGCCAGACGGCTTTCTGAATGGGCCAGGCGGAATTTCAGGTCAGTCAGCTCGTCTATCTTCACTGATACCGGGACGTTGATGGCCCCCGTGAAGAGGATGCCGAGCTCGCTCATCAGCCAGTCGGCCCGACCCTCAGACAGCAGGGTTACCCGGTCGCGCTTTTTTAGCCCAAGGCTGAGCAGCCCGGCGGCAAAACGATGGACGCGGCTCTGCATTTCCTTGTAGCTGATGCCTTCATAGCGAGGACCCCTTTTTTCCCAGACGAGGATGTTTTCCGGATAGATTCTGACGCTATCTTCAAAGAGTTGAGGGATAGTTCTTTCGGCCATATCCTGTCCTTTGCGTCGATTGATGCCAAAAGCCGCCCAGAGCAAATTGGAGAGGACCTGCGGTGGAAATGGGTCAGGCTTGATGTTGCGGTTAGTGTGCCTCAGCCACAAAACCTCGACCACTGTTTTGCCTCCCTGCTTATCAGGCTCAGGAAAGATAATCATTGGCAATTCCCGAACTTGACCAGAGTTTTTTGTTCCGATTAATTATCTTACAATAAACGAAGCAGGTCAAAAATTAGGTGAATATGTAGCGGGCGGTTTTTTGTGATGATTATCTGCCCTGTTTATTTTTTTAGGCCTGGATAATCAGAGAGCGGCGGAGGCGGTAGTAGGGGATGAGAAGCAGGATGATTATAATGAGAGAAAAGAAATAAAATTTATTGACGCCAGGGCTGAGGCCATGGGCGAGCCAGATCAGGCTTCTCTGGATGTGGATAAAAATCAGGTTGAAAAAAATCAGCTCGAGCAGGACAAATTCTTTCCTCAGATTTACCAGAGCGCGCTTTAAGTTTATCTGTCTCGCCGGCGTTTGGTCATTTATTTGACCTTTTTGAGCAGCGGGGAGCTTTTTACTCCAGAGCTTTTCGTGGGTACCTTTCATCTCCGGATTTTTAATCCAGATTTGAGCTATATACCAAAAGGCAGCCACGAAAACAGTCTGGGCTAAGGGATAGATGAAAAACAGCGGGGATTTGGCCGCTTTTATAACCTCCTGGCCGGCCAGGTTAAGCCAGTAGGGAATTTGAGCCGGAAGTCGCGGATAGGCATAGAAAACCATCACCCAGCTGGCCGCCAGCAGCAGCCCATTGAACACCGAGAGCATCAGAACCGATTTATTGCTCTTCCGAATTGCAGGCATAAAATAAATTTACCATAAAAGTGGGATTATAATACCCACTTCCTGATTATTTGCCCGGAGAACAGGCGACCACAGTTGGGTTGCCATTTTTTATTTGCTCTGGTTTTTCATTGGGCTGCTGGCGATGATTTTAATAGCTAAGCAATCATAAACCACCCGGCCTCGCTGATAGGCGACCGCGCTGCGCCGCAACACCCGCCAGCCGCCGTTTTGATAGACGCCCTCGGCCTCTATTTTCTCTAACAGATCAGCCGCTGATTCCAGTTGCTCTGCCAGCCCTGGATTTTGCGCCAGGACAACAGGTTTCATTTCCGGACCTGTGATAATCGTCACCGGCTCGACCACAAGATTGGTCAACTCGGGGAGGGCATAGGCTCCGAGAGCTGGTTTGGTTTGCAGGCTGATCATTCTGGCCCGGGCATCAGGCCAGGTTGTTTTTTTAGTAGTTTCAATCATGTCAAGCAGGTAAAGGCGAACATCATCCAGGTTTTTGGCTTCATGAATTTTATCCACATTCGGATAAAGGCTCAGCGCCTTGGCTAAGATGGATATTTCCCGCAAATAATGGCTTCGCTGGTTATCTGGAACAACGTGCATAACAATAACTGACACCGGCTGGCCGTCGGGAGCTCGATAATCTATTCCGGTCGGGCTCCAGCCAATGACACCCATCAGATCTTCTTCATAGGGCACCCGGGCATGGGGGCAGGCCCAGCCCTTACCCAGGCCGGTGTTGGCGGCTTCTTCTCTCTTTAAGACAAAACCAACCACATCCGTTCCAGCTGGAGTTTCAGGGAAAGCTTCAATGACGTGGGCCAGAAACTGCAGGGCGTGAGTTTTATCATTTTCCGGAAGCTCAAAAAGTCGACCCTCCTGAAGGGCATCAAGCAAGGTATCCATCAATCACCTCCATAACGTTTGAAGAACCAGGTCTTGACCAGATGGCCAAGCACAGAATACATCAACAGGAAACCAGCAATCCAGACCCAGTAGATGGCGGGCAGCGAAACCATTCCCAGGGCGCTGGCAAACGGCGAGTAAGGCAACCAGGCGCCCACCGCCATAATGCTCAAAGTGGTCATAATTAAATGAAACGAAGCCCGGCTTTTGATGAACGGTATCCTTTTTGTCCTGATGATGTGAACGATTAATGTCTGCGTCAGCAACGATTCTACAAACCACCCTGTCTGAAAGAGTTTGGCCAAGAATTCTTTCTGGCCGGCACCGACCGCAGGGTTAAGATAGGCACTGCAATGGAAGAAGAACCACATCAGAGCGAAAGTGGTGTAATCAAAAATCGAGCTGATCGGTCCCAGAAAAATCATAAACCGCTTAATATTGGCGATATCCCATTTTCGCGGCCGGACAATGAGCTCTTCGTCCACCCGGTCGGTTGGAATTCCGGTTTGTGAGAAATCGTAAAGCAGGTTGTTGGTGAGGATTTGCACCGGCCTCATTGGCAGGAAGGGAAGCAGGTAACTTGCTCCGACCACACTGAACATATTACCAAAATTGGAACTGGCCGCCATCCGGATGTATTTAACGATGTTGGCAAAAACTCTCCGACCTTCGATAATGCCTTCTTCCAGCACCAGAAGGCTTTTCACCAGGAGAATAATGTCAGCGGATTCTTTAGCCACATCAACCGCCGAATCAACGGAAATGCCCACATCGGCGGCCTTCAGGGCTGGGGCATCATTGATCCCATCACCCAAAAAGCCTATTACATGACCATTTTTCCGAAGAGTTGAAACGATTTCTTCCTTCTGAGACGGCGAAAGTTTGACGAAGACGTTATTTGTCTCCACTGCTTTTGACAAATCCTCAGGTGAAAGCCGTGAAAGTTCGCCTCCTGCGATCATTCCTTCTATCTCAATTCCGACCTCCGAGCAGACTTTTTCTGTGACCAGACCATTATCGCCGGTTAAAACTTTAACTTTTACTCCGGCTTTTTTGAGGAGCCCGACAGCTTCAGAGGCTGAGCTTTTCGGTGGGTCGAAGAAAGCGATGTAGCCAAGCAGGATGAGCTGGCTTTCGTCTTCAACCGTGAAGACTGTTTTAGTGCGAGGAAACTCCCGATAGGCAATTCCCAGCACTCTGAAGCCTTCGCGGTTGAGGCGTTCGACTTCTTCGAAGAGATCGGCCCGGATCATATTGATAAGCGGATACACCTCATCACCAATCTGATAACTGGCGCAGCAGGCATAAATTTCTTCAACCGCCCCCTTACAAATTAAAACGTGATCACCCTCATAGTCCACGACCACAGACATCCGCCGGCGCTGAAAATCAAACGGCAATTCGTCCACCAGCCGGCAGTTTTGTTCAACATCCAGGTCTTCATACTCGAGAATCGCCCGGTCGATCAGGTTGCGCAGGCCCGTTTGAAAGTAGCTATTAAGATAGGCATAAGACAGAACATCTTCGCTGGGATTTCCGAGAATGTCGACGTGCTTTTCCAGAACCACCCGGTCCTGGGTCAGAGTTCCGGTTTTATCAGTGCAGAGGACATCGATGGCTCCAAAATTCTGAATCGCCGGGAGTCTCTTGACAATGACCTTTTTCCTGGCCATTGATAAGGCGCCTTTGGCCAGGTTGACGGTGATGATCATCGGTAGCATTTCTGGAGTGAGGCCGACGGCAATGGAAAGTCCGAAGAGAAGAGCTTCCAGCCAGTTGCCTTTGGTCAGGCCAACGATCAAGAACACGGCAAAGACCATCACCAGCATAAATCGGATCATCAGCCAGGTGAAGTTGCGCACGCCCCGGTCAAAGCTGGTCTCGGCTCGCTCTTCAGACAGCCGTTCAGAAATAGCTCCGAAGAGAGTCTGCGGTCCGGTATTCACCACCAAACCACGGGCGGTGCCGCTGGTGACAAATGTTCCGAAGAAACAGGCGTTGGGAAGCTCGATGGCTGATTGGATGATCGAGGCGGGTGTAGTCGCTGTTTTCTCAACCGGCATGGATTCGCCGGTGAGAGCTGATTCGCTAACGAAGAAATCCTTGGCAGATACGAGGCGCAGGTCAGCCGGAATGATAGAGCCAGCGTGGAGCACGACGATATCGCCGGGCACGATTTCGGAAATTTGAACCTCGATTTCGACTCCATTTCTCAAGACCAGGGTGCGTGATTGGACGCGCCTGCCAAGAGATTTGACAGCCAGAGTCGAACGATGGTCGAGAATATAAGATAGGCCAACGCTCAGAAGAACCATGGCGCTGACAATAAAAGTTGATTTTATCTCGCCGATAAGCGCCGAGACCAGGGCAATTACCAGGAGTTGGATGACCAGAGGGCTCTTCAACCGGCGAAGCATGTCAGCCCAGAAGCTCAGGCGCTTTTTAGGGGAGAGCTCATTGGGGCCGTACTCGTCCCGGCGACTTTCCGCTTCTTCGGTGCTCAGGCCCTGAAGAGAGGTTCTTATCTTGCCAAGTGCCTCCTGAACAGAAATCGTGCAGATCTCTATCAGTTGACTTTCGTATTCGCTCAGGTTACGAACGGTCGAGGCAAGTCTTTGCCTACCAGAGCCATTAGAAAATCGAGCCAACAAACCTTTCTTCATGATCATGACCAGAGCCTCCGGGCTGGAGCATTGTGTTGGTTTAGAAAGGGGTTATCGTCATTAAGCGAAAGACCGGTGTCATAAGATGTGTTCTGGCTTATTGACTTAAGAGCATAACACGGCCAGCAATAAGGTGAGCTTTTCTCATAGAAGGTATTTGAAGAAAAGTAGGGAATTGAAATAAATAGCTGAACTTCAGGCGGCTGGTTTGCAGAGAGACCCTGGGAAACTTTATTTTGTTGTTCTGCCTGGTTATCAAGCAGCTCTGGAATTATGAATAATTTCTTGACCTTCAAGGTTCACCTCCGTTTCAGCCGCACCTTTCAGGCGTCTGCGGCCGGAGGCAAACCGCCTGGCTATGCCCGGATGGAGCACAGACAGCTCACCTCGCAGCCTGCACGCCACAATCCGATCTGGATGAGGTGCTGGCTACTTTGACTGCCATCCGAGTCGTTCACAATATTCCTCCCAATTAGGTCCATTACCAGCGCGTCTTACATCGCTTTTTACTGATTTAAGTTATAGTTATAAATCAGTAAAGTCAAGCCATTAATAAAAAATTTGTAAAAAAATTTAGGGAAAATTCGTAGGGGTTGTTTGTGTTGCCATTTTCTATAAGAGATAATTCATCAGAAATGACCTGGCTGAACTTAATATTAATGGTCTTGTTATCTGCTGGTTTATTGTTAGCCTTCATATTTTCTGGATTCGAAAAGGAAAATAGAGCGGCCCTGATTGTCTCTGATCTTCTTATTCACCAGCCTTTGAGGCCGCCTTTAACTTCCTGGCCAAGTTAAAAGAGATACCGCTTGAGCCACCGGTGGCTGAAAAAACCACCTCGATAGGGAAAGACTTAAAGAAACGATAAAGAAAATTGCCCGCTATTACGGCGAATTCTCATCTTCCCTGGTAATCTTTGAGGCATAGATTATTCCTCCAACTCCGAGTCTGATCCTGATTTCATAAAACAGGTTACTAAAAAATTGACTTTGGCGAGGTGGATTGTTATGTTAAATTCAGGCAAGAAAAAAGCAAAAAGACGGAAACATAAAGAAAATAAAACGGAAAGAGAATGGCGAAAAAGGGGAGTCAAAATGAGAACAGGATTTAAGGCAATATTTTTTATTGCTGCCGGGATTCTGGCTGCGCTCAGCATAAGCACCAGTTTGCCTTCAGGGCAACAGTTTTCGGGAATGCCCGATAGCAAACACCTTAAGACACCGGAGTTGAAAGACCCGGTTTTAACCGCAGGTGAAATTCAGTTGCCACTCTACTTTATTCCTAACTGCGGTCAGCTTGACCAGCAGGTTGATTTTTATCTTCAGGGAAGAGACAAAAACGTTTATTTTAGCTCTCAAGGGGTCACCATTGCTCTGTCAAGCCCGCGGGAAGAAGAAATCTCAAAGGAGGGCTACAATCGCTGGGTAGTTAAGCTGGAGTTTGTCGGTGCCAATCCTGAAGCGAGGCCTCAAGGCGAAAGCCAGACCGAAGCAGTCGTTTCCTATTTTAAAGGCCAGCCTGAAAACTGGCTTACCGGTCTTCCCACGTATTCCACAATTGCCTACCGGAATCTCTGGCCGGGGGTGGACCTGGCTTTTTCCGGTAATGACAGCCGTTTAAAATATGAATTTGTGGTTAATCCAGGGGCCGACTCTTCGACCATCAAACTGAGTTATGGCGGTGCCAGCCAGGTTTTTCTAAATGAAAAGGGTCAGCTTGAAATTCATACGCCTGCCGGAAGCTTTGTGGATGAAGCGCCGGTAGCTTATCAGATTATAGATGGTCAGAAAATTTACGTTCCGGTAAAATTTGAGATATTAGAGAAAACAACTGGAATCGATGGTCAGGTTTCGCTTGGCCACACTTTCAAGCTCGGGACCTATGACCGGACACGGGTTTTATACATCGACCCGGCCGTTTTGATTTATAGCGGATATCTTGGCGGCTCATCCAATGACAGGGCTTTAGCTATCGCCATTGACAGCTCCGGGAATGCTTATCTAACCGGCTGGACAGCATCTTACGATTTTCCGGTAGCCATCGGTCCTGAGCCGACCTTCAACGGTCCAGCTCTCGGAACTGACGCCTTTGTGGCCAGAATTAATGCCGCGGGAACCGGGCTGATTTATTGCGGTTATCTTGGAGGAAGTTATGATGATGGTGGAACTGGCATTGCGGTTGATAGCTCGGGTAATGCCTATGTCTGCGGCTATACCAAATCGCCTGATTTTCCGGTTGTGCTCGGACCTTATACCAATTATCAGGGAAATATCACTCAATACAGCGAGGCTTTCATAACTAAAATTAATGCCACTGGAACGACTTTGATTTACAGCGGGTATATTGGTGGCACATTGACTGATCAGGCTTCAGCGGTGGCCGTCGATAGTTCTGGCCGGGCTTATGTCTGCGGCACCACTGAGTCTTCTGATTTCCCCACCAGGACCGGTCCTGATCTGAGCTATAACGGTCTCAAAGACGCCTTTGTGCTGAGAGTGGCGGCTTCTGGTTCCCAGCTTGACTGGAGTGGATTTATCGGGGGGACCAGGGATGATGTCGGGGCTTCAATTGCTATTGATGCCAGCGGTAATGCCTATGTTACGGGTTACACAGCTTCGACTCAAGGCAATCAATTTCCGGTAAAAAATGGTCCAAAATTGACCCATTCCGGCGGGCTGGATGCTTTCGTGGCTAAGGTCAATTCTTCAAGCTCATCCCTGGTCTATTGCGGCTATATTGGCGGAACTTCAGACGATTATGGCTCGGGGATTGCTGTTGATATTTCAGGAAACGCTTATATAACGGGAGCGACCATCTCGGCCACCGGCTTTCCAGTTACAGTCGGTCCTGACCTCAGCTATAACGGCGGGTCTGAGGCTTTTGTAGCTAAGGTCAATGCTGCCGGTTCCGGGTTGGTTTTCTGCGGTTTTGTCGGGGGCTCAGCAGATGACTTCGGTATATCCATAGCGGTTGATTCGGCCGGTGTTGTCTATCTGGCTGGAGCCACTGAGTCCAGCGATTTTCCAGTTGCTGGTGCACTCTATTCTTATAAAGGAAATCGCGATGCTTTTGTCAGCGTACTTCGGGCTGATGGTCAAGGCTATTATTATTCAACTTTCTTAGGGGGTTCTGACCTGGAAGAAGCCAACGGAATCGCGGCTGATGGAGCCGGCAATATTTTTGTGGCCGGCTTTACCCGTTCGCCAGATTTTCCGGTGCTGAATGGACCTTATTTAACTCCGGGCGGCGGAACCGGCTATCTGGCTGAAGATGCCTTTGTTACCAGAATATATGGAAAGCTGCCACCGGCTGCTCCAGCCAATCTTCGTTTGACCAGCGTCACTGATATTGAAGCCAACCTGGCCTGGGATGATAAATCAAACAACGAGGATGGTTTTAAGATTGAAAGAAGGACCGGAGCTGATGGCACCTGGAGTCAAATAGCCGCGGTGGGAGCCAATGTCACCACCTATAAAAATAGCGGACTGAATGAAGCCACGAATTATTATTATCGAGTCAGAGCCTATAATGATATCGGCGATTCCGCTTATTCTAATGAGCTCAGCGTTTTGACTAAACCGGCGGCGCCGAGCAATCTGGTGGCAACGGTGGTCAATGAGCATCAGATCAATCTTAGCTGGACGGATAATTCTGCTAGTGAAAGCGGATTCCGGGTTGAGCGGAAAACCGGAAGCGGCAGCTGGGCACAGCTCACGACTCTGGCGGCCAATGTTACCTCTTATTCAGATACCAGCGTCGTTGAAACCACAACCTACACCTACCGGGTGCTTGCTTTTAATGACAGTGGAGATTCGGCGGCTTCCAATGAAGCCACGGTGACCACACCGGCTCTGACCATTCCGGCGGCTCCGGGCAACCTGCAGGCTCAGGCGATTTCTGCCAATCAGGTCAGGCTGACGTGGATAGACAATTCCTATAACGAAGATGGCTTCAAAATCGAAAGAAAAACAGGGACCGGAGGCGCCTGGGGTCAGGTTGGTACCGCTGGTGCCGATGACACGGCTTATCAGGATAGTGGCCTTTCCGAACTGATCACTTATTATTATCGAATCAGAGCCTATAACAATGCCGGTAACTCCGACTATTCCAATGAGGCTTCGGTCACCACACCAGAAAACAAACCGAAACTGAGGGTGCCGGTGGCTGATGTGGCCTTGGGCAATGTCAATGTCTGCAGCTCAGCCGACAGGACCACAGTGCTTTATAACGATGGCGGGGGAGAGCTGGTGGTGAGCGGGATTTTTAGAGCTTCCGGGTCGAGCGATTTTACCTATGTTGGACCGGTGACACCTTTCACTGTGCCAGCTTTTAGCTCAAAAACCATCACCGTCAGATTTGCTCCGGGAGCGGTGGGTGCGGCCAGCGCTTCATTCAGTCTCAACTCCAACGACCCGGATAACCCGACTGCCACCTTTAACGCTTCCGGGAATGGCTTTATCCCGGTCATTACTATTAGCTTAGAGGTTGAGCGTCGCACCGAGCGGGCCTGGATCATCAGAAGAGATTACAGTCGGATTACGGTGGTGGTCAACAAAGAAGCTCCTTACACGGTGGCTAAATATCGGTTGTGGCGGAAGACTTCAGGTGGGAGCTATGAGCTCCGTAAAGAATTTTCTGAAGCTGATTTCAGCTATGATCGCTTAGTGTCCATTGACAAATATCTGGATAAAGGTAAGAGCTATCTGTATCGGGTTGAAGCTCTTGATTGCACCAACCGGGTGATAGCTTCCTCCGGTGAGGTCGGAACGGCCTCTTCCGCAGGTCCGGTGACTAAAGCCACCCGGCCAGAAAAAGGGGGACGCTCTACATATTTACCCTATTTTTTTTGATAGAGCGGTTAGCCTGTTGAGCCAGCCGTTCATGGTTGACGACGTCTGGCTCCAGGCACCCGGAATTCAATTCAGCCAATTTTGACCCGACAGGATGAATCTCTCGGTTGCCCCAAATTTCCTAGAAGTCGGACCTTAGTTTCAAAAGAAGGCTGTTCAATAAAGCGAGACCACATATAATAAAATAGATTTAATATTTAATTTGATTAAAAGGAGAAAAAATCACCAAGACGGCTAAGGCACCATCAAGAATTTCAGTCATTTCCGGGATGTTGACCGTTATTTCCCGCTCTCGGGATGAAAAAAATAGGTAAATATGTAGAGCGTCCCCCATTTTTATGGAAGAAAAAATCGCCGCTTTCGTCAAAATTAGCGATAAATTTAATAGCGGAAGACTATTTTAATTCTGGCAGATTATTGAAAATAAATTAAATATGCGGAAGAAGGAGAAGGCCATGGTTAGAAAAGGCCACGTTTTTATATACCCTTTAATTTTTTCCCTAATTGTCTTTTTTACTCTTGCTCTGGGGCTTGGAGCTCAAACCCAGGGACAGAATCAGGGCGGTTCGCGCCAAAGGAGTGAAGCCAGGGTGCTTGAACTTTCGCTCGAAGACTGTATTTTCAAAGCCCTAAAGAATAATCTCAGCCTGAAAGCTGAGATGCTTACGCCGGAAATTGCTGACAAAAATGTCACCTTAGCCGCTGAAAAATTCATCCCCGGTATCAGCCTTAATTACAACGACCAGAATACGCGGACGGCCTCCTATTCATTCCTGGAAGCTTCTGATGTGGTTGTTACCAAGCAAAACGATTACACCATTCAGTTCAGCCAGAATATTCCAATCGGCGGTTCGTTATCAGCCAGTCTTTACAATTACGTTAATGACAGCAACCGCAGTTTCCAGACGATCAATCCGCGTTATGGTTCCACTCTACGGCTGAATTTCAGTCAACCCTTGCTCCGGGATTTTGGTTTTAAGTTCGGACGCCGGGAAATCATTGTGGCTAATTATAGCCGTGAGGTTTCCGAAGAAAACCTTCAAAAAATACTGGAAGATGCTATCTACAATGTCGAAACTGCTTACTGGAACCTGGTTTACAGCCGCGAAAATCTGAAAGTCCGTCAGCAATCTTTAAAATTAGCTCAGGAACTGCTTGAGAAGAACAAGGTGGAGATCGAAGCCGGAACTCTGCCGCCGATTGAGCTGCTGACTGCCGAAAGCGAGGTGAGCACCCGCCAGGCTGATATTCTGGAAGCCGAAGCTCTGGTCAAAAACTATGAAGACCAACTAAAAGTTATCATTAATCTGGCTGCTGAAATGGAAAACGTTAAAAATATTCAAATAATTCCCACTGATTCGCCTTCTGTAGAAAAAAGAGAAGTCAGCTATGATGAAGCTTTGACTGTGGCCATTCAAAAAAGACCTGACCTTGAGGCCACTCGCATCGATTTTAAAAACAAAGAATTCAACCTGAGCTATGCTAAAAACCAGCTGCTTCCAGACCTGCGGTTACAGTTATCTTACTGGAGCCCGGGAATTTCTGGTGTCCAGCTTCTTTATCAGGATAACAATCCGATGACCGGAATCGTTATCGGGACAATTCCGGGTAGAAAGACCGATGCCCTTAAAGATGCGCTCAATTTTAAGTATAAAAACTGGTCGATGGGTTTAACTCTAAGTTTGCCCCTAAACAGCGTGATTACTCGAGCTTACTATGCTCAGACCAAACTTAGCCTGGAACAGGCCAAGTTGAGGCTCAAAAATCAGGAGCAGCAACTGGACCTGGAAATCAGCAATGCGGTCAGAGCTGTTGAGACCAACTTCCAGCGAGCTAAAGCCTACCGGGCGGCCCGTGAGCTGGCCGAGAAAAAACTGGAAGCCGAGCTGGAAAAATTCAAGGTCGGGTTGAGCACCAACTATCTGGTGCTTCAGTTTCAGCGAGACTTAGCCAATGCCCAGACCATGGAGGTTAAAGCTCTCATTGACTACAATATTTCTCTGGCTAATTTAGACCGGGTAATGGGACTTGGCCGGGAGCATCGGAATGTCAGCGTGGTCAGCAACGACTGAAAACTAAGTGTTGATAAATTGATAAAAGGAGACAGGCAGAAAGATGAAAGTCATCGACAAAATCAAAAAAATGAGTCCTACTCAGAAAGTGTTACTGCTGGTT
>Ga0315282_10007214_pt1 | contig 18331 bp, 18 predicted proteins | sample YL17G07_20_MG_FD_203693 | JGI IMG/M metagenome (GOLD analysis project Ga0315282, IMG submission 203693) | Sediment microbial communities from Yellowstone Lake, YNP, Wyoming, USA - YL17G07_20 | ecosystem: Environmental > Aquatic > Freshwater > Lake > Sediment | place: USA: Wyoming | collected...
GGTCTTGATGTAGACCCCGCCCTCGGAAAGGTCGTAAATCCTCCGGGAATCTATGACCGCTCTTTCATAGAGTCTCTTGTTCGGCTTGTCCATCTCAATCCCCAAGCCAATATATCAAAGTTTGCAAATATTAGCAATCGGAATTTAACCATATGGTCATATTTCTGGTTTGGCGGTTTTTTGATATTGCCATCATCTGTTTCCGGTTGCTGGTGAGAATTCTCGGCGACAAAAAGATTTCAAGGAACGGGGGCGGATGATTTCCGGACTTGAAAAAAAAGGCAAACTGATTTGAAATCAGAGTGATGAGCAGGCGCGGCTGCGGGATACTGCTTCATATAAGTTCACTGCCTTCCCGGTTCGGGATCGGGGACCTGGGGCCGTGGGCCTATAAGTTCGCGGACTTTCTCGCCGAGGCGGGCATGAGCCATTGGCAGGTTCTGCCGCTCAATCCCACAAGCACGGTCAATTTCAACTGCCCGTACAGCAGCGAGTCTGCTTTCGCGGGAAACACGCTTCTGATCAGCCCGGAGCTATTGGTGCGGGACGGCTTCATTGAAGGCACCTATCTTGACCCGGTGCCGAGTTTTCCGGCGGAGCGTGTGGACTACGAGAAGGTGATGACCTACCAGGAGATTTTTCTTTTCCGGGCCTACGAGTTTTTCAAGAAGAACCGGAAGCGGGAGAATTTTGAGAAATTCTGCGGCGAGCATTCGTATTGGCTGGAGGATTTTGCCATGTTTGTGGCGTTCAAGGATTTTTTCCAGGGCCGGCATTGGCAAAACTGGCCGGTGGAGGTTCGCGACCGTCATCCGGAGGCTTTGCGGTCTTTGCGGGAGAAGCTGTCCGAGGAAATAGCCAGGCAGAAATTTTTGCAGTTCGTTTTTTTCAGTCAATGGTTTTCGCTGAAGAGCTACTGCAACCGTCTGGGGATAAAGATTCTGGGCGATTTGCCGATTTATGTGGACTATGAGAGCGCGGAGGTGTGGTCTCACCCGGAGCTTTTCAAGCTGGACGCGATGAAGAAGCCGGCGTTTGTCTCCGGGGTTCCTCCGGATTATTTCAGCGCCACGGGCCAGTTCTGGGGCAGCCCGGTTTACAACTGGGAGGTTCTGAAACAAACCGGGTATGACTGGTGGCTCAAGCGCTTCGGCCACAACCAGAAATTGTTTGACATGCTGCGGGTGGACCATTTCCGCGGATTCGTTTCCTTCTGGGAAATCCCCGCGGGAGAAAAAACCGCGGTCAACGGCAAGTGGGCCCGCGGCCCGGGACATGATTTGTTCGGCCCGCTCCTTAAACGATTTCCTCAAGTCAAAATCATCGCCGAGGATTTGGGAATAATCACCCAGGAGGTGAGGGAATTCATCGCGGAGCTGGGTCTGCCGGGGATGAAGGTGCTCTTGTTCGCGTTCACCGAGGATTTGCCGAAGAACCCGTATGCGCCTCACAACCACATCTTGAACTGCGTGCTTTACACCGGCACCCATGACAACAACACGGCTCGCGGCTGGTTTGAGCAGGAGGCGAGCGCTGCGGAGCAGGAAAGGTTTTGCGGATATATCGGGAGGCGGGTTTCCGGGGAGGAATTCAGCGAGACGCTCATACGCATGGCCATGATGTCGGTGGCCAATCTTGCCATCATTCCCATGCAGGACATCCTGGGCCTGGGCCAGTCCGCGCGGATGAACACTCCGGCGGTGCTCAAGGGCAACTGGGAATGGAGGGTCCTGCCCGAACAGCTCTCACCGCAGCTAAGCAAAAAGCTGCGCGAGATGCTGTTCTTATATGCCAGAGCGAACGAGCGACCCGGCAAATAAAATATTCCCAAGCCGCCATCGCGTTTGACAGCGCCATCAAAGCCCGGTATAAAAATCGAGGCCTTGAGAAGGGAATTTTTCCATCCGTTTCAGGAGGGCCTATGTCCGAGTCCGGGAAAGAGCAGAAGGTGAAAGGAGCCTTGATGGTGGGCCTGGCCATGGTGATCAAGGGCAGCAAGGACATCGACTGGCTGGGCCAGACCAGGCTCACAGCTCAAGACCTGGAATTGATCCGCAAGGGCATCATGTCCTCCATCTGGTATGACAAGAGCCTGTATGAGCGGATGGGCGAGGCGGTTTACAAGGTAGTGGGCAAGAGCCAGCCCGAGGGCGCCTACCAGTTCGGGCACGGCATTGTTGCGGAAACCCTGCTCAAGGTCTATCGCGGGCCCCTGGTCTCGAATGAGCCGAAGGAACTGTTTGCCAAGTTCGCGGAGCTTTACGGCACGGCCTGGTTCAATTACGGCAAGGCGGAATTCACGCCCACGTCCCAGGGAGGAATCTTGAAGGTCACTGACCCGGACGGGCTGCCGTTCGGCCAGGGATTCCTGGCCATGCTCAAGGGCGTTTTCGCGCGGATGGTGAAGGAGAACCAGGGGAAAAATGTTACAATCGAGTGTCCGGAGGAAAAATTGCCGGCGGGACAAAAAATCACCAGCGCCACTTTGAACATCCGGTGGGAATGAGCTTGGGTCCCGGCGTGGTTGCAGGTCTCTCCGCGAAACCAGAAGTCCGGTCGTTAGCTCAAGCTGGAGGGAAGTCAAATGGTCGACTCGCAAACAAGTCTGAAAGCCAAAGGCGCGCTGCTAATCCCATTGGCGTTAATCATCAACAGCGTTAAAAATGTTGACTGGAAAAGCGCGGCCGGGCTTACGGATGAGGACCTCCAGCGCATCCGCAAGGGAATTTTAGCCTCGCAGTGGTATGAGCGCGAACTGCTGGAGCGGATGGCTGTGGCCGTGTTCAAGGTTATTGGCCAGAGCAAGCCCGAGAATGCTTATCAATTCGGGTTTGGGGTCATGGCGGAAACCCTGCTCAAGATTTACCGGGGGCCGTTCACGGAAGGCAACCCCGAGGAACTGTTGAACAAGTTTTCCCAATTCTGGAACGGCACCTGGTTCAACAGCGGGAGAATCGAATTCAGCATGACCGACCAGGGCGCTCTCTCCAAATTAACCGACCCGAACGGCATCATCTGCCCGGTCTGCTTCGTGCCCATGCTGCGGGGCATTGTCATGCGGCTGATGAAGGAGAACGGGTTGAAGAACGGCAAGGTGGAAATTCCCGAGGAAGCTCTTGTTCATAAAGAAAAGCTGACAACTTTGACCATAAAGATAAGTTATGATAAATAGCGCTTGGCCGTAAACAGGCGCTGAAACTCGGAAAACAGTATGGGAAAAGGGGCGGGGAGAAAATGACGGAAAGCAAGAAGGAACTATTGGCCAAGGGGCCGCTGTTGATCCCAATGGCGCTGGTCATCAATAGCACCAAGCAGTTGAACTGGACCTCGGACACGGGTTTGAGCGAGGACGACCTGAATTTGATTCGCAAAGGCATCCTGGCCTCGCAATGGTATGAGCGGAGCCTGATGGAAAGAATGGCGCTTGCGGTCTTCAAGCTGGTGGGGAAGGACCTTCTGGAAAGCGCAGTCCAGTTCGGCCGCGGCGTGATGTGCGAGACCCTGCTCAAGATTTATCGCAGCCCGCTGACCACTCACGACCCGAAGGAAATCATCTCCAAGTTCGCAAGCTTTTACAGCGGCACTTGGTTCAATACCGGGCAGGCGGAATTCACACCCTCGGCCAAAGGCGGTGTTTTCAAAATCAAGGACTCGGAGGGAATACCCTGTCCCAAGGCGTTCGCGCCCATGATGCGCGGGGTTTTCACCAGGCTGGTCAAGGAGAACGGCGGCAGGAATGTGAAGGTGGAAGCGGTGGAAGAGCCGCTCATCCAGAAGGAAAAAATCTATAGCTTGACTTTGAATATGAGCTGGGAGTAATATTTTTAAGCCCCCCAAAAAAATTCAGGAGTGAATATGGAAAAGCTGAAAGCAATGGTCAAGAACGGCAAAGCCAAGGAAGCGGAAGCAGCCACCAGGGAACTGCTGGCCAAAAAGGTGGCGCCGGAGAAGATTTTGCAGGAAGCTTTAATTCCGGCCATGGACGAGGTGGGCGACCTTTTCCAGAAAGGCGAATACTTCGTGCCGGAGATGCTGGTCGCGGCCCGGGCCATGAAGCAGGCGATGTCCGTGCTTCGGCCGGTGTTCAAGGAAAAGGGAATCCAGCCCCTGGGCAAGGTGGTTCTGGGCACGGTGAAGGGAGACCTTCACGACATCGGCAAGAACCTGGTGGTGATGGCCCTGGAAGGCGCCGGGTTTGAGGTGATTGATTTGGGCGTGGACGCCGGGCCGGAAAAATTCGTGGACGCGGTCAGGGCTTACCAGCCCATCGCGATTGGCATGAGTGCGCTGCTCACCACCACTATGATGTCCATGAAAGACACGGTGGCGGCTCTGAAAAGCGCGGGAATCCGCGACAAGGTCAAGGTCATGATCGGCGGGGCGCCCATCCGCCAGGAGTTCGCGGCTGAAATCGGCGCGGATTTTTACGGACGCGACTCGGTGGAGGCCCGGAACTTCGCGCGCCTCATCATCCAGAACGAAGCCTGACCGGAAACAGGCCGGAGCAGCCGGGATTTAGAAATAGTCCTCACGCGCCATTGCCATGAAAGATAATATTCGTGAAGAAGAGGTGAAGCGGGTGGCGGATGCCCTGAACGACAGCCCGTTCTACAAGTTCATCCGCATGAGCGTGGTCCAAATCGGCGAGGGAGTTTCCGAGGTCCATCTCGAATTAAGGCCGGAATACAAAAACATCTGGGGGTCGGTTCACGGCGGAGTCGCGGCAACCCTGCTTGACACCTCCTGCGGGTCGGCCCTCTATTCCTCGCTCAACGAAAACGAGGGCGCCATGACCATTGACCTCCGTGTGAATTTCCTGGCCCCGGTCCGGGAGGGAACTCTAATCGGCCGGGGCAGGTTCGTGCATCGCACCCGCACTCTGGCCTGGAGCCAGGCCGAGGCCTTTGACCAGGCGGGAAACCTGCTGGCCCGGGCCGAGGCGATTCATAAGATAATCAAACGGGAGTGGGCGAAATAAATTGGCGCGGAAAACGAGCCGGCCAAAGGAGGGGAAAATGGTCACCGCCATCGTCTTGATTAACGCGCAGCGGAACAAGATTCCGGAAACCACCCAGGCCCTGGCTGAACTCAAGGGAGTGACCGAGGTCTATTCCATCGCCGGGCCTTATGACATCGCGGCCATCATCCGGGTCAAGTCCAACGAGGACTTGGCGGACCTGGTCACGCGGAAGATGCTCAAGCTGGACGGGATTGAAAAAAGCACCACACTCATCGCCTTTGAAACCCTGTCCAGCTTCGACCTCGAGCGCATGTTCTCGCTCGGCCTGGAAAAATAAATTCGGGTTTGCCGTGAGCTGCAAATATTTTAGGGCCTTGCCGCAACTGCCAGGAAAATCTTCTTTGCGGAGCTGACTTGAAGGAAAACCCGCGGCTGCGTTCTGACCTGGCGGTTGTCCCGGTGGAAATCCAGGGGGAGCGGATGCTCTTCTTCCAGGACCCGGCCCGCTGGTGCGAGGAACTGATCTTCGTGCCCATGGAATTCATGCCCATCCTGCAATATTTCACCGGCGCGCTTACGGTCCGTGAGATTCAGGAAAACCTCATGCGCGAGAGCGGGGAGCTGGTCGCGAGCGAAGTCATCGGAAAAATCGCGGAGGAGCTGGACTCCCAGCATCTGCTGGACTCGGAAAATTTCCGACAATATATTGCCGGCATCCAGGCGGAATGGGAAAAGGCGGAGACGAGAGCTGCGCTGCTTGCCGGCCAGAGCTATCCCGCTGACCCTGCGGAGTTGAAAAAATTCCTGGACCAATTTTATGCCGGGGCCTCCGGCCCGGGTCTGCCCTCGGAAAATCGCGGCAACCAGCTCAAGGCTATCATCGCGCCGCACATCGACCTTGGCCCGAACGGCTCGTGCTACGCTCATGCCTACAAGCGGCTGGTGGAGGAAAGCCAGGCCGAGGTCTATATCATCCTCGGCACCGCGCATTCGCTCACCGAGGAGCTGGTGGTTTTCACGAAGAAAGATTTTGCGACCCCGCTCGGAATCGCCAGGACTGACCGGGAATTTGTGGACCAAGCGCGCAGGCGGCTGCGGAAGAAAAGTTATGCCGGAGATTTCGCCCACCGCGGCGAGCACTCCATCGAGTTGCAGGCCATATTCCTCCAGCACGCCCTGGCCGGGAAGCGCGAATTCAAGATCGTGCCGGTGATGATAAGCTCGTTCCCGATGATGGTCGAAATCGGAGAATCACCGGCTGACGACCTCCTGGTCAAGGACTGCATCCGCGCGCTGCGTGAGGAGGTCCAAGCGTGCGGCAAAAAGGTCTGCCTGATTGTCAGCGCAGACCTGGCGCATCTCGGGCCCAAATACGGGGACCAGGACGGGTATCTGCCCATTCGCGAGGAAGAGGTCAAGGCAGATGACGAGAAGATGCTCGGCCATCTTTTGAAAGGAGACGCCGAGGGATTTTTCTCGGAAGTGGCCGCGCTTAAGGACCGGAGAAGAATTTGCGGACTCACGCCCATTTACCTGGCCGGCAAAATCGCGGAGCCTTTTCGGGCTGAACTCTTGAAATGGTCAGTGGCCTACGACGCGCAGACCAAAAGCGCGGTGTCCTTCTGCGCCATGGCCCTCTATTGATTAACCGCAGAGGCGCAGAGAAGAAAGGGCCGGTTTTTTTGCCCGGCCAGTTTCAGAACCAAGCCTTGAGCAAGATTCCCAGCATGCTTCCCGGGCTGAAGGCCAAATCCGCCAGCGCCGCGCATTCGTAGCTGCAGTGGCAGGAGCTGCGCTCAATGAAGCCGAGGAGCTTTTGGGCCTGGTCGCTCTGCAGAATTTTTCCCAAATCATATTCTGATTCCCGCAACTCCCCCAGCAGCCACTTGGCTTGTTGCTTGCTTTGAGCTTTGAGATTTGAAATTTGAGATTCGCTGGCCGAAAGCGACTCCAGCATCTCGCAAGGCCTCACCTTGCCCTCCGGGTCCATGACCAGAAGTTTTCTGCCCGCCAGGCAGGGCATGACCATAGTGTTGCGGGAAACGGTCTCAATAATCAGGCTGCGCTTTTCGCGCCCAAGCTCCTCCCGCATCCGGTCAACCAGGCTGGACGGCCGCCCGCGCTCTTTTTCCAGCCAGCGGCAGACCTCGCGGAACTTTTCAATCGCGACTTTGGCTGCGGCAGGATTGCGCATCTTGCCTCTCGCGTACATCACTTCCATCCGGTCCGGCTTCAGTTCGGACCGGATGTATTTAAGCGTGTCGAAAATTTTATCCTGGTTCAGGCCGCTCAAGACCGTGAGCACTCCCAGCCGAAGATTGGGCAAGCGCGGCTGCAAAGCTTTCAACTCGGCCCAGGTGCGGACCAGGTCGGCAAAGGTTCCGGCCCGGCCGCGGAGCCGGTCGTGAATTTCGCCGAGCCCGTCCACGCTCAACTCCATGTTCAATCTCAACCAGGGATAGCGCGCGGCCAGGGTTTCCGCGGCTTGGACTATGCGCTCGGTCAGGATGCCGTTGGTCGGGATGCTCAAAAATATGGGCCGGGTTTTTTCCAGCAGGGGCGCAACCAGCTCCACCAGTTCTTGCCGCAAAAAAGGCTCTCCGCCGGATAAAGTCAGCTGTATCAGACGCGGCAAATGCTCCGCAATCCTGCGCGTCTCCTCGGGAGTCAATTCCTTCCGCGTCGCCGCGGATTCCATCTCCTGCCAGTAAAAGCACATCTCGCATCGGGCGTTGCAGGCTGCGGTGACGAAATAGACCAGGTAGGACGGCTGGCCGGGCTGAAGCCAGCTTAAAACAAGGCGCGCGCCGAGCCGGAGCCAACTCAAGATTTCACTCCGCGCTCATCCTCACTGGACCGTGGGTTCCGGCTTGGGCATCTCGAAAATTTTTATCTCTCCGAACTGCTTTTCATAAAGGTTCAGGTTCTCGCCCAGGACTTTGTGCAGCCGCTTGGCGTGGTCAGGCGACATGATGACCCTGCTCCGGACCTTGGACATCGGCTGGCCGGGATTGATGAAAATAAAATCCACGATGAACTCGCTCGCCGAATGCTGGACCACCGCCATGTTCGCATAAATGCCCTGCGCAGTCTGCTCGTCAATCGAAATCTGAACCGTCACCTGTTTCGCTTTTTTGTCTTCCATCGCGCGCTCCTTTCCTCTCGCCCCCAATTCTAGCATCTTGAGCCAGGCCGGGCAAAGTGAATGCCGGCATATAAAATTCCCTCCCCTCAAGGGCGGGGAAATAATTTATAAATGCTCCAGTCTGATTTTCATAACAGGAGATGAAGGGTTTCCCCTGGAATCTTCTTTTTGCTAAAATCTAGCTGATGAAGCGCGCGCTCGCGATTTTGCTTCTGGCCGCGGCCTTGATTTCGGTCCGGCTGTTCAAGCTCAACGCGGACCCGCCCCGGGTTTTTCCCAACGGGTTCCGCGCCATCGAGCCTTTCACCGACGAGGCGGCCAAGGCCTTTCAGGCGCGGAATCGCGCCCTGTTCAACGAGTGGAACACAAGCCCCAAGGATGAATATCGGTTCTGGAAGGTTTTGAGTCCGCTCTGGTGCTATCCGCTCTGGTTCTGGTTCAGGGTTTGGGGCGTGAGCTATGCGAGCCTGCGACTCTTCTCGGTCTTCTGGTTCAGCGCAGGAATGCTCCTGGTCTATTTTTCGCTCCGCAAAAACCCGGGAGCAGGCGCGCCGGTTTACGCGTTTTTTTTCTACGGAGTAAATTTTTACCTCTTGCTTTTCTCCCGGCTCGGCTTGATGGAGACCATGCTCAACAGTTTTCTCCTGCTCGCGTTCAGCCTGCTCGTGTTCAGCTTGCAGAGGAAATGGATTTTTATCCCTGCCCTTTTCAGCTTCCTCGCCGCATATTTCATCAAGCAGAACGCCCTGCTCCTGTCTCCGGTTCTCATCGCCGGATATTTCCTGGTCTTCGGGAAGCCCTGGCGAAAAAAATTCCGGGCAAGCGGTGCGAACTGGGCGGGGGTGCTGCTCGCGATTCTGGCCGGCGCGCTTCTCTGGCATTTGTGGCGCGAGCCGGTCTATCGGCTTTATACGGTGCTGAATCTCCGGCACGGATACGGTCTGCCTCCAGCCGCCATGGGTTTGACTTTGCGGCCGGATATGATGAAAGCCTCGCTCCTTTATCACCTCGGAAGCAGCGGCCTCTGGCAGAATTTTTTTTCATACGACCCGGTCGCAGCCGCGCTGGCCATCATTGACCTGGTCCTGGTGATTTCGCTCCTGGTCCGACGCAAGGAAATCGCCAGGCCGGAAATTCTGGCCGGTGTATGGCTTTTGTCAGTGCAGGCGCTTATGCTTTTCAGTTCCGCGCGAGTGGTCAGGTTCTGGCTCATTCAAATTCCGGCAATGGTCATCCTGGCCGGAGCAGGCCTGGCGCGGATTCAAAAATGGTTCACACGCCAAAGCAAAATAAAATTCACGGTTGTCGCGCTCATCCTGCTCTTGAGCTTTGAATTCAATTTTCATTCCTGGCTCGATTGGCAAAGAAGCGCGCAGTACCAGGTTGCGGAAAATTCGGACAAGCTGGACCAGGCGCTTGCGGGAAAAAAGGCGGTGGTGGTCGGCAAATGGGCCGGGCCTCTGCTCCTGCCCACCGGGCATCAGTATTATTACATCAAGAATATTTTCAACCGCGGGCCGGACCAGCTTCAAAGCTTCGGCATCACCCATATCCTGCTTGGAGATGTCCCGAGCCTGGTGCGCGACAAGTTTGAGCTTTTAAATGACCCTTACCTGAAAAGCATCCGAGCCGCGTTCCCTACGGCCTTCGCGCAGAAAAAGCCGGTGCTCTTTTTCCGCTTTTACGACGGCGAGCTTACGCTTTACGAGCTTGACTTGGCCGCAAACCATCCTTAAATTTTCTGCAACCCCAGGAGGTGGCAAATGTTTCGGGGTCATGTTTCGGGGTCAGGTCTCTACTTGGGACTTGACGATAATTTCAAGGTCATGTTTCGGGGTCAGGTCTCTACTTGGGACTTGACGATAATTTCAATAATTAGATTTCGGGGAGGTAAATTTTAGTTTTGTGTTTCAGGGGCAGAGCTATGTTTTATGTTTAAGAGGGATAGGTTGCTAATTGGTTGCTTTGAGGGATGTTCTGCTGATGACAATTGAAATGGCGATGAGGGCGAGGATTACAAGCGCGAGCGGTTTGAAGAAGAACATGGTCATGGCGGTGAAGGCGAGGGCGAAGAGCGCGCTCAAGGCGCATGAGGGATAGACCCACCATTTTTTGATAGCAAAGGGCGCGGAATTGACCTGGTCCGGGAAGAGGGAAAAAAGCCGGAGCGCTCCGATGGACAATATGAAGTTGGCTCCCATCAGGCCTGCCACGCAGACCATTCCCCAGAGGTCGGGGTTCAGGTTCAAGAAAGTCAAGGCGCATCCGGCAATGGAGATTAGGGCCATGGCAATGGGGAAACTCTGGCGCCGAGAATTGTATTGAGCGAGCCAGGATGGAATCATTTTTTCCTCGGAAAGCGCGAGCAGTTCTCGGGGAGCTGCGAGGAAAACCGCGTTGACCGAGGTGATGGCCGCGGCGAGGGCCGCGAGGTTGATGTAATGGGTTGTCCAATTCGGAAGGTATCGGAGCGCGGTATCGAGCATTGCGACCTTTGAGGTTTTCATCTCCTCCACGCTCAAAGTTCCGGAAACCACCCAGCCGATTCCCATGTAAAGCGCGATAACAATTCCCAGGCCGAAAGCAATGGTAAGCGGAATGTTCCGGCGGGGATTCTTGACCTCGTCTCCAAGCTCGCCCACAATGTTGAACCCGGTATAGGTGAGCATGGCAATCACCGAGGCCTGGAGAAAACCGGAGATGCCGTGGGGGAGATGCTGGGAGAAATCCGGGCTGCCGCCACGGAGCAGGGCCGCAATGACCACGAGCAGAATTCCGCTCATAAGCTGGAGGACCGCGACGACCTGGAATTTCGCGGAGGCCATGATGCCGACCCAGTTGACGGCCCAGGTGAGCAGGATCAAGGCCGAGGCCACAAGCGGCCGGGGCAGGCTCGGGAAATAGATGCGCATATAGTCGGCCACGCCCATGGACACGGTCATCATCGCTCCGATGGCGCCGAGAATCACAAGCAGGCTGGCGATGGTTCCTGTGGTTCGGCCCAAAAGGCGGTTGGTGTAGAAGAACCCGCCGGCGTCCGTGGGGATGGTTGAGCCGAGCGCGCAAGACATGAGCGAGCCGAAAATCGCGGGAAGAGCCGCGAGCGCAAAGGCGAGCGGCATCCACGACCCGGAGTTCGCGCCCATGGGGCCGACAATCACGAAAATGCCCACGCCAATTACCGCGCCCACGGTGATGGAGATGGAGGCGGGAAGCCCGAGCTTGTTCTCAAATTGCACCAGCTTCATAGGTTTTATCTTATAGCCCGTTGCGCGTCTTGGCGCAAATCAGTGGAAAGGGGCTTGCGGATTCAGCCGCGGTCATATTTCAAATAACCCTGCTTGCGTGCTAGAATTGCAGGCTTGAAGGAGGCGAGATGGTTTTGAAAAAGTTGCCGGAAAAAGGAATGTCTCGCGAGCAGGTGATGTCCGCGCTGAATGAGTTCCGCACGAACGACGCAGACTGGAGAGGGGCGAAAACCTGGAGCCTGGTTTATTTTGCGGGCGAGGACATCCTGGAGGTTGCCAAGGCCGCGTACCTGGCTTTTTTTTCGGAGAACGGCCTGAACCCGCTGGCGTTCCAGAGCCTGAAGCGGTTTGAGAACGAGGCCGCGGCCATGACCGCGCAGATGCTCGGCGGCGGGCCGGACGCTGCGGGAACTTTAAGTTCAGGCGGAACCGAGAGCATCCTGCTCGCGGTCAAGACCGCGCGCGACTGGGCGCGAGCCAATAAGCCGGAGGTGAAGGCCCCGGAGATGATTCTTCCGCTCACCGCTCATCCGGCGTTTGAAAAGGCCGGGCATTATTTCAATGTCAGGTCCGTGCACATCCCGCTTGACGCGGAACTGCGCGCGGATGCGGAAGCGGCTCGCAAGGCCATAACCAAAAATACCATTCTCATCGCCGGGTCCGCAGCCTGCTATCCTTACGGCGTGATTGACCCGATTGAAAAGCTGGCGGGTATCGCGCAGGAAAACGGAATCCTTTTCCACACTGACGCCTGCCTGGGAGGGTTCATCCTGCCGTTCCTCAAAAAACTCGGACGCGAGATTCCCGCATTTGACTTGAGCGTCCCGGGCGTGACTTCGATTTCAGCTGACCTCCACAAATACGGGTATGCGGCCAAGGGCGCCTCCGCGGTAATTTACAAAACGAGCGAGCTGCGCAAATTCCAGTTCTATGTTTATACGGACTGGCCGGGAGGGGTTTATCCCTCTCCGTCCATGACCGGCACCCGGCCCGGAGGCGCAATCGCCGCGGCCTGGGCGGTGATGAATTATCTGGGCGAGAGCGGGTATCTTCGTCTCGCGGACAAGGCCATGAAGCTCTCGCAAAAATTGACCGATGGCATCAATGCCATTCCGGGACTCAAGGTGATGGCCAGGCCGGATATGTGCGTGTTCGCGTTCAGCTCGGACAGGGTCAATGTTTATGAGCTGGGCGATTTGATGGAAGCCAAAGGCTGGCAGCTTGACCGGCTGCAAATGCCTCCGGCGCTGCATATGATTGTCACGCCCAACCACGAAAAAATCATCGAGCCGTTCCTCGCAGAGCTGCGCAGCGCGGCCAGGCAGCTTGAGTCCAAGGGCAAGGGAGACATCGCAGGCATGGCCGCGGTTTACGGCATGGTCGGCACGCTCCCGGACCGCAAGGCCGCCAGGCAACTGGTCCTGAATTTCCTTGATGATATTTTTAAAAACCAATAGACCGCATCCGACGCGGAGCCAACTGGAATTCTTAATGGGAGGATAAAATGAGCAAGATTGAAGAGCGAATAAAAAATTTAGGCTTAGCGCTTCCGGAAGCACCTGCGCCCATGGGCGCCTATGTGCCGTTCACGAGGAGCGGCAAGCTTATTTTTATTTCGGGCCAGCTTCCGCGCCAGGAGGGCAGGATAGTTTTCCAGGGAAGAGTTCCTGCGGAGATAAGTCCGGAAAGGGCTAAAGAGTCTGCCCGGCTTGCGGGCCTGAACGCGGTCTCGGTTCTGAAGTCCGCGGTCAAAGAGCTGGACCAGGTGAAGCAGATAGTCCGGCTGACCTGCTGGGTGGCCAGTTCGCCGGCCTTTTTTGACCAGCCGCAAGTGGCCAACGGCGCGAGTGATTTGATGGTGGAAATTTTCGGAGAGGCCGGAAAACACAGCCGCATGACCACGGGCGTGATTGCTCTTCCGGGCAACGCCTGCTTCGCGGTTGAGCTGGTGGCGGAGCTGAAATAGCCGGTCAAAGCATGGCTCGAAAATTCAAGGTCCTGCTCACCACGCATCGTTCCCGGCTGCACAGCGGGTCAACCCTTCAGCTTTTTCTCCTGGCCGAGGAGCTGCTCAAGCGCGGCCATCGCGTTTACGCTCTGTTCAAGGGCGACCGCGGGCAAGGGCCGCATCCCTCGCTCCAGCCGCTGCAGGATGCCGGGGTGAAGCTGGACCTGGTCAAATTCACCATTATGAAATACCGACACACCGTTCCTGAACTCTGGTGGCTTTATCGCTATTTGCTGCGCGAGCAGTTTGATGTGGTGAACACCTTCGGCGGGACGGATTTGAGCCACCTCATGATTTCCGGGAGCGGGATTTTCATCCCGGCGCTCATCGCCTACCGCGGCCTGGCCGAGCCGCTGGACCCGTTCAATTCGATAAAGTACCGGCTGCCCAAGGTGCGGAAAATTATCGCCAATTCCGAGGCGGTAAAAAAAATCATGATGCGCACCGGACGCATCCCTTCGGAAAAAATCGCGGTGATTTACGGCGGGTTTGACGAGGCCAGGTTCCGGCCGGAGATAAGCGGCGCCGGGGTGAGGAAGGAACTGGGGATTGAGGATTCCGCGGCGGTGGTGCTCATCATCGCTCATCTCAAGTTTGTTTTGGATGACCGCAAGGGCGGATATTATTTTTTGCAGGCTGCGGAAAAAGTTCTGGAGCAGCGGCCGGACACGCGTTTTTTGCTGGTGGGCAAGGTTGACCGGGAGAATTTTGCAAAGCTGGCAAGCGAGCGGCTCAAGCCGGCCTGCATCATCACCGGGTTCCGCAACGACATCCCGGAGCTGCTCGCGGCCAGCAATCTCCTGGTCAACTCGTCCTTGAGCGAGGGCATGGCCGGAGTGCTCCGCGAGGCGCTGGCCATGGCCCGGCCCGCGGTGGCGACCGAGATTGACGGCACGCCGGAGCTGGTCCGGCCCGGAGAGACCGGTCTTCTGGTCCCGCCTAAGAACCCGGAGGCCCTGGCCCGGGCCATTCTCCAACTGCTCAACAACCGCGCGGAAGCGCAGAGAATGGGCGCCAGGGGAAGACAGCTCGTGCTTGAACTTTGCCGGAACGAGAGCCGGGTCGACCGGTATGAGCAGATTTATTGCGAGGAATACGAGCGGGCGACCGCCAAACCTCATTCCTGGCTGCATCGGCAATACTGGGCGAGAAAAAAAAGCGAGCCTTAAAATCCTGCTTGAAGAATTTTCGCGGCTCCAGGCTCCCGTTTTTGCCTGAAGGCTGATTGCAAAAAGCGCATAACAGGCGCTTAATATATTACCCGGGGCACTAAATAGTTTGCGGTTACTGATGAGGTCGCTCGTCATAGGAAAGGAACCTGGATGCCTGCTTCCGCAGGCACGACCAAAGCGCGCGGCTTCAATTGTCATTCCCGCGAAAGCGGGAATCCAGGTTACGGGAAAATGTCATCTATTAATCGCTCCGAGTAGTAAGAGTCAGCCGCGGCAAAAGGAGGGCGAAAAATGGCGGAACTGGAACGAAGCATCCCGCAGAAATTTTTTGACCGCGCGCGCGAGAACCCGGAGTTCGTGCTTTTCCTCAATAAGGAGCAGGGGAGCTGGCGCGCGATAACCTGGAAAGAGGCCGCGAGCGTGATTTCGGAAATCGCCAATGGCTTGCTCGCGCTTGGACTCAACATGCAGGACCGGGTGTCGTTCTTGAGCGAGAACCGGCTGGAATGGCTCTACGCTGATTTCGGGAACATCTCCGCAGGAGGAGTCACGGCCGCCATCTATCCGTCAAATTTGGCCGACGAGGTTGAATACATCGTGAACCACTCGGAGGCCAGATTCATTTTTGTGTCCAACCAGGCCCAGCTCAAGAAACTGGATGGCAGGGACAAGCGCATGCCGGGTCTGAAGAAGTTAATACTCTTTGATAAAGTTCCGGAGATGCCTAAAGACGCGATAACTCTCGCGCAGTTGAGGGAGCTGGGGAGGAAATACGCGTCAGAGCATCCCAGGGAGCTGGAAGCGAGAATCCAATCGCTCACGCCCGAGCATCTGCTCACCCTGATTTACACCTCGGGCACCACCGGCCCTCCCAAGGGAGCCATGCTCACGCACGGCAACATCATCTGGGTGTATCACGCGGTGGAGGATGTGCTGGAGGGGCTGCTCGCAATTGACCATTCCGACCTCACGCTTTCCTACCTGCCCTATGCCCATGCCTACGAGCGCATCGGCGGCGTGTATTTTTCCATCTTCCGCAACATCAAGATTGCCATTGCCGAGGGGATTGACAAGCTGACCTCAAATATCGCGGAGATCCGTCCCACGCTCCTGCTCGGCGCCCCGCGAGTGTATGAAAAGATTTATTCCGGCCTGCTCAAGCGGATGGACCAGGAGTCAGCGCTCAAGCGCAAACTTTTCTGGTGGGCGGTTGGTGTGGGCAAAAAGGCGAGCCGGTACCGGATGAAAAATCAGCCGCTGCCCTTATCGCTGCGGCCCGGATTTTTCCTGGCTGACCGGCTTGTCTTCAAGCAAATAAAGAACCGGTTCGGCGGGAGGCTGAAATTCATGGTCAGCGCCGCGGCGCCCATCGCGCCGGAAATTATGGAATTTTTCTGGGCGCTCAACATCATGGTGCTGGAGGGATGGGGAATGACCGAGACCTCGGCGCCCTCAACCATCACCCGGCCGGGAAGAATCAAAATTGGCACCGTGGGTCTTCCGCTCAAGGGCGTGCAGCTTAAAATTGCCAAAGATGGCGAGATATTGGTCAAGGGCGGGAATATTTTCAAAGGCTATTTCAAGGACCCGGTCCAGACCAGGGAAGGTTTTGACCCGGATGGATTTTTCCACACCGGGGACATCGGAGGGATTGATGAAGACGGGTGCCTGAAAATCACGGACCGGAAGAAAGACCTTATCATCACCGCGGGCGGAAAAAATATCGCTCCCCAAAACATCGAAAACCTGATGAAAACCGATATGTACATCAGCGAGTTCATCGCCTACGGGGACAACAAGAAATTCCTGACCGGCCTGGTGACTCTGGACGAGGAAGCGCTTACAGCTTGGGCCAAACAGCAGGGGATTCAATATAAGGACTTTATGGAGCTAAGCCAGAAGCCCGAGGTTTTCAAGTTCATTGAAGGCCGGATCGCGCAGCTGAACAAGCGCCTGCCCAGCTACTCAACCATCAAGCGCTTCAAGATTCTGCCTCACCAGTTCACGCAGGAGGCCGGGGAGATAACCCCAACCATGAAGCTCAAGCGCAAGGTGGTTTACAAAAAATATCACGACATGCTCGAGAGCCTGTACCTGGGCATCGAGGATGGCGCGATTTGAGGTTATGGGGGGAGAGCCTATATCTGGGAGTGGAGGACGGGGCGATTTAAATTGAATCGGGGCTGAAGCTCCTCGCACATTCGAATAAAAAAGGCGGGTCATTGCTGACCCGCCTTTTCGTTTACCGTTAACCGCATTAAGCCACCTTGGGCAGCTTCTTGAGCGCTTCCTTGATGGCCTCTTCCGGGTGCTCGTAATCCGGGAGCTTCTTGGCCATGTAGTCCTCGTAGGCTTTGAGGTCAAAGTGCCCGTGTCCGGAGAGGTTGAAGAGAATCACTCTCTTCTTGCCCTCGTCCTTGGCTTTCTTGGCCTCATCAAACACGCATTTGATGGCATGCGCTGATTCCGGGGCCGGGATTATCCCTTCGGCCTTGGCAAAGGTGATGGCCGCCTCAAACACCGGATTCTGGTGATAGGCCACAGCCTCCATCAGTCCTTCCTTGACCAGCTTGCTGATGAGCGGCGAGTCGCCGTGGTAGCGAAGCCCTCCGGCGTGGATTCCAGCCGGCACAAAGTCATGGCCCAGGGTGTACATCCTGATCACAGGCGCCATCTTGGCGGTGTCGCCGTAGTCATAGGCATAGATGCCCTTGGTGAGAGTGGGGCAGGCAGTCGGCTCTACCGCGACCAGCCTTACCTTCTTGCCGTTCACCTTGTCATAATAGAAGGGCATGGAGATGCCCGCGAAATTGGACCCGCCTCCCACGCACCCGATCACCACATCCGGATAGTCGCCGGCCTTTTTCATCTGCGCCTGGCACTCAAGCCCGACCACGGTCTGGTGAAGGCAGACATGGTTCAAGACCGACCCCAGCGAATAATGGGTGTCATCATGCTTGACCGCGTCCTCCACCGCCTCGCTGATCGCGATGCCAAGCGAACCCAGGCTGTCAGGATGTTCCTTCAAAATGCCCCGGCCAGAATCGGTCTTGTTGCTCGGGCTGGGGAACACCTCGCCTCCCCAGGTTTCCATCATCACTCTGCGGTATGGCTTCTGCTCGTAACTGATCCTGACCATATACACCGTGACTTTCAGGCCGAAGAGCATTCCGGCAAAGCAAAGCGCGCTGCCCCACTGGCCGGCGCCGGTCTCGGTCGCAAGACGCTTAATCCCTTCCTTCTTGTTGTAAAAAGCCTGCGCCACCGCGGTGTTGGGCTTGTGAGAACCCGGGGGGCTGACTCCCTCATACTTGTAGTAGATTTTGGCAGGAGTGCCCAGGGCCTTCTCCAGCCGGTGCGCGCGATAGAGCGGAGTCGGCCTCCACATGCTGTAAATCTCCAGCACTTCCTCCGGAATCTTCACCCAGCGCTGCGGACTCATCTCCTGCTCGATGAGCGCCATGGGGAAGAGCGGTTTGAGGTCGTCCGGCCCGATGGGCTTGAGCGTGCCCGGGTGCAAGGGCGGGTCCAGCGGCGAGGGCAGGTCCGCAAGAGCGTTGTACCACTGCCTGGGTATTTCGCTCTCATTCAGCAAAATTTTGGTCTCCGTCATTTTCATGCCTCCTTTGAAAAAATTTTTACAAACATTGGTTTCAAGGTCTTATTCAAAATCGATAATTTTCAAAAAGGAAACAGTTATACGGCGTGGGACCCACGCCATCGCCAGGCAGGAACAACTATCCATCTTGAATGCAACATAAGGAATTATCCTTTATCACACTTTGATCTGCTTGTCAA
>Ga0315282_10007215_pt1 | contig 18328 bp, 17 predicted proteins | sample YL17G07_20_MG_FD_203693 | JGI IMG/M metagenome (GOLD analysis project Ga0315282, IMG submission 203693) | Sediment microbial communities from Yellowstone Lake, YNP, Wyoming, USA - YL17G07_20 | ecosystem: Environmental > Aquatic > Freshwater > Lake > Sediment | place: USA: Wyoming | collected...
TATAATTACGGACCATAATGTTCGAGAAACACTGGGAGTATGTGACCGGGCGTATATCCTCAACGAGGGGCGCATCTTGGAGGAGGGGACCCCTGAGAATATTGCTCAGAGCCATAAAGCGAGGAAGATCTACCTGGGAGATGGGTTCGAATTAGCGGGGCGACGCCGGAAGAAAGAGGAAGAGAAAAAGGATGTGAGCCCTCCCCTGCAAGGGAGATTATGGGATTGAGATGGCTTTAGAGCTCAAACAGACACCCAAACTCGTTCAGCAGTTGGTGATCACTCCACAGCTCCAACAGGCGATCAGGCTCCTCCAGTTAACGCGATTGGAACTGGTCGATCTGATCGAGCAAGAGATGAAGGAGAACCCTCTCCTCGAAGAGGGCGAGGAGGAAAAGGAGGATGCCGAGGCCGGGGAGCCCGTGACTGAACGGGGCGAAGAAGTAGCCGTGCCGGAGACCGAGCATACCCTTGAGGTGAAAGGAGAAGGGGAGGGTGGAAATGAGTTTGATTGGGAGAGCTACTTAGAGAATTACAATCTCACCTCCTTTCAGAGGCAGACACAGACCTATCAGGATGGGGAGGAAAGGCCTTCTTTTGAAAATTTCCTCACCAAGAGAACGACCCTTTCCGACCATCTCTACTGGCAGCTCCAGCTTTCCCATTTTACAGACGAGGAGCAGAAGGTCGGGACATGGATCATCGGAGATCTGGATGATGATGGATATCTGAAGATCTCCCTGGAAGATATTAGTTCAGAGACGAACCTTCCGTTGGAGGCGGTCGAGGGGGTTCTCCGGAAGATACAACTGTTCGATCCGATTGGGGTTGCGGCGAGAGATTTGAAGGAATGCCTTCTGATCCAACTGGAACAGATGTCGGTACGGAATCCCCTTGCGGAAAGGATCGTTTCAGAACACCTCCCCCTATTGAAGAACCGAAATTATCCAGCGATTGCCAAACGGTTGGGGGTTTCCGTCGACCGGGTGAATCAGGCTGCCTTCCTCATCTCCAAACTGGATCCCAAGCCAGGAAGGGCATTTGGGGGGGAAGTGATCCAAGAGATCATCCCCGATGTCTATGTCTACAAAGTAGAGGGGGAGTACGTGATCTATCTGAACGATGAAGACCTCCCAAGGCTGCAGGTCAATCCATTTTACCGTGGGATCCTCTCGGAGAGCCGTTTCGCCGTTGAAGGAGATCGCAAGTATATTCAGGAAAAACTCCGGTCGGCCCTCTGGCTGATTCGCAGTATCCATCAGCGCCAAAGGACGATTTATAAGGTGACGAAGAGCATCGTAAAATTCCAAAGGGACTTTTTGGATCAAGGGATCCAGTTTCTAAAGCCCCTCGTCCTCCGCGATGTGGCCGAGGATATTCAGATGCACGAATCGACCATCAGCCGAGTCACCCACAATAAATATGTCCATACTCCCCAAGGAATTTATGAATTGAAATTTTTCTTCAATGCAGGGATCGCCTCTTCGCAAGGGGAAACGATGGCCTCGGAGAGCGTCAAGAATCTTCTGCGGGAGATCATCGCCAAGGAGGATCCAAGAAAGCCTTACAGTGATGAGAAACTCGTTCAGATTCTGAAGGGAATGGACATCCAGATTGCCCGGAGGACGGTCTCGAAATATCGGGAGTTGATGAAGATCCTCTCCTCCAATGAGCGGAGGAAGATCTCGTAAATGCTCATTGCAAAATGAGCATTGTAAAATTAGCAGTTATCATTTTTTTTATTGTTAACTTTTCATTGTTAAATTTGCATTTTGCAATAATCTTCGCAAGCCAGAAGGAGTTGATCGATGCAGATTGCGGTGACGTTCCGACATATGGAAGCGGATGAGGGGGTCAAGGGATATGTGAAGGGAAAGGTGGAGAGGCTGCAAAAATATATTGAGAATCCGAGAGAGGTCCATGTGGTTCTGTCCGCTGAGAAATTTCGGCATACCGCAGAAATCACCATCGTCGCGGATGGGGTGGCCCTCAATAGCCAAGGGAGAGACAGCGATCTCTATGCGGCCATCGATCAGATGGTGGAAAAGATGGAGCGCCAAGTTCGCGAACGACGGGAGAAGGTGAGACGGAAAAGGGCGAATGCTTCTCTTCCGAAAACGGACCTCCAAAGCGGTGAAAGTCCTTTCGCAGGCAAAGAGGAGATCGATCTTTCTTCCCTCATTCAGAGAAGACGCACCCTCGCCAAACCCATGTCCCTCGAGGAGGCGGTGGCCCAATTGCAGCTTTCAAAGCGAGATTTTTTAATTTTTATCAATTCGGATTCAGGGCAGATGAATGCACTCTATCGCCGCAAAGATGGACGTTACGAATGGGTAGAGCCTCGCCCAAAGTAGGGAAAGAGCGGAAGAGGGAAGAATGAAAATCTTAGACTATCTGCGGGAGGAGTGGGTGGTCCCAGATCTGAAGGGGACCGATAAGCGGTCCGTTCTGGAGGAGTTGTCTGCCGTTTTGGTGAAGCCATGTCAGGCGTCCTCTTCGGAAGAATTGCTCCAGGTGCTCCTCGACAGGGAAAAACTGGGGTCGACGGGAATCGGAGAGGGGATCGCCATTCCTCATGGCCGGCTGAAAAGATTGAATGATTTCTTTATCTCGTTTGGTCGTTCGATGAAGGGCGTGGATTTTGATTCGATTGACCACTCTCCGAGCAAGCTTTTCTTTTTGGTGATGGCCCCGGAGAATTCGGCGGTGGACAACCTAAAACTTCTGGGTCGGATTGTCACGCTGTTGAAGGATGCTTCCTTCAAGAAACGATTGATGGGGGCTTCCTCCCGGAAGGAGCTTTTCGATATCATCGCCGAAGAGGATGAAAAATATTAACTGAATTTAGGGATTGCGGGATTGCGAATTAAATTCCAGAATTCCTCAATTCCTGAATGGGATCATCAATTCATTTATGAACAGCCTTTTGGTTCAAGAATTGGAGCCAGATAAGGAGCACCATTTAGGTCTGACCCTGATGGCCGGAAAGAATGGGCTAAGAAAGAAGATCACCCACCCACAGATTCAAAAAATGGGATTGGCTTTGACCGGGTTTGTCCAATTTGTTGATCCCCAGCGCCTTCAAATCATCGGTAATACCGAAATGACTTACCTCCGGACTCTTGCCGCCGATTTACAAGAGAAAGTGATCCATCAGATCTGTGGACTGGAGCTGTCCTGTTTGGTCATTACCCGCAACTTGGAGGTTCCCCAGCTTCTTCTTGAGGAAACGGATGAGAAGGGGATTCCCCTCTTTCGGACGAACCTCCACACCACCGAATTTATTGAGCGGGTGACGAAATTTTTGGAAGAGAAGTTGGCCCCCACCTGCAGCATCCACGGTGTGCTCATCGATGTCTTCGGGGTTGGGATCCTCATCCTGGGCAAAAGTGGGATTGGGAAGAGTGAGTGTGCATTGGATCTGATTCTTCGGGGACATCGATTGGTAGCGGACGATATGGTCTACATCCAGAAACGATCTCCCTCTGCCTTAATTGGAAGTGGTTTTGAGGTTATTCAACACCATATGGAGATTCGGGGGCTCGGAATCATCAATATCCGGAGCCTTTTTGGTGTGGAGGCCATTCGTGAACGGAAGAAGATCGAGTTGGTTTTGGAACTGATGGAATGGGATACCCACCGGGAGTACGACCGCTTGGGCTTTGAGGAGGAGAAGTACCCGATCCTGGGGGTCGAGCTTCCGATGTTGAGAATCCCCGTGACGCCCGCCCGGAATTTGACGACCATCATTGAAGTGGCTGCCCGCAATTACCTCCTTAAAGTGATGGGATACGATTCGGCGTTGGAGTTTGAGAAAAAACTCCTTCGCAAGATGAAAGAGAGTGGGGGGGGCAAACTTGAGGTCGAGGGCGAGGTGGAGTGAAGAACATTCGGGTGATTCTCATCAGCGGTCTTTCTGGATCCGGGAAAACGACCGCCATTAAGGCCTTAGAGGATATTGGTTTCTACTGCGTGGACAACCTCCCCATTCTTCTCTTACCGAAATTCATCGAACTCTGTGAGCAGTCAGGTGGGAAGATCTCCAAAGTGGCAGTGGTGGAGGATATCCGGGGAACCGAATCATACCCAGCCCATCGGCAGAAAGAGGATGGTCAGGGGGGGGAGGATTTTTTAGAGGACTCGCGAAGAATCATTCAAGATCTCCAGAGGGAGCGGTATTCGATTGAGATCCTCTTTCTGGAGTCCTCTGACCCCGTTCTCATGAGGCGTTTCAGTGAAACGCGTCGCCAACATCCCTTAGCGGTAGGAGGATCCATCGGTGAAGGGATCCGTTTGGAGAGGGAGCGGCTTCAAGGGATCAGGGATATGGCAAATCAGGTGATCGACACGTCCCATTTTAATGTCCATCAACTGAAGGAGAGAATCCAGCGGTATGCCCAGGAGGGATCGAGTTCGGGTCAGATGACCGTGACGCTCCTTTCGTTCGGATACAGTTTTGGGATCCCTTATGAGGCTGACCTTTTGATGGATGTTCGGTTTTTACCCAACCCTTACTTTGTCGAGGAACTGAAACGATTGAAAGGGGATAATCCCCAGGTGGCACAATATGTCCTCCAGTGGGAGGAGGCAAAGGAGTTCTTGCGGCGGGTCCAGGAGTTCATTCGGTTTCTACTCCCCCTTTATGAAAGGGAGAGGAAAACCCATTTGACCATCGCCGTGGGATGCACGGGTGGAAGGCATCGGTCCATCGTGATCGTCAATCGATTGGCAGAAATGCTACGGGAAGAACTGACGGAGAGGGATGTATTTCTTTCTGTCCGACACCGCGATGCGGAGAAGGGATGATGGGAGAGATGGTGGGTGTTGTAGTGGTGACACATTGCCACCTGGCCGAGGAGTTGATCGCAGCCGCCCAGCTGGTGGTGGGAGAAGACCTGAAGCAGTTTCAACCCGTTTCGATCGATCCGAAAGAAGGATCGGAGGAAATCAGGGAGAAGATCATCAGTGCTATCCGAAAGGTGGACGTAGGGCAGGGGGTCCTCATCTTGACCGATATGTATGGGGGAACTCCTTCCAATATCAGCCTCTCCTTCCTTGAGGAGAGGAAGATCGAAGTGATCACCGGGGTAAACCTTCCGATGCTACTGAAATTGGCGACTTACCAGAACGACATGGATCTCGAGGCACTGGCGATTTTCATCACCGATTATGGGCAGAGAAATATCAACCTGGCCAGTGAGGTGCTCAAAAAAAGGGTCGACAAAAAGAAGAGTTAAAAGTTAAAAGTTGAGAGTTATGAGTTTAGAGTTATGAGTTTAGAGTTAAGAACGAAAAGTAAAAGTCGCTATGCGCTATGTTCTATGCCCTTTGCGGAGTGTTCATAAAAGTCGGGATGGAAATTCAGACCTTCACCATTCGGAATCGATTGGGGCTTCATGCTCGAGCGGCCGCGCTCTTGGTCAAGACGGCGAATCGCTTCGTTTCGGAGGTGACCATCGAGAAGGATGGCCTGGAGGTCAACGGGAAGTCTATCATGGGTATCCTGATGCTGGCTGCCTCCAAAGGGACGAGGATCACGCTGAAGGTGGATGGAAAGGATTCAGCCCAAGCCATCCAAAGCCTGGGCAAATTGATTGAAAATAAATTTGATGAGGAGTAATAATGGCGGTTCGCCAACAGATCAATAGGTTCATCCAAGGTATCGGGGCCTCCCCAGGGATCGTCATCGGGAAAGCCTATTTGATCGAGCGATCCAAAGTTCGTCTTCCAGAGAAAGGGATAAACCCGGGACAGGTGGAAGAAGAGGTGAAGCGGTTCCTCAAGGCGATTCAGGACTCAAGGGACCAGTTGACGGAGATTAAGAAGAAGATTTTGGATCCGGAAGTGAGTCGCCATTCTTTCATCCTCGATGTTCACATGATGATCTTGAATGACGAGATGCTGTTGCAAGATACGGTGGATACGATTCGGAAGAAGAAGGTGAATGCGGAATGGGCGCTCGATCTGACGCTGGAGAAGTTGGACACCGCCTTCAAGGCCATCGAAGATGAATATCTGAGGGAACGGCGCAGCGATCTCCATTATGTGTCGGCGCGGATCTTTCGAAACCTCTTAGGAAAGAAACATGACGATATTACCAAGATCAAAGGGAAAGTAATTGTCGTCGCCCACGACCTCTCACCTGCAGATACCCTCCAGATGAACCTGAACCATGTGGCGGGGTTTGTCACCGATATCGGTGGAAAAGTCTCCCACACCGCCATCCTCTCCCGATCCTTAGGGATCTCTGCTGTGGTGGGGCTCGAGGTGGCGACCTCTCTCATTAACGGAGGGGACCTCTTGATCATCGATGGGGAAACCGGAGAGATGGTCATCAATCCCACCGAAGAAATCTCGGGGTCCTTCCTCGAGCGGAAGCGGCGGGTCAAATCCATGGAGCGAGAGGTTCTTAAATATGCCTCTCTGCCCGCAGAGACCCGCGACGGAGTTCGCGTCCGACTCCAGGCCAATATTGAGATGGTGGAAGAGATCTCTTCTGCGAAGGCGCACGGGGCAGAAGGAATCGGACTTTATCGGACTGAAATCCTCTATCTCAATCGGAAGGATTTACCCACCGAAGAGGAGCTTTTTGAAGCCTATCGGCGGCTGGCCGAAAGCATCTCTCCTGCTTCCGCAACGATTCGCACGTTAGACATCGGGGGGGACAAGCTTCTTTCTAATTATTCGAAGAATAACGAGATGAACCCGGCGATGGGCTTGAGGGCCATTCGCTTCAGCCTAAAGGAGACCGATATTTTCAAGGTCCAGTTGAGAGGAATTTTGCGAGCCAGCGCCTACGGAAAACTGAGAATCCTTTTTCCCATGATTTCAGGAATTGAGGAGATCCGACAGGCGAGGACCATTTTGGAGGAGGTGAAGCGGAGTCTGGCGAAAGCCAGGATCCCCTTTGATCCACGGATCAAGATCGGGGCGATGATCGAGATCCCCTCTGCCTCGGACATTGCAGACATTTTAGCGAGAGAGGTGGATTTCTTCAGCATCGGGACGAACGACCTGATCCAGTATGCCTTGGCCATCGATCGGATCAATGAGCACGTCTCCTATCTGTACGAGCCGCTTCATCCGGCCGTTCTGAGAATCATCCGATGGGTTGTCCAATCGGCGCATCAAGCTGGAATTCCAGCGGCCATTTGTGGGGAGATGGCGGCAGAACCTGCTTATGCTATCGTCCTGTTGGGTTTGGGCTTGGAGGATTTCAGCATGAACCCTGTCTCCATCCCGAAAGTGAAAAAGGTGCTAAGAATGGCGAGGTTTGAGGAGACCCAAACCTTGGTAGAGAAGCTGTTCCAGTTTTCAACGGCCTCAGAGATCGAATGTTATGTCCGAAACTGGATGGCCGAACGATTTCCTGGAGATTTTATCCAATGCTATACCGAGGAATTAAAAACATAAACCTATCATCCATCCCCTCTTGCCCGTCTGCCTGCCAGCAGGCGGTAGGCAGCAGAGAGGGATGGAAATGAGGGGAGAGAAGGAGGAAATGTTCCATGGCAATGACAGACTTTTTGTTCACTTCTGAATCGGTCACCGAAGGACATCCGGATAAGGTGGCCGATCAGATTTCCGATGCCATTTTGGATGCGATCATTGCTCAGGATCCAAATGGCAGGGTGGCCTGTGAGACCATGGTCACCACAGGGATGGCCATCATCGCAGGTGAAATCACCACTTCCTGTTATGTCCACATGCCGACGGTCGTCCGGGAGACCATCAAGGAGATTGGATACAACGACTCCGCCATGGGGTTCGATTGGGAGACCTGCGCAGTGATCACTTCCATCGATGAGCAATCCGCTGACATCAAGCAAGGAGTGGATGAGAGGGAAGATCATGAACAGGGGGCCGGGGATCAGGGTTTAATGTTTGGCTATGCCTGTGACGAGACACCCGAGTTGATGCCCATGCCCATCATCTATGCCCATCGGCTGACCCGGCGGTTGGCCGAAGTTCGGAAGCAGAAAATCCTTGACTTTTTGAGACCGGATGGGAAATCTCAAGTCACGATCCAGTATATCAATGGGAAACCGGTCCGTCTGGACTCGGTGGTGATCGCTGCCCAGCATACGGATAAAGTGATGTACGAGAGGTTGAGAGAGGGGATCATCGAGGAGGTCATCTATAAAATCATTCCTCCAGACCTGAGAGATAAGAACACAAAGTATTATGTCAATACGACGGGCCGCTTCGTGGTCGGAGGGCCGAAGGCTGACTGTGGTCTGACAGGAAGAAAGATCATCGTTGATACCTACGGAGGTGTTGGCAGTCATGGAGGGGGTTGCTTTTCCGGGAAAGACCCCTCTAAGATGGATCGCAGCGCTTCTTACATGGCGAGGCATATCGCCAAGAATGTCGTCGCGGCGGGCCTTGCAGAAAAATGTGAGGTTGAGATGGCGTATAGCATTGGGGTGGCGCAACCGGTTTCACTGATGATCGATACATCGAGAACTTCCAAGATTCCCCCAGATCAGATAGCAAAGATCATCCGAGAACACTTCGACCTGAGACCCAGGGCGATCATCCATTATCTCGATCTGCTCAGACCCATTTATAAAAAGACTGCCTGCTATGGCCACTTTGGTCGAAATGAACGGGAGTTCACCTGGGAGAGCACGCATCGGGCTGAGGAACTGAGGAAGGCAGGAGGACTCTAAATGCGGATTGCGGAATGCAGAATGCGGAATCTTTTTTACTAAGCAACTCCGCAATCCCTGCCCGCCGCACAAGTGCTTTGGCAGGCGGGCGAAATCCGCATTCCGCAATCTCAAACAATTGGGGAGTAAAGATGGATTACGATATTAAGGATATTTCATTAGCAGAGAAGGGTCACCTTCGGATGGAGTGGGCAGAGATGGCCATGCCCGTATCGAAATTGATCCGGAGCCGTTTCGAGGAGGAGAAGCCTCTGAAGGGAGTTCGTCTTTCGGCTTGCTTACATGTGACCACCGAAACCGCTGTGTTGATGAGGACCCTCCTGGCGGGAGGGTCCCAGCTGACCCTTTGTGCCTCTAACCCTTTGAGCACACAGGATGATGTAGCGGCCTATCTGGTCAAGGAGCTAAACCTTCCCGTTTTCGCCATCAAAGGAGAGGATGGTGAAACCTATTATTCACATATTCAGAGGGCCTTAGCCTTCCTTCCCAATCTCACAATGGACGATGGAGCGGACCTCGTTTCTTCATTCCACTTCATCGCCTTAGAAAAGTGGGAAGAACTCTCTCCTTCCATTCGAAATTGGGCGAAAAGCCTTCCTCAGCAGAAGAGGGCGGAGATGATCAGAGGGTTAATCGGTGGGACAGAGGAGACGACAACCGGCGTCATCCGACTCCGTTCGATGGAAAGGACTGGGGTACTGCAATTTCCTATCCTTGCCGTCAATGATGCGGAGACGAAACACTTTTTTGACAATCGCTACGGAACAGGTCAATCCACGATCGATGGGATCATCCGGGCCACGAATCGATTGATGGCAGGGGCGACCTTTGTCGTCTCGGGGTATGGATGGTGTGGGAAGGGCCTTTCCATGCGAGCCAAGGGAATGGGGGCCAATGTGATCGTCACAGAGGTGAGCCCACTGAGGGCGCTGGAGGCTGTGATGGACGGATATCGAGTGATGCCCGTTGATCAGGCGGCCGAAGTGGGGGATATTTTCTGCACGGTCTCCGGGAATGTCAATGTGATCCGGAAGGAGCATTTTCTAAAGATGAAGGATGGAGCCATTGTCGCCAATTCGGGCCACTTTAACGTGGAACTCGATTTGGAGGGTCTCCGTGAGGTGACCGTGTCCCGAAGGGAAATCCGCGACTATGTGGAGGAGTTTCATCTCAATAATGGCCGAAGGATCTATCTCCTCGGTGAGGGGAGGTTGATCAATCTGGCTTCTGCGGAAGGTCATCCTTCCAGCGTGATGGACATGAGTTTTGCGAATCAGGCCCTCGCCGCCGAATATTTGGTGAAACATCACCACACCATGGAGAGAAGGGTCTATCCGGTCCCCCTTGAGATCGATCAGGGGATTGCTCGGATGAAACTGATCTCGATGGGAATCCAAATAGACCAACTCACGAAGGAACAGGAACGCTATTTAGCCTCATGGGAGCAGGGAACGTAAACCTGGCACTCCTCTTGGAGTTCCATTATTTACATCAAGCTCCTCTTGCAGAAGTTTAGCGTGAAGGAGGATGAGTGGAAAGAAGACGGCCATTTCGCGCAGGCATCCTGGGATTGTTGATTCCGTTCGTCTTTTTATGTAACTGTTCAAAAAATTCATCTGGAAAACCTGCTTTTCCACCTGTACCGGTCACCGTGGCCTCTGTCATTCAAAAAGACATTTAGGAACTGTTTGATCCCGGTTGGTTCTGGAAAGGACTTATTGAATTAACAAAATACAGAGATCATAGCTAAGGAGATTTTGAATTTGCGATTTGAGACGAAGGTTGTAAAATTTGATTAAGGCAGAATCGAATGGTCCCCCGCAAAAAGACACGTGAGATTTGGATCGGCCCCACTAAAATAGGAGGAGATGCGCCCATTTCCGTCCAGTCGATGACGAAGACCGATACACGGGATATCCGAAGAACGGTCCTCCAGATTCATCGTCTCGAAGAGGTGGGCTGTGAAATCGTTCGAGTGGCTGTGGTCGATGAAGAAGCAGCCCGTGCAATCGCTGCAATAAAGAAGAGAATTAAGATTCCTCTTATTGCGGACATTCACTTCAACTACCGATTGGCTCTGAAAGCGCTGGAGTCAGGGGCAGATGGACTTCGAATTAATCCTGGGAATATCGGAGGGAGAGATCGCCTCCGGGCCGTTGTGAGCGAGGCGAAGGATCGCTCTGTCCCGATCCGCATCGGGGTGAACGCTGGCTCGTTGGAGAAGGATCTCTCGAAACGTTTCGGAGGGGCAACCCCAGAAGCAATGGTGTCGAGCGCCCTTCGGACGATTGAATGGATGGAAGACCTCGGGTTCCCTCAGATCAAAGTTTCTTTGAAGGCATCCGATGTGATAAGAACCGTTGAAGCCTACCGCTTTTTTTCGCAAAGAGCAGATTATCCGGTCCACCTTGGGATTACAGAGGCGGGAAGAGGTTCGGGGGCCATTGTCAAGTCTTCCATCGGCATCGGGTTCCTGCTTCATGAGGGGATCGGAGATACTCTCCGGGTTTCCTTAACCGGAGATCCTACTGAGGAGATACGGGTGGGCTATGATATATTAAGATCGCTGAAGATTCGGAAGCGGGGCGTCGAGGTCATTTCGTGTCCGACCTGCGGCCGCTGTGAGATCAACCTGGCTCCTCTCGTTGATAAAGTTGAAAAGGCCACCCAAAGGATTGCCAATCCCCTCACCATCGCCATTATGGGATGCGTTGTGAATGGCCCGGGTGAGGCGAAAGAAGCGGATGTGGGTATTGCTGGAGGAAAGGGGATGGGTCTTCTTTTCAGGAAAGGAAGGGTGGTCAAGAAGGTGAGAGAGAAAGATTTTGCCAAGGTTCTGCTCAGAGAAGTGGACGAAATAACCGGAGGAAAATAAAATTACAAATTTCAAAATCCAAATGTCAAAATACAATCTTAGTCATTAAGTTATTCAGTCATTGGGTCATTCAATGACTTAATGACTAATGACTCAATTACTTTATTTTCAGGAGGGGCGAAGTTTCTTCCAAACATAATAGATTCGATGAAGCACAGTGAAGTGGGTGAGGATGGCCATGACCCACAGGACCCATTCCATGCAGCCAAGGAGAGCCCCTGCAGAAAGCAGTATGATTCGTTCCGCCCTCTCCATGAAGCCAACGTTGCAAGGAACATTTGAAGCTTCTGCCCTCGCCCTGACATAGGGGATCAGGGCGGTCCCAATGCTCACAAAAGAAGTAAGGATGACCAGACCGGGATATCCTTTCCTTAAGTAAGAGATAAGGAGGGCGAGAAGAAGGAAGAGATCCGAATATCGATCTAAGACAGAATCTAAGAAACCACCGAAGGCCGTGACCTTTCCCAAGTTTCTGGCTATCACACCATCGAAGAGGTCAAAGAGTCCGGAGAGGATGATTGCCAATCCTGCCATCCCCCAGGATTCCTTGAGAATAAGGAAGGAGGCAAGGAGGGTTGCAAAAAATCCCATCAAAGTGAAGAAATTTGGATTGCCCCGTTCTCCAAAAATTCTTTTGAGGACGTGGTTGATATAGGGATCGAGTCGATGTCCGATTTTGTTACCGATCATCTTTCAGCACCCCCCTTCCTATCCTCTCCCCGCAAGTGCCTGCCTGCGGTAGGCAGGGGACAGGAATAAAGTGGGGGAGAAGTTTTGTAAAAGAAAATAACATTTCTATTGGAAAAGTCAATCAGAAGGGTTCAAGAGAGACCCATTTAGAAAAAAGCGATTAGGGGTTAGGGTTTGGGGATGAGCAAACCCCAAACCCCTAAAACCTAATCCCAGTTTTGGGAAGAGATGGGCACGGCCACAAAAGAAGACTTGAAAACCATTCTAAATCGGATCGATGGCAAAGGATACAAGGCCTACGAGGATATCGAGGGAAGTTTTGATTATGGGACGTTCATTCTCCATATCGACCATGTCCAAGGAGACCCCTTTGCGGCTCCATCTCGATTGAGAGTTCATGTCGCCCTTCCGAAGACAGGTTTCCCAACCTCTCTTTGCGAGCCTCGTGTCAGGAGGATTGCCTTCGAGGACTTCATCGCCAGGCAGTTTGAATCCGTCCAGCAAAAGGTGACGAAAGGGCGTCGAGGGACTGGAAAAGGCGGTCTCATCGGTATCGACTGTGGAAAACAGGAAATCTTAGAACGCAGTGCAGTGTCGATTGATAGGCAAGTGACAGAGGTCCGATTTACCGTGGGTCTTCCGGCCGATGGAAGAAGAATCCTGGGCAAGGAGGCCATGGTGATTTTCTTTGAAGAGATCCCTCAGATTGTCGAACAGTCCCTAACCTACCAATATTATGACCCCCAAGAGGCCAAGATGCATGTGGAGGTTGCTGAGGATCAAGAGGCAATCCGGGGACAATTAAAGGAGAAAGGATCAGTGGCCTTTATCGGCGATATGTCCGTCCTCCCGAGAAGGAGTGGAGTGGATGATCGTCCACTCACACAGAATGTCGTACCATTTTATTACCCTTCGGAGCTGGAAGTGGAAATGGTCCTTCCAAATCTCGGTCGGATCAAGGGGATGGGGATTCCAAAAGGGGTGACGTTGATCGTAGGAGGTGGCTTTCACGGGAAGACGACGCTGCTTAACGCCATCGAACGGGGCGTCTATCCACACATCCCGGGGGATGGGAGAGAGTATGTGGTGAGCCTCCCCGCGGCTGTCAAGATTCGTGCGGAGGATGGGCGCAGTATTGAGAAGGTGGATATCAGCCCCTTTATCAATCACCTTCCCCAGGGAAAGGATACGGTAAGGTTTTCAACTGAGAATGCCAGTGGCTCGACCTCCCAGGCAGCCAATATCATCGAAGCACTTGAAATGGGTGCAAGATTACTTCTCATCGATGAGGACACCTCGGCAACAAATTTTATGGTGAGGGATGAACGCATGCAGGAATTGGTGGCGAAAGAGAAAGAGCCCATCACCCCCTTTGTGGACAAGGTGAAACAGCTTTACATGGATTTGGGCGTCTCCACGGTTCTCGTCATGGGTGGGTCGGGCGACTATTTTGACATCGCCGATACGGTCATCATGATGGACAATTATCTACCCCGATTTGTCACGACGAGGGCGAAGGAGATTGCTCTAAAGCATGCAAGCAAACGTATCGATGAGGGGGGACCCAGTTTTGGTAAAATCACTGCCCGCCGACCTCTTGCCAAGAGTTTCGACGCGAGCCGTGGAAGGAGGGATGTGAAGATTGATGCAAAGGGCGTGCGGACAATCCTTTATGGTTCCACGGTGATCGACCTTTCCTATATGGAACAATTGGTTGATCCCAGCCAGACTCGCTGCATTGGTTTTGTGATCCATTACTATGGTGAACACTATTTGGAAAAAACCGACAATCTCAGGGAGGGCCTGATCAAGGTGATGGAAGACATCCAAGAAAAAGGTTTTGATATTCTCCTTCCCTATCAGGTCGGAAATTTAGCTATGCCCCGTATCCACGAGGTTGCGGGGGCCATCAACCGGATGAGAACATTGAGAATAAAGTAAACTAAGAGTGAAGAGTTTAGAGTTATGAATTTGGAAATCTAATAAATAAACATTTACGACTCATAATTCATAACTCATAATTCTTAATTCTTAACTGTGGAGGAGGTTTCTATGACATCCAATGTGGTTTCGATGACGGAATTCAAATCCCTAAAACTAAAGGGAAGGGGAAAAGTAAGGGACATCTATGATCTCGGAGATCGACTCCTGATCGTTGCCACCGATCGGATTTCAGCCTTTGATGTGGTGATGGCCAATCCGATCCCGGATAAAGGGAGGGTGCTCACCCAACTCTCTAAGTTCTGGTTCGACCTGATCAAAGAGATCGTCCCAAATCATCTCATCTCTGCAGAGGTGAAGGATTACCCTGAAGCATGTCGATCCTATCAGGAGATGTTGAGGGGTCGTTCCATGTTGGTGGTGAAAACGGATGTCCTTCCCATCGAGTGCGTGGTCAGAGGTTATCTCTCGGGTTCTGGATGGGAGGAATATAAGAAGACGGGTGAGGTCTGTAGCATTGGTCTTCCAAAGGGATTGGTGGAGTCGTCGAAATTGGAAGAACCCATCTTCACCCCTGCCACCAAAGCAGAGATCGGCCTCCACGATGAAAACATTACCTTTGAGAAAGTGGAAAAGATGGTAGGGAAAGATCTCGCCCAGAGATTAAGATCCCTTTCCTCAGCGATCTATAAGAGGGCGCGGGACTTTGCAGAGGGCAGGGGAATCATCATCGCAGATACAAAAATGGAGTTTGGGATCAAGGACGGAGGGCTTCTTTTGATCGACGAGCTTCTCACCCCGGACTCCTCCAGGTTTTGGCCAAAAGATGATTACCGACCCGGTGGTTCTCAAAAGAGTTTTGATAAACAGTTCTTAAGGGATTACCTTCTTTCCATCAAGTGGGATAAGAACCCTCCCGCTCCCCAATTGCCAGAAGAGATTATTCAAAAGACGCGAGAAAAATATTTGGAGGCTTATGAGAGGCTGGCAGGAAGACCTCTCACCCCCGCCGTCGCCCCTGTGGGTGGATGTAAGGGAGAGGCGGGTTGAAATCAAATCATGTTGGATGATTTGATGGTTAGAATGTTTTCAGGAATGGACTTTTTATATCTGTTAGAATATAATTAACATACTGATAGGTGATAAAATTTCCCTTTTGTGTCCCTTTATGCCTTGATTGGCGAATGACGACTTCTACCGGTTTCAATGGTAGAAGTTTTTCATTTTATAGAAGGAGGTAACCCATCACTTGCTGATCTTGTTATTTGTTTTTGCCGTTGTAGTCTTAGTGCTCTTCTTTGCTTTCACCAATGGCTTCCATGATGCTGCAAATGTGGTGGCAACCATTGTTATGACCAGGGCGATTTCTCCAAGGAGGGCCCTTCTGATTGCTGCTGTCTGTGAATTGATCGCTCCCTTCTTTCTCGGAACCGCTGTAGCTAAAGTGATCGGCAAAGATATTATTGATGCTTCTGCCTTTGACCCCAAGGCGCTCAATGTGACTGCTGCCTTCATCATTTCCGCCCTCACAGGGGCGATTCTTTGGAACCTCATCACGTGAGCATTTGGTATTCCCTCCAGCTCTTCTCATGCGCTGGTGGGAGGCATGGTGGGTGCTGTTCTTGTGGCCTATGGGCAGGATCAAGTTTTATGGAAAGGTTTTTTCTATGTTGTGATCTCACTCATTGCCTCTCCTGTGTTGGGTTTGATTTTTGGCTTCCTCATCCTCAGGCTCGTCTTTTATCTCTGCAGAAGCGCTACCCCTAAAGTGAACTACTTTTTTAATCGGATGCAGATCCCTTCTTCTATTGCCCTTGCCCTCAGCCACGGTGCCAATGATGTCCAAAAATCGATTGGACTTCTCACAATTTCTCTTGTCATTCTTGGACGTTTTCACACCTTTCATATTCCTCTGTGGGTGATTTTTAGCTGCGGCATGGCGACCGCTCTGGGGACAGTGAGTGGAGGGTGGCGAATTATCAAAACGGTAGGTTCGGGAATCTACCGATTGAGGTCGGTTCATGCCTTCTGCACCCAAACTGCTTCAGCAGTGGTCATCCTTGGTGCCTCGATCGTAGGGGGGCCGGTATCAACGACTCATGTCGTATCATCCAGCATTATGGGAGTCGGGGCTGGTGACAGAGTCACAGGAGTGAGGTGGGGAATGGCGAGGAACATCACCTTGGCGTGGTTTATCACCCTCCCGGTCTCAGGGGCGTTAGCTGGATTGAGTTTCTTTCTGATTAGATCGATCCTTCCTCGTATTTAGATTTTGAGGATTACCGGCAGCCATCTGCACCATCGCATGAAAATTACCCCTCAGTGATTTCAGAAAGAGAGAGGGTTATCCATAACACCTACTCATCCTCACCAGGAATAAGGATGAATATTTGGTAATTGGCAGGTGAAAGTGGGATTGAACTTTGCTCATATTTGAAGTCGCTGGACGTGATTCGGCGAGGGGAAAGCTTAGCTTAGAGGGTGAATCAAAGAAGGAAACGATTCGAAAATAACTCTACGGCGTTGTCAGTGTATAGGTAATGGTAACCTGGTACTCTCCTCTCTGGTAATTCCAGCTATTGTTCAAATAATAACGAAATACGCCTTCTCTTACTCCACTGCCTTTCCAAGATCCTGCAGCCTGAACAGTGGACTTGTTTAAAGTCCCGCTCATGAACCCTTGTCCGGAGGCCTGCCATATTACATTTTGAACCGGGATCGTGTCAGACCCCGATGCCAGGTCTCCATCTGCGATAATATTTAAATCCACAGGACTTGTGCTTCCGGTCCTCACCTTAACAATCACTTTGATATCGTTCTGGATGGCTGGGATCTGTTTGGTCTCATCCGGATCCATACTCGGGAAGGTAATCGTATTGGCATCCACGATGAGTTTGGCCACTTTTTCGATCTTTGCTCTTATGACCATAGATTTTGTGTCTGTCGCAGCGGTCGATATTCCAGACGCAACGATCCACATTGAAACCATTAGTGCGAATGTGCTGAGGCTTCTCCTGCCTTTCATCTCCATCTCGGTTCGCACTGCATCGCTACTTCTAACGCCGAAAAACAAAAGGCCGAACTTACCGCAGGTTCATCCTTCGGCAGCTCGGCCATCTTTTTCCCTTAAAAAGACCCGGCGCTTTCCGCCCCCTCCCTCACGAAGGGTTTGGCTTTATCGGGAGAATTGCATCAGTCTTTTAGAGATTCCACTTATTGATATCAGAAATATATTCTTTGTCAATATGTAAAATGAGATTGTGAAAATTATCTTTTTCGTCAACCGCTGTGATCAAATGGGAGCCTTGGGCGAAGTGTCAAATGGTGAAAAGTGTTGTAAAGTCTTATAAAACTTTCCTTTACCAGGAAGCTAACTTATTATGAATTATCTTGCTCATTTCCACCTGTACTATTGTATTGTGGACCGAAAATGTAAAATTAAAGTTACAGGAAGGAGTCTTTGGGTGGAATGAGCAGTTCAGTTTGTTCCAGGAACCCGACCCACAGGAGTCAAGTAGCCAGCTTACTTGAATATGGGATCGCGTTTCTCACGATATGCACGGCGCGCTTCAAAGTGGTCCTCCGAGGTCTACGCGATTTCCTGTAATTCGAAATATTTCTTCAGGAATCCGTTATAGTCTAATTGAAAGCTCAAATGACACAGTGTTTTTGATTTGACCGCAGCAACCGAGCAGACGCGAAGATATTGCTGCACCACTTGTTCCAGCCGCTCTTCAAATTCCCCAAGCGGAACGATGTAATCAATCAGACCCATGCCGTATGCTTCCTTGGCGCTGATGTTTTCTCCGGATAGAATCAAGCGTTTAGCCCGGCCAAGACCCACGTAGTGAGCGAGCCGATAGGTGGCCAGACCCGGGATGAGACTCTCTTTGATTGCAGGCAAGCCCAGGATCGCGTTGTCCGCCGCCACCCGCACATCACGCGCGATTGCCAGCTGCAACCCGCCGCCCAGGCAGTACTCTTTAATGCCTGCAATGACGATTTTTTCCATCGTCTCAAAGATCCGCAGCGCGCGCTCCCAGCGATGGTGATATACCATTTCGATTTGATCGCTCGATAATTGCTTCAGGTCGATCCCCGTACAGAATGACCGGCCAGTGCCGGTAATGACAACAACGCGCACACCTTC
>Ga0315282_10007216_pt1 | contig 18328 bp, 14 predicted proteins | sample YL17G07_20_MG_FD_203693 | JGI IMG/M metagenome (GOLD analysis project Ga0315282, IMG submission 203693) | Sediment microbial communities from Yellowstone Lake, YNP, Wyoming, USA - YL17G07_20 | ecosystem: Environmental > Aquatic > Freshwater > Lake > Sediment | place: USA: Wyoming | collected...
CCAATTGGATGACCACCAAGCCTTGGCGGACCGTGTTCCGGGCCTTAACCAGTGGTTGCAGCAGCGCGGCGTGGCGCCGATCACTCGGCAAGCCGTTCAAGACAAGCGATCCGGCGAACTCCTGGCGCTGTTCTTTGAACTCGTGGCGGAGGAGCACCTTATTCAGCCCACCTTCATTGTGGATTACCCCCTGGAGGTTTCGCCGCTCTCCAAGCAGAAGCCCGACAATCCCAATTTCGTCGAGCGCTTCGAGCTTTACATCGGCGGAATGGAAATTGCCAACGCCTTTAGCGAGCTCAATGATCCTGAGGAGCAGCGCAACCGCTTCCAATACCAGCAGAACTTGCGCGAAAAAGGTGATTTGACTGCGCACGCCATTGACGAGGATTACATTCGCGCGCTCAGCTACGGCATGCCGCCCACCGGCGGGGAGGGCATTGGCATCGACCGTCTCACCATGCTGCTCACCGGCTCGCGCTCCATTCGCGACGTAATCCTTTTCCCGCTCCTGCGCCCTGAGAAGCACAGCGAGTAGGGGCGGTTCGGCGAACCGCCCCGGCCTACCGAACCCGCGTTGAGAAATCCGGTCTAATTCTGCTTGGCGCATGGCACTCGCTCGTTGATAATGATTGCGCATATGAAGTTCGAATTCTTTGTAGCACTCCGTTACCTCAAGGCCAAGCGGCGGCAGGCGGCGATTTCGATCATCACCGTGATCTCCGTGTTGGGTGTGACGGCGGGCGTTTGCGCGCTGGTGATTTCGCTGGCCATCACCAACGGCTTCCGCGAGGAGCTGGAGAGCCGCTTGCTCGGCGCCACGGCCAACATCAATCTGGTGCGTACGGAGAACGACGGCATCCGGAACTTCGATCAGCTTTCGAGCCGCCTCGGGCACGTGCCGCACGTGGTGGCCACCGCGCCCTCGCTCTATGAGGAAGTCCTGGTCTCGAGCCGCTCGCGCGCTCAGGGAGTGGTTTTGAAGGGTATCGAACCCCGTCAGGAAGTGAAGGTGGGTACCCTCCTGCGGCATTTGCGTGAGGGTTCGCTGGCGGGTTTGTCAGAGACCTTTTCCAACGCCGACCCGATCATCATCGGCAAGGAGCTGGCCACCAGCTTGGGAGTGTACGTGGGTGACACGGTGCTGGTCACCAGTCCGCAAGGTTACCTGACACCTCTGGAGGTCGTGCCCAAGTTCCGCCACTTTCGTGTGGTGGGGGTTTTTGATTCGGGCTTCTACGATTTTGACGCCACATGGGCGTTCACAAATCTCGCTGCCGCCCAACGCCTGTTTGATCTTGCCGACGTGGTCTCCGTGATCGAGTTCAAAATTGATGATATTTACCGCGCTCCGGAGGTGGCGGAAGAGATTCGCCGCGAAGCGGGAAAGGGGTTTGACACCACCACCTGGATTGAGCAGAACCATTCGCTGTTCAGCGCCCTGCGCCTGGAGCGGCTGGCGACCATCCTGACGATCGGCCTCATTGTGGTGGTGGCGGCGCTGAATATTTTCATCGCGCTGGTGATGATGGTGATGGAAAAGAACCGCGACATCGCGGTGCTGATGTCCATGGGGGCGCGGCAGCGCCAGGTTTGGGCCGTGTTCATGCTGCACGGTGTGGCGATCGGCATCCTGGGTACTATCCTCGGACTCATCTTGGGCTATGGGGCCGCGTGGCTGGGCAATACCTACCAGTTGATTCCCCTCCAGGCGGACGTATACGCGCTGTCGTCGGTGCCCTTCCATGCCCACCCGCTGGATGGTGCGTGGATTGCGGCCGCGGCCATCACCATTAGCTTTCTGGCAACGCTTTATCCGTCGCTCGCGGCGGCGCGGCTGAATCCGGTGGAAATTCTAAGGTACGAGTAAGGTCCGTTGTCCGTGGTCCGTTGTCCGTGGTCCCTTGAAATCGCTGGCACATCTTACAGTCTTATGGCGGGGAAGGATGCGTTAAATGGTCAGATCAAATTTTGAGAAACTGGCGGTCTATCAGCTCAGACCGCTTATCGATGAATTGGCGCCGAGGCTGAATGCCTACCTTCGCTCCATCGGCCCTGTGTCTGTTGGCAGTGAGAAGGAGGGGGAATGAACTTTAGCGCAACGGACCACGGACCACGGACCACGGACCACGGACAACGGACAGCCGACCGCGGCCCACAGACGCTCCTGCGCGCTGAAAACCTGACCAAGTCCTTCCGTTCCGGCAGTGAAGAAGTTCTGGTGCTAGACAATCTGGGGGTGGAAGTACAGGCGGGGGAGTTCGTGGCTCTGGTGGGAGAATCGGGTTCCGGCAAGACGACGCTGCTGCACTTGTTGGCTGCGCTGGACACTCCGACGAAGGGTGAGGTATACTTTGGGGGAAGGCGACTGAGCGAGTATCGCCAAGACGAGCGCGCTCTGTATCGCAATGAGAAGATAGGCTTTGTCTGGCAGATGCACTATCTTCTGCCGGAATTTAGTGCGCTTGAGAACGTTGTCATCCCGCAGTTGATTCGCGGGTGTCGCATGAGTGATGCCCGGGCGCGCGCCCGAGAACTGCTGGGTGAAGTGGGCCTTGAAAACGCATCACGACGCCGTGCGGGTGAACTATCGGGCGGGGAGCAACAGAGAGTAGCCTTGGCCCGCGCACTTGCCAATCAGCCTGCCCTCTTATTGGCAGATGAACCCACGGGAAGTTTGGACCATCGGACGGCGGAGCGCGTGATCGACCTGCTCGAAAACCTGCACCAGGCGCATCACCTGACCTCGGTGCTGGCGACGCACAACCTGGACCTAGCCCGTCGCGCCAAACGGACCTTGCGCTTGGCGAATGGAAAGCTGACGGAATGGGTAGTTCCAAGAGTTCCATGACCCCCGCACTTCCTGGGGTACGACGGGTAGGAGGGAAGGCGGGGCTCCACGAAGAACTGAGGAGCTATGTTCGAGAGGTACACTGAGAAAGCCCGGCGGGTAATCTTTTTCGCGCGCTACGAAGCCAGTCAATTCGGCAGCCCCTTCATTGAGACGGAGCATCTGTTGTTGGGGCTGCTGCGCGAAGACAAGGCACTCACGAACCGTTTTCTGCGGTCGCACGCCTCGATTGAATCCATTCGCAAACAGATCGAGGGCCGGACTCCCATCCGCGAGAAGGTCTCGACCTCGGTGGACCTGCCCCTCAGCCAGGAATGCAAACGCGTGCTGGCCTATGCCGCAGAGGAAGCTGAACGTCTGGCGCACAAGCACATCGGCACGGAGCACCTGTTGCTGGGCCTGCTGCGCGAGGACAAGTCGTTTGCGGCGGAAATCCTCCACGAGCGGGGCTTGCGGCTCTCCACTCTGCGCGAAGAACTGAGCCGCGTGCAGAACGATAAGGCTGCTGCCGCCCGGCCCAAGGAAACTTCTCTGCTGGGCGAGTTCAGCCGCGATCTGACGCAGGCCGCGATGGAAAACCAATTGGACCCGCTGATTGGCCGCGAAGCGGAACTGGAGCGCGTCATCCAGATCCTGTGCCGCCGGACCAAGAACAATCCCGTCCTGATCGGCGAACCGGGCGTGGGAAAAACCGCCATTGTGGAAGGTTTGGCACAGCGGATCGCCGACGGCGAGGTGCCGTCCTTCCTCGCCGACAAACGGATTTTGGCGCTCGATCTCTCCCTCATTGTAGCCGGCACCAAGTATCGCGGCCAGTTTGAAGAGCGCCTGAAGACCATCATGAAGGAATTGATGGAGGCGCAGAACGCCATCATCTTTATCGACGAACTGCACACGCTGGTGGGCGCGGGCTCGGCGGAAGGGTCGCTCGACGCCGCCAACATTTTGAAGCCCGCCCTCTCCCGCGGCGAAATCCAGTGCATCGGCGCCACCACTCCCGCTGAATATCGCAAGTCCATCGAGAAAGACCGATCGCTCGAGCGGCGCTTTCAGGCGATCAAGGTTCCGCCGCCCACGGAAGGCGAAGCCATCAAGATTCTCTTTGGCATCAAGGACCGGTACGAAAAATTTCATGCGGTGACCTACACGGACGAAGCGCTGAATGGGGCCGTGTACCACTCCAATCGTTATATCCCCGACCGCTTCCTGCCGGACAAGGCCGTGGACCTGATCGACGAAGCGGGCGCGCGCGTGAAGCTGCGGCAGAGTTCGTTGCCCGAGGAAATGATCGACGTGCAGAAGCGCATCAAGTTTGTGGTGCACCGCATGGAGAACGCCATTGCCAACCACGAATTCGAGAAGGCGCGCTTCTACTCCGACGAAGAACGTAAGGAACGCGAAAACCTCCGCCTGCTGCGCGAAAAGTACAATATCGATGAGACCGCCATGGGAGTGGTGACACACGAAGACATTGAAGAGGTGGTCGCCCGCTGGACCGGCGTTCCCGTCACCGCCATCAATGAAGAGGAAAGCGCCAAGCTGCTCCGTATGGAGGAAGAACTGCATAAGCGCATCATTAGCCAGGATCGGGCAATTTCCGCCCTGGCGCGCGCCATCCGCCGCTCCCGGGCGGGATTGAAGCTGCCCGGCCGCCCGGTGGGCTCGTTCTTGTTCCTGGGTCCAACCGGCGTGGGCAAGACGGAAATGGCCCGCTCACTTGCCGCCTTTTTGTTCGGCTCTGAGCGCGCCCTGGTGCGCTTTGACATGTCGGAATTCATGGAGAAGCACTCGGTCTCAAAGTTGATCGGCTCCCCGCCGGGGTATGTGGGTTACGAAGAGGGCGGCCAGCTTACCGAGCGTGTGCGGCGTGCGCCCTATTCCGTGGTCCTGCTTGACGAGATTGAGAAGGCCCACCCGGATGTGTTCAACATCCTTTTGCAGGTCTTCGAGGATGGCCAGTTGACGGATGGCCTCGGCAACACGGTGGACTTCAAGAACGCCATCATCATCATGACGTCGAATATCGGCGCGCGCTATTTGGAACGCCGGTCGCACATGGGGTTCCAATCGGGTGCGGAAGGCGCCACGGAGAAAAAGGCCGAAGAACTGGTGATGAGCGAGGTGAAGCGGCTTTTCAACCCCGAGTTCCTGAACCGTCTGGATGAGATCATTGTGTTCAATGCCCTTACGGATAACGACCTCGTCCAGATTTTGGACTTACTGGTCGGACAGATGAATCACAATCTTACCCAGAAGAATATTTCGTTGACGCTGTCGCCGGAGGCTGCCCGGTGGATTTTGGACAAGACCTGTGCGGACCGTTCGTACGGCGCTCGGCCTCTGCGTCGCGCTTTGCAGAAGTACGTTGAAGATCCGCTCTCGGAGGCATTAATCCAAGGTGAGATTCATCCTCCGGCGGTCTTGGAAGTTATCGTCGAGAACGAGGCGCTCTACTATCGTTCAGTAAACGACAAACTGGTCGGTGCCACACCGCTCTCCCACTAGGGCGAGTCGCCACGGTTATCCCGGCCGCTAAGCGGACAATCCACACGCCCGGCTCCTGGGAAGCTGGAATCTCCGGGAGGGGGCGAGAGGCTTTCTGGTGCAAAAATATTTCCGGCCAACTTCTGGCGGGATCCCGGCATCGGATTGTCTTAGTTTTTGCGTGTGTGAGGGGGGGATCGGTTTCTCTTGAAAATGATGAGATGGTGTGTGCCTGGACTTCGAGGGAAGCGGTATCGGCTGGGAGCTCCCGCCCTGGCACTGATTCTGTGGTTGCCTCTCTGGACCCTGGCGCAGAACCCCCCGCCGGATCATAAAACGCAGAATCCTCCGCCGGCCACGGAAAAGCAATCCGCGACTCCTCAAAAGCCTGAAAAGCCTGCGGAAAAGAAAGCGCCCGAACCGGCTCCGGGAAAGCTTCAGTTGGAAACTCCCGAAGTAGCCCAGCCCCCCGCGCAAAAACCCGGGGAACAGCCCCAACAGCCCCCCAAACTGACGACTCCCACGGCGCCGGCGCCGCCTCCACAGGAAGAGCACAAGCCCACCATCGAGGGGCCGGTTAACTTCCGTGGCAACCGGCGCATTCCGGCCAGCACGTTGCGCGCGCGCATCTTTACGCGTGAAGGGGACGTTTATGACGAAAACGCCCTGGAGCGCGATTTCATGGCGTTGTGGAACACCGGCTTCCTGGACGATGTCCGCCTGGAAGTCGCCGACGCGCCAGACGGCAACAAGATCATCACCTTCTATGTGCGAGAAAAGAAGCTGGTCCGCAGCATTGATTATAAAGGATTGAGCAGCGTGCAGCAGTCCGACGTCCTGGATGTTTTCAAGAAGGAAAAGGTCGGACTCACCATCCAATCCCAGTATGACCCGGTGGTCATCAAACGCGCGGAGGTGGTGCTGCAAGAACTGTTGGCCGCACACGGCAAGATGTTCGCCACGGTGCGTCACCGCACGCGCAACATTCCCCCCAACTCCGTGGCGCTGACCTTCATTGTGGTGGAAGGTCCCAAGGTGAAGCTGGGGAATATCCGCTTTGAAGGCAACACGGTTTTTAAGGACACCCAACTGGTGCGCTCGATGAAGTATTCGCGCCCCATGGGTGCACCGCCCTGGTTCTACTGGTTTCACAAAACTTACGATAAGGACCGCATCGGGGCGGACCTGGAAAACATCCGTGACCTCTACCGCGACCACGGCTACTTCTACGCTTTGCCGAAAGAACCCGAAACCAAGATGATTGACACGGGACGGCGCTGGCCCTTCTTTTTTTGGAGCTGGGGGCACGGCAAGCGCGTGGACATCAAGATCGGTATCGAAGAGGGTGTCCAATACCGCTTGGGCACCTTCCACATCCGCGGCAACAAGCTTTTCAAGCAAGAGCAATTGGCCCCGATCTTGGGGATGAAGCCTGGTGATATTTTCGCTCTCTCGAAGGTTCGCAAGGCGATTGAGAATTACACCAAGCTGTACGGCAACTACGGTTTTATCAACTTCACGGCGTCGCCGGATATCGAGCAGGATAACCGGAAGAGGCTAATCAACCTGGCGCTGGATTTTGAGGAGGACTATCAGTTTTCGGTCCACCGTATCGCGTTTTCAGGAAATACCAAGACGCGCGACAAGGTCATCCGCCGGGAACTGTTAACGGAAGAAGGCGCTGTTTTCAACTCCCAGTTGTGGGATTTTAGCGTTTTGAAAATGAACCAATTGGGCTTTTTCGATGAGGTCAAGAAAGAGGATTATGACATCAAGCAGAACCCCAAGGATAAAACCGTTGACATCCTGGTGAAGGTTAAGGAGAAGGGAAAGAACTCCATCGGGCTTTCCGGTGGCATCAGCGGACTGGCCGGGAACTTTATTGGTCTCAATTACGCCACGAACAATTTTCTGGGCCTTGGCGCGACCCTGAGTCTGGCGTTCCAATGGGGCACTTTCCAAAAGCTCTATTCCTTCGGTTTTACTGAACCCTATCTCTTTGATAAACCTATCACCGCCGGCTTTACCGTGTTCAAGAGCGATTATAACTACAACCAGATTCGCCAACTCGCGATTTACAGCGGCATCAATCCCAATCTCTTGGCGCAGTCGCAGTACGGCCAATATTATGGGCAGAACTTCACCCAGAATTCCGACGGGTTCACGGTATTTGGCACCTACCCCTTGCGGCGCACTTTTGCGCGTGTCGGTCTGACCTACAGCTTCTCCCGCAGCAGCTTGCAGGCATTCAGTGCGGCGTCCCAGGCTTATTTTCAGGCGATCAATTTCAGTGGCTTGACGGGCCCCAACGCTCTGACCGGGATTATTTCCAGCCAGATCATGCCGACGTACCTTTACAGCACCGTCAACAGCACCTGGACCCCCACGCGGGGCAAATATCTTTATGCGGCCATTGGCTTTTCGGGAAGCGCGATCGGCGGGAACGTGAACACGATCACCCCCACGATCGAAGCCAAGTATTTCCACCCGGTCCGGAACGTTCGCTCCGACCACCCCACGGCGATCGGGATGCGGCTCCTTGTCTCCAGTGTCATCGGTTACGGCGGCCGAGTGGTTCCGCCTTTCTCCCGCTATTACATTGGAGGTGAGATGGATGTGCGGGGTTTTGATATCCGTACCATCAGTCCGGTTGCCTTCTATCCCACGGTCGTTTCCGTGTGCAATCGCGATAACAATGGCAACCCGATTACGGGGACGAGCCAAACCGGACAATCCACAGGGTCGTGCGGTTCTTCCACCAGCTTTCCCATTAATTCGCCGATTTTCCCGGGCGGCGATACGGAGGTGATCTTTAACTTCGAATACCGTATTCCCATCGTCGGATCGACCGCCAGCATGGCTTTCTTTTCGGATACTGGCAGCGATTTTGTTTTGTATCCAAACCAACTCAAGCTGACTCCGAGTGCCTTGACCTCGATTGAAAGCCAATACACCTACTTCCCCATTCCCTCGGAACTGAAGCCAATCCCCGCGACCAATTTCCGGCCACGCAGCTCAGTGGGACTCGATTTGCAGATTCTCCTTCCCATCGTCAACGCTCCCATCCATGTCTTTTATGGGTACAATGTTCTACGAGTAAACGATGTGATTACGCCGCCGCAGGATCTGCCGCCCCGGTCGCTGTTTCCCAATGAGGCGACCTATCTCGACGCCCTGAAGAACTTTGTCCCTTTCCGCCTGAAGGAGCGCTCCGGCCGCGTCGGGTTCACGGTGCAGCGAACGTTTTAGGCACAAGGAAAATGAGTTAGAATGAGGTTTTGACTTGGAACTTTAACTTTTTGAAGGAGCTTGAATGAAGAACCGATTGACCACTCTTACCGCATTCCTGGCCATCATGGCGGTTCCACTTGCTTCGCATGCGCAGGGCAAGATCGGCGTCATCAACATTAATCTAGCGATTGCAAGTACCGCAGAAGGAAAGAAGGTGATTGCGGACTTGCAAAAGAAGTATCAGCCACGTCAGCAGGAACTGGAGCGATTGCAAAAGGAAATCCAAGCTGACCAAGATCAGTTGAGCAAGCAGACGCCCGCCTTGAGCGACGAGGAACAGCGTCGTGTGGGACGGGATCTGGAGGACAAGCAGAAGCTCTTAAAGCGATCGACCGACGACGCGCAGAGTGATTTTAGCGCCGACCGCGATGAGGCCATCCGCCGGATTGGCCAAAAGATGGTTCGCGTCATCGGCGATTATGCCCAACAAAATGGCTTCACCCTGGTCATCGATGGCGCCCAGATCCCCATTTATTACGCCGCCAAAGGCCTTGATCTCACGGAGGAGATTGTGAAGCGCTACGACGCTGCGAACCCGGTTGCGGAGACAGGAACATCTGCCAAACCCGCGGCGCGCCCGGCCTCTCCGTCGTCGGCGACGAAACCCAAATAGGGTGTTCGGTCGCGCCCGGCAGGTATGTTTTCCTTCCTCCTCATCCTGGTGGAGTGGAACGAGGGCCAAGCATATTCCCCGTGCGAGGTTAGTAGTTTAAGAAACGAGCTCGATTCGGAACTTTAGAACTTTGAAGGAGTTTGAATGAAGAACCGATTGATTGCACTTATCGTACTGCTGGCGGTACTGATAGGCCCCATCTCTCTACGCGCCCAGAGTGCCGCACCTGCCCAAAGTAAAATTGGAGTACTTAACATTCAGTTGGCGATCGCCAATACCGCCGAAGGCAAGAAGGTTATTGCCGATTTACAGAAGAAGTACCAACCCCGCCAGTTGGAACTGCAACGTCTCCAGCAGGAAATCCAAGCCATTCAGGACCAATTGACGAAGCAGTCCGCCACGCTGAGTGACGAAGAACAGGGGCGTTTGAGCCGGGACTCGGAAGAGAAGCAAAAGCTGTTGAAGCGTTCCGCCGATGATGCCCAGAGCGATTTCAACCGTGACCGCGACGAGGCCATCAACAAAATCGGCCAAAAGATGGTCCGTGTCATCAATGACTATGCCCAGCAGAATGGCTTCATGTTGGTCTTGGATGACGCACAGATTCCAGTTTACTTCGCCTCCAAAGATATTGAGATTACGGAAGAGATCGTCAAGCGATATGACGCTGCAAATCCGGTGGCGGATGCCGGGGCGCCTGCCGGGGCGCCTGCCAAACCCGCGACTCATTCGGCCGCGCCAACGCCTAAGCCCAAGTAGCAGTCTCCGCTCCCCGGAAATTCCTACTGGCGGCCTCTTTCCTCGACCCCGTGGCAACGCGGGGTCGAGTGTCTTTGTGCGCCATCCCCGGCGCACATGCGCAGGGAAGGTAGGTCGGCAAGCAACTCCGGCGTCCTCACCTTCCTTCCTCTGATCCGCTATCGCCTCTCCGAGCAAACCTCCCCCTGGCCCCAGTTGGTTTCCAAGGCGCATACGGTTTTCCGGCCCTCATGCCCGGCCCAGAGGCTCGGCGTGGATGGTGATTTTGGAGATTTGCGGGAAAGCCTGCCGGAACTTGAATTCCAGGGTTTCCGTAAGGTCGTGTACCTTGGCGATGGGGAGATCGGGCTCGAGCGTGCAATGAAGCCGGACGACGACGTTGCCCCCCACCTGGTGGGCTTCTACGGAGTGGCAATTCAGCACCCCCGCTGTGTCGCGCGCGAGTTCTTCCAGCTTGTGCTCCACCGCGAAGTGGTCTATGCGAGCCTCGTTTCCGGTTTCCACCGCCACGAGTAGAGGCTCGAGATGGACGTTGACTTCGTTCACTTCCGGGAGGTTCGCCTTGATCTCGCTTTCGAGCTGGCTTGACCGGTCGTGAGCTTCCGCCAAGCGCAACTGGGGGTCAACTTCCAGATCAAGGTGGACGTTGATTCGTCCGTTCACTTCGTAGGCCGTCACCTCGTGCACCAGGAAGTTCCGGCGGTGCGCGACCGCGCGGATTTTCGCCACCAGGTCGCCGGAGGAAGGTTCCTGCGGCGTCGTATGGATGACCACGTCCGCCGTGGGAAACAAGCGGTGAACTTCCCCTTCCACCACGTCGGCGACGGACTGCGCGTGCTCGAGCGAAATGTTGCTGGCGAGCGTGAGCCGCAAATCCACGAACAACCGGCTGCCGCTCTCGCGCGTCCGAACGCGGTCAAGGCTGAGCACGCCCGAGACGCGCGACACACTTTCCGCGATCAACGTGCTTGTTCCTGTCGGCGCGGCGTCAACCAAGGCGTCGACGGTTCTTTTCCCCAGGCGCAGCGTGATGTAAACCACGATCCCCGCCACCACCAACGCCGCGGCCGGGTCGGCGTTTTGCAGCCAGTGCAGGTGGCGCTGTTCGGAAACGTACACCAGGATCAATCCCAAAATCACCACAGTAGAACTATAAACGTCGGTCGAGAAGTGCAGAGCGTCGGCTTCCAAAGCCTGGCTGTTGTATTTACGCGCCACGCGGAAAAGCGCGCGCGAGCGGAAGGTATCGATGGTAATGGAGATGAACATCACCCCGAAGGCCCAGAGGGAAGGTTCCACGTGCACCTCCCGGAAAAAGAGCCGTCGCACCGCTTCCCAAACGATCCACGCACAGGTGGCAATGAGCAGGCCGGTCTCAATGAAAGCGGAAAGGTGCTCGATTTTTCCGTGCCCAAAGGGGTGGTCACTGTCCGCGGGTTTATCCGAAACACGCACCGAAAGGTAGGTGATCGCCGCTGCTACCAGGTCCAGGCCGGAGTGCAATGCCTCGGAAAGGATTCCCAGGCTGCCCGTCCAAATTCCCACCGTCAATTTCAAAGCGGTCAGCAACACCGCCGCTCCGACGGAAGTCAAGGCAACAGCCTGCTTCTCCCGGCTGAGATCACTAAGCGTGCTGGCGCCCGCAATGGTGGACATTCGCCTGGGTAGAATTATACCCGTGAGGGATTATACCTGCAAAGACCCGTAGAACGGGCAGTGGTGTCATTGGAAGAATTAGGAAGGTCTCCTGAAATGACCTCGCGGGCTGGCACAGACGCTAAAAAGCCACCGTCTGCGCCCGCCCCGCCACCTTCGCCCAGAGGACAAGGGAGGTTTAGGGGGCACGACTATTTTTTCCCTGCGCCGCAGGCTCCCTGGACATGGCCATTCTATGCCTTTCCGTCAGCACCTCGTCCGGGTGGTAATGGTGCAGCCCGCGGATGACTTTGCCAGGCGTGAGTTTTCGCAATTGGTAAATATGGGGCCGGGGCGGGCAGCCCTTTTTTTCTTCGAATAATTCATAAAGCTGGTCTTCGTACTCGATGGTGATCAGGCGGTCCCAACCCGGCTTGGGCCGGCATGAGGCGATACACAGGTCATAGCTGATGCCCTTACAATGCTGGACCTCATCGGGCACGCGCGGGCCAAGCTGGCGTTCCTTCCGCGCCTTTGCGGCGCGGTCCAGCCCCCATGCCACCAGGTAGAGCGGCATCGTCCCCGTACATTCGTCGACGGTCCACGCCGCGAGAAGGCGCAGCACGCCTTCAATCGAGAAGTAGACAAGCATCAGGGTAAGGGGACTGAACGCGTACTCCACTAGTACAGTGAATCCCATTCCAAATTGTGCGGCCATATTGGCCAGCGCCTCGTCCCCGCCACCCCGCTTGAGGGCAGCATCGGCGATGGTTCCCATCCGCCATTGGAAGAACAGGAAGTAGCGAAGGATGATAAGCCCCAGGCTGATCACGGTCTCGGCGAATCCGGAGAAAATGGTAGGGCTTCGGAGGCTCGCCTCCGACGCCCACGCCCAACGGCTTCGGTACTGCCGGGGCAACAGGGCAACCCCCATTGCCGCCATGAACCGCACCAGGCCTACCATTGAGGTTTCCCGCGTAGCCGCGAGTGTACACCTGGAAAGAGAAAACCTTGCTGTTGATTCCGGTTGCAACGCCCCGCCGGCTCGCATAGTATAGGCGGACGAACCAGATTGAACAACATGGCAAGAGTCCCAGGGAAAACCGTTGCTGAATCTGCCGCCGAAATGGTGGAAATGGTGCTCCCCAACGACGCCAATCCATTGGGAAACCTGCTGGGCGGCAGGGTGATGCACCTGATTGATATTGCCGGAGCGATCTCGGCGCATCGCCACGCGCGTTCCCAGGTGGTGACAGTGGCGGTGGACAATCTCGATTTCCTTTATCCGATCCGCGTGGGTGAACTGGTGGTTCTTCGCGCCCATATCACCCGCACATTTCGCACGTCGATGGAAGTGGAAGTAAGAGTGTACCGGGAGGATTACTTGACGGGCGAGAGGCAACAGACCAGTTCGGCCTTCGTTACCTATGTGGCCCTCGATTCCACGGGAAAACCGCAAGAAATCCCTCCCCTGATTCCTCACACCCAGGAAGAAAAACGGCGTTATCGCGAGGCGCTCGAAAGGCGCCGGCAACGCCTTGCCCTTGCCGCGCGAGCCCATCGACGCTATTTTGAAAAGTCTTAGCAAGCGCACACACCCCGCAGTGAGTTGCCGATCTCTGCGAAGTTGAATTCGGAGGTCTACAGATGAAAATCAAGCGGAACAAGACTTTCTCCGGCACCCCCTGGGAACCCAAAGTGGGATACGCGCGCGCCGTGCAAGTGGGCGACATCGTGCACGTTTCCGGCACCACGGGCACGGATCCCTCCGGCAAAGTGCTGGCCCCCGGTGATATGTACGCGCAGACCGTGCAGACCATCCGTAACATCGAAAACGCCCTGAAGCGGCTGGGATTAGGTTTGGAACACGTGGTCCGCACCCGCATCTATGTGACCCAAATCGATCGGTGGGAGGAAGTCGCCAAAGCCCACGTGGAATTTTTCGGCCAAGTTCACCCCGCCACCAGCCTGATTGGCGTGGCTCGCCTGATCGATCCCGAAATGCTGGTGGAAATTGAAGCCGAAGCGGTGGCCTGAGGCCGATGATGTTGACCTATTCCTTCGCAGAAGGCGCGGAGCTACGGCTGCTCGAGCGCCAGCACGCGGACGAACTGTTCGCTCTGATCGATCTCAACCGCTCCTACCTGCGCCGATGGTTGCCGGAGTGGGACGTGCAGAAAACCCTCGACGATTGCAAATCGGTTATCAAGTCGTCGCTCGAACAACTGGCTGCGAACGGCGGATTCACCCTGGACATTTGGTGGCAAGGCCGCCTGGCGGGAATCATTGGCGCGGGTAACATCGATTGGGAAAACCGCTCGACCACGATTGGCTATTGGTTGGGTGAAAGCTACCAGGGAAGAGGCTTGATGACCGGCGCATGCCGCGCCCTGGTTGATTACCTGTTCTCCGAACTCAAGCTCCACCGCCTTGAGATCCGCTGCGCCACCAGTAATCCCAAGAGTTGTGGCGTCCCCAAACGGCTCGGCTTTTCGAAAGAAGGCGTGCTGCGCCAGGCCCAAGCGTTCGACGACCGGTTCCTTGATATCGAGGTCTACGGCATGCTCGCGGAGGACTGGAACCGCGTGACGGAGTGAATCCGTTGCCTGAGAACCCTGATCCATCTCGAAGGAAATTCCTGTCCAACACCGGGAAGCTGGTCGTCGGAGAGGCGCTCCTCTCTATTCCCGCGGCCACCGCTACAGATTTCCCACCCGAGCTCGCCGCCAGTTCGACGAAGGCTGTGCCGAAGTCTCCTCAAGCGATCAGCGAATTCTTTTTTGGCGCCAGCGTCTACCCGGAACTGCAAACCCGCGGCGAATGGAACGCCATGCTGGATCACTTCCAGCGGGCCCAGATGAATTGTGTGCGCGTTTCCGAGTCGTCTTGGGGAAATCTCGAGACGGCTTCCGGGCGTTATGATTTCAGTTGGCTACAGCATTTCCTGGACGACCTGGAAAAGAGGAAAATGCGCGCCATCTTGGGAACCGGTTCCTACGTTCCTCCCCAATGGCTGGCGGCGGGGAGCCCGGAGATCCTCATCCAACTTCACCCCGGAGTGAAAGCGCATCCGATGGCGCGGCATGCGCCCTGTCTGAACCATCCTCTATATCGCGACGCCCTGCGCAAATACATTCTCGCCCTCGGCAAGGAGTTCAAAGACCATCCCATGGTCATCGGCTGGCAGTTGGGAAACGAGCAGGAAGGCAGCGTCAAGCGAATCTGTTACAACCCCGCTTGCCAAGCGGCATGGAGGGACTGGCTGAGGAGAACCTATCAGACGCCGGAAGAGTTCAACCGCCGGCTCGATTTGGTTAGCTGGGGCATGAAGGTTGACTCGCTCGACAAGGTGCCTCAACCCGGCGAAGGGGTGGAAGAAAGCGGCGCGCAGATCGCGGCGCTCACCCTGGCGCACCGCCACTTCCGGCGAGACGTCCTCCTGAATTTCTTCGTGATGCAAGCCGAGGCACTGCGCGAAGCCGGTGTTCGGCAGTGGATTCTGACGGATTGGAACACCGGATGGCACGCCGTGGCGGACGATCCCCTGGCCGCCCACAGCATGGACATTGCGGGTTTGAACGACTATCAGCCCCGTGACGACAATCCAAAGTACTGGACGAATCTCACCTGGCATCAGGATATGCACCGCGCGGCTTACGGAAAGAGCCATTTCATCACCACGGAAAACCGCTTTGGAGTAACGGGCGACACGCACATCTCCAATCCTTCTCCCACCCGCGAGCAGTTTCTCATGTGGGGACTGGAAGCCGCGGCCTTTGGAACTTGCGGGCTGCTTTACTGGACCGGTAACCGCTGGCGTGGAGGGCACTGGCCGCATTGGGGAGGGCTGCTCGATTGGTCGGGCCATCCCGAGCCGGATTTCGATTGGGCGGTTGAGTTGGGCAAGATCTATGCCCAATGGGGGAAGCATCTTATCGACAACCCGGTGAAGGCCACGGCCGTGGTTCTCACCGACTTTGACCAGCGTGCGGCCTTGGAAATCTATCCGCACATCACCTCCAGTCTTACGGTGCTACCGCAATGCTTCGACGCGTTGCACCGGCTGGGAATCGGTGTGGACAGCATGAATCTGGCCAACGCCGCCGCGCCGTCGAACCTGAAGAAGTACGCGCTGGTGTTGATTCCTGCCGCCACCGCCTTGGACAACGCGCTGGTAACCGCCTCTCTCCGGGATTTCGCGCAGGGTGGGGGCGTGGTGATCATCACGCCGTTCACTTCCTACACGGACAAGGATGGAATATTCCGCGGTGACGGGTTTGCCGCGAACCTGCGGGAGCTGACCGGAGGCTTGGTACGCACTGTCCGATGGATGGGTGCGACGGCCGGAGCTGGAAAGGGATTCTCGGATAAATTTGGTTTGTCGTCCATGACAACAAAAAAAGATCCCGAGGTCGACTGGAAGGGCGGGGGACTGAGCGGTCTGTCACCGGTGGCTCTCGAAGGCTACTGCGAGTTCCTGGAAGTGGACTCCGCGGCGGAGACGATTGCCACCTTCAAGAGCGACCAGGCAATTCTCGATGGCCGTCCCGCTGCAACTCAGAAAAAACTCGGCCGAGGCGTGGTGGTGAAGTTGGGCTTCTGGCCCGGGGACGACAGCTTCTTGCACATGATCGAACAGCTCGTTCCGGATAGTGGGAGCTTCTTCGGCGCACCAGCGCCGCAGGGAGTTGTCGCGGTCCCGCATACGGATAACAGCCTGTTCGTCGTGAATACCACGGGACAGGAAATGCCGATTCAGCTTGCGCGGTCTGCTGCGGATCGCCTATCTGGAGCAAACGTGGCCGGCAAATCAAGCCTCAAGCCCTATCAGGTTTGGTGGTTGGCATAGCGGTTGGGGCCGTTGCACTCTTGCTTTTGGGTTTGCTTAATCGGGCGCGCGTGATACTCAAAGGTCCCTATCGGCCAGTCCCTGACGGAATGAAAGGACTGCGGGAAACAAGGAGCCGGCAGTGCCAACATGCTTCTCAATGTTTGCAGCTCCTACTCAGTCGGCGTGCATGAAAACGGAGTAGTGTTTGCCGTCCTTCAGAATAAGCCGGGCACCAGCGCCCACGTTTCGCGGCGATAGGCCTCATAGTCTCCTCCGAACGCCACGCTCAGGTTCGCCTCTTCCAGCCGGATCTTGCGCCAATAGGCGAAGGCGGCCATGGTCAGACCCAACATTGCAAGCCGCTCGCCGGTCACCAGCGCCGTACCCGTGTACATCGCCAGGAGGCCCGTGTAAATGGGGTGCCGGAGCAGCCTGTACGGCCCCGACCGGATCAGTTGGTGTTCCACTTTGATCGTAATTTCCCCGCTCCAGTTTCGGCCGAGGTGGCGCCGCGCCCAGATGGCAAGAAACAACCCCATCGCTTCCACGGCAAGGCCTGTCGCCATGATTAGAGAAGACGCCGGCAAAAATCGGCCCAACCCGTGGATCGGCATGACTTCCAGCAGCAAGGCCACGTTAGTCAGAAACACGTGAAGCCCCCGCGACGCTGGGGATTCCGAACTCCTGGCCGCAGCCGCATTTCTCGCGGCAACCTCCCAGTAAACACTGAACAGCACCCAACCGAGCATGGCAACCGCGAATTGCCGATGGACCAGCAGCGCGTGGTCGAACCCGAAAGCAGGAATCTTGGCGACGATGTGGCTGCCGCGCATCGCCAAGGCCCCGGCCACCGCGCCGCACGCGCCCGACAGAAGAATGATTCTCTTGCGCTGCATCGTGGGCCAGACCGTAACTCTATTTACAGGCTTCCCAACTGCTCACAGACAATCTCAGATCTCCTCAAGGGCTTCAGAGTCTTCCCAGTCCTCACGCCGACTATGGGCCGTATCGAAATACGCCCCATTGCCTGTGGCCGGTCTGTGGTCACACCCGCAGGAAGATTTTCTGCCGATAGAGGAAATACAGGAACAGCCAGCCGGTGAAGATCACGCTACAGCTCCAGATCAGGGGGTCGAGATGGGCAAAAACTGGCCGGAGGCCGTGCAAGAAGATATTGGTGATGATCCCAAAATCAAAGAACCGGTCGGCCAGATAGATGGTGATGGCGTTCATGCCAATCACTTTGAAAAAGAACGCCCAGCGCTGATTACCCCGCACGTCGATGATCCAATAGAAGAGGGCCAGCAGCAGCAGGCTCCAACCGCCCGCCCAGAGTACATAGGAACTCGACCAGACGTTTTTGATGATGGGAAAGTTGAAGCTCCAAACCCAGCCCACGAACAGACTCGCGACGCCTGCCGCTGCCAGTCCTAGCACCTTGCGATTCGGGGTGTATTTGCCGGAACGCAGCCAATGCCCGGCCAGCACGCCCATGAGGCAGGTGGAGATGGCCGGGAAGGTCGAGAGCAGGCCTTCATTGTCGCCGAAAGGGTAACAACAAAATCGCAAGGGAATGATGAGGCGGTCCAGGTAACCCGCCAGATTGCCTTCCGGGGTGATTACGCCAGCACCGAAGTGTGGGACAGGGACCAGCTTCATGACCAGCCAATAAACGATCAGAATGCTGCCCGCCACAATCGCCTGGCCGCGAATGCCGGTGATCATGACCACCAACGCGGCAACTAAGTAGCAGAGGGCAATCCGTTGCAGGACGCCGGGTATGCGCAGATTGTGAATGTTAAAGTCGAGCAGCCGGTTGTATACCAAGCCAAACAGGAAGAGCAGCAGAAAGCGTTGAACGATGTGG
>Ga0315282_10007217_pt1 | contig 18325 bp, 14 predicted proteins | sample YL17G07_20_MG_FD_203693 | JGI IMG/M metagenome (GOLD analysis project Ga0315282, IMG submission 203693) | Sediment microbial communities from Yellowstone Lake, YNP, Wyoming, USA - YL17G07_20 | ecosystem: Environmental > Aquatic > Freshwater > Lake > Sediment | place: USA: Wyoming | collected...
ATCGTTGCCTAAGCCACAACTAAATCGTCAGGTGGGCTTGTTTGCCTGTATCTCCTCCCTTATCATTACCCCTGAAAACTGCGAAAGTCGAACTTAGAGCCTATCCGAATAACCATCGTGGCGGCGACGCCACGAGATGCAAGCAGCGCAAGGAGCGAGGAGGAAGGCGTGTTCGATACACGTCGACGACGAGTGACAAAGCGATGCGAAGCATATCGTGGGCGTCCCTTCGGGTTGCGGCGGCGGCAGGCCATCTGCGGCGAAAGCGCCTACTCGACTTATCTCTGGATAAGCCATCGGGCAGCGCTCCTTGCATCTGGCCCGCCGGCGCTCGCAACGCCGCTCACGAGGGCTATTCGGATAGGCTCTTGACGCTGTCGCGCGCGGGCTGTTGCCCGCGATCACGCCGCTGTATTCCGGCCAGCCTCTCGCCGGCATCGCCAAGCAGACACTTGTGTACGATAATCCTGAACAAAAGCACCTACGCCCGCGTCGGGCACGACAGGCCGGCAGCGCCCGGAGCAGCCAGTCATCTGGCCGCAGGCGGCGCGAATTCATATGCCCCGCAATCGAACCCCTTCCCCTGCGGGCGCTTCACGCCGTCGATGTCGGTCGGACATGCACGGGAGAGGTCGGTGCCGGCATCGACAGGAGCTGACCCCGGGCGCAGGCGATAATCGCTGCTCTCAGTGGACACAAAGGGCAACTCGGGGGATATCACTGAGTGTCTGTCGAAGCCTTTCGCGCGCCATTCATCCGCGCTGCGCTCATCAAAGCGGTCCCCGATGTATCCAAAACCAAACGGCTTTTCCTCGCGGACGTTGCAGATGACGTTGTTGTCCATATCGAGGCCGCGGAACGAATCCTGGGAGACCTGCACCGTGCCGCCTGGACCACCGGCAAAGATGTTGTTGTGCACGCGGAAGTTCCTGCACCCTCCGGTAAGCCAAAACGCAGGCTGGGTGAACTCGTTGATGCAGCATAGCGTGTTGCCCACGAATGCATTGCGAGCACAACTGCGAGAAAATCTCAGATGCGTGAGGTAGTAGCGCCATGTTTCGAACGAGGCGTTGCCCGGAAACCAGGTGCTCTCATCGTTCCTTGAGAAGAGGACGCCCTGCGCCCGGTTCCCGCAGATGAGGTTGTTGCGAAAGACAGAATCAACCACGTTCACACAGCGCACGGCGGGCATCGCCGAGGTCGTCGCATTGCCGGTAATCCGATTCATCTCAACAAGCGCAAGCGATATTCTGCCCGTGGGATAATACCACCCCTCCATCGAGATGGCGCCCTCCGGGCTGTCGTGGATCCAATTGCCCCGGATGACGCAACGGCTGCAGTCTCCGATCAGACTGACGGGGGCATTGCCCGTTCCGGTGGCGCGTATGTCGCTGGTCTCAAGAACCGTGTTCTCGCAATCGCTCATATACACGCCCATCCGATCGCCAACGATTTTGAGATTGCGCAAAACTACATGGTCGCACGAAATGGCGCCGCCGTCCTGCTCGACGCAGCTTATGCCGTCAATAATGAGGTACTTCGAGTGGAGGAGCCGGATAAGGCCAAAGACCGCTCCGCGCCCCGCGGCTCTGATTGTAAGCGGCCTTCCATCTGCGCCTCCGAGACGCGGCTGGCTTATTGACGAATACCGGCCGTCTGCAAGAAGTATCGTGTCGCCGGGCTGAGCCTGCGCGAGGATGCCCGGAAGAGTCGCGGGGTCCGCCTTAAGCGTTCGTCCGCCCCTGTACTCCACAGGGATATCCGACCACGTGTTCTCGTCCCACTTCTGCGGCCGGTTCTGACGATACCAGAAGGCGGCTATGAGCAGTGCTGCTATCACGAGTGTTGCAACGACGCGGCGCCGCCGCCGCCGCTTGCGGCGAGGCGCTACGGCAGGAATCGAGTCGGAACCACCTGTCATTTTGTCACGCTCTCGTTTGGCGCCGGGGTGTACTCATACGCCCCGCAGTCGAACCCCTTCCCCTGCGGACGCTTCACGCCCTCGATGTCCACCGGGCAAATCGACCCGAGGTCCTTGCCGAGGTCAATGGCAGGCGAATTCGGCGACAGGCGATAGTCGTCCTTCTCGACTGAAACGAATAGCGGATCGACCTCAAACTTTGAGTGCAAGTCAAACCCCTTGGCATGCCACTGGTCGACAGTGAAAACCGTTGTGATCGTGCTTCCCGTATAGTATTGGTCACCGAGAGCAGCCTGATCTGCGCCCCTGTCCGCTGGATACTTGTCGCCGAGGAGCGTCTGACCACTGTACGTGAGTATCACATTATGATCGATGTCGAGGCCGGACATCGAGTCATCAGAGACGAAAACGGCCCCGCCAAGGCCGCCGTAAAAGATGTTGTTTTGAACGTAGAAGTTGCGGCACTTGTCGACTATGTTGAGGGCATTACGCCCCTTGCCCGGCTCGAAGAAGACTGTATTACCGATTATGATGTTTCGGCTGCTCTCCGGTGATCGCGGTTTGATCAGGGAGTACGCCATCCGCACAAGGGCGTTCGCCGGGGCACCCTCGGTCCACCATGCGCGCGAGAAACCGATGCCGCAGCCGTTGCACCTGTACACCAAGTTGCTGCGAAACGTCGAATAGAGGATTGCGCTGCAGTTGATCGCAGCGCCGCCCGTGGCGCAGGATCGGGCAATGATGTTTCGCTCGACAAGGCAATTCGACAGCCATTTCCCTTGATGAGCCCCTCTGTCAAGCAGGATGCCGCACCCCCAGACGTCGTGCACGCGGTTGCAGCGGATAACGCAATCGGAGCATTCACCGAGAAGACAAATGCCGCTGCCCTTCGGGGTGCCGAAGACCTCGTTGCCCTCAATCACGACGCGGCGCGCGGTCTCCACATGAAGCGCCCTCGCCGTCTGAGTACCGTCGATGGAGCAGTTGCGGATGGTGAGGTTTTCGCAGGAGATTGCGGTCAGGCCGCGCTCGGCGCTGTTGCGGAAGATGAGCCCGTCAATGACGAACCACTTGACGCCGTCAAGCGTGAGGCCGCTCGTGAACACCGCGCCGACGCCTTTGGCCTTCAGGGTAATGGGCTTGCTCTTCGAGCCGCTGCACTTCACGGTGATCGTTTTCGAGATGACTATGGGACTCGTCGAGTCTATCCCCGGCCGCGGCGGGTCGGCCACGCCGCCGGAATACTCGCCGTCCGCGAGAAGCAGCGTGTCTCCCGGCTGCGCTTTCGTGATTCCAGCCTCGAAAGTGGAGGGGCCAATTTCGATAACCCGCCCTGCCGCAGTAACCGGCGAGCCCGGAGGCGCCGGTTCCCCTGCCCACTCCCACGACGGCGCGTGCGAACGGGCAGCCATTGCGTACAGCACGACAGCCAGAATCACGATCGGAAGAACAACCCATGGCCAGAGGCGCTTCCTGACCGGCGCGGCGGGCTTTTCAACTGTAAGTGGTTCCGTCATTTCTTCGATGCCTCTTTCGCGTTAGTTGGCGGCATGTATTCGTACGCCCCGCAATCATACCCTCTGCCCTGCGGGCGTTTCACGTCTTCGAAGTCCGTGGGGCAGAACCTGCTCACGTCGCAACCTGCGTCAATCGCCGTTGATCCTGGCATGAGCCGGTAATCGTCGTCCACGACGGATACAAAGCCTGCGTCTGTGGGAAACACCGAATGCCGGTCGTAACCCTTCTTTCGCCACTCGCCAATCGTGAACTTGATGGTCTTACTCGGGTCCTCCGGGCAGTCATCGCCGTAGAGCAGTTGCCCCTCGTATGTAGCAATGAGGTTATTGTCCATGCTGAGCCCGCGCATAGACTCCGGCGCGACAAAGACCGTGCCGAATTTCCCGCCTACAAATATGTTGTCCTGCACATAGAAGCGGGTGCACTTCTCCGTCATCTTGAGCGCGTACCTTCCTTTGCCCGGCTCCATGTATACGGTATTGCAGACGATCCTATTACGCGCGTTGTCGGTTGGTGGCAGGGTCTTTATGTATCTGCGAACGCGCTCCACAAGAGTAGGGGCCTCAACGCCCCCGAAGTAGACATTGGGGTCATAAGGCCCCTTGTTGAAGCAGATTCCGCCAGCCTCGTTCTTGTACAGCAGGTTATTGCGGAAGACCGAATCGACGACGTTCATGCAGGCGATAGCGCTGCTGCCTTTGGACCCATTGTGGCAGATGCGATTGCGCTCGACAACGATGTCTCTGAGCTTCTCTCCGGGCCGGCTTTCCGCGTCAAGGTAAACAGCCGCATTGCCGTTGTCATGGATGTAGTTGTCGCGGATGACCGCGCCTGTAGTATCGAAGTGCAGCGCGATGCCGTGGCTCGTCGCGTCGTGAATGTCGTTGTGCTCTATGGTCAGATGCTTCGCGTAGTGAACCCATATCCCCGAACCGCTTTCAACCGGGCCGATATCACAGTTCCGGATGGTAACACCCTCGCCGCCGCCGACAACGGCTCCCGTCTTCGCCCAGCCAACCCTGATGCCGTCGATGACGATCCATGACCCGCCGACAGATACTCCGCCGCGAAAGACCGCCGCTTTGCCCGCCGCCCTCATCGTTATGGGATAACCTTCCCTGCCGCTCACTTGCAGAAAGACATACCTGGTTGGGCTTGGAGCTGCTGTCGCAGCTGCGGCTGTAGACTCTGCTGCGGCGCTCCGGCTGTCAGTGGAAGCAATCCTCGCCTGAGGCGAGTACTCACCGTCGGCAAGAAGCAGCGTGTCTCCCGGCTGCGCGGCCCTCATGGCGGCATCGAACGTCTCAGGCGTAACCTCGATGGTGCGACCGGTAGCCGGCGGCGCCGAGCCGGCATGCGTAAGGGGCACCGCGCCTCCCAGCAGGAAAAATCCCGCCAAGGTGCACAATCCAGCGGCGAACGACGCAACACCGGCTCTCTTCATCCTCTGTCCTCCCTGAAAGCGGCCTTCGGTCTGTCCGCGCCCCCGCGCGGCCCCTTCCCACTTTTTCCACCTACTTGCCGAGTCGTAGCCTTGGCGAAGGCTGGTCCCACTCTTCCCACGTGCGGCCTCATTTCGCGGGCGGCACATATTCATACGCCCCGCAGTCGAACCCCTTCCCCTGCGGACGCTTCACACCCTCGATATCCACAGGGCAGAGCGACCCGAGGTTCTTGCCGAAATCGATCGCCGGGGACTGCGGCGACAGGCGATAATCATCCTTCCCAATCGAGACGAAGAGCGGGTCCGTCTCGAATTTCGTTTTCAGGTCGTACCCTTTCGCCTGCCAGTCGCCGATACTCATGTTGGTGCTCTCTACGTCGAGGCTTTCAGGCTCGTGTTCGCCGATGAGCGGGTACCCCTTGTGAGCGATGACAATGTTGTCGTCCATGCTCAAGCCGGAGAGCGCCTGCGGGCCGACGCTTATCGTTGTGTACTTGCCGCCATAGAAAACGTTGTTGTGGATGTAGAAGCCGGGGGCCTTGTGGATGATCTTGAGGCAGAACCGCCCTTCGCCCGGCTCGAAGTAGACCGTGTTGGAGACGATTGTGTTTCGCGCGTTGCGGTCGGGGCCGCGAAGGAACTTGACGACTTGCGCCCTGAGGTCGAGAACGCCCGTCGCGGTTCCGGGATCGTAGAAACTGATCCCTCCGGCGAAGTTCTTGTAGAGCAGGTTGTTGCGGAACGTCGAGTCGGAGATATTGCCGCAGGTTATCGCAGCACTGCCCAGGTTGCCCACATGGGTAACGACGTTATTCTCCACGAGGATGTCTTTGAGGTAGAAGCCGGGGTTCGTGTATGCCTCGAAGTAGATCCCGGCCATCGCACAGTCGTGTACGCGGTTGCCTCTCACCGTGTCATTGCGGCTGTTGCCGAAGACGCTTATCCCGTGACCCTGCGGAGCGTTGTACACTTCGTTATTCTCGATGACGCAGTCGCGGGCGTTATTGAAGTAGACGCTCCAGCGCCCGTCAGTGTCATACACGCTGCAGTTGCGCACTTCCACGTGGTCCACGTCGACTGCGCGAAGCCCCTGGTTGGCGCCGCCGGCCATCCGCAGGCCGTCGACGATTACGTACTTTGTGCCTGAGATGTCGAGCGACCCCTTGAGCACCGCGTTCTTCCCCTCGGCCCGGATCGTGATCGGATTTCCCGGCGTACCTGAAGCGCGCGTCATGAAATCGGAGTTGCGCGTCTTCACGACAAAGGCATAACCGCCCGGCGCGGTGCTCTGCATCACCGGCATCGACGCCTGCGATTGCCCCGCTGAGTACTCGCCGTCCGGAACAATGAGCGTGTCCCCCGGACCCGCAGCCGACATGGCCGTCACAAGCGTCGCAGGCGTCACCCTGATTGTTCGCCCCTGCTTTACCGCCGCCGGTGGCGCGGGTCTTGCCCCCTGCGCGCTCTTTCGCCCGCAGCCGACTGACATTGCACAGACGATTACCAGGACGCACAACAGCGCGATCGCACGACATTGCGCTTTACCAGCCATCACCGCCCTCCAGCATAGTCTTCGTCATTACCGTAGGGGCTCTCTCGGTGAGTCGCCCACTGAATAGGGCAGGTCCGCCGCGGGCGGATCCACCTTACGGCGTTGTCTCTCATGCCGATGCTCTATATCTTCGGTGCACCTTCAGTCTTCAGCCTCATTCCTTTCTCACCCTTCACACTCTTCTCACTCGCGCCCCTTGGGCGTGTATTCATACGCCCCGCAGTCGTACCCCTTCCCCTGCGGGCGCTTCGCGCCGTCAAGGTCTGTTGAGCACTTCTTACCCAGGTCGGCCCCGGCGTCGATCGCCGGTGACATCGGCGACAAATGATAATCGTCTTTGGGGATCGACACAAACAGCGCATCGACGCCGATCTTCGAGTTCCGATCAAGCCCCTTGGCATGCCATTGATCCAATGTGTAGCTGAATGTCTCCCTGCGGTCCTCGGTGAACGAATCGCCGAAAACCAATTGGTCCCTATGCGCGGCGGTGAGATTATCATCCATGCTCAGGCCTCTGAACGCCTTCGGCCCGATACTCACTACGCCGCACCTGCCGCCGACGAAGACGTTGTTGTGAACGAAGAAGTCCGGCGCATCGTCCGACACCCTGAGACACCAGAGTCCCTGGTTCGGCTCGAAGTAGACGGTATTCGAAATGACCTCATCTCGCGCGCAGTAGTCCGGACGGTCATGAAAGAACGCCGCAACCTTCTGTATAAGCCCCTGAGGCGGCAGCCTCTTGTCCGACGCGGTCGGATCGTCCTGATAGAAGCATATACCACCTGCTTCGTTCTTGTAAAGAAGGTTATTGCGGAAAGTTGAGTCCACCATATTTGATATGTTGAGCGCCGCACCGCCCGACGCGCCGGTGTGCGCGATGACGTTGCCTTCGACGAGGATGTTCGAAAGACGCTTGCCGGGGTTGGTGTAGGCGTCGAAGTACATGCCGCAGCCGGCACAATCATGCACGCGGTTGCCCCTTATCGTGATGTCGCGGGTGTTACCGAAGACGCAAATGCCCTGGACCGCGCCACCGTACACTTCATTGTTCTCGACGATGCAGTCGCGGGCATTATCGAAATACATGCTCCAGTGTCCGGGCGTATCATACACCACGCAGTTGCGCACTTCCACATGCCCTACGCCCTGCGCGTGAAGACCATACATCGCACCGTCGGTCATTCGCAGGCCATCGATAATCAGGTACGCCCTGCCGGAGATGTCGAGCGTGCCCTTGAGCGTTGCGCCCCTCCCCTCGGCACGGATTGTGATGGGATTTCCAGGAACGCCCGAGCAGCGAATTCTGTGGCCGCCGCCGAGGGCCCGCGCAGCTTGGACATAGCCGCCCGGCGCGGTGCTCTGCAGTACCAGCGTCCCAGCCGGCAACTGCCCCGAGGAGTATTCGCCGTCTGCAAGCACGAGCGTATCCCCCGGCTGCGCCGCCGTCACTGCCGCCTGGAACGTCGCCGGCGTCACCTTTACCGTGCGCCCTCTGGCCGCAGCCGGCACGAGCGGCTTCGCCCCCTGTGCGCTCTTTCGCCCGCAGCCAGCCATCAGCGCCAAGGGAAGAATAGCCACGAGCGCAATCAGCGTACCCCGCTGCAGCGCCCTACTGCAGATCGTCGCTCTCCGTTGGTCGTCGCGCCTCTCTGATCGCCTCTTGGGGTGGCTCATTTCTGCCTTCGCACGTTCCCACTCTCCCACGTTCCCACGCGCGGCCTCATTTCGCCGGCCGCGTATATTCATACGCCCCGCAATCGTACCCCTTGCCCTGCGGCCGCTTCGTCCCATCAAGATCCGTCGGGCACTTGTCGCCGAGGTCCGACCCAGCATCGATCGCCGGCGACTTCGCCGACAAATGATAGTCGTCCTGCGGAATCGACACGAACAGCGCCTCCACGCCGATCTTCGATCTTCTGTCCAGCCCCTTGGCATTCCACTGATCCAATGTGTAGGTGAATGTCTCCGTCGTGTCAGCGGTGTACGACTCCCCGAAGAGTTGTTGCCCCTTGTGGCTCGAAATCAGATTATCGTCCATGCTCAGCCCGTTGAACGCCTTCGGATGCACGCTTACGACGCCGTTCTTTCCGCCAACAAAAACGTTGTTGTGGACGAAGAAGTCTGGGGCCCTGTCGGGCATCCTGAGGCACCACCTGCCGTGACCGGGCTCGAAATATACCGTATTTGAGACGATTGTGTCGCGCGCGCTATTGGCGGAGCGGCTGGTAATGAACGCCAGTACCCGCTGCACTATGCCGTCGGGCGACGGAACCCCTCCCGATGAGCTCGCGTCTGACACTTCCGCCTGGTAGAAGCACATTCCGCCAGCCTCGTTCTTGTAGAGGAGATTGTTGCGAAAGACCGAGTCCACGACGTTCGACACATTCATCGCCGCTCCGCCGTTCTTGCCGACGTGGCTGACCACGTTATTCTCGCAGAGGATATGAGACAAGCGCTTGCCGGGATTCGTGTATGCGTCGAAATATATCCCGCAAGAGTCGCATTCGTGGACCTTGTTGCCTCTCACCGTGACGTCGCGGCTGTCGCCGAAGACGCAGATGCCGTTCTTCCGCGTGCCGTAGACTTCGTTATTCTCTATGACCGCCGTTCGCGCATTATCTATGAACATCCCGTAGTCGCCATCGACGTTGCTCACAATGCAGTTGCGAATCTCGATATGGCCGCCGCTTCTGGCCATGATCCCGTACATATACGCGCCGTCGATCCGTACGCCGTCGAGCGTCACGTACGATAGGCCGTCAAGCTTCATGGTCCCCTTTATCACCGCGCCTTTGCCGCCCGCGCGAATTGTAATGGGGCTCCCCGGCGCGCCGGAGCAGGAGACTGTGAAACCTCCCGAACGCATCACCGCAACTCTGCCGTAGCCCCCGGGAGCGCTGCTGTCGACGGCGACCGTTCTGACCTGCGCAAGAGAGGCGGCATACTCGCCGTCAGCAAGCACGAGCGTATCCCCCGGCCTCGCTGCTGCAAGCGCTCGCTCAAACGTCGCCGGCGTCACCTGTGTCGTAACGCCCGGCTTCACGGCCGTAGCCGCGGGAGGCGGCGCGGGCGCGCTCGGCTTGCCGCAGCCTGCTGACATTGCCGATGCAAGAATGGCCGCGCATGCCACAAGCCCACGCGACCATCGCATGCCGCTACGCACGCTTGCCATACATTGGCTCTCCCGCCACGCCGCAACCTCTTCTCTTGTAGTTATCCTGCTTCAGTCTTCAGCCTTCAGCCTGATTATAGCCACTGCCCTTCGGCAATCCGCTCTACTTCGAAACCATCCGGCCGTTGGACAGACCAGCCCCTTGGTTGAGTGTGAAGTGTATCGCATTTGTCTTGGAAAAACAGCGGAAAATGCAACCTCACTGGCCGATTGCATTAGCGCGCCAGAGGGGGTAGAATCCCTGTCGATGCTTACGCCGGCTCGTGCGGATCCCTCACGAGCGCGCTACTACCTGACCAAAGGAGATTCCCGATGCCCAGGGCAAAGATAATCGTAGTCGGCAGCGCGAACGTGGACCTCTACATACAGACCGAGCGCCTGCCGGGGCCGGGCGAGACGGTGCTGGGGGGAGGGTTCCAAATGAGCCCCGGAGGTAAAGGGGCCAATCAGGCCGTCGCTGCCGCGCGCGCGGGCAGCCAGGTGTACTTCATCGGAAACGTCGGCGACGACCAGTTCGGCAGAAACACCATCAATAACCTCGCCAAGGATGGCGTCGCCATCGACTATGTCTCGCTCGACCGCCACGAGCCAACAGGGATCGCGATGATAATCATCGAAAAGGGCGGCCAGAATATGATCGCCGTCGCTGCCGGCGCGAACATGACGCTGTCGACATCTCAGGTCGAGAAGGCGCGCGAGGATGTGAGAGACGCCGGCTTTGTGCTCCTGCAGCTCGAGATCCCTGTCCCCGTGGTCGAGTGTGCCGTCAACATGGCATGGCGTGAAGGAGTTCCGGTCATGCTCAACGCCGCCCCTGCCCGGGAAGGCGCGCTGACGAAGGAGATTATCTCGAAGTTGGATACGCTCATCGTCAACGAATTCGAAGCGCAGCTCTACTCCGGCGTGAAAGTGGACAACGACGTGGACGCCGACAAGGCCGCCCGCGCCCTTCAGGCCATGGGTGCCAAGCGTGTCGTCGTCACCATGGGCTCCAAGGGCGCACTCGCGGTAGCCAAAGACGCCGTCTACGTCCCCGCCCGCCGCGTCGAAGCCGTCGACACCGTCGGCGCGGGCGATGCCTTCTGCGGCGCCCTCGTCACGGCGCTGGCCGAAGGCGAAGACTTCGCCTCCGCCGCCAAATTCGCCTCCGCAGCCGCCGCCCTCGCCTGCACCAAGGTCGGCGCGCAGTCGAGCCTCCCGGAGCGGGTGGATATTGAGAGCTTCGCGCGGGAATGACGCGACTGGGTGGACCAATGGCAGACAAACCCGCTGTCACCAAGGACGACCTGAAGGCCGGACTCGCTTCCGTCGGGCTCGGCCTTGGCGACGTGGTGGCATTCCACACGTCCCTTTCCGCGTTCGGCTACATCGAAGGGGGAGCGGACGCGGTTATCGATAGCGTTCTCGAAACAGTAGGCCCGCAGGGCACCGCGCTTGCCCCGACGCTGACCTTCGCCGAGAAACATGGCCCCCAGTCACCGCCGGAATTCGACGTCCGAACCACCCCTTCGGTCACCGGACGCACCCCTGAAGCGTTCCGAAAACGATCTGGAGCGGTAAGAAGTCTCCATCCGACGCATAGCTGGACCGCTCTCGGCGCGCGCTCCCTCGAACTCACAAGCGGCCACGAGGACGTTGCAACCCCGTGCGGCGATGGCAGCCCACTATCCAAGCTCGCCGCGATGGGCGGCAAGATCCTCATGCTTGGCGTCGATCTGCATTCGTGCACCTTCTTCCACTACTGCGAAGAGATGGCGCGGGTTCCCTACCACCTTCAGAAGCTTCCTACCTACTGCGTCATGATCGACGCCAATGGACGTACGGTCGAGCGGGACTGCTACTTACATTTCTGGGGCCCTGAGCCCAAGGACTTCACAAAGCCCGAAGGCGAGCTCCTTCGCCTCGGCATCATGCGGAAGGCCCGGGTCGGCAGCGGCGAAATCCGCCTCCTCGACGCCCGGAAAACCGCGGACTTCCTCATCGAACGCCTTCGCCGGGAACCCACATACCTGTTGGCTGCAAATCGTGGTTGACATTTGAGAACACTTCGGGAGTATAAGGGATAGTTCGGCATCCACTGTATGAGGCGGGTGCCGATACAGTTTATGGGAGCCCCAAAAGCGCGCCGGTCTGGGCGGGTCAGAGCCTATTTCAGTAGGCTTCGTGAGTCCGCCGCAGGCGGATTGCGAGCGCCCACGGGTCGGATGCAAGGAGCGACGACGATGGCTTATCCAGAGATAAGTCGAGGAGGAGCGACACAGCAGTCGGCCCGTGGCCGCCGCAACCCGGAGGGACGCAAGCGATATGCGTCGCACCGCGGTGTCGCTCGTCGTCGGCGTATTTCGAATACGCCTTCCTCCTCGCTTATGAGCGCTGCTCGCATCTCGCGGCGTCGCCGCCACGACGCCTACTGAAATAGGCTCTTAGTCCGGAAAAGCAGTGTTTCGTTACGATAGAGACATTTTCATCCACAGCCTTGGCCTCTGGCTCGACGCCCGCAGGAAGAAGGCTTTCTCCTTTGTGAGCCACGCCCACGGCGACCACACCGGCGCGCATGATCGAATCCTCGCCACCCCTGCCACCCTCGCGCTCGCTTCCGAGCGAGCGTGCATTCGCAGGGAGATACTTGGCCTGCGGTCGCCGAGGCGCGCGCCCGGCGAAATGCCCGTGGAATTCGGCGAGAAGATCGAGTTGGACGGCGCTACCGTAACTCTTTATCCCGCAGGACACATCCTTGGCAGCGCGCAGATACTCATAGAGCACGACGGCGGGTCGCTGTTGTACAGCGGCGACTTCTGCCCGGAAAATGCCGCGGCCGCAGAAGGCATCGAGATTCCACACGCCGAAACTCTAATAATGGAATGCACTTACGGCCTGCCCGAGCACAAGTTCCCCCCGCGCAAGAAGGTAATCGAGGACCTCTACAAGTTCATCGACAAGACGCTCGCTGAGGACAGGACACCGATGGTGTTCTGCTATGCTCTCGGCAAGGGGCAGGAGGTCGCGCATCTATTGGGGATGAAGGGGTACAGGGTTGCCGCGGAGCGCGAAACATGGAGGCTGGCAAAGGTTTACGAACGGTTCGGCGTCGAGTTCGGCGACTTGAGGTGCCTCGACTCCCCCGTCCAGCCCGGTGAAGTGATGGTAATCCCCAGCTGGCCGCAGGCTACTCCCTACCTCGATGGCCGGCGCGTGCGGACCGCTGCGGCTACCGGGTGGGTGACCGGCGGTTTCTACAGCAGGACCGCGCGGACTGATGCGAGGATTGCGCTATCCGACCACGCGGATTTCCCGGGGCTGCTCAAGTATATAGAAGCGGTCGCGCCTAAGACGGTTTACATCGTCCATGGCCCGTCGGAGTTCGCCTATTACGTGAAGAAGGCGGGTTTCGAGGTGAGGCCGATAACGGAAAAGCAGGCCAGCCGGGTACTGTAAGTCTTCAGAAAGCGCCCTCACCCCGGCGGGCGGAGGCCGCAGAGAGTTGAGCAGTAGATCAGTAGAGCAGTAGAGAAGGCAACGTCAAACGATTTCTCTCAAAAGGCAAGGAAGTCACCCCACCGGCACCATCCTACGCCTGAGCGAAGTAGCCCATGAGACCCTGTTTGCGAAGATACTCCAAGCTCGAATCGATGTTCTTGCGGCATTCGGCAAGGCTCGAGGCGGCAGGGATTTCGACGCAGATAATGCCGTCGTAAGCCTTTGACAGCTTTGAGAATAGAGCTTCGTTCTCTATGTCGCCGTCCTGCAGCGTCGGTGTGGTCTTGCCTCCCACGGTGGTCTTGAGATGGACGAGCGTCACGTGCTGGCTATGGGTGTCGAGGAATTCAAAGACCTTGTTGGCCGTGGTAGGGGCCTTGCAGAGGGCGGTGTAGACCGCGTTGGCCGGATCGAAGGTAATCCCGAAATTGGCCGGCATGGCGCCGGAGGTTTCCAACGCCTTGAGGAGGTCCGCGAGGCCGAAATAGGTCTGGTCATCGCCGTAGAGCGGCTCGCGGGCGTGTTCGACGGCGAGGTAGATGCCCTTCTCCTCGGCGATTTTGGAGTAACTGACACTGACCCTGGCAAGTCTCTCTATCTCTTCGGCGGTGTAACCTTTCCTGTCGGCGCCAGCCAGGGCAGACTGGCTGGCGAGGATTCTCATAATGGCGCCATCGCCGCAGAGGGCGGCGCGTTCGAGACCGCGGCGGAAAAGGGCCTCATCTTCGGGCAGAAACATGTCGTTCTTGATGGCGTAGGTCACTTCGATGGATTTGGCGCTGGTGTCTTTGACGAAGTCCTGAACATCGCCGATGCCGTAGGCGGCGTCTTCGTCGCGGAGCTCGATGGCTACGAACCCCTGTTCCTCGGCAAAGTCCACAAGTCCGCCGAGGTTAACCTCGCCCGTCGCGAGAGGCCTTGCGAAGATACTCGTGGTGAAACCGAGTCGCATAGCATCCTCCTTTCCCCAACCGACCCGCGGCGAAGTGACATGGACCGGTTACCCCTCTTGCCTGCTACACGCTCTTTACATTCTCGCGCCCGCCGGTACAATTTCAAGACACTTTTCCGGCCGGGGGACTAATCCGGCGGACAGAAACCCTTGATAGGAGTGTTTTGCGTGATAAATGCCAGTGAAATGAAGAAGGGGATGGCGGTAAAATTCGACGGGGACCTTTACATAATCGTCAATTATGAGCTTGTAAAGCCCGGCAAAGGCCCCGCTTACCTCATTACAACCGTGAAGAACCTCAAGTCCGGCGCCGTGACCGTCAAGCGCCTCCAGGGCGCGGACAAGCTCGAAGACGTATTCATCGAGAAGGGCGACGCCGAGTTTTCATATAAGGACGCCACGAATTTCGTCTTCATGGATACGAAGACCTATGACCAGATCTATATCAGCGAGGACATGGTCGGCGACGCCAAGAACTTCCTCGTGCCCAACCTGAAGGTCATGATAGTCTCCTGCGAAGGCGTCATCCTCGGAATCGAACTCCCGCCCGCTGTTGAACTTAAGATCGTTGAGACCGAACCAGCCCTCAAGGGCGCGACCGTCACCAACAAGAACAAGCAGGCGATCGTCGAGACCGGCTATAAGGTCATGGTACCGCCGTTTGTGGAAAACGGGACGGTCATAAGGGTCGACACGAGGTCGGGGGAGTACTTGGAGAGAGCGAAATAGGCGGCTGAAGGCCGCCGGGCTTGAGCCTTGGGGCTTGAGGCTTGGGCAAAGTCAAAACCCAAACCCGAGAGGCAAGTCCCCACGCTGATCCGGCGGGAACCGACCCACCGTTGCCGTGAGACGCGGTACCTCTGACCTACACAACAACCTCAATACTTGTAGACAGTCCCCGCCTTGTTCACGCTGAGAAGAAAACCGTAATCCCAGTCAGCGCCGGCGTGGTTGGCGACGCTCAGGGAGACGTGCGTGCCTGTCGTCACGGCCGAGAAGTCGATTCCCGAAGCAGTTATGCTCAGAGCCCCTGTCGTGGGGATGAGCTGCACCGTCAATTGCCGCGTTGGCTTGTATCTTAACCCATTCCCTGCTTTCACCCACGCCCCCGCCGGCACCAAAATACTGTGTGGACCGACGTCCATGGCAAGCGCGTCGGCGTTGGGATCAAAGGGGGTTGAGAGAAAGAGACGGCCTTTGAAGACGAGACTGTCGCGCCCCGCCTGTTTCAGGTTGCGTATTACAGTAAGCTTCTCGATGTAGAAAAGCGGGAGCGGGCCAGCCGAAGTCATCCTGGCGGCGTGGTTCTTCACCGTCATGCCCCTGGCCACAACCGTCTGGTCGAAGTCATCCCCCAGTTGGAGCCTTACCGGCACGTCAGGCAAACTCGTGATGTCTGGCTGGAGCGTCAGTTTCAACCCGGTGAACTTGAACAGGCACTTCGACGAGCCGTTGACCCGGCAGGTTATTCTTCCCGTGACGGCGCCCTGCTTGCACGTGTAAACATTCGTCTTGCCCAGGCGCGTCCACGACGAAGGGACCGTCATTACCTGCTGATCGCCGATCGTGAGCGCCACGTTCTCAGGGGCGCTGAAGTCAGGCCACGTGTTGTACGAGCCTTGAAGCACGAACGAGTCTTTCCCCGCCGCCGGGGCAGCCCCAGAATGAATTTGTCGACTCTCAGCCAGTCGGCAGGTGCAGGTGCTATCGCGATCGACAGGGCCTTCGTCGCCGTCGCCGCCAAGCCGCCGGTGAATACATCGGTAACCATCACAGTAAAACTGAAAGTACCCGCCGTCATCGGGGTGCCGGTTATTGAACCCAACGAAGCTTGAAGCGATAGCCCGGCCGGAAGCGCGCCGGATTCGAGCGTCCACGTGTACGGAGACCACCCGCCCGAAGCCGCAAGATGCTGGTTGTACGAGAAGCCCTTCGTGCCATGCGGCAGCGAGACTGTTGCTATGGTAGGGCTGAGATGCCGCAATCGCGGGTAATCGTTCGCGGGCATATACCAGGTGTTAGCAAAGTCCCAGTCCGCGGCCGGCGGCGTAAAGGTCGATTGCGTCTGCATTTCGGCCGTCGTCCGCCCCATGCCCATCGCGCTTTGGTCGATCTCTGAGGTCTCTGTGTCCCAGAAATTGTTCGTATCCACACCCGGCCAATCAGTGCCGCACAAACCCCCGACCTGGAAATATCCCCTCGGCTTGCCGGTTGAATAGCAGCGCTCGACCGCACCTCCCTGATTCAGTCCCACAAGGCCGCCGACCTTGTCGGCGTTTGGACCGGTGACTGCGCCCGTGGCATAACAGTCTCTGATCGTGCCCCAGTTATGGCCGCACAGACCACCAAGGTAATAGGACTCAGCCTCGTCGGTTACCAAGCCTGTAGCACAACAATTGCTTATAGTGCCGAAGTTGTCGCCGCACAGGCCGCCAAGGTCGTCAGACCTGGCCCCACCGGTTACCGCGCCCGCGGCCCAACAGTCCCTGATATCACCTCCCCCGTTCTCGCCGCACAGGCCCCCGATGCTGTCGCAATCATCCCCGCCGGTTACCGGGCCCGCGGCCCAACAGCCGCTGATAGTGCCTCCTCCTTCGTTGCGCCCGCACAGGCCGCCGATGCACTCGTACCAATAATAATCCGCGTCAGCCGTTACCGTGCATATGGCGTAGCAGTCGCTGATCCTGCCGCCATTAAGGCCGCACAAGCCACCGAGGTAATAGGGGTTATTGCTGCCGGCCACCGAACCCGTGGCCCAACAGCCGCTGACATTGCCATAATTGAAACCGCACAGGCCGCCCACGCGCCTGGCGCCGGATGCCGTGGCTGTGGCGTAGCACCTGGTAATGGTGCCACCAGAGAGGTTGCTTCCGCATAGGCCGCCGATATCGGAGAGGCCGCTACCGGTCACCGTGCCGGCGGCATAGGAGTTGCTGATAGTACCCCCGCTTTCATTGCAGCCGCACAGGCCGCCGAAACAGTATTGGGTTGTGCCGGTTACCGAGCTATCCGCGTAACAGCCGGAGATCGAACCGCTATTATCGCCGCACAGGCCGCCCGCATAGGCACGAGCCGTGACGGCCACGTTTTCCACGCCGAGGTTGCTGATCCGGGCCGAGGGGCCCAAAACACCGAAGAGGCCGACGCATTGCTCGCTCGGCAGGTTGATAATAGCGTTGCGCACGACATGACCTTGTCCATCCACCGAGCCCCTAAAAGCCCCGGCCCCCAAAGCGCTGCCTACCGGAGTTAGCGTTGCGCCGCTGAAATCAAGGTCGGCCGTGACGACGAAATAATACCCGGTCCAATAATCGGTCTGATTCATCAGTGTCTGCCAGTCACCGATGCCGCCGATCTGATACGGGTCAGCCTGCGTCCCGTTGCCGCCGCTGAAGGGTGAGGCAAAGAGGGGCGCGCAGCAGGACAGAAGAAGGACGACCACAAGTCCGGGTACTGCGATGACGGATCTCATCCCTGATCTCCCTGTGTGCTCTTCCGCCGTGATCGAAGACGTCTGTGCGCCTACCATGAGACACGACTACCCCCAATATACCAGAATGGTCTCAGTACTTGTAGATATTTCGCGCCTTGTTCGCACCGAGGCCGAGGCCGTAGTCCCAATCCGCGCCGGGGTGGTTTCCAATGTTTAGTCCCACGTGGATGCCCAGCGTCAAGGCGGAGAGGTTGATGCCTGTGGCGGTGACGCTTAAAACCCTTGTCGATAAGTTAAGCGCCACTGTAAGCCTGCCGCCGGCTGTCGGGGCGGTGTATCGCAGCCCCTTCCTCGACTCGGTGAATGCCCCTGCCGGTATGGAGATAGCATAGGGGCCAACGGCCATTGTGAACGCATCTGATGAGGGGTTGATGGCCGTAGGCAGGAAGAGCCGGCCTCTGAAGAGGAGGCTGTCGCGACTGGCAGCGGAGAAGTTGCGTCTCAGCGTCACCTTGTCGATCCAGAAAACAGGCTGCGGGCCGACGGATACGAGTTTGGCTGTATGACCTCTCAGGCTCAACATGGCCGTCGCGGTCTCGTCAAAGCCGGCGCCAATGCGCAGCCTCACAGGCACATTCTGGAGATCGGGCAGTTTCCCTTTGAGAACCTGGTTTGAGCCGGTAAAGGTGAAGAGGCATCTTGTGCTGCCGCCCGACCAGTAAGTCAGCTTGCCGACTACTCCGCCGACTTTGCAGGTATAAGTACTGGTCTTGCCCACCCTCTTCCAGGATGCGGCATCTATCGTGACAGACCAGGTGGAGTCGATGTTAAGCGTCACGGTCAGTGGCGCTGATTC